>JAALOO010000227.1_pt1 | contig 51730 bp, 16 predicted proteins | sample 7257641 | NCBI WGS metagenome assembly JAALOO01 (sample SAMN14085613, study PRJNA598686) | mite metagenome | biome: ENVO:01001000; feature: ENVO:01001002; material: ENVO:01001226; isolation source: single female mite from University of Michigan culture on fish food culture... ...
CGCCTTTTTAGTCTGATAGAGGTCGCCACAGGTCTGCTTGTCGACAGCGAATTAGAAACTCATCGATGGCAGATCGTGACTGGCAGCAGAGGTACTAGGACAACATCAACCATTGACCCAATCACACATTATCAGCTCTATTAGCTCAAATTATCAGTCCAATTAGAATCAGTGCGGCACACAGTGACTGTCAGTATGGGTGCTTGGCAGTCTCTCTACTCGTGTAAACGCACAGACCAGCTGGGTCAGTGTGCCCAGAGGTAGTGCAGAAGCAAAAGCAGCTATCAGAACTCAATTAGCACATGTCACGTAAGAATGCAATCGACGGTGCCCTACTTATGCTAGGCTTGGGCCATCTAAACAAATCAAAGTTTACATTTTCAAGTTATGGAGGCTACATTGCTACTGCGGCTTTCTTGAAAAAAGCTAAAAACTTGATCAAATGTTGAGCGCCAAATTCGACTACAAATAGTTTTTTCTTATATCGAAAAACGCAGCAATTAAGGCGATAAGCAGCACCCCAACACCTGGTCATCCTAGAACAGGTCAATTAATGGAAAAATAGAAGTTGGAAAGCTTGAGTTGGCTTCGTCTGCATAAGGTGCATACGCTAACAAGTTCATTTTCCATAAAGCAGCCCACTGTTCTCAATTAATTCGATGCTAATTAATTACCAGTGCACAATGCAGCCTATATGGTATCGAAAGAATAATAATGAACACCACAGTGCACCGATTAATGGTGCAAAAAAGGCTAGGTGTGCACGCACTCACTGTTTTACTGAGGTGCTTTTAATTAACCGGCAAAACGATATGTGCCTGCAGTGGAGAGACTGAAATGGACAGCAAAGCAGTTGTTGCAGAGGAAGGTCAGCCACAGGTCGCACTATCACCTTCAGCTAGTCCTAGCAACAAAGAGGCGCGAAGGCTTTTACACTGTCAAACGATCTTTGAAGTTTGCTCTATTGACTGGTGGCAACTTTTGATCTTGTGGTGAACTGCACAAACTGAAATCTATTTCTTGAAACTCTTCCGAGCAGTGCAGTGGAACAGAAAGCCATCGAAAAGTTTGGTGATGACAATGCTGACCCAAAGTGGAATGCAATCGATGGGACAATCAAAAAGTGGAGAGGAGAAGTAGAGTGTCGACTAGGAGGACACATTGTCGGGCCACTTGATTTACCGAGTTGAAAGTTGAGTTGAAAGTGCACCAACTGCCAGTGTTTGTCATCTGGTGGCTACTGTTGTCGCCGCCACTGCTGTGCTACCAGAACACAATAGTCGAGGGCTAACTCTAGAAGCCGACACTTTGCCAGCAATTGATCAGCACACTTAGCAGCAGCTAAATTAGGCACATGCGAATTGCCCAGACAAATGGCGCACAAATCGATGACACGGCAACTGTATAATCACAGAAGCAGTGAAACGAGCAACCCTCAAGTTCAGCGAGGGCTTTAACAAAGGGAGATCTGCGAATTGAAGACAAATGAGAATGCATGGCACAGAGTGCTGAATGGGCCTGAGAATGAGAATTGAAAGGGGAATCACTTTCCGCCAAAAAGTCAATGAAAAGTCAGCCAAACGAGCGATTGTGCTGCGGTGGCAATTTCACTCTGAGGCACAGATGACCGCTAGGATCGGTGTCAATTGAACAGCCCCAACGACAGCAGTCTGACTAGGGCTGCTTTGTGCAGTCTTAAATTGCAATTAAGTCAAGGCGCGAAAGGTCGTTTCTTAACAGAAAAGAGAGAATACCTACCTTCACACACCACAAGACAGAAGGTTAATGGGACGCGAAAAAGCTGTAGACAACAAAAAGAGTCAAATGCTCAATCGATGGTCAGCTAAGGCAGAAGGCCATTTTTGAGTTGTAAACTAAAAAAGCGAATATGACTATCAAGAGAAGTGTAAGAAGAAGTGGTGCTCACAATGTGCGCTGAATACAATAGAGCAACAGTGGAGCACACCGCGCCAGGACAGCCCTGAGCGCGCCTCATATTTGACACTACTTTGCCTTCGATTTTCGTCTCCTGATGAGAAGGGCACCTTTCTCCTCTGTCCAGTAGTGAGCTGCTGAATAGGGGAAGCTATACGCACAATTGCACACTTCATTAAAACATTAACTTTAGGTGGTGAGTAGTGGTCCTCAGAGTCGACACTGGCTCCAGTTGCAGTTTCACTTACACGCCAGCCAGTTACTGTCACGCCGAAGTGAAGTACACTGGAGAACAAAAGCGAAAACTGTCAACAGTTAACGGATTGAGCGTGTGCAGTACCATCAGGATACTCTTAAAGTGAGGCAACAAGCAATGGGCTTTAAAGTAAAAATTATTATTACAGACTGTTTAAATGGTTTTGGAAACAAATTAACAAGCTGGAAAACTCATTTGCCAGCTGTTGCAGTTCACTAAAAAACGAGCCAGGGTGGTCAAAAATTTTATCTAGATAAAGTTCATTTCTCTAGTGAGACGATGTGTTCCGTTTTCAGACAGTGTAAGAATAAATAAAACATTACACCACAAGAAATATTTGTTCTAGCTGAGGAGTGATAAGAAAGGCATTAAGCTGGTCATCGATTGACCACTTCTGAAGGACCTCTAGTGAAGCGGCGGCATTAGAGCAAGCACCGTTCAAAAGAGGGGGACACGGAGTAGGGTCCGGCTGTAGTCGATTGCCGATCTACCTTGTTTCTTCACTACTTTCTGGCGGTACTGTCTAATGTTTAATCTCATTTCACTGCCCGTGAAACTTCTCTTACTCCAAACGCTGCACAAATTGGCCATTGTGAGCAGGTGATGATAATCAAAATGACGCGTCGTCCGAGGAGAGCTTCAGTGGCGCACCTTCTTTCTGCTCTTCGTTGTTCATCTGCGTACAGTTCTCGAGTGAGCCAAAAGACTGCAGTAAGCCACCTTGAGACGTAATGCTCCTAGTAAATGGTCGTAGTTGGCGATCGAAGCATGCTACAGGGAAGCGAGAGGCAACAGTTTGAGAACACCGACACTTGAATACTGGAGAGGGTCTTGTTTATTTTTGCTACACACTCAAACACGACTGTTTCTGCTAAGGTGTTGGGTCCTCTACAACTAAAAGTGCCCATAATTGGCCTACTTACAGGGCAGAAGGTGATTCATTACAGCGTGCACATTGATCAAACTAGAAGAAAGAATATGCACAGATGGTTTTAAATCAGTCATCCAAGAGACAGTTGACAAATAATTCAATATTATATAAGGTTTTGTAAATAAAAATTCCTGTAAATGACAACATTTAGTAATACATTTCGGTGCATTTTGGTGCAGCATATGTTTTTTAGAAAGTCAAAATCTAGTCAATAATTTCAATTTCAACGGCAGGTGTATGAAGTCGATGATTCAGGTGTAGTAACACTGCCGATGCTCTGCATCTACTAGTTGAGTCATTCATCAAGTGAAGCACTCAAACGCTGGCTTACTCTGAAAAATTAACCTATGATGTAACAGCAACAGATGAGACCACAGACTATTAATCTAAGTGCAATCAAGTCAGTTGTCAATGGCAAAACAAATAGTAAACCTATTCGTTGTGGGAAGAAGGGAACCTTCGAGTTGTCAGAGAGCACTAGCACCATCACAAGTGACAAATGAAAATCTGATTATAGGTGTGATTGATTGAACAGAAAAGGAAAAGCAGACACAGATGGTGAGATGCGGCCACTGACTTGACCAAAATCTGCCTGACCATAATTAATTACAATGCCACTTAATTCAGTGAGTTATTTAATTAAATTAGCCTGAGTCAGTGTTCATCACTGTTCGCTTTACTTGTTCACAAATTTAATTGAGATCACATCTAGCCTCTTTTCCTCAGAATGCACCACTTTTTCCTGAACGAATAATCAATTTATGTAGCTGTTGTTGCCCAAGTAATTATTTTTTCAATTAATTCTCGTCTAAATTTGATTCTGATAAACATCTTTTTATCCAGCATTCATAGTTTTACAGCAAGAATGTTTTTGATAAAATTAATTTGCACATTCACAAGCGCTTGTCATATTCAAGTGATATCACTGAATGTTGAAAAACTGGTAAAATATAATTTCAAGTAAAACGAATAGACTCAAATCTGTTCAGCCAGCTGACAGTGGATCCAACGGATAATTACCTAGCTGCCATGTGTTTGTGGAGAATGTTGAGACAAGGTAGCATGTGTTGTGATTGCCACCTTTGACGTGTTACTTTGGACCCTCAGTGAACCTGCACACACTTGCTGTACGCCATTGTTTTGGTGATTCAGCTAATCAATTGCCAGGATGACATCGATGATGAAGTCGAGGCAGGCAGAAAGCAGCCCCAGCAACAGTAATCAGTTGCCCTCGCTCAGTACCCATTTCATGAGACTTCACTCTCAGCGTTAATCAAACTGTCTCAGAGGCAATTTGGCAAGCCATTGTTTGCCAGACTGTTTGACACGCTTCAATTTGACCCAAGTGTTTGTTTTGCAGCAATTACTACTCCCGGGCTCACTGTGTATTTGTTTACCCGTCCTCTTCAGAAGGCTCACCTCACCAGCAGCTCACAAGCACACTCTGGCTGGCTTCACTTCGTGTCAAATGATGATGAATGGACGAACTAGGCAATTCTGAGCTCACACTACTGCAGCTCACTACCCACCAACCAGCAGAAAAGCTTGAACCGCAAAAATTCATCTACGTTGCAGATTGAGTAGGAACGCTAATTTGCCTTGACTGTTCACAGTGCTGAAGACGTGCCAAATCTCACACACTTCACAAGTGGCAGTTCATTAAAATGGACTGTAAAATTAAAACTCGCAGCAGTGCTTGAACGTTTGCAGGCGATTGTCTGTTGTTCTTTTTCACTTTATCATAAATCTGTTCAATTCGCACTTAGGTGTTCTTCACTGGTGCTTTTTACTTACATATGTCGGTGTGCTTGAGGCACAGGCTTTAGTAAAAGAAATCGTAATATTAATTTGGCCAATTTAAACAGTTTTATTTATACAAAACCAACTTGAGGGTACTTTTAAATGTAGGAAAACAAACAAATCTGTGGCAACTTTAAATAAACAAATAAGCAAACATTCAACTATAACAAAAAGTCAAACATTCTCAGAAGCTTGGCAGCAACATAAATACATTACTAAAAATAGAAATGAAAATCAGCACAATTTAACAACATAATGTCAATGAATTTTCAACTGAGAGACAGCTGACTGCATTTTATGCAGTTTGTTTGATGTCATAATTCAACAAAAACTCGTATTAATCATCTATCTAGATGCATTAAAAATTTGACTAAAAAAATCATTTTTATATTTAAAAAATAGGAAATCGTTAATATTAGTATAGTCTACAATCAACAACTGCCAAAGAAAAAATTGGCAAGGTTGAAAGAAATGAATGAGACTGTGAGCAGTGAACAGGATACGTTCGCGGTTAATCGGCAGGTAAATCGCAGGTGATACTGATTCAATGATTTATCACCTTCCACCCGGCGTCTCTCGGCGTTTTGTCATCCATCCTGTGAGAGTGAACTATGTAAAGTCGGAAGAAGTGCAAACAGCAAACAAATTGGAAAATGAAGTTGTTTCTTCGCCGACATTAAACTGCTCAAGTGCGCATCTGGCGATAATCATAGCGATGTGCGCGGGTGGCAGCAGTTCTGGCGAGAATTATGACACGTTTGACAAATTGTACTTACACTAAAGCACAAACTGCTGAATTGGCAGTTTTTCGTTAATGCAGCGCTCCCTACTGCAAATGGCCACCTAGGGAGGCCAAGACACATACTGCGAACGACAGGCCCAGAAGAGTCTGATGATGAAGTGATGCTCTGTGTAATGTGTAGAGCTGTCTTATGCATACATTTTCACAATTAGTCACACTTGAAGTTCACTTCAATACTGTACTGCTTCTCGTTTTAAGGTAACTATGTGATCAACTGATAAAACTGCATTAGTTTTTGTATCAAACATCTTCATCTTCATTTTTAAATACAAAGTAATGCACAAACTTGCAGCAGATGGCAGCTGCAGCACTGCAAACAAAATTATTTTTTTAACAGATTTTACAACAATTTCATTTTAGTTTGTCAGTGTAAAGTATCTTAAGTTGGCTATAAATGCATTATTTAAAACTGATTAGTGTACTTTACAAATGTTTTTTGCTAGAATAAAGAATTGTGCTTCTTCAAGATACAATTTAATTAAGTAAATTTATTACTTTTCACGGAAGTTTAATATTGATAAAACCGTTTGTTTTTTTCCGGCTAACACGTTTCGTCAATTAAAATTTTGCTTACTAATTTTGGCAATGAAAAAGTGTCGTTTATTTTGAAATAGTGACATACATCAAATTTAACAGGACATCCTCTGATAAAACAATAGCGAAACAAACAGTTTCATTTTTTCAAATTCAGAGAAAATGCCGCATATTTATGACGTTATTGTTTTTTGTTAACAGTTAGTATTTTAATATATTTGATTGCTTCAAATAAAAGACAATGTGATGGTTCATTTGAAACAAATACCTTGAAAACAATAACTACACTGATCATGTCTTCTCCAATACCCGAAGACAGCAATGAATACGTTGTTTTACAGCCTGCCACGCCAGCAGTTCAATCTGATTATCCTCGCTATGAGTACCCGGATCGTCAACCCGTTGTCCCACCGGGAATGCCTCACTACGACTATATTGGCTTACAAAAAGAGAACTACCCTTCTTACACGGATCAGTACAAACCACCGAATGAGTACTTGCAACTGGAGGACTGTAACTATGCAAATGAAGATTATAACTACTATGAAGATATCACCTATGAGAGACCCGAACAGAAATCGTCCAAAATGATCCGCATTTTAATAATAGTAGTCACTTTGCTAGTCATTTTCATCGCTATTCTCATTGGAATTTTATCCTGGAATTTTTATTGGGGAAAAAACAAGGGACTGGCTGGTGAACCACAGTTTTGCGCTGACACGGCTCACACGCATACTTGTCGCCAATCTTTTGTTCGCAATATGACAATTAGTGCATTTAATGCGTATCGAAGCTACGCTTGGGGAGCACCGGAATTTAAACCAATTGCACTGGAGGCGTTTAATAACATGTACGGTCATGGCCGCAACATGGGAACTTTTCCAGGTTTGTTTATCAAACAGAGTTTGATAAAAACTTTTTTATTTAAATAAAATCGTCTTGTTTTTACTACAGGCCTGACAATCGTCGACGCAATGGACACACTGTGGATCATGAGCATGATGGATGAGTGGGAAGAGGGAAAACAGTGGATTGTTACAAACTTGCACGTAGCCGATCTGGATCAGATGCTCAGAGTGAAAGAGATTTTACTGGGCTACCTCGGTGGCCTTCTCTCCGCTTACGCTCTCAGTGGAGACCAAGACTTACTTCACAAGTCAATTGAAGTGATGGAAGCTCTAAAGCCGGCATTCAATAAGGACACAGGACTGCTCGCCTACAGGTACAATCCCAAAGTAAAGTTCAGCACGGCTAAAGTTGACAATACGGTTCAACGCGTCAGACTTCGAGTCGTAAACGGAAAAGTGGTAAACACTACTGAACCAGCAAGTGTCGACCAAGTAGCAACTGTCACATCCGCTCCAGTGCCAATTGTAGAGCGTGATAATGCAAACTCAATTGGCCTTGTTGGCTTTCAACAACCCGAGCTCATTTACTTTGCTAATCTTACTGGTGACTCACTGATTGAAGAGCAACTCGTGAAAAGCCGAGCGGTCATGAGCAGCATTGACCGTCCTAAAGGATTGTGGATGAGCTACCTTAATGCGGCTACGGGAAAGTCAAACTTCACCGGCACAGGACTGTTTGACGAGACAACTGATTTCTTCTACAACATGATACGGTCGTACGTTCAGCTGAATCGACAAGATGCTCAGCTGTTGAAGATGTACACTGATGCTATTGATAATATTCAGAAGATGCAGTTGCTCAAGAATATTGGCAATCAGCTGTTTGCAAGAAAGTTTGACACAAAAGCTCTCCTTCACACGAATAATATGGACGACACCAGCTGTTTGCTGGGTGGCATGCTGGCACTGGGAGCCAGAGAGTTGCAGAAGGCCAATTCTCCAAAGTTTCATCTTCACTGGCAGTTGGCAGTCAACATCACCGACACATGTTATCAGGCAGCAAATAGAACTAAAACCAAGTTACTTCCTCATAGTTTTACGCTGAATAATGCTATCAGTACCGAAGGCTGGATGGCGTAAGTAGAAATTATTGAAGACAAACTGGCTACTTTTTACTAAAAACTTTCCCCTTTTAGGCCCAATTTAGCCGAAACCTACTTTATTCTTTTTCGTCTTACCGGCGACAACAAATACCGAGAATGGGCTTGGGAAATGGCACAAGCACTCTACCGGCACAGTCGAACGATCAGTGGTGGCTTTGCAGGAGTATTCAACGTCGATAAAGTGCCAACAGACAAGTATGACTACCAAAATACCGTCTTTTTGACAGGAACACTCAAGTATCTCTATTTGACTTTCTCTAATACTTCTATTTTGTCTCTTGATGACTGGATCTTCAACCCTCGAGGGCACCCGTTGCCGATTTGTGGAACCAATGAACACTATCCAATAGAAAAGTGTACTTTTTAGAGCAAAAACTTGTTTTTGTGACTTATGTGCCCATCGTCCCATCATTATTGTAACTAATCAATGTGTGTTTAACTCTTGTCTGAGCCGTATGTGCAGGTGGCCAGAGTGGGTGTGCCCGAGAAAGTGTGCTCAGCACTCAGTACCTCACAGAACAAATTCACCAAACAAACCAGTGATCTAATTGGCTGGTAATTGAGCAATTCGCCGCATTCCACCAAGTGCCTCAAGTGAACTTTTGCGTGAGTCATTTCACGCGCTCGTAAAGGTGATGAGTTATGGAGCAGTACAGAGTTTATGGCTTACAGCACTGTGTAACACTATGTTGCACTATGTTTAGTTTTGATGGTTTTTGAGAAGAAGATAATATTTACTTGACCTGAATTCATAAACTAAGCAATTACAATTTTTAATGTTGTAAAAATAAGATGAAAACCTGAATTCACAACAGTTGGCTGCGGTAAAGAAAGTGCACAACATTTACATGTGCTTGAAGTAAGTATGCTCAGCTACCTTAAAGATGTCGGCCCGTTTCTTTGCATCGACCTCGAGCATCTGACGAAGCAGCTCTTGACAGTTGAAACTCAGCTTGTAGTGGCAGTTTCGGAGAATGCCACGAAAACGAATCAAGTACTGTTCGTCGATGCTCTTTGACGAAGCACTACTGTCTGCTTTGTCAAAAATCTTCTTCAGTTCGGCGATGCGTTCGTGCTTGTTAGGTTTGCAGAGAACGTCCATTGGGTAGAAACCATGCAGACAGTAGAAGATGCAGACTGCAAGGGCCCAAGTGTCACCCTTGAAAGGACAATAGGGCTGGGCGCTGTCATTTTTGCGGCAGTAGTAGCAGAAGTAAGAGCGCAAAATTTCCGGCGCCATGTAGAAGGCCGTTCCAATTGGTTTCATGAACAAAACTGGTTCATCTTCTGACGAGTCGAGAATGGAGCTGAGGCCAAAATCGCACAGTTTGACTTCAAAGTTGAACAAGGAAATGGACTGGCGGCGGTTGGCACTTCCACTGGTCGGATCGCCGTTTTTGCTCTGCAGCAGCACGTTTGAAAGCTTTATGTCACAATGAACAATTTGCTGTGAATGAAGAAACTTGACTGCGCTCACCAGAGGCCAGAAGACGCCATTTTTCACGCGGTTCTCTGGCATTGCACGGCGATTCTTCACGTAAAAGCTTAGCGTCTTTGAGTTGGCAAACTCCATTACGAGAAAAAAAATTCGGAAGACTATCTTGTTGCCGGTGGCGCTATCAGGCTCCGATTGCACTTTGTGGAGTTCATATTTCTCCAAGTCGAGAGTGCAGTTTTCCAGTGGAAGCTGTTGAGTGACCACATCACTAAAGCTGTCCACGTATCCGATAATGTTTGGATGCGAGCTGACACGTTTCATTATCTGAACTTCATTATCAAAACGAGATCGCAGCTTAGAAGAGTGCACTGCGCCCGCCTGGTCAGGTTTGCACTGAAACATCTCATTGGAGATGACTTTACAGGCGTACTTGCGGCCTTTCTGGTGCACACGAAACACTGATCCATAGCCACCTTCAGCCAAAAAAAAGTTTTCAGTTGACATTTGATAGTTGTGCTTCTTCAGTGTGCGGCGGAAAATCTTCTCCGACATCTGGCGCATCATCTCATTTGCCTTGTCATCATCCACGTTGATACCATTTTTCTTGTGGCCTTCTTTATTGCTTTTAACCTGCGGTTTCTGCTTCTGTTTAACCTCATTTGTAGCATCAAAGTTCTGCTCTTTGGCGACGTACTTCTCCAGTGCCATCCAAAAGTTTCGGTTGTTCGCCATTCGATCATAGGCTTGATCAGCTTTCTTGCCAATTTGAGTGTGAACTTTTTCTAAGTCAACTTTGCACAATGGTTCATTAGAATAAATCGATTGATAAATAAGTAAGTCGTTTTTCTTTGTCAAAGATCCCTTTTTGGAGTGATCATTCTTGCTAGCAGTCACTTGCTTTACTGCACTTGTCATTGCTTCAGATGATACTTTGTAGAACTTTTCAAGTGATACTTTGAATTGAATATCACATGGAGGCAAAACTAAAGATGTTCATCAAAAAGCACAGTGAATACTAGAATAATGGCAAATCATTGAGTTTTATAGACATTTTTTTCGAAATACTATGGTAGAGCAGAGTAGAACTCGGTGTCAGCATTGTTACAGAAAACAGGTAGTTAATTGAATTGAATTAATCACTTTTTCACTGCGAACACTGGTTGTGAAATTAACCATATGGCAAGGAAAAAAGAATAGTGTGTTGCAATCACAAAGCACTATTGACTATTTTCATTTTATAACACCCATCCCTAGAACTGATTCCTCTACACCAAATTCGAGTGAGATTTAGAGATCAGTGAGAACAAATGTTTAGCCAATGAAAAGACGGTTTACACTTGACTAAACTCATTCATCAGAATGGTGAAACGAAGAAACTGCGGAGAGTGCCTTGCTTCCCGAGAGACACTTACTACATTGACCATTGTGGCTTGCCACACTACCGCTCGCACTTTCTCCCTCTTGCCGCGACTTCTAATCACTGCTGCACTAGGGTTTTCGGTAATCGAGATCAAATATAATCGACATTTCCATTAGCGCAGCACTGCTGTTCACTGCCTTGCGACATTTGTTGCTTCTCTGACTAGAATGAATGCCTCTAAAAGCGGCGGCATTTGTTACTGCTCCCTGGTCAAACTAGTCGCCTCGACAGATTTCCACCCGACCTCTACTCTCTACTTGCGCTCTCAAATCGGGTGCCCAACTGTCGCCATTATGCACTGACAATTGCAAAAAATATTTGTAAATATTAGTGGTCAATAGCGTGGCAATGGGCATTGTTTTGGCCATTTGACGGTGCCGCATGACGGCAGAGACAGATTTTCAATACGCCTGCTCTCCCGTTCGTTCTCACTCCATTCACTGATCACTGCGAGCACACTGAAAGAAAGGGCCCACGACCAGTGGCGGAGCATTGTGCAGGGGTATCCGCTCCACTGACTCCACTCAATTGCCTTCCTAATCAAAGCCCTAATCAAGTTTGCGCCTGAACCAAAGCCCTGGAAGCAGTGCTCAAGTCCCAAGCTGTTGCACTTGCAGCTCCAAAGTCCATTACTCTTCATTCTTCTCTCTCGATTCGATGCACAAGTTGAATCAGTGGCATATTTCCAATTTCATTAAATCACAGCCAAGGATAAGCGGCCGTATTGCCCGTTACCTACGGTACACTGCAGTACGCTTACCGATTAGCCAACGGTTAGAGGGCAAATGCATAAAGGTCGATTTGAAGCCAGCAGAGCATTGCCTGCGCACACTGTTCTAATTCAATTATCCGAGAATCTTGTTTAGAGGAGCTTGTGTCTCTTTCATCTCTCTCTTTCACTTGGTCCACTACTGTCAGGTTAACACGTGTTTAGCTTCTGAGCCAGTGAACGCAATTGTTGATCAAGTTGCAAGTGTATAAATGAGCTTTCTTCGCTTTCGGCAAGAGTGCTCTGAGCAACAGTGGGATCTCTTCGACAGAACACGGAACAATCGCAAAGCCATTAGTGCAACTTTGTTGTACTACATGAGAGAACAATATGTTTTTATATCAATCGATCAGCAGAGGGTTACCTGTTTGTGGCTCATAACTTACTTTTCATAAAACACCTTTTCAAGAACAAAGGTTGACCGTGTTGCCCATCTGTTCTTTTCACTGTTGTGTAGGTGTGTGCGAAAGGTGAAATTAGAAGCAAATATTCTTCTAATTTATCAGTTATGAGGGTATGACTGTGTCTGTCATAAAGGAGAAATGGTCACCAAATTGAGCCATTTGCATTTGCACTGTTTGATTTGTGAAGGGGAGATCAATGTAAAAAGGGCACACATTATGAATATGAAAGTCGTCTTGAGCAGCAGCATTCATGAGGTCATGTTGACCGGCCAATCAGTGGCTGTTTGAGACATGTTTTCTCCGGTGTCACCGGTGGTGTGATTGCCGGCACCGTTGGCCACTCTCTTCAGCTTCACCGTGTCGTGATTGTTGACTTTGACTGCGTCAGCACCGCAGTGGTCCACTCGTCGGTCAGTCTGACTTGAACTGCATTTGACATTTGTTGTGCCTAGAGTCCAGACATTGCTGTGTTTGTGTCAGACAAACAGTGCAGCGTCGAAGACAAGGTGCACCTTGATACATATAGCGTAGGAATACTAATAACTCGACTATGGCAATAATAATAAATTACACGACAAAAAGTTTTGCCATGTCAAAAGGTACAAGCACACAGCAGCAGCAGCAGCAGCAACAGCAGCAACAGCAGATCTCCCTCCGGTCAGGCAGAGAGTGCTGCTGTAAACTGGCAAATTGTGCTGTTATCAAAGCAGTAAATCAAAAGTCACCGTCTGCATCTGTGGATCGGTTTCACGCTTCATCTTTGGCCTAGTGTGTGTGCGGTGAAGTGCCCACCGAGACATCAGTGTGATGCAGACAATTGGTCGTCCAGTGGCGAGCTGGGCAATGCATCATCGGCGCAGAGCAAACTGGGTGACAGCGGCAGATTAGCATCTTTCTGCAGATCACCTGCTTCAGAGTGAACTGAAAGAGACGCACTACGTGTGAAGAGTTAGCAGCACAACAAACTGCATTAACACACACACAGACAGACAGACCAAGTGGTATGTGGCACAAATGGCACAGATTTGACAATTTTCAAGTCAGCGACCACTAACCTCTCCAGTAAAGTTCATCGATACGCTTAAGAAGAGAATGAATGAGCACCAGTGTTGGGGTCATACTGAGGCTGAAACGGAGGAAAGGACAGAGAAAGAGGGAAAGAATGACATAAGTGAGAAGGAGAGGACTGTCAGGAGTGCGAGTCTGCCACCGATGCAAACAGGTGTTCGCGCGAGGGTCTGATGATGAAGTGCAAAATCGCTGCACAATAGCTAAGAATGGCTCTGAACAATCTCTGCACATTCTCTAGGCAAAGTATCTGGTGTCACTAGAGCAGCGCCAGCAACTTAAATATGCCCGGTGATATTGAGGACGTAAATTGAATTACCGAAGAGAAGACAGATCGCCTAGTCGGTGATAATGTAAATCCAATCACGGCCAATTAAAGCACGGTTGGTGACTAGGGACTGTGTGTGTGTGCAGTAGCTGTAGTTTACTAGCTCACTGACTAATCCCCTTTTACGCTCTAGTCTACTTCTTCTGACCTTATGTCGACTGTGCAGTACAAGTTGACTAAAGTGGAAACACTAGTTGGTTTAGTACTTGGTAACATGTCTCAGGGGAGGGGGTAGTGTGAGGGGGTGCAAAACAACACATCAGTTTTAGGTACTAACTTCAGTCAGGAGTAAAATGAATAAGAGTGGCACAGTATAGTGACGTGTCTTACTAGCTTGCAGAACAATTGCAACGACATTGACTCAATGGCTGTCCATTAGTGTCTACACTGGAAGAACAATAATTGAAACATGAACGGCGACCATTGGCCACAACTGCCCACAACTGCTGTTGCTGCTGTATGTTTCTTTGTCGGCCCCTAAAAGGGGTTAAAAGGGCACAAATGGAGTGCAATTTGTGACCGTCACCGGCAGTGACTGCCTTTGACTTGGTCACTGGGCACACTGCGTGGACTTTCTGTGAGCGAGAGAAGGTGGACAATGTCTGGGCCGTGGTCGCTCAGTTTCCAGTTGACGCACAATGAACCACCGTCTTGCCGTCTATTGCCACGACCTGTTGCTTTTCTGTTGAATGCACTAAATGGACGCTAATAAAGCACATAATGAGTGCGCCAGGGTGAGGTGATAAGTTAAATTGGTCAGATGATTCAAAAGGGGTTCAGAAAGACATTTGCCAAAGTGCGAGTGAATAAAGGGTGCTTACCATCATGGTTTCTGTGCTGTCTAATCAGTCAATCAGTTGATTGACCAAAGTATTTTGTGTGCTTTTTTCCAAATAGTAGATGATAGAACTAATTGAGTGACTCAAAGTCAGACAATCCGATTACATTTTCAGGCAGTTTCACAGTTTGTAATCAAATAGATTCGCCCAATTTTGGCACTTGTCTGACCAGCTGATTAAGATCGCGTTGCCCATAACTGTTTTCATAGGAAATCACTTGAATAAATCTTGACTACTCACAAAAAAGTATGCAGTTATTATAATACTTTATTAGATGATAAAAACACTTTTCACAAGAGCTCTTCAATTGCTAAGCAGTGAATGCTTAAAATGAACAGTTGACAGAGTGGATACTTGACAGTGACATTTCAAAAAGTATTTGAATGCCTTGGGTTTTTTACCTTTAGTAAAACCACGAAACGAAGCAACAGTTTTTGCAGAAGTTTCAACTTTGCTGCTTTGTAAAGCTGCAGATGAGTTTGTTTGATTATGTCAAAGTTTTTGCCTAATACGAGTTAAAATAAAGCACTCAAAACAAGAACAAAAAACTGGTGATTTGACAAGAAACACACAAACATGCCAGAACAAAAATTGTGAACGTTATTCAACAGTAAAATTTAAAATGTCTGAGAATCTAAGAGTTTTAATAAAAGTAAATATCATCAAATCACAAATGAAAAGCAGAAATTGCGTGTTTTTCACGTGTTTTCTTTCCGGCACTAACAAAAAGCTGTTTTTTGTTTACACTAAACGCATTAGGTGTCAGGTTGATATTTTTTTCTCTTTTTTTGTTTCCTTCTCCATTTACAAATGACAACAAAATGAAGAATGGTACCATCTCGAGGTCGATCGATCAATGTTTCATTTGTTTTCTCAACTGGGTTTGTTTGTTCTGTACCCTAATGACGGCTGTTGTTGATTGAATTAACCTGAAGCCAAACTGAGCCGATCCCTCAGTGTGATTACCCACATTATTTTCTTCAGCATTTGCCACACACATCGACGCGACCACATCAGCTGCAGCAGCAGCAACCGGCCAGTCTGCTAATTGCTCCCTGATTGATCCATTAATTATGAATTATTGATTCTTTGCAGACATGTCTGCTGAACACGGCATCAACACTAAGGTTCAAGAACTGGCCACACTGTGACAGCTCCACTTTTACTAGACAAGATTTATTTACCTCATCGTCACCATATGGTGTCTTGCAAATTGTCTGCTTTCTTGGAAAGCATATTTGCTATCTCAAGCAAGTACTTTTTTGTATTTTCTCTGCAAAATGGCTAATCAATTTAATCGAGGTAAGTAATTTTTATACACTTGATGTTTTTCTATGCATAATTGTGCCAACAACAGCTGTTCAATCAGTTTAGTGCTATAGATTTTATTGAAGCAAGTTGCAAAGCAATACTACCATTTGATATCTTTCACTAAATCAAGAAAGCAGACCACCGGTCAATTTTCCATTTGCTTTTAGAACGCCCGTAACAAAATCTCTTTTTGTTACCTCACTATATTGATACTTTTACAATAACTGCCAGTCAGATTATTGCACCAGCCCATTCAGTGGGCAACTTTAAGTGGTGCCAAACCAAGCCTTTGCCTAAATGCTTTTTCTTGCGCAAACAGCAGACACCTTTTACACTTTGTGAGAGAGCACAAACAACAAAGTACTTAAATGTTCAAATCGAGTGCACTTCTTGCCAAATCGGTGGCGCAAATGTGCAAAGTCAATTTAATTTCTATTAAGCGGTCATTAAAAACCCGGGGCGACCTTGCCTAGGTGCGACAGTGTTGGAGTGCAAAAGCAGTAGTGCCTATTACCGTAAATGTCAACAGAAGGAAAGCGGACAGGGACTGATTTATGCGGTCCAGACACTGGCAGACGACTCAATTCGCAGTAATCTCAATTCCATTCAGGCAATTCGTCAGTGTCCTCATGGCTCTCTATTACTCTCATGCTCACAAAATTCTCGTTTTTAGCTCTTATCATTTAGCTTTATTGATGCACATCTGTCACCTGAAAGAGAGAGAGAGAGAGAGAGAGAGAAAGCTGTCTTTTGCTGGCTTCATATCACTGTCACTATCGGCAATTTGCATCGTGTTGGTCCACAGGAGAGAGTGAAGAATGATAAAGGGGAATGAGGAAAGCACAGAACACGGCTACTCGATGGCTGCAAAGCTGCGAATTTGTCGCCGTCTAATTTCTCCTAGGGCACATTTGTTTACGGTGGCAATTGGCCAGTGCTTGCAAACAATCCGACGACAAAGCTGTCAATCTGCTCAATCGGTCGCAGAAAAAGAGGCTCCAGTGAGAGTGAGAGAGGGGCACTGCATCTTTTTGACGGCTCATTAGCTAGTTAACAGCTTGCCTGTGCATGTCTGCCTCGGTGCCCTCAATCGATAGCACTGAATTCTGCGCAAGCAGCCTTCTTTCTTTTAATGAGGACCTTGTGGCTGGTAAAAGAGCCATTTAGATAGGCCACTGCCATCGTGGCAACAGCAGCTGTCCAATTAGCTGCTTGCTAATTTGTGGCTCAAATACTTTAAATGACTGCCAAAGTTAGAAAGATATAAATTTTTTCTTAATTGAAGGCCATTTATTGATATGCAAAGAGTGATCACAAGTGCCCATAAGGATTGGCCCCATTTTTTTCACATTCCCAAATAATGTTGAGTAATACCTTGTTAAAAAGGTAAATTTGAGTAGATTATACATAAAAAATATCAGAATCAAGCACCTAATAGTTTTTGAGAAAATCGGGTCCAAAGTTGCTAAAATTGCATAGCTTTCAATGAAACAAAAAAATCAGCAAAAATGATCCAATAGAGGGCGACACCATCCACAGTAAATGCATAGGAAATGGTAACTTTGGACCCGATTTTCTCAAAAACTATTAAGTGCTTGATTCTGATATTTTTTATGTATAATCTAATCAAATTTACCTTTCCAACAAGGTATTACTCAACATTATTTGGGAGTGTGAAAAAAATGGGGCCAAAGTTGTGATCACTCTTTAATCTACCATTCGCATGAGCACTAACTTTAGAGTACTGCTTTGCAGTAGCACTTGTTTATTCTTCATTATTATATCCCTTTTCAATAAAGCTTCTGGTCATGAATCGGCATTAAGGGCATGACACCTGTCATTGGTATGCTGGCAGATCAGATCAGCTTTCAAGCGCGCTAACCCTTTTGTGTCGTCCACTGCCATGTGGAGTGTTTAGGGGTGCTTACGTAGGCATTCCAATAATGCAACCAGCAATGGACGCACGCATTTCAATGACTCAATTGTGGTGTCTTGGGTGACCACTGAGGGCTAAGCCACTGAATGGGCCTCTTTCACTCAGCACTGATGCCCGGCTGACGAGGTGAAGCAGTCGCCCATCGAACAGCAGCCGTTTGTTGTGTTTGTTGTTGTTGTGTTCGGCCGTGGTGACCCTAAACAGCAGTGCATCTGTCATCCCCTTCGCTCAATCCGCCGCGGTCCTTGTGTCTGTCGCCTTCTTCTCCTTCTCCTCCTCCTCCTCTCTTAGTGTCGCTTCCTTGTGTGCTTGCGCGAGCGCGAGTAAAAGCGAGCAATAAACTAACGTAAGTACGAAGTGGCTGCCAGCCGGCTGCTGCCAGCAGCGGCCAGCAGCCTGCATTCGAATAGCTTGCATTCTTTTCTCACGCTTGCCTCGTTGGCTTGCCTTCACCTCAATCTGCCACTAACTAGCCAAGTAACGATTCACTAACTGCTCGATAAGTATAACAGTTCAGCCGGCAGCCGTCAACTGCTGGCAACTGCTCCTGGGGAGAGCAGAGCAGACTGCTGAGGAGGAATCATCTGCTGTTGCCACCGTGCCAGACATATGTTCCACCGAGTTTGACCGCCCGAGTTTGCCTTCCACCACACCACACACCGAGAAGGGGTCGCACTGCTGCCAAAAGAAAGAACAAGAAAGATAGATAGAGAGAGAGAGAGAGAGAGAGAGAGAGAGAGAGAGAGAGAAAGGGAGCCTAGATCGGCTCAGATGACAGTGCGGCAAAGAAGCTGAAAGAGAGCGTATCTTTCTGCGTCGAGTGCGCACATATGCAGTCACCGCAATCGGCCACAGGCACTGCTGCTGCTGCTGCTGGTAAACCACTTGTCATTGAAAGCCGACCCCCTCTCCCTCTCTTTTCATAGTTCACTTGACTCAAGCCTTACTGCAACCTCCTCCTGCTCCTTTGGAGACATTTTCATTTGAATTACTTTGCACGCTCAATATGCACTATTGCACTCAGACAGTCACAGTGGCTAAAGTGACAAGGCGTCGTGGGCCAGAGTGAGTGCGCCCTGTGATTACCACTCTAAAGTGTCAATTTAACACACTGTTAACTCTTTCATTAGACAGCAAAAAGCGTAGCGTCAAAAGAAATTGAAGTTAAGGAGTTGTCTCCACAAAGTGCATCTTACCAGTCTCTCCCTGACTCAGTCATCAAAGTTGACGTTCAAGTGGGCAATTTAAGACACACTACACTGATAGGTTGCTTTTTAGGTGGTCATCAGAACATGATGCCCATTTTCGCTCTAGTAATATTCCCCTCATTTTTGTAGACCACACCGTTTGTTCGGGTCTTGGCAGCATCTGCACTGGTTCGCACACTTGTTTGCCACTTGTCACCGTTTCCATCATTTGATGTGTTTGTTTTCACCACTGGCAAGGAAAGCCAATTTAAGGTCAGTAATTGTGCGAATAGCTCTTCAGCGCATTGTGAAGTGCCACCAGGGTGGTCTGCTTTAATTAGCAGACATACGGTGATGTGCAGGAAAACATTGAAGCCAATTAAGTAGAATCTGGGCAAGTGCAAACAAACAGTCAGACAGTCAGTTAAATGGACAAGTGAACGTCGTACCCGTACTACCACACTGCCAAATTGGACAATTACAGAGTGCGTTGTTGATAAGATAATTCACGAGCATTTAAAAAATATATTTTATAGATAAACGTCAAGTCCAGTTTTTTAGAGATTTTGGTAGCTTGATCAGTTTTTCTCAGTGTCGCAGGTTACTTTGGTAAATCTTGTTTCACTTGCCCACTTTTATTCTCATTTGCCTAATTATTCTCGGAAGTAACTTGCAAAATAAATTAAGTGTTCATTTGCAAGCTGTCGCGAGTAATTAAAGCATAAGCAAACAATGAGTCAATTGACTATCTCGTCTACCTGCCCTTTGTTCAGACCAGAAAGAAGCCTATAAAAGGTTAAGGTCAGTAGCCACTTCCGAAGATGCTTTACCGGCGTTACACTTTCCACATTTTCACATTGCTACTTGGGTCATCAGTTAGGCCCAGTTACGCCAATTATCGACTATTGTAATTTCTTCTGACATCTTCAATTAAACAATCACTTGCTGGTGTTTTAATGCGGCATTGTACTTTTTGCTCCAAACTCCATATTTGTAGTTATGATGAACTAGCTTTGGGAGTGCACACTGGCGAGATGCTTGGCAAACGATCTGCTGATCTAGCAAATGGACGCTGATTTATGCAAATCTGTTGAAAGAGCCACAACATGGCTGGTAAAAGGCATTATTCGATGGAGTGCACACACCAGTGGCGTCTGGAGAGATAAATGATGACTGTGGCAGTGTTTAAGGCGTAGCATTCACCAGGTAAGTGAGACCTAGCGAACGTAATGACGGAACGATGCACAGTAGAGCCACTCTTTCTCATTGGTGGGCAATTAATGACATTTAAAGTAGTCTATTTAGCAAACAATCGAGTGAAGCTAAAGAAACAAGAGAGAGGTAGATGAATTGAGCAGGCGATCACCAGCACTACCTTCACTGCATCTCATGTACATCATTGTCGATCATACGCAAAGGACCTCTTTGCTCTCTTCGCCTACACAAGTTTGGGGTCCTCTCCCTTTATTCACTTCTCAGTGATGGGCTCTTTTTCCCCAGCGTCGATTCATCACTTTGTCTGGCGATGAGCCCAGTCGGTGGTGTGTCTGCCACTGCCTGCTGTCCAGAAGCTGCATTCCACACCTAGAATAGACAGTGCAGACAGAGGCCATTTTATATTGTAATGATCTTCGTAATGAGACAGAGAAAGAAGATGCAACAGCGCAGGCAAGATTCTACCACTCCATAAAGCTCTGCCTGAAGTGGCTGTGCTGTTTTAAAGTCACTGCTGTAATTGAAAATGAATCGAAGAGTTTAAAATGCAGTTCAACACTGAATTATGATCAGCCAGACTTACTGGAAAAGTTAATTAATTTTTACATTCCGGCCATTATTGCCTGCTGCTGAATTGATATCTTTTTGCTTGCTTGAATTTGTTATTTTTAACTCTGCAGCAAATGTGCAGCCACCTTTGATAATGTATTCATTTACCTGTTGGCCATTCGCATTCGGTTTTCTGTTCAGTAGCCCAAAATGATCATGTTCCAGTTGAAGGGCAACCTTTGGCTGTAATCTGTGCAAACAGCGACAACACGTGCGGCACCTTTAAAAGCTGTTAAAGTTTAATAGCTGCCATTAGTGCAACCATTCTACTGGCCGAGAAGTGCTTCAATGTCGAGCCTTAATTCAGGGCCTCTGATTTGTGGCTGTCTATTGCTGATTGATGCTTGCTCATTAAGCCCACTGATTCAGCAAATGCACACGTGAGTTTTTGTAAATAGATCTATTTTTAGAATTTAGATTTTTTCTAGGTTAGATTGAAAGTCGTTTCCTTTATTGCCTCAAATTATACCTTTTTAGATATTCATCCTCTCTCAGCGGTGGTCACATTGGTGTGATTGTTGGTAATGCGGTGGCAATAAATCTCTTTTTTGTAAACTAGGATCAACAGGACGGGACAGAGGGCATTACTCAAACAAACACCCAAGTGTGCCCGACTATGAAGCTGGGCCCACAACAAACACAGCAGCAGTTGTAATTATCGGTCATTTATTTAATGGCTTGTTCGTCTGGTCAAATCAAATCAAAGGGAATTAAAAACAAAGCTCATTCGTGCTCGAGCAAATGAGACGAGAGAAGGACAGAGAAGGACGACCTTGCGGCCCCGTCTAGTGCCGCCGTTGCCATCACAAAGCAACTGCAATGGTACTGCTATTGCAAGGAGAATGTTATGACAAGACTGTGATTAGACACAGTACTCTTCTCCGATTAGACATAAATCAACTCATACCCATTTGGGCTCAACATTTGTATGTGCTACTAATGAGTGCACATCACAGAGCTCAACTGAAAGCTCCTTCTGAGTTTAAAAGTTCAGCCGATACTCCATTTCTCTTTTTGGCAAGTCGAGTGTAAATTGAGCAATTTTACTGTTGAGACTTTTTGGATTTTTTAGATAGGCAGAAAATCAACAAAAATAAACAGGTGAATCATGATCAGAAAAGTCTGATTTACTGCCAGTAAGGTGAAATGCACTAAGTCAACAGCTGCAACAAGTGATGTTCCAAATTTATGGCCGTTTAGGACAAGCCACAGACACAGCTTGACAGTTCTCATTAGTGTACAAATGAGCAAGATGTGATCTAAGTCTAAGTCTGATAAAGTATTTTAAATAAAGTTTTAATAAAATGAATCAACTAAAGCAATTCTTAAAAAATTATCAGTCAAAAAATACTTTAAAACAATTTTTAAAACACATAGGCTAGTCCCGATGCAGATGAAGAGCAAACTATCCTTTAGAAAACATTTTAAAAAACCGACAAGAACAACAGGGCGTCGTCATACTTTTATTCAAACAAGTCAAAAAACGAAAATTAGTTTAGTGTACATGCTTTTAGGCCATCGAAAAAGAAAAAACACGGTGTTATTCAAAGGGACCCCAAGTAATGTCGCACTAAAAAAAGTAAAACGCAATCTTTAGGTATAATCAACAACGGGTGCAAGGCAGTAGCGATGCACAACAACCGTGACCAGCCCCTTCGGACTCACGTTTGGCCACTGTTTACATTGTAAATAAAGAAGAACACCAATCGATCGAGTGACGAAGACGAAAGACAAACAAAGTAGTGATTAGTCTGCTCTTCTGGTGCTTTTTGGCCACAAGTTAGCAAGTACTGGCTAGCCACAAGCGAACACCTCCATTGAGGTTCATTGTCCATATAGAAGTGATCTTCAATTACATATTCATAACTGCACGTTAATGATGATTGATTGGCGCAGTACTACTACTGGTGCCCTTGAACGCACTGCCCACCAAAGCTGTTTCCACTACCGGTGCCCCAACAGCAGCAGACACTTGTTGCCCCAGTGGGTTTATGATTGTTTCAAATTGGCAAACTTTGCAATCGGTAATTGATTGCTAGCTGACTGTGCCTTGAAAAAAGCACACCTGCAGACATAATAGCAAGCATTTTGGTGCGTTCAACTGATACTGATTTCATTGATTCAATCTATCGCAGCAATGGGTGTTTGCGACCTAAGCTAATTCTGCTCTCACTCAGTTGGTTGGCCTCACTTCAAGTCATCTTGGGTGATCGATTCAGTATACTCGTCTGAAGCACAGTTTACAGTTTTTATCGTATATGTAAATTAATTAGCTGCTCTGTTTAGTCTCGCGCGCTGTTTCAATTCTTTTCTTTTTTGCGGGTGCAATTATTTTTCAATTCAATTTGACAGACGATATGTATTTTATGCAAAATTAACTGGTAAAATCTTTTCAATTTCATAAAGTAAAGAATGCTGAAACAACAAAAATGTTATTTTTCAAGTTTTGCGGGCACTCAAAGAAAGTTGTGCCAGTGTTATAAAATGCAAATTCTGATCTACCAAAGCGGCTTGTAAAAAGTAAAAGCGGCTAATCGACCATCGGCAATCTCATTCAATTCAAATGAGACCCTTTTAAGCAACATTTGAAGAAAGTTTAGCAAATGGAGAGCCTACATTTGCATAGCATCATCGACAGCTCTTCAATGTTTTTTTCGATTCACAGGTGTTCAAAGTTGCTTGCTAAAAGAAGTTGATATGACAAGAACTACCCTGAGTTGCAGTGTTCGAGTGATCGAATCACTACAGATGAAACCTGTCAAAACACGACCAGCACATCGCCACTTGTTTTGGCTAAAAGTTGTTTTCTACCTACTCACTAGAGAATGTGCATCGATACGAAGGTAACCTTTGACACGAGACATAGCTTTCCTTGCCGGGCGACGCGCTTGAGGATGCGATGCATTCTAACTTTACACATGCAAAACTGACTGCCTAATTCAATTAAGTTTATTAGATGATCTGTGCCTTCTTCAACATCAGTTTGACTTGTTTTTCTAATTTTGGCTATACCAACAAACTTTTTTTGTAATCAACTTATAAATCTTCTAGTGCAAAAAACTGCTTGCAGTGTTATAAACTAGTATGCCAACAATTTGGCAATTAACACTTTAATGAACAGCTCAGTAACAAAAGGCATTAGTCAAGATTTTTGCGGCGATACTGTGAATTTGGAAAAAGACACTACTGTGACAGTAGTACTGTCTATGTTTATTGTTGACATATACCAAGCTCAAAAAAGATTTTATTGTGAAAGCAACTTGTAAAAGAGAGCAAGATCGGGTGACAAAGCTTAATTTATCCAAAAACTGACCTCTACTACTTTATGTGCAAATATTGGCAAATGTGTAAACACAACTCTGACAACTAGTGGAAAACATATGAACGTGACGTTTTTTTGAGTTTGTGCTGGTGTTTTTTTCAGCCTATCCCTTTAACAGGGCCATCTGGAACTGATGAGTTCCAATACGATTCTGTTTCACGCTGCTTTGCAAACACTCGCCGCTTTCTGCAACAAGTGTTTAGTGCACAAATGCTCTTCAAGAGCAATTTACCCCCTGAATGGCTTCACCCCAAAAGGCGACACCATCTCTGAAACTTGATCGTTTGGTCATGTGGTCAGCATACATGCACAACTGCCGTCGATACTTGGCGAGACACATCGTGGTCTGTGGCAAATGCTTTTAGCTTAGTGTGAGTCCTCCTAAAAGACGGGCCCGATATATATATTCGCCAGACAATCGGCTATCGTCGTCTAATTAGCTGTCCATTAGAGAATCATCGGCGGCCTGGGTCGCCCTTGACTTTTATCTTGTCTTGTCTTGCTCGCCATTATCACCCTGCGACATGTGTTGCTCACATGGGCTTCGATGACGGTACTGCTGGTGTCGCCTGCTCAGCTCTCAACTTCAGTCGATAAAGCCCCCATTGGTCCTAATGCTTTGGTTTTATCGTCTGACTTTTTCAGTTCAGACTTTTCAAACAGTTGAGAGCTCTGAGTGCGTTATCACGCTCACTAAAAGCCGAGTGACTTTCTCTACCTCATCACCCAAACACAGACACACTTACATAGACAGAACCGGCGGTGAGCACCACTAATCGACTGGAATTTCAATCTTACCTTTAAAAACTTTGAAAAGCTGAGCATGTGGATAAAAAGTGGCAAATGGACTGATATATTGTACCAGACTAATGGAAGCTAAGTGAGCAAGTATTTCCAGTTCGTTCAATTCAACTGGTGCTGCAATCAATTTACAATCATTAGACGTGCACTGTCGAACACTGAAAATTGCTCTTTTCTCTACCGGTCAGTTGGTGCATCACCTTTTCAATGGCGGTTCATTAAATGCTAAAAATGACATAGAGGCTTCTTTCGATTGCATGAATGGAATCGCATTGATGGAAACACAATCATCTACTTTAATGATGCCTAATGTGTGTGTTTAAATGAATGAAAAACGTTGTAAGATAAAATTCAACAACAGAGTACTGCAGTTGTTGTCCTATTCTACTAATGGTCCGTGTCGGACAAACTAAATGTCTGAATGAACTGTCTGTTTGTTCAAATACTCAATGTTTGAGTTTCTTTAGTGAATTTGAAAGCAAGAACGTAAAAATTTTTTTTAGTGTTTGGCTCACTGATGTCACCTCTTTTGATTTAGCAAAAGTTTCTTCTTGTGACGATGAAGCAGATGAAGATCTCATTACTTAAATAAAAGTATATTTTATATATGCTAATAACTAGTAATTTTTCTGTGGTAACAGTTGGCACTTTTAACGTTTTTTCCAAAAGCCGTTGACCGCGACCGAATACTATTTGAGTCAGTCGACTTGTCAGTGCATTATCTGTCAAAATATCGCCGACTGATCAGTCTGTCACCGTAATCTGCTTTTTGTTTGGTTCAGAGGTGGACGCACCGAGTGGAAGACTGTGCTCAAAACGATGTTTTCCCAGTTTCGGTACGCTCACTATTCAAATTTTAATCCTCTGCTCACATTTAGTCTTTTTGGAAACCGAGAAGAGAGAGAGAGAGAGAGAGAGAGAGAGAGAGAGAGAGAGAGAGAGAGAGAGCGCTCTCTCTCTCTCTCTCTCTCTCTCTCTCTCTCTCTCTCTCTCTCTCTCTCTTCTCGGTTTCCAAAAAGACTAAATGTGAGCAGAGGATTAAAATTTGAATAGTGAGCGTACCGAAACTGGGAAAACATCGTTTTGAGCACAGTCTTCCACTCGGTGCGTCCACCTCTGAACCAAACAAAAAGCAGATTACGGTGACAGACTGATCAGTCGGCGATATTTTGACAGATAATGCACTGACAAGTCGACTGACTCAAATAGTATTCGGTCGCGGTCAACGGCTTTTGGAAAAAACGTTAAAAGTGCCAACTGTTACCACAGAAAAATTACTAGTTATTAGCATATATAAAATATACTTTTATTTAAGTAATGAGATCTTCATCTGCTTCATCGTCACAAGAAGAAACTTTTGCTAAATCAAAAGAGGTGACATCAGTGAGCCAAACACTAAAAAAAATTTTTACGTTCTTGCTTTCAAATTCACTAAAGAAACTCAAACATTGAGTATTTGAACAAACAGACAGTTCATTCAGACATTTAGTTTGTCCGACACGGACCATTAGTAGAATAGGACAACAACTGCAGTACTCTGTTGTTGAATTTTATCTTACAACGTTTTTCATTCATTTAAACACACACATTAGGCATCATTAAAGTAGATGATTGTGTTTCCATCAATGCGATTCCATTCATGCAATCGAAAGAAGCCTCTATGTCATTTTTAGCATTTAATGAACCGCCATTGAAAAGGTGATGCACCAACTGACCGGTAGAGAAAAGAGCAATTTTCAGTGTTCGACAGTGCACGTCTAATGATTGTAAATTGATTGCAGCACCAGTTGAATTGAACGAACTGGAAATACTTGCTCACTTAGCTTCCATTAGTCTGGTACAATATATCAGTCCATTTGCCACTTTTTATCCACATGCTCAGCTTTTCAAAGTTTTTAAAGGTAAGATTGAAATTCCAGTCGATTAGTGGTGCTCACCGCCGGTTCTGTCTATGTAAGTGTGTCTGTGTTTGGGTGATGAGGTAGAGAAAGTCACTCGGCTTTTAGTGAGCGTGATAACGCACTCAGAGCTCTCAACTGTTTGAAAAGTCTGAACTGAAAAAGTCAGACGATAAAACCAAAGCATTAGGACCAATGGGGGCTTTATCGACTGAAGTTGAGAGCTGAGCAGGCGACACCAGCAGTACCGTCATCGAAGCCCATGTGAGCAACACATGTCGCAGGGTGATAATGGCGAGCAAGACAAGACAAGATAAAAGTCAAGGGCGACCCAGGCCGCCGATGATTCTCTAATGGACAGCTAATTAGACGACGATAGCCGATTGTCTGGCGAATATATATATCGGGCCCGTCTTTTAGGAGGACTCACACTAAGCTAAAAGCATTTGCCACAGACCACGATGTGTCTCGCCAAGTATCGACGGCAGTTGTGCATGTATGCTGACCACATGACCAAACGATCAAGTTTCAGAGATGGTGTCGCCTTTTGGGGTGAAGCCATTCAGGGGGTAAATTGCTCTTGAAGAGCATTTGTGCACTAAACACTTGTTGCAGAAAGCGGCGAGTGTTTGCAAAGCAGCGTGAAACAGAATCGTATTGGAACTCATCAGTTCCAGATGGCCCTGTTAAAGGGATAGGCTGAAAAAAACACCAGCACAAACTCAAAAAAACGTCACGTTCATATGTTTTCCACTAGTTGTCAGAGTTGTGTTTACACATTTGCCAATATTTGCACATAAAGTAGTAGAGGTCAGTTTTTGGATAAATTAAGCTTTGTCACCCGATCTTGCTCTCTTTTACAAGTTGCTTTCACAATAAAATCTTTTTTGAGCTTGGTATATGTCAACAATAAACATAGACAGTACTACTGTCACAGTAGTGTCTTTTTCCAAATTCACAGTATCGCCGCAAAAATCTTGACTAATGCCTTTTGTTACTGAGCTGTTCATTAAAGTGTTAATTGCCAAATTGTTGGCATACTAGTTTATAACACTGCAAGCAGTTTTTTGCACTAGAAGATTTATAAGTTGATTACAAAAAAAGTTTGTTGGTATAGCCAAAATTAGAAAAACAAGTCAAACTGATGTTGAAGAAGGCACAGATCATCTAATAAACTTAATTGAATTAGGCAGTCAGTTTTGCATGTGTAAAGTTAGAATGCATCGCATCCTCAAGCGCGTCGCCCGGCAAGGAAAGCTATGTCTCGTGTCAAAGGTTACCTTCGTATCGATGCACATTCTCTAGTGAGTAGGTAGAAAACAACTTTTAGCCAAAACAAGTGGCGATGTGCTGGTCGTGTTTTGACAGGTTTCATCTGTAGTGATTCGATCACTCGAACACTGCAACTCAGGGTAGTTCTTGTCATATCAACTTCTTTTAGCAAGCAACTTTGAACACCTGTGAATCGAAAAAAACATTGAAGAGCTGTCGATGATGCTATGCAAATGTAGGCTCTCCATTTGCTAAACTTTCTTCAAATGTTGCTTAAAAGGGTCTCATTTGAATTGAATGAGATTGCCGATGGTCGATTAGCCGCTTTTACTTTTTACAAGCCGCTTTGGTAGATCAGAATTTGCATTTTATAACACTGGCACAACTTTCTTTGAGTGCCCGCAAAACTTGAAAAATAACATTTTTGTTGTTTCAGCATTCTTTACTTTATGAAATTGAAAAGATTTTACCAGTTAATTTTGCATAAAATACATATCGTCTGTCAAATTGAATTGAAAAATAATTGCACCCGCAAAAAAGAAAAGAATTGAAACAGCGCGCGAGACTAAACAGAGCAGCTAATTAATTTACATATACGATAAAAACTGTAAACTGTGCTTCAGACGAGTATACTGAATCGATCACCCAAGATGACTTGAAGTGAGGCCAACCAACTGAGTGAGAGCAGAATTAGCTTAGGTCGCAAACACCCATTGCTGCGATAGATTGAATCAATGAAATCAGTATCAGTTGAACGCACCAAAATGCTTGCTATTATGTCTGCAGGTGTGCTTTTTTCAAGGCACAGTCAGCTAGCAATCAATTACCGATTGCAAAGTTTGCCAATTTGAAACAATCATAAACCCACTGGGGCAACAAGTGTCTGCTGCTGTTGGGGCACCGGTAGTGGAAACAGCTTTGGTGGGCAGTGCGTTCAAGGGCACCAGTAGTAGTACTGCGCCAATCAATCATCATTAACGTGCAGTTATGAATATGTAATTGAAGATCACTTCTATATGGACAATGAACCTCAATGGAGGTGTTCGCTTGTGGCTAGCCAGTACTTGCTAACTTGTGGCCAAAAAGCACCAGAAGAGCAGACTAATCACTACTTTGTTTGTCTTTCGTCTTCGTCACTCGATCGATTGGTGTTCTTCTTTATTTACAATGTAAACAGTGGCCAAACGTGAGTCCGAAGGGGCTGGTCACGGTTGTTGTGCATCGCTACTGCCTTGCACCCGTTGTTGATTATACCTAAAGATTGCGTTTTACTTTTTTTAGTGCGACATTACTTGGGGTCCCTTTGAATAACACCGTGTTTTTTCTTTTTCGATGGCCTAAAAGCATGTACACTAAACTAATTTTCGTTTTTTGACTTGTTTGAATAAAAGTATGACGACGCCCTGTTGTTCTTGTCGGTTTTTTAAAATGTTTTCTAAAGGATAGTTTGCTCTTCATCTGCATCGGGACTAGCCTATGTGTTTTAAAAATTGTTTTAAAGTATTTTTTGACTGATAATTTTTTAAGAATTGCTTTAGTTGATTCATTTTATTAAAACTTTATTTAAAATACTTTATCAGACTTAGACTTAGATCACATCTTGCTCATTTGTACACTAATGAGAACTGTCAAGCTGTGTCTGTGGCTTGTCCTAAACGGCCATAAATTTGGAACATCACTTGTTGCAGCTGTTGACTTAGTGCATTTCACCTTACTGGCAGTAAATCAGACTTTTCTGATCATGATTCACCTGTTTATTTTTGTTGATTTTCTGCCTATCTAAAAAATCCAAAAAGTCTCAACAGTAAAATTGCTCAATTTACACTCGACTTGCCAAAAAGAGAAATGGAGTATCGGCTGAACTTTTAAACTCAGAAGGAGCTTTCAGTTGAGCTCTGTGATGTGCACTCATTAGTAGCACATACAAATGTTGAGCCCAAATGGGTATGAGTTGATTTATGTCTAATCGGAGAAGAGTACTGTGTCTAATCACAGTCTTGTCATAACATTCTCCTTGCAATAGCAGTACCATTGCAGTTGCTTTGTGATGGCAACGGCGGCACTAGACGGGGCCGCAAGGTCGTCCTTCTCTGTCCTTCTCTCGTCTCATTTGCTCGAGCACGAATGAGCTTTGTTTTTAATTCCCTTTGATTTGATTTGACCAGACGAACAAGCCATTAAATAAATGACCGATAATTACAACTGCTGCTGTGTTTGTTGTGGGCCCAGCTTCATAGTCGGGCACACTTGGGTGTTTGTTTGAGTAATGCCCTCTGTCCCGTCCTGTTGATCCTAGTTTACAAAAAAGAGATTTATTGCCACCGCATTACCAACAATCACACCAATGTGACCACCGCTGAGAGAGGATGAATATCTAAAAAGGTATAATTTGAGGCAATAAAGGAAACGACTTTCAATCTAACCTAGAAAAAATCTAAATTCTAAAAATAGATCTATTTACAAAAACTCACGTGTGCATTTGCTGAATCAGTGGGCTTAATGAGCAAGCATCAATCAGCAATAGACAGCCACAAATCAGAGGCCCTGAATTAAGGCTCGACATTGAAGCACTTCTCGGCCAGTAGAATGGTTGCACTAATGGCAGCTATTAAACTTTAACAGCTTTTAAAGGTGCCGCACGTGTTGTCGCTGTTTGCACAGATTACAGCCAAAGGTTGCCCTTCAACTGGAACATGATCATTTTGGGCTACTGAACAGAAAACCGAATGCGAATGGCCAACAGGTAAATGAATACATTATCAAAGGTGGCTGCACATTTGCTGCAGAGTTAAAAATAACAAATTCAAGCAAGCAAAAAGATATCAATTCAGCAGCAGGCAATAATGGCCGGAATGTAAAAATTAATTAACTTTTCCAGTAAGTCTGGCTGATCATAATTCAGTGTTGAACTGCATTTTAAACTCTTCGATTCATTTTCAATTACAGCAGTGACTTTAAAACAGCACAGCCACTTCAGGCAGAGCTTTATGGAGTGGTAGAATCTTGCCTGCGCTGTTGCATCTTCTTTCTCTGTCTCATTACGAAGATCATTACAATATAAAATGGCCTCTGTCTGCACTGTCTATTCTAGGTGTGGAATGCAGCTTCTGGACAGCAGGCAGTGGCAGACACACCACCGACTGGGCTCATCGCCAGACAAAGTGATGAATCGACGCTGGGGAAAAAGAGCCCATCACTGAGAAGTGAATAAAGGGAGAGGACCCCAAACTTGTGTAGGCGAAGAGAGCAAAGAGGTCCTTTGCGTATGATCGACAATGATGTACATGAGATGCAGTGAAGGTAGTGCTGGTGATCGCCTGCTCAATTCATCTACCTCTCTCTTGTTTCTTTAGCTTCACTCGATTGTTTGCTAAATAGACTACTTTAAATGTCATTAATTGCCCACCAATGAGAAAGAGTGGCTCTACTGTGCATCGTTCCGTCATTACGTTCGCTAGGTCTCACTTACCTGGTGAATGCTACGCCTTAAACACTGCCACAGTCATCATTTATCTCTCCAGACGCCACTGGTGTGTGCACTCCATCGAATAATGCCTTTTACCAGCCATGTTGTGGCTCTTTCAACAGATTTGCATAAATCAGCGTCCATTTGCTAGATCAGCAGATCGTTTGCCAAGCATCTCGCCAGTGTGCACTCCCAAAGCTAGTTCATCATAACTACAAATATGGAGTTTGGAGCAAAAAGTACAATGCCGCATTAAAACACCAGCAAGTGATTGTTTAATTGAAGATGTCAGAAGAAATTACAATAGTCGATAATTGGCGTAACTGGGCCTAACTGATGACCCAAGTAGCAATGTGAAAATGTGGAAAGTGTAACGCCGGTAAAGCATCTTCGGAAGTGGCTACTGACCTTAACCTTTTATAGGCTTCTTTCTGGTCTGAACAAAGGGCAGGTAGACGAGATAGTCAATTGACTCATTGTTTGCTTATGCTTTAATTACTCGCGACAGCTTGCAAATGAACACTTAATTTATTTTGCAAGTTACTTCCGAGAATAATTAGGCAAATGAGAATAAAAGTGGGCAAGTGAAACAAGATTTACCAAAGTAACCTGCGACACTGAGAAAAACTGATCAAGCTACCAAAATCTCTAAAAAACTGGACTTGACGTTTATCTATAAAATATATTTTTTAAATGCTCGTGAATTATCTTATCAACAACGCACTCTGTAATTGTCCAATTTGGCAGTGTGGTAGTACGGGTACGACGTTCACTTGTCCATTTAACTGACTGTCTGACTGTTTGTTTGCACTTGCCCAGATTCTACTTAATTGGCTTCAATGTTTTCCTGCACATCACCGTATGTCTGCTAATTAAAGCAGACCACCCTGGTGGCACTTCACAATGCGCTGAAGAGCTATTCGCACAATTACTGACCTTAAATTGGCTTTCCTTGCCAGTGGTGAAAACAAACACATCAAATGATGGAAACGGTGACAAGTGGCAAACAAGTGTGCGAACCAGTGCAGATGCTGCCAAGACCCGAACAAACGGTGTGGTCTACAAAAATGAGGGGAATATTACTAGAGCGAAAATGGGCATCATGTTCTGATGACCACCTAAAAAGCAACCTATCAGTGTAGTGTGTCTTAAATTGCCCACTTGAACGTCAACTTTGATGACTGAGTCAGGGAGAGACTGGTAAGATGCACTTTGTGGAGACAACTCCTTAACTTCAATTTCTTTTGACGCTACGCTTTTTGCTGTCTAATGAAAGAGTTAACAGTGTGTTAAATTGACACTTTAGAGTGGTAATCACAGGGCGCACTCACTCTGGCCCACGACGCCTTGTCACTTTAGCCACTGTGACTGTCTGAGTGCAATAGTGCATATTGAGCGTGCAAAGTAATTCAAATGAAAATGTCTCCAAAGGAGCAGGAGGAGGTTGCAGTAAGGCTTGAGTCAAGTGAACTATGAAAAGAGAGGGAGAGGGGGTCGGCTTTCAATGACAAGTGGTTTACCAGCAGCAGCAGCAGCAGTGCCTGTGGCCGATTGCGGTGACTGCATATGTGCGCACTCGACGCAGAAAGATACGCTCTCTTTCAGCTTCTTTGCCGCACTGTCATCTGAGCCGATCTAGGCTCCCTTTCTCTCTCTCTCTCTCTCTCTCTCTCTCTCTCTCTCTCTCTATCTATCTTTCTTGTTCTTTCTTTTGGCAGCAGTGCGACCCCTTCTCGGTGTGTGGTGTGGTGGAAGGCAAACTCGGGCGGTCAAACTCGGTGGAACATATGTCTGGCACGGTGGCAACAGCAGATGATTCCTCCTCAGCAGTCTGCTCTGCTCTCCCCAGGAGCAGTTGCCAGCAGTTGACGGCTGCCGGCTGAACTGTTATACTTATCGAGCAGTTAGTGAATCGTTACTTGGCTAGTTAGTGGCAGATTGAGGTGAAGGCAAGCCAACGAGGCAAGCGTGAGAAAAGAATGCAAGCTATTCGAATGCAGGCTGCTGGCCGCTGCTGGCAGCAGCCGGCTGGCAGCCACTTCGTACTTACGTTAGTTTATTGCTCGCTTTTACTCGCGCTCGCGCAAGCACACAAGGAAGCGACACTAAGAGAGGAGGAGGAGGAGAAGGAGAAGAAGGCGACAGACACAAGGACCGCGGCGGATTGAGCGAAGGGGATGACAGATGCACTGCTGTTTAGGGTCACCACGGCCGAACACAACAACAACAAACACAACAAACGGCTGCTGTTCGATGGGCGACTGCTTCACCTCGTCAGCCGGGCATCAGTGCTGAGTGAAAGAGGCCCATTCAGTGGCTTAGCCCTCAGTGGTCACCCAAGACACCACAATTGAGTCATTGAAATGCGTGCGTCCATTGCTGGTTGCATTATTGGAATGCCTACGTAAGCACCCCTAAACACTCCACATGGCAGTGGACGACACAAAAGGGTTAGCGCGCTTGAAAGCTGATCTGATCTGCCAGCATACCAATGACAGGTGTCATGCCCTTAATGCCGATTCATGACCAGAAGCTTTATTGAAAAGGGATATAATAATGAAGAATAAACAAGTGCTACTGCAAAGCAGTACTCTAAAGTTAGTGCTCATGCGAATGGTAGATTAAAGAGTGATCACAACTTTGGCCCCATTTTTTTCACACTCCCAAATAATGTTGAGTAATACCTTGTTGGAAAGGTAAATTTGATTAGATTATACATAAAAAATATCAGAATCAAGCACTTAATAGTTTTTGAGAAAATCGGGTCCAAAGTTACCATTTCCTATGCATTTACTGTGGATGGTGTCGCCCTCTATTGGATCATTTTTGCTGATTTTTTTGTTTCATTGAAAGCTATGCAATTTTAGCAACTTTGGACCCGATTTTCTCAAAAACTATTAGGTGCTTGATTCTGATATTTTTTATGTATAATCTACTCAAATTTACCTTTTTAACAAGGTATTACTCAACATTATTTGGGAATGTGAAAAAAATGGGGCCAATCCTTATGGGCACTTGTGATCACTCTTTGCATATCAATAAATGGCCTTCAATTAAGAAAAAATTTATATCTTTCTAACTTTGGCAGTCATTTAAAGTATTTGAGCCACAAATTAGCAAGCAGCTAATTGGACAGCTGCTGTTGCCACGATGGCAGTGGCCTATCTAAATGGCTCTTTTACCAGCCACAAGGTCCTCATTAAAAGAAAGAAGGCTGCTTGCGCAGAATTCAGTGCTATCGATTGAGGGCACCGAGGCAGACATGCACAGGCAAGCTGTTAACTAGCTAATGAGCCGTCAAAAAGATGCAGTGCCCCTCTCTCACTCTCACTGGAGCCTCTTTTTCTGCGACCGATTGAGCAGATTGACAGCTTTGTCGTCGGATTGTTTGCAAGCACTGGCCAATTGCCACCGTAAACAAATGTGCCCTAGGAGAAATTAGACGGCGACAAATTCGCAGCTTTGCAGCCATCGAGTAGCCGTGTTCTGTGCTTTCCTCATTCCCCTTTATCATTCTTCACTCTCTCCTGTGGACCAACACGATGCAAATTGCCGATAGTGACAGTGATATGAAGCCAGCAAAAGACAGCTTTCTCTCTCTCTCTCTCTCTCTCTCTTTCAGGTGACAGATGTGCATCAATAAAGCTAAATGATAAGAGCTAAAAACGAGAATTTTGTGAGCATGAGAGTAATAGAGAGCCATGAGGACACTGACGAATTGCCTGAATGGAATTGAGATTACTGCGAATTGAGTCGTCTGCCAGTGTCTGGACCGCATAAATCAGTCCCTGTCCGCTTTCCTTCTGTTGACATTTACGGTAATAGGCACTACTGCTTTTGCACTCCAACACTGTCGCACCTAGGCAAGGTCGCCCCGGGTTTTTAATGACCGCTTAATAGAAATTAAATTGACTTTGCACATTTGCGCCACCGATTTGGCAAGAAGTGCACTCGATTTGAACATTTAAGTACTTTGTTGTTTGTGCTCTCTCACAAAGTGTAAAAGGTGTCTGCTGTTTGCGCAAGAAAAAGCATTTAGGCAAAGGCTTGGTTTGGCACCACTTAAAGTTGCCCACTGAATGGGCTGGTGCAATAATCTGACTGGCAGTTATTGTAAAAGTATCAATATAGTGAGGTAACAAAAAGAGATTTTGTTACGGGCGTTCTAAAAGCAAATGGAAAATTGACCGGTGGTCTGCTTTCTTGATTTAGTGAAAGATATCAAATGGTAGTATTGCTTTGCAACTTGCTTCAATAAAATCTATAGCACTAAACTGATTGAACAGCTGTTGTTGGCACAATTATGCATAGAAAAACATCAAGTGTATAAAAATTACTTACCTCGATTAAATTGATTAGCCATTTTGCAGAGAAAATACAAAAAAGTACTTGCTTGAGATAGCAAATATGCTTTCCAAGAAAGCAGACAATTTGCAAGACACCATATGGTGACGATGAGGTAAATAAATCTTGTCTAGTAAAAGTGGAGCTGTCACAGTGTGGCCAGTTCTTGAACCTTAGTGTTGATGCCGTGTTCAGCAGACATGTCTGCAAAGAATCAATAATTCATAATTAATGGATCAATCAGGGAGCAATTAGCAGACTGGCCGGTTGCTGCTGCTGCAGCTGATGTGGTCGCGTCGATGTGTGTGGCAAATGCTGAAGAAAATAATGTGGGTAATCACACTGAGGGATCGGCTCAGTTTGGCTTCAGGTTAATTCAATCAACAACAGCCGTCATTAGGGTACAGAACAAACAAACCCAGTTGAGAAAACAAATGAAACATTGATCGATCGACCTCGAGATGGTACCATTCTTCATTTTGTTGTCATTTGTAAATGGAGAAGGAAACAAAAAAAGAGAAAAAAATATCAACCTGACACCTAATGCGTTTAGTGTAAACAAAAAACAGCTTTTTGTTAGTGCCGGAAAGAAAACACGTGAAAAACACGCAATTTCTGCTTTTCATTTGTGATTTGATGATATTTACTTTTATTAAAACTCTTAGATTCTCAGACATTTTAAATTTTACTGTTGAATAACGTTCACAATTTTTGTTCTGGCATGTTTGTGTGTTTCTTGTCAAATCACCAGTTTTTTGTTCTTGTTTTGAGTGCTTTATTTTAACTCGTATTAGGCAAAAACTTTGACATAATCAAACAAACTCATCTGCAGCTTTACAAAGCAGCAAAGTTGAAACTTCTGCAAAAACTGTTGCTTCGTTTCGTGGTTTTACTAAAGGTAAAAAACCCAAGGCATTCAAATACTTTTTGAAATGTCACTGTCAAGTATCCACTCTGTCAACTGTTCATTTTAAGCATTCACTGCTTAGCAATTGAAGAGCTCTTGTGAAAAGTGTTTTTATCATCTAATAAAGTATTATAATAACTGCATACTTTTTTGTGAGTAGTCAAGATTTATTCAAGTGATTTCCTATGAAAACAGTTATGGGCAACGCGATCTTAATCAGCTGGTCAGACAAGTGCCAAAATTGGGCGAATCTATTTGATTACAAACTGTGAAACTGCCTGAAAATGTAATCGGATTGTCTGACTTTGAGTCACTCAATTAGTTCTATCATCTACTATTTGGAAAAAAGCACACAAAATACTTTGGTCAATCAACTGATTGACTGATTAGACAGCACAGAAACCATGATGGTAAGCACCCTTTATTCACTCGCACTTTGGCAAATGTCTTTCTGAACCCCTTTTGAATCATCTGACCAATTTAACTTATCACCTCACCCTGGCGCACTCATTATGTGCTTTATTAGCGTCCATTTAGTGCATTCAACAGAAAAGCAACAGGTCGTGGCAATAGACGGCAAGACGGTGGTTCATTGTGCGTCAACTGGAAACTGAGCGACCACGGCCCAGACATTGTCCACCTTCTCTCGCTCACAGAAAGTCCACGCAGTGTGCCCAGTGACCAAGTCAAAGGCAGTCACTGCCGGTGACGGTCACAAATTGCACTCCATTTGTGCCCTTTTAACCCCTTTTAGGGGCCGACAAAGAAACATACAGCAGCAACAGCAGTTGTGGGCAGTTGTGGCCAATGGTCGCCGTTCATGTTTCAATTATTGTTCTTCCAGTGTAGACACTAATGGACAGCCATTGAGTCAATGTCGTTGCAATTGTTCTGCAAGCTAGTAAGACACGTCACTATACTGTGCCACTCTTATTCATTTTACTCCTGACTGAAGTTAGTACCTAAAACTGATGTGTTGTTTTGCACCCCCTCACACTACCCCCTCCCCTGAGACATGTTACCAAGTACTAAACCAACTAGTGTTTCCACTTTAGTCAACTTGTACTGCACAGTCGACATAAGGTCAGAAGAAGTAGACTAGAGCGTAAAAGGGGATTAGTCAGTGAGCTAGTAAACTACAGCTACTGCACACACACACAGTCCCTAGTCACCAACCGTGCTTTAATTGGCCGTGATTGGATTTACATTATCACCGACTAGGCGATCTGTCTTCTCTTCGGTAATTCAATTTACGTCCTCAATATCACCGGGCATATTTAAGTTGCTGGCGCTGCTCTAGTGACACCAGATACTTTGCCTAGAGAATGTGCAGAGATTGTTCAGAGCCATTCTTAGCTATTGTGCAGCGATTTTGCACTTCATCATCAGACCCTCGCGCGAACACCTGTTTGCATCGGTGGCAGACTCGCACTCCTGACAGTCCTCTCCTTCTCACTTATGTCATTCTTTCCCTCTTTCTCTGTCCTTTCCTCCGTTTCAGCCTCAGTATGACCCCAACACTGGTGCTCATTCATTCTCTTCTTAAGCGTATCGATGAACTTTACTGGAGAGGTTAGTGGTCGCTGACTTGAAAATTGTCAAATCTGTGCCATTTGTGCCACATACCACTTGGTCTGTCTGTCTGTGTGTGTGTTAATGCAGTTTGTTGTGCTGCTAACTCTTCACACGTAGTGCGTCTCTTTCAGTTCACTCTGAAGCAGGTGATCTGCAGAAAGATGCTAATCTGCCGCTGTCACCCAGTTTGCTCTGCGCCGATGATGCATTGCCCAGCTCGCCACTGGACGACCAATTGTCTGCATCACACTGATGTCTCGGTGGGCACTTCACCGCACACACACTAGGCCAAAGATGAAGCGTGAAACCGATCCACAGATGCAGACGGTGACTTTTGATTTACTGCTTTGATAACAGCACAATTTGCCAGTTTACAGCAGCACTCTCTGCCTGACCGGAGGGAGATCTGCTGTTGCTGCTGTTGCTGCTGCTGCTGCTGCTGTGTGCTTGTACCTTTTGACATGGCAAAACTTTTTGTCGTGTAATTTATTATTATTGCCATAGTCGAGTTATTAGTATTCCTACGCTATATGTATCAAGGTGCACCTTGTCTTCGACGCTGCACTGTTTGTCTGACACAAACACAGCAATGTCTGGACTCTAGGCACAACAAATGTCAAATGCAGTTCAAGTCAGACTGACCGACGAGTGGACCACTGCGGTGCTGACGCAGTCAAAGTCAACAATCACGACACGGTGAAGCTGAAGAGAGTGGCCAACGGTGCCGGCAATCACACCACCGGTGACACCGGAGAAAACATGTCTCAAACAGCCACTGATTGGCCGGTCAACATGACCTCATGAATGCTGCTGCTCAAGACGACTTTCATATTCATAATGTGTGCCCTTTTTACATTGATCTCCCCTTCACAAATCAAACAGTGCAAATGCAAATGGCTCAATTTGGTGACCATTTCTCCTTTATGACAGACACAGTCATACCCTCATAACTGATAAATTAGAAGAATATTTGCTTCTAATTTCACCTTTCGCACACACCTACACAACAGTGAAAAGAACAGATGGGCAACACGGTCAACCTTTGTTCTTGAAAAGGTGTTTTATGAAAAGTAAGTTATGAGCCACAAACAGGTAACCCTCTGCTGATCGATTGATATAAAAACATATTGTTCTCTCATGTAGTACAACAAAGTTGCACTAATGGCTTTGCGATTGTTCCGTGTTCTGTCGAAGAGATCCCACTGTTGCTCAGAGCACTCTTGCCGAAAGCGAAGAAAGCTCATTTATACACTTGCAACTTGATCAACAATTGCGTTCACTGGCTCAGAAGCTAAACACGTGTTAACCTGACAGTAGTGGACCAAGTGAAAGAGAGAGATGAAAGAGACACAAGCTCCTCTAAACAAGATTCTCGGATAATTGAATTAGAACAGTGTGCGCAGGCAATGCTCTGCTGGCTTCAAATCGACCTTTATGCATTTGCCCTCTAACCGTTGGCTAATCGGTAAGCGTACTGCAGTGTACCGTAGGTAACGGGCAATACGGCCGCTTATCCTTGGCTGTGATTTAATGAAATTGGAAATATGCCACTGATTCAACTTGTGCATCGAATCGAGAGAGAAGAATGAAGAGTAATGGACTTTGGAGCTGCAAGTGCAACAGCTTGGGACTTGAGCACTGCTTCCAGGGCTTTGGTTCAGGCGCAAACTTGATTAGGGCTTTGATTAGGAAGGCAATTGAGTGGAGTCAGTGGAGCGGATACCCCTGCACAATGCTCCGCCACTGGTCGTGGGCCCTTTCTTTCAGTGTGCTCGCAGTGATCAGTGAATGGAGTGAGAACGAACGGGAGAGCAGGCGTATTGAAAATCTGTCTCTGCCGTCATGCGGCACCGTCAAATGGCCAAAACAATGCCCATTGCCACGCTATTGACCACTAATATTTACAAATATTTTTTGCAATTGTCAGTGCATAATGGCGACAGTTGGGCACCCGATTTGAGAGCGCAAGTAGAGAGTAGAGGTCGGGTGGAAATCTGTCGAGGCGACTAGTTTGACCAGGGAGCAGTAACAAATGCCGCCGCTTTTAGAGGCATTCATTCTAGTCAGAGAAGCAACAAATGTCGCAAGGCAGTGAACAGCAGTGCTGCGCTAATGGAAATGTCGATTATATTTGATCTCGATTACCGAAAACCCTAGTGCAGCAGTGATTAGAAGTCGCGGCAAGAGGGAGAAAGTGCGAGCGGTAGTGTGGCAAGCCACAATGGTCAATGTAGTAAGTGTCTCTCGGGAAGCAAGGCACTCTCCGCAGTTTCTTCGTTTCACCATTCTGATGAATGAGTTTAGTCAAGTGTAAACCGTCTTTTCATTGGCTAAACATTTGTTCTCACTGATCTCTAAATCTCACTCGAATTTGGTGTAGAGGAATCAGTTCTAGGGATGGGTGTTATAAAATGAAAATAGTCAATAGTGCTTTGTGATTGCAACACACTATTCTTTTTTCCTTGCCATATGGTTAATTTCACAACCAGTGTTCGCAGTGAAAAAGTGATTAATTCAATTCAATTAACTACCTGTTTTCTGTAACAATGCTGACACCGAGTTCTACTCTGCTCTACCATAGTATTTCGAAAAAAATGTCTATAAAACTCAATGATTTGCCATTATTCTAGTATTCACTGTGCTTTTTGATGAACATCTTTAGTTTTGCCTCCATGTGATATTCAATTCAAAGTATCACTTGAAAAGTTCTACAAAGTATCATCTGAAGCAATGACAAGTGCAGTAAAGCAAGTGACTGCTAGCAAGAATGATCACTCCAAAAAGGGATCTTTGACAAAGAAAAACGACTTACTTATTTATCAATCGATTTATTCTAATGAACCATTGTGCAAAGTTGACTTAGAAAAAGTTCACACTCAAATTGGCAAGAAAGCTGATCAAGCCTATGATCGAATGGCGAACAACCGAAACTTTTGGATGGCACTGGAGAAGTACGTCGCCAAAGAGCAGAACTTTGATGCTACAAATGAGGTTAAACAGAAGCAGAAACCGCAGGTTAAAAGCAATAAAGAAGGCCACAAGAAAAATGGTATCAACGTGGATGATGACAAGGCAAATGAGATGATGCGCCAGATGTCGGAGAAGATTTTCCGCCGCACACTGAAGAAGCACAACTATCAAATGTCAACTGAAAACTTTTTTTTGGCTGAAGGTGGCTATGGATCAGTGTTTCGTGTGCACCAGAAAGGCCGCAAGTACGCCTGTAAAGTCATCTCCAATGAGATGTTTCAGTGCAAACCTGACCAGGCGGGCGCAGTGCACTCTTCTAAGCTGCGATCTCGTTTTGATAATGAAGTTCAGATAATGAAACGTGTCAGCTCGCATCCAAACATTATCGGATACGTGGACAGCTTTAGTGATGTGGTCACTCAACAGCTTCCACTGGAAAACTGCACTCTCGACTTGGAGAAATATGAACTCCACAAAGTGCAATCGGAGCCTGATAGCGCCACCGGCAACAAGATAGTCTTCCGAATTTTTTTTCTCGTAATGGAGTTTGCCAACTCAAAGACGCTAAGCTTTTACGTGAAGAATCGCCGTGCAATGCCAGAGAACCGCGTGAAAAATGGCGTCTTCTGGCCTCTGGTGAGCGCAGTCAAGTTTCTTCATTCACAGCAAATTGTTCATTGTGACATAAAGCTTTCAAACGTGCTGCTGCAGAGCAAAAACGGCGATCCGACCAGTGGAAGTGCCAACCGCCGCCAGTCCATTTCCTTGTTCAACTTTGAAGTCAAACTGTGCGATTTTGGCCTCAGCTCCATTCTCGACTCGTCAGAAGATGAACCAGTTTTGTTCATGAAACCAATTGGAACGGCCTTCTACATGGCGCCGGAAATTTTGCGCTCTTACTTCTGCTACTACTGCCGCAAAAATGACAGCGCCCAGCCCTATTGTCCTTTCAAGGGTGACACTTGGGCCCTTGCAGTCTGCATCTTCTACTGTCTGCATGGTTTCTACCCAATGGACGTTCTCTGCAAACCTAACAAGCACGAACGCATCGCCGAACTGAAGAAGATTTTTGACAAAGCAGACAGTAGTGCTTCGTCAAAGAGCATCGACGAACAGTACTTGATTCGTTTTCGTGGCATTCTCCGAAACTGCCACTACAAGCTGAGTTTCAACTGTCAAGAGCTGCTTCGTCAGATGCTCGAGGTCGATGCAAAGAAACGGGCCGACATCTTTAAGGTAGCTGAGCATACTTACTTCAAGCACATGTAAATGTTGTGCACTTTCTTTACCGCAGCCAACTGTTGTGAATTCAGGTTTTCATCTTATTTTTACAACATTAAAAATTGTAATTGCTTAGTTTATGAATTCAGGTCAAGTAAATATTATCTTCTTCTCAAAAACCATCAAAACTAAACATAGTGCAACATAGTGTTACACAGTGCTGTAAGCCATAAACTCTGTACTGCTCCATAACTCATCACCTTTACGAGCGCGTGAAATGACTCACGCAAAAGTTCACTTGAGGCACTTGGTGGAATGCGGCGAATTGCTCAATTACCAGCCAATTAGATCACTGGTTTGTTTGGTGAATTTGTTCTGTGAGGTACTGAGTGCTGAGCACACTTTCTCGGGCACACCCACTCTGGCCACCTGCACATACGGCTCAGACAAGAGTTAAACACACATTGATTAGTTACAATAATGATGGGACGATGGGCACATAAGTCACAAAAACAAGTTTTTGCTCTAAAAAGTACACTTTTCTATTGGATAGTGTTCATTGGTTCCACAAATCGGCAACGGGTGCCCTCGAGGGTTGAAGATCCAGTCATCAAGAGACAAAATAGAAGTATTAGAGAAAGTCAAATAGAGATACTTGAGTGTTCCTGTCAAAAAGACGGTATTTTGGTAGTCATACTTGTCTGTTGGCACTTTATCGACGTTGAATACTCCTGCAAAGCCACCACTGATCGTTCGACTGTGCCGGTAGAGTGCTTGTGCCATTTCCCAAGCCCATTCTCGGTATTTGTTGTCGCCGGTAAGACGAAAAAGAATAAAGTAGGTTTCGGCTAAATTGGGCCTAAAAGGGGAAAGTTTTTAGTAAAAAGTAGCCAGTTTGTCTTCAATAATTTCTACTTACGCCATCCAGCCTTCGGTACTGATAGCATTATTCAGCGTAAAACTATGAGGAAGTAACTTGGTTTTAGTTCTATTTGCTGCCTGATAACATGTGTCGGTGATGTTGACTGCCAACTGCCAGTGAAGATGAAACTTTGGAGAATTGGCCTTCTGCAACTCTCTGGCTCCCAGTGCCAGCATGCCACCCAGCAAACAGCTGGTGTCGTCCATATTATTCGTGTGAAGGAGAGCTTTTGTGTCAAACTTTCTTGCAAACAGCTGATTGCCAATATTCTTGAGCAACTGCATCTTCTGAATATTATCAATAGCATCAGTGTACATCTTCAACAGCTGAGCATCTTGTCGATTCAGCTGAACGTACGACCGTATCATGTTGTAGAAGAAATCAGTTGTCTCGTCAAACAGTCCTGTGCCGGTGAAGTTTGACTTTCCCGTAGCCGCATTAAGGTAGCTCATCCACAATCCTTTAGGACGGTCAATGCTGCTCATGACCGCTCGGCTTTTCACGAGTTGCTCTTCAATCAGTGAGTCACCAGTAAGATTAGCAAAGTAAATGAGCTCGGGTTGTTGAAAGCCAACAAGGCCAATTGAGTTTGCATTATCACGCTCTACAATTGGCACTGGAGCGGATGTGACAGTTGCTACTTGGTCGACACTTGCTGGTTCAGTAGTGTTTACCACTTTTCCGTTTACGACTCGAAGTCTGACGCGTTGAACCGTATTGTCAACTTTAGCCGTGCTGAACTTTACTTTGGGATTGTACCTGTAGGCGAGCAGTCCTGTGTCCTTATTGAATGCCGGCTTTAGAGCTTCCATCACTTCAATTGACTTGTGAAGTAAGTCTTGGTCTCCACTGAGAGCGTAAGCGGAGAGAAGGCCACCGAGGTAGCCCAGTAAAATCTCTTTCACTCTGAGCATCTGATCCAGATCGGCTACGTGCAAGTTTGTAACAATCCACTGTTTTCCCTCTTCCCACTCATCCATCATGCTCATGATCCACAGTGTGTCCATTGCGTCGACGATTGTCAGGCCTGTAGTAAAAACAAGACGATTTTATTTAAATAAAAAAGTTTTTATCAAACTCTGTTTGATAAACAAACCTGGAAAAGTTCCCATGTTGCGGCCATGACCGTACATGTTATTAAACGCCTCCAGTGCAATTGGTTTAAATTCCGGTGCTCCCCAAGCGTAGCTTCGATACGCATTAAATGCACTAATTGTCATATTGCGAACAAAAGATTGGCGACAAGTATGCGTGTGAGCCGTGTCAGCGCAAAACTGTGGTTCACCAGCCAGTCCCTTGTTTTTTCCCCAATAAAAATTCCAGGATAAAATTCCAATGAGAATAGCGATGAAAATGACTAGCAAAGTGACTACTATTATTAAAATGCGGATCATTTTGGACGATTTCTGTTCGGGTCTCTCATAGGTGATATCTTCATAGTAGTTATAATCTTCATTTGCATAGTTACAGTCCTCCAGTTGCAAGTACTCATTCGGTGGTTTGTACTGATCCGTGTAAGAAGGGTAGTTCTCTTTTTGTAAGCCAATATAGTCGTAGTGAGGCATTCCCGGTGGGACAACGGGTTGACGATCCGGGTACTCATAGCGAGGATAATCAGATTGAACTGCTGGCGTGGCAGGCTGTAAAACAACGTATTCATTGCTGTCTTCGGGTATTGGAGAAGACATGATCAGTGTAGTTATTGTTTTCAAGGTATTTGTTTCAAATGAACCATCACATTGTCTTTTATTTGAAGCAATCAAATATATTAAAATACTAACTGTTAACAAAAAACAATAACGTCATAAATATGCGGCATTTTCTCTGAATTTGAAAAAATGAAACTGTTTGTTTCGCTATTGTTTTATCAGAGGATGTCCTGTTAAATTTGATGTATGTCACTATTTCAAAATAAACGACACTTTTTCATTGCCAAAATTAGTAAGCAAAATTTTAATTGACGAAACGTGTTAGCCGGAAAAAAACAAACGGTTTTATCAATATTAAACTTCCGTGAAAAGTAATAAATTTACTTAATTAAATTGTATCTTGAAGAAGCACAATTCTTTATTCTAGCAAAAAACATTTGTAAAGTACACTAATCAGTTTTAAATAATGCATTTATAGCCAACTTAAGATACTTTACACTGACAAACTAAAATGAAATTGTTGTAAAATCTGTTAAAAAAATAATTTTGTTTGCAGTGCTGCAGCTGCCATCTGCTGCAAGTTTGTGCATTACTTTGTATTTAAAAATGAAGATGAAGATGTTTGATACAAAAACTAATGCAGTTTTATCAGTTGATCACATAGTTACCTTAAAACGAGAAGCAGTACAGTATTGAAGTGAACTTCAAGTGTGACTAATTGTGAAAATGTATGCATAAGACAGCTCTACACATTACACAGAGCATCACTTCATCATCAGACTCTTCTGGGCCTGTCGTTCGCAGTATGTGTCTTGGCCTCCCTAGGTGGCCATTTGCAGTAGGGAGCGCTGCATTAACGAAAAACTGCCAATTCAGCAGTTTGTGCTTTAGTGTAAGTACAATTTGTCAAACGTGTCATAATTCTCGCCAGAACTGCTGCCACCCGCGCACATCGCTATGATTATCGCCAGATGCGCACTTGAGCAGTTTAATGTCGGCGAAGAAACAACTTCATTTTCCAATTTGTTTGCTGTTTGCACTTCTTCCGACTTTACATAGTTCACTCTCACAGGATGGATGACAAAACGCCGAGAGACGCCGGGTGGAAGGTGATAAATCATTGAATCAGTATCACCTGCGATTTACCTGCCGATTAACCGCGAACGTATCCTGTTCACTGCTCACAGTCTCATTCATTTCTTTCAACCTTGCCAATTTTTTCTTTGGCAGTTGTTGATTGTAGACTATACTAATATTAACGATTTCCTATTTTTTAAATATAAAAATGATTTTTTTAGTCAAATTTTTAATGCATCTAGATAGATGATTAATACGAGTTTTTGTTGAATTATGACATCAAACAAACTGCATAAAATGCAGTCAGCTGTCTCTCAGTTGAAAATTCATTGACATTATGTTGTTAAATTGTGCTGATTTTCATTTCTATTTTTAGTAATGTATTTATGTTGCTGCCAAGCTTCTGAGAATGTTTGACTTTTTGTTATAGTTGAATGTTTGCTTATTTGTTTATTTAAAGTTGCCACAGATTTGTTTGTTTTCCTACATTTAAAAGTACCCTCAAGTTGGTTTTGTATAAATAAAACTGTTTAAATTGGCCAAATTAATATTACGATTTCTTTTACTAAAGCCTGTGCCTCAAGCACACCGACATATGTAAGTAAAAAGCACCAGTGAAGAACACCTAAGTGCGAATTGAACAGATTTATGATAAAGTGAAAAAGAACAACAGACAATCGCCTGCAAACGTTCAAGCACTGCTGCGAGTTTTAATTTTACAGTCCATTTTAATGAACTGCCACTTGTGAAGTGTGTGAGATTTGGCACGTCTTCAGCACTGTGAACAGTCAAGGCAAATTAGCGTTCCTACTCAATCTGCAACGTAGATGAATTTTTGCGGTTCAAGCTTTTCTGCTGGTTGGTGGGTAGTGAGCTGCAGTAGTGTGAGCTCAGAATTGCCTAGTTCGTCCATTCATCATCATTTGACACGAAGTGAAGCCAGCCAGAGTGTGCTTGTGAGCTGCTGGTGAGGTGAGCCTTCTGAAGAGGACGGGTAAACAAATACACAGTGAGCCCGGGAGTAGTAATTGCTGCAAAACAAACACTTGGGTCAAATTGAAGCGTGTCAAACAGTCTGGCAAACAATGGCTTGCCAAATTGCCTCTGAGACAGTTTGATTAACGCTGAGAGTGAAGTCTCATGAAATGGGTACTGAGCGAGGGCAACTGATTACTGTTGCTGGGGCTGCTTTCTGCCTGCCTCGACTTCATCATCGATGTCATCCTGGCAATTGATTAGCTGAATCACCAAAACAATGGCGTACAGCAAGTGTGTGCAGGTTCACTGAGGGTCCAAAGTAACACGTCAAAGGTGGCAATCACAACACATGCTACCTTGTCTCAACATTCTCCACAAACACATGGCAGCTAGGTAATTATCCGTTGGATCCACTGTCAGCTGGCTGAACAGATTTGAGTCTATTCGTTTTACTTGAAATTATATTTTACCAGTTTTTCAACATTCAGTGATATCACTTGAATATGACAAGCGCTTGTGAATGTGCAAATTAATTTTATCAAAAACATTCTTGCTGTAAAACTATGAATGCTGGATAAAAAGATGTTTATCAGAATCAAATTTAGACGAGAATTAATTGAAAAAATAATTACTTGGGCAACAACAGCTACATAAATTGATTATTCGTTCAGGAAAAAGTGGTGCATTCTGAGGAAAAGAGGCTAGATGTGATCTCAATTAAATTTGTGAACAAGTAAAGCGAACAGTGATGAACACTGACTCAGGCTAATTTAATTAAATAACTCACTGAATTAAGTGGCATTGTAATTAATTATGGTCAGGCAGATTTTGGTCAAGTCAGTGGCCGCATCTCACCATCTGTGTCTGCTTTTCCTTTTCTGTTCAATCAATCACACCTATAATCAGATTTTCATTTGTCACTTGTGATGGTGCTAGTGCTCTCTGACAACTCGAAGGTTCCCTTCTTCCCACAACGAATAGGTTTACTATTTGTTTTGCCATTGACAACTGACTTGATTGCACTTAGATTAATAGTCTGTGGTCTCATCTGTTGCTGTTACATCATAGGTTAATTTTTCAGAGTAAGCCAGCGTTTGAGTGCTTCACTTGATGAATGACTCAACTAGTAGATGCAGAGCATCGGCAGTGTTACTACACCTGAATCATCGACTTCATACACCTGCCGTTGAAATTGAAATTATTGACTAGATTTTGACTTTCTAAAAAACATATGCTGCACCAAAATGCACCGAAATGTATTACTAAATGTTGTCATTTACAGGAATTTTTATTTACAAAACCTTATATAATATTGAATTATTTGTCAACTGTCTCTTGGATGACTGATTTAAAACCATCTGTGCATATTCTTTCTTCTAGTTTGATCAATGTGCACGCTGTAATGAATCACCTTCTGCCCTGTAAGTAGGCCAATTATGGGCACTTTTAGTTGTAGAGGACCCAACACCTTAGCAGAAACAGTCGTGTTTGAGTGTGTAGCAAAAATAAACAAGACCCTCTCCAGTATTCAAGTGTCGGTGTTCTCAAACTGTTGCCTCTCGCTTCCCTGTAGCATGCTTCGATCGCCAACTACGACCATTTACTAGGAGCATTACGTCTCAAGGTGGCTTACTGCAGTCTTTTGGCTCACTCGAGAACTGTACGCAGATGAACAACGAAGAGCAGAAAGAAGGTGCGCCACTGAAGCTCTCCTCGGACGACGCGTCATTTTGATTATCATCACCTGCTCACAATGGCCAATTTGTGCAGCGTTTGGAGTAAGAGAAGTTTCACGGGCAGTGAAATGAGATTAAACATTAGACAGTACCGCCAGAAAGTAGTGAAGAAACAAGGTAGATCGGCAATCGACTACAGCCGGACCCTACTCCGTGTCCCCCTCTTTTGAACGGTGCTTGCTCTAATGCCGCCGCTTCACTAGAGGTCCTTCAGAAGTGGTCAATCGATGACCAGCTTAATGCCTTTCTTATCACTCCTCAGCTAGAACAAATATTTCTTGTGGTGTAATGTTTTATTTATTCTTACACTGTCTGAAAACGGAACACATCGTCTCACTAGAGAAATGAACTTTATCTAGATAAAATTTTTGACCACCCTGGCTCGTTTTTTAGTGAACTGCAACAGCTGGCAAATGAGTTTTCCAGCTTGTTAATTTGTTTCCAAAACCATTTAAACAGTCTGTAATAATAATTTTTACTTTAAAGCCCATTGCTTGTTGCCTCACTTTAAGAGTATCCTGATGGTACTGCACACGCTCAATCCGTTAACTGTTGACAGTTTTCGCTTTTGTTCTCCAGTGTACTTCACTTCGGCGTGACAGTAACTGGCTGGCGTGTAAGTGAAACTGCAACTGGAGCCAGTGTCGACTCTGAGGACCACTACTCACCACCTAAAGTTAATGTTTTAATGAAGTGTGCAATTGTGCGTATAGCTTCCCCTATTCAGCAGCTCACTACTGGACAGAGGAGAAAGGTGCCCTTCTCATCAGGAGACGAAAATCGAAGGCAAAGTAGTGTCAAATATGAGGCGCGCTCAGGGCTGTCCTGGCGCGGTGTGCTCCACTGTTGCTCTATTGTATTCAGCGCACATTGTGAGCACCACTTCTTCTTACACTTCTCTTGATAGTCATATTCGCTTTTTTAGTTTACAACTCAAAAATGGCCTTCTGCCTTAGCTGACCATCGATTGAGCATTTGACTCTTTTTGTTGTCTACAGCTTTTTCGCGTCCCATTAACCTTCTGTCTTGTGGTGTGTGAAGGTAGGTATTCTCTCTTTTCTGTTAAGAAACGACCTTTCGCGCCTTGACTTAATTGCAATTTAAGACTGCACAAAGCAGCCCTAGTCAGACTGCTGTCGTTGGGGCTGTTCAATTGACACCGATCCTAGCGGTCATCTGTGCCTCAGAGTGAAATTGCCACCGCAGCACAATCGCTCGTTTGGCTGACTTTTCATTGACTTTTTGGCGGAAAGTGATTCCCCTTTCAATTCTCATTCTCAGGCCCATTCAGCACTCTGTGCCATGCATTCTCATTTGTCTTCAATTCGCAGATCTCCCTTTGTTAAAGCCCTCGCTGAACTTGAGGGTTGCTCGTTTCACTGCTTCTGTGATTATACAGTTGCCGTGTCATCGATTTGTGCGCCATTTGTCTGGGCAATTCGCATGTGCCTAATTTAGCTGCTGCTAAGTGTGCTGATCAATTGCTGGCAAAGTGTCGGCTTCTAGAGTTAGCCCTCGACTATTGTGTTCTGGTAGCACAGCAGTGGCGGCGACAACAGTAGCCACCAGATGACAAACACTGGCAGTTGGTGCACTTTCAACTCAACTTTCAACTCGGTAAATCAAGTGGCCCGACAATGTGTCCTCCTAGTCGACACTCTACTTCTCCTCTCCACTTTTTGATTGTCCCATCGATTGCATTCCACTTTGGGTCAGCATTGTCATCACCAAACTTTTCGATGGCTTTCTGTTCCACTGCACTGCTCGGAAGAGTTTCAAGAAATAGATTTCAGTTTGTGCAGTTCACCACAAGATCAAAAGTTGCCACCAGTCAATAGAGCAAACTTCAAAGATCGTTTGACAGTGTAAAAGCCTTCGCGCCTCTTTGTTGCTAGGACTAGCTGAAGGTGATAGTGCGACCTGTGGCTGACCTTCCTCTGCAACAACTGCTTTGCTGTCCATTTCAGTCTCTCCACTGCAGGCACATATCGTTTTGCCGGTTAATTAAAAGCACCTCAGTAAAACAGTGAGTGCGTGCACACCTAGCCTTTTTTGCACCATTAATCGGTGCACTGTGGTGTTCATTATTATTCTTTCGATACCATATAGGCTGCATTGTGCACTGGTAATTAATTAGCATCGAATTAATTGAGAACAGTGGGCTGCTTTATGGAAAATGAACTTGTTAGCGTATGCACCTTATGCAGACGAAGCCAACTCAAGCTTTCCAACTTCTATTTTTCCATTAATTGACCTGTTCTAGGATGACCAGGTGTTGGGGTGCTGCTTATCGCCTTAATTGCTGCGTTTTTCGATATAAGAAAAAACTATTTGTAGTCGAATTTGGCGCTCAACATTTGATCAAGTTTTTAGCTTTTTTCAAGAAAGCCGCAGTAGCAATGTAGCCTCCATAACTTGAAAATGTAAACTTTGATTTGTTTAGATGGCCCAAGCCTAGCATAAGTAGGGCACCGTCGATTGCATTCTTACGTGACATGTGCTAATTGAGTTCTGATAGCTGCTTTTGCTTCTGCACTACCTCTGGGCACACTGACCCAGCTGGTCTGTGCGTTTACACGAGTAGAGAGACTGCCAAGCACCCATACTGACAGTCACTGTGTGCCGCACTGATTCTAATTGGACTGATAATTTGAGCTAATAGAGCTGATAATGTGTGATTGGGTCAATGGTTGATGTTGTCCTAGTACCTCTGCTGCCAGTCACGATCTGCCATCGATGAGTTTCTAATTCGCTGTCGACAAGCAGACCTGTGGCGACCTCTATCAGACTAAAAAGGCG
>JAALOO010000228.1_pt1 | contig 51729 bp, 47 predicted proteins | sample 7257641 | NCBI WGS metagenome assembly JAALOO01 (sample SAMN14085613, study PRJNA598686) | mite metagenome | biome: ENVO:01001000; feature: ENVO:01001002; material: ENVO:01001226; isolation source: single female mite from University of Michigan culture on fish food culture... ...
CGTTGAGAGACAAAGGCTGGACGCCCGTGCAAACACGCGACCCTGAAGGTGTTAAACTGATGCCGTAGCTGCCACTGAGACTTTCTTCTAAATACCTCGCAAAATGGTGAGATATTTGATTAAGAAAAAATAAAAATTTCACACTTTCAATTTGGTGCCAGTGTAATGGGCATAAATCACAAGCATAAATCATGCCTCGTCAATGGCAGAGCTGTTTTTTAGGCTTGTGCTAAAAAGCATCCACAGGCAAAAAGAACTCACAAAATTGACAGTGGCTAAATCATGGACAATTCACATCTGCGGTTGCTGAATCATTGGCACGCAGCTAAAAACAACAAAACTGTGGTCATCTTATTTATTTTGTATAATTTTTTTGCTTATTATTATTACACGCTAGATTAACCTTTCTCATCATCGTTATGTTTTGTCAAATAATACCAAGTGAAATGTAATGAATGAATAAACAACAACAAACAAACAAAAGAAATGGTAGTCGTTGTAGTGTTGTAGGATGGCCCTCAGAAGTAGTAGTAGTAATGATAATAATAATTTAAAAGCAGCATAATAAAAAGGAAAGTAAAATGCATAGCATAGCATAACATCGACCACATCAGCATAGCAGCCGATGGCAAGGTTTCCAGCGCAATTCAACAGGTGGTGGCAAGGCAGGGCAGGACAGGACAAAGATGATGAGGCAATCACCGTGGTGAAATATGACTGCAAAATAAGAACGAAAAAAGCCCTTCCTCGAAAAAGCGCATCACTTTTTCCTTTACTGTTTTTGCATATAAAACTGGTGTAATAAAAAAGTGCACACTGCTCTTGGGTATGAAAGAGTTAGGTGCCGGTCAATAATGAAAAAACAGGAAAAATTCAGGGAAATTTAAAGACAATTAGCAAAAAAAGAGAGAGAGAGAGGGAGAAGTGTCGGCAATTAAAACGATAAAAGCAAAGGCAAATGAGTGCTTGCTCTTGCACTTGCTACTGAGCTGACACTGAGCACAAACAAACGACAAATTGTCAACCTTAATTATCGGGATAAGCCCGAGAAAAGAGTGGATGAGGATGAAGAGGAGGAGAGTGAGACACTAACAAGAAGAAACCCAAGAGACACTACTACTGCTAAGAAAAAAAAGAGAAAAGAGATGATAATTTTTTCTTTTTGTTTATCGACTTCTAATTATTGTCGAAACTTTCTTTAGTGCTCTAATTTCCTTTTCTTCAACGACAGTGGCGGCAAAGGCGACGACGACAACAACAACATCAGCCAAGAGTAACCAAGTTTACGGCTCAGTGATCGAACAAATTAGGCAGAAGTATTAGCAGAAGCAAGATCGTGGTTGAGCATTAACCAGATAGACAGACAAACCAAGTCACAACAAAGTAAGTCACAGCTAAACAACCATTACCTTATTTGCGCATTTGCTTAAATACGAGCAGCGCTCCACTGTACAGTGATTTTTAATTTTCAGTTATTGAAAGTGAACCTTTTGTTTTGTTTGAGTGTTTTCAAAACTCAATTTTATTTTCTAGTTTGCTTCTTTTTTTGACAACCAAAAACAAAAAACTACTGCAATAAAGACTACCATCATTACTAACACTACCATCATGACAGCAGATAGCATAGTCACAAAAAGGCACCCCACCTTAGAAAAAGATGAAAATGATGAGTTTCTAGAGTCAACAACATCAACTCCGCTCTTCTCGTCGGAACATCCTGAGCCCGATCTAGACCTCGATGCCGTGCCAGAACGGGACTTTAAGCCGACGCCGTACAAGCGGGAGCTAGTGTGGCGGAACATAATCGCCTTGCTGGTGATGCACATCATCGGCATCTACGCCTTCTGCCTCATTCCCAGCGCCAAACTGTGGACCATGTGGTGGGGCTATGCGGTCCTTCTTCTTGCTACGGTGGGTGTGCAAACAGGTACCCGACATTTATTTACTAGAAAAAAAGACGATAAAAAATTCTACGATTAGAAAGAATGAACTTTAACTTCTTTCTATTGCCGGCTCAGGCGCTCACCGGTTGTGGGCCCACCGGTGCTACAAAGCCCATTGGTCGCTGCGACTGGTGCTGTCGCTGTTGCACGTCATGGCTCTGCAGAACGACCTCTACGAGTGGTGTCGAGATCACCGAGTCCACCACAAGTGGAGCGACACTGACGCCGATCCGCACAACTCCAGCCGAGGCTTCTTCTTCAGTCACATGGTCAGTGGAGAGTTGTTGTTTTCAGTAGCAGTTGCAATGAATGAGTTTGTAAACTTTTTGCCTTTCTCTTCGGCAGGGCTGGCTGATGGTCCGAAAGCACCCAGAAGTCATTCGAAAAGGCAAAACCGTCGATCTGAGCGACCTGAAAGCCGACCCGATTGTGATGTTTCAGCGCCGTTTCTACGTTCCGCTGGTGTTCCTTTTCTGGGGCTACCTTCCGGCGGCTGTGCCCGTCTACTGCTGGAATGAGACCTGGTTCCACTCGATCTTCGGCGTCGTCATCCTCCGCTACGTCCTCTCGCTCAACGTGACGTGGCTGGTCAACTCCTGGGCGCACATGTACGGCACCAGGCCGTACGATAAGAAGGCGGTCCCGGTGGAAGCGTCCATCAGAAACTGGCTCATGGGTGAAGGTAATAATGCTTAAAACTGCTAATGATGAAAAAATTTAAATAATTGCACGATTTTACTCTAGGTTTCCACAACTATCATCACACATTTCCTTGGGACTACTCTGCTAGTGAGCTGGGCGCATGGGACGTCTTCAACCCGGGCACTGTGATGATTGACTTCTACCAAAAGGTGGGCCTAGCTTGGGACTTGAAGAAAGTCAGCCCTCAGCTGATTGCAGCCAAGTACAAAACTACTGGAGATGTCAGTTTGAGCTACCAACGAGGGAACACTTTTTGGGAGTACTTTTGGGGCCTGAGAACAATGCTGACGCCTTTGTTTGTCCTCTTTACTATTAAGTACTGCTTCAGTCCGCAATGGTACAATTAGCAGTAAGAGAAGTGTTACATCTAGACAGGTATTTATATTGTTGACAATAAACAAACGTAGCCTAAATAAAAAAATAATTGTTGAAATCTTAATTAGTGAGATAAACATTTCAATTAGAGATGAAAAAAAGATGAATCCTAATTACCAGTTAAGTAAAAGGCTTTAGATAAGCTCGTGAGACAAGTTCATTTTGTTAAGTCTTTTCCTGTTTTCTTAATATCTTATCAGCATTTCGTATTATTTAGAAAGGAGATGAAAAATGGTTTCCATTTCTCTCACAGTGTTTTCCTATCTCTCATTTTGTCTCACACAGTCAGCAACCCGTTTCAATGTCACTCACTTGTCAGCGGTCAAAAATAAAAAAGCACAAACTTTTGTTTCTACCTCACTCTTTGCTCCTGTCCTTTTTCTGCACTTTGGTCTATCTGTTGTTTCAAATTTCAAGGTCTCCTTCTGTGGAGTACAAGCTAGAAATAAAAGGGGAAAGGTTGATTTGATAATATCATCTCCTCACTTGAAGGCACTATTTTAGTTTTATCTTTCGCCCATGCATGCATTCATTCACCGCCTAATGACCGCATCTTTCCGCTGACCATCAATTAGGAAGGAACGACAACCACAATTGCCACAATCAGCACAATAGCAATCACAACTGATCAATTGATTGTGGTAATCGATATCTCTGCGTGTGCATTTGAATGCAACCTGTTGCGAATGATATTTTTGATAATATATGGTATTGCCTTATTGAAGCCTAGGTAAAAGAGAAGAAAAAATAAAAGATCGTAGCAAATTAATTTAATTATGCGAGTCGTCTGAGTGGTAAAAAAGAAATTAAAATTAGTAAGGTTCTCTCAGTTTCTTTACTTTTTTCTTTTTTCTCTCTACTCTTTGGTCTTGAAGTGCATTTACATAAATCAAACACTATTTCTTTTACTCTTTTACTCAAAAGTGACGTAATGTTCACTGTCTTGCAATTCATTTGAATTTTTCTTTATTTTACAGCATCCAAAACAACAATCAATGGCAAATAAAAAAAATATCCCTAATTTTAAAAGTAGTTTTTACCGTTACTTGAATTTTCATACACACGTACAAATTTTTAAAAATGTTTTTCTAAATTTTTAAAAACAGTTTTTCACCTTCACACACCCACAAATCAGTGGATTAACAAGTCTAAAGTAATCCGTATTTTATTTTTTATTTTATTGTGGCTAGCATGTTGTAGTAATATGGCAAATTAAAGTTTCTTGCTCTTTTTCCTCAAACTAATCAATCAACTTTCAGTTAGCCACGTTATTGAAAGGTCAGTTTTCAAACTTATTTGAAAATGGCTAAAAATACTAAAAAATAAAAAATATGCAAAGTAGGAAGGAACGAAAGAAAGAAGAAAGAAAAGTGTAGAAAAGTATGGAGACAGACTTGTTTTGACATGCCACAGTCATTCAATTCACTTACAGACTGCAACAATCGACCCTTGACCTTTTTCCGATCAGAAAAACTGTCAATTAAAGATTAGACTTAGGTAGACAAATTTTCTCAAAGTGATAAAGATGTTTTGATTTTCAGATGTAGATGATAGAAAAAATATGCAAAACAAATGATCATAAATTAAAAAATTAATTTTAGTTGAGAAAAGTTTGCTAGTTAAAAAATCAGCTTTTTTTCTAATTCTAATAATGTGGCAGATAGTAGTTAAAAACAAATAGCAAAAATGACCACAAAAATTTAATTTGTTTGCAAATCTTTCAATCTACCATCTCATTTCTTCCTGTCCTCTCTTGTGCCCCTTTTCTCTCCCTGCTTTGAATTTCTACAAACTTCATCCACCCTTATCCCTACTCGTCTATCTGTCTGTCTCCGTTTGTACATCCCGTAAAGTTGACTTGGAGTCGTCATCGCCGTTGTCGTTGTCGCCCTTCACATCCCCATATACACAGTCCACACTAATTACCACTGTCTGTTTTCACTCACTTTATGACTTTTCGTTCACTCACAACTTCACAGCCAATTTACCATTCTCTCTTTCACTTTCTCTCTATCACTTTAAAATCACTGCCTGACTGACTGCTTGCCTAGCTGTCTGCCTGCCTGTCTGACACCTGTTGTATGTCACGTAACTTAGGCTTACTAGTCAGGCACATACTGCATCTTTTTTTCAAGCACACTGTTCCCTATTTGTCTTTTTCTCCTTTTAGCACAACTGCTTGTGTGAAACAGCCTGTAATCTACCGGCTTAAATTATCCTTATGGATTTTAGTGGACGTAGCAGCAACAGCAACAGCATCAACAGCAGCAGAAACAACTTTCTTTTTTTGTTACTTCGTTGGCCGCATCTTTTTTCCTTTTTCTTGCGTAAGATGTGCGCGCAAGATTGGTCACTCGTTGTTATGACTGCAGAAAAGATGCTGCTGCTGCTGCTGTTTTTTGCTGCAATTGACTCCTCATTCAGAGTCCATTGTGGTGGCCCACGTGGTGAAAGTTGAAAAATTCCCGTACTTCACTTCGCGCTTGGCAATTAGTCAAAGTTGTGTTTGTGTGTGTTTGTACGGCACGATGACCGATGCTAGTTAAAGCAAATTCAGAGAAAAAAAGAAAAAATAACAAACAAAAGTGCTTTGCATTTAATTAAGTTACTCTACGCCGCAAAACACTATTTGCTGTTTGGTACGCAGTGGGCAGTACCACCATTACATATTCTCAACCATGTTTTGTGGAACTATTTTGCTAAAGGGGGAAATACTGCTTTTGAAGCTTGGCACAGTTTATCAGGTTACCTGATAGAGAAAGCAGCAGGCAAAATAAAATGGAAGAGGGGATGCTTGCCCATTAATTCTCGTTTACATGTCACCTCTGGCATCCCTAATTTGCTTGGGGCTTGTGATCTACATATTTTGTTGTTGTTGTTTCAATAATTGATTTATTGAAGAAATTAATTTTATCTTGTTGAGTTTGCAGTTTTTCAGTTTAATGAATGCAAAAAATTGAAAACTGTTTTGCCGTTCATTTTCTAGTACGTTACGCTTTAATTGTTTTCCGTTTTTAAATTTGGTTTAAAACAAAAGAGTAAATAAAAAATGATTTTGAGCACTAAAACAACATCGTTTTACCCATGTTTCTCTATTTTTATCCTGAAAAATCAGACTTCAAACATTTAACAATCGTCTACATCAGTATGCACGCCACTATCAGATCTGCATTGTTGTTGGCTGTCTCTTTGTTTCGTCGTTCCTTGTTATCAACAAAAGAAAAGAAAATATTTTAACCGAGACCAGGATTGTGATTTTTCCCGACATTAGCAAACTTAACAAGATTGGTGATGGTGTTGGTGTAGAAAGCTCTCACACACTTGAAAACTACAACAGCAGCAGAAACAGCAACTGCAGTTGACTTTAATGGGGCTGAATCAAATTAATTTCATTTTCATTCAAAAGAAGAGGGAGAGAAAGCCACAACAGCATCGGCGGCGGCGGCAGCGCCAGCCACAACAGTTTCTGCTTCATTGGGCAATGCTGTACAGCGCGGACAGTGTCTGGAAAGTCAAAACACGCACACTGACACTGACACTTTGGACACTTCCAGTGGACTGCTGAGAGTCGATGAAATGTTTGAGCTTCACTCTCTCTCTCTCCAATCTCTCACCACCGAGACTTCTTTTTTCTGCTTTTCGAACACACACAGACATACATCAGCGTGTACGAGGAGTGCTGTACATCAGCAGAATAGTCATTACCGTTCCCTCTAGTCCTCCTCCTCCTCCTCATCCTCCTTCGCAAGCAGTAACGACTACATTACTCTTTCTCGCTCTCCGACTCTCATATATAAACTCTTTATCATCCATGCTAATCAGGCTGAGATCATCATCATATCGTCCAGCAGAAGTGCCATGCCTCGGCACTCAATCCACGCACTACTACCGTGGTGAACTGTGTGGTGTGTTTGTGTGCGAGTGTGTGTTACATCCCCATCACCCATATCACCTACATCATATCATCTCCACCACTTCCTCTTTATCATCATCACCACAATGGGCAAGATTACCGACATTGAGTTGGCGCTAGGTCAGCAGGAAAAACTGACCGAAAAAATTTCATCTGATAAAAAGCCCACCCACACATCAGCAGCAATTCACCCTGAGGTAGTTCTGTGCAGTGATGATGGTGTTTCCCTCACTCTGGACACTCCGGTACCGGAGAAAGAAACCAATGATTTTTCTGTTGCTGCAGAAAAGCCCTACGTTCGTCAGATAGTGTGGTTCAATGTGATTAAGCTGGGAGCGCTGCACGTTTTCGCCATGACTACGCCCTTCCTGGTGCCCTTTGCCGCCAATGCGACCATATGCTTCATGTTCTTCCTCTCCTTCCTTACACTGCTTGGTGTACAGGTAACAAAAACTGCCTAATCTGACCTGGTCATTAGGTTCAATTGGATTTCACATGTTTTACCGCTCCTCTTTTGCAGGTGGGAGCACATCGCCTGTGGGCTCACAAAGTAAGGCACAACAAACCTTAACCATTCCTAAAATTCTAACCTTTATCTGCTGTACAAGTCGTACAAAGCCAACGTCGGAGTGCGGCTCTTTCTCTGCCTCTGCCACACGATGTCCATGCAGAACGACCTATACGAGTGGGTTCGCGACCATCGCGTGCATCGTAAGTCGTAGTGAGGGGAGTTCAGAGTAGTTCGAAGGAGTTACTTATTCACCAAGTGCCTGTGTACTGCAAGCGTAGATAAGTGGAGCGACACGAACGCCGATCCGCACAATGCAAACCGAGGTTTCTTCTTCAGTCATATGGTGAGTGCTGAAATGGTCAATAAAGTAACCAATAAAAAATTTCTCTTTTGTCACCTAGGGCTGGCTCATGGTCCGCAAGCACCCTGAACTGCTGCGAAAAGGCGCCACCCTGGACCTGTCCGACCTGACCGACGACCCAGTGGTGATGTTCCAGCGTCGCTTCATCGTCCCTCTGGTGTTCATCTTCTGGGCCCTTCTGCCCACCTTCATTCCCGTCCTTTGCTGGGGCGAGTCGGTCCTGGTGGCCTTCTTCATCTGCGTTCTCCTGCGCTACCTACTTACACTGCATATCACCTGGATGGTAATAACAAAATCTGATGTATCAAAGCTCGTATTATGTTAACAAAACTTTGCTCTTTTTGCAGGTAAACAGCTGGGCGCACATGTTCGGCAGCAAGCCGTACAATAGTCGAATTGTGCCCGTTGAGGCATCCATCAGACATGTTCTCGTTGGCGAGGGTAAGTGTGCCAGTGAACAAAAAAACAACTTCTAAAAATTAATCTTTTTCCTTCCTAGGTTTCCACAACTACCACCACCAGTTTCCCTGGGACTACTCGGCCAGCGAGCTGGGGCCGCTGGACGTGTTCAACCCCGCCACGGCGATCATCAACCTCTTCGCGAAGCTCGGCTGGGCGTGGGACCTAAAGAAACCGCACCCGGCGTTGATTGAGCGAACCATCGAGGCGACCGGCGACCGGTCGCTTCTTCACCGACGATCTCTGCTGCGGTCCGCCTGGGAGTGGCTCTTCGGCCTGGCCACCATGACCTGTCCTCTGTGGGGGCTGCTCCTCTGGAAGTACTTCTTTCTGCACTTCTACTTTATGCACTTTGATCACCTGCCCGCCCTCGATGCGCCCTCACTCTGGGCGGCCATTCTCAGCGGCGTGCAGTACATGAAGGCGGCCATTCTCAAGACTGATTGGTTTTAATACTACTTTTTAAATACTTTAATTTTTAGTCCTTTTTTATTACTTCAGGGTAGTGGTTGGTGGTAAAAAGAGGACTTTTGATAACTTTAAAAGTAATTGAGTTTATTTTTACTTTTATAAATTTGCATGTGATTCAATGGAGGATTTTTACTTGTCAGTATAATTTGTATTTGTAGCAGTTATTGTTTTAAAAGTTTTTACAGTCGATAACAGTACAAATAAAAAAATGAAAATTTTTTGAACAACGTGTCAAATTGATTAATTTATAAATGCTGTGCAAAATTCAACAAATTCGTTTCGTACTGCTGTACGGCAAACTGAAAACAGAAAGACAACAAACAAGTGACAGGCAACAATTTAATAAAATTGCTCTTCAAGCATTTTTGGATCATTTAGGAGTTGAAGTCGGTGCATTTTTCTTAGAATATTTCCTCTTTTTGCTCTTCTTTGTCGGTTGTTCTTTTACAGTGCCAGTGGCTGATTTGCAGAAGAAAAAGGCTAGTGATAGAACACCAAAAATGAAGACTGCCAATCCAAAGAGAAGCCACGATGGAGGACTGTTGCCGTTGAAAGTTGATGTTGAGGTGTTTTGAGTTGAGCTGCTATGAGCAACAGATGTGGATTGTGATTTTCTGGTAGAATGGGAAGAAGTTTGAGTCAAAGTGAAGTGTGAAGTTTCCGCAGAAACAATGTTGCAATTGATGAAAATCACCAAAAAGTTTAGCCACACAGGAAAAATCATCTTTGGACATAATTTTCTTATGCACAAATGAAAAACTTTACTTGTTTTTTAAAGTTTGACTAGAATGTTCGTATTTTAGAACTAATCCAAAATTAGTTAGTTTACTGCTTTGCTAAAAACCGAATTTTGATTTAAGATTTAATTACAAAAATTCAATGTACTTTAGCAAACTGATAACCAAAACTTGGCCTATTTTTAAAAAATACCTATTCAAACACTGTTCACTTTATCCTTTAGATGTTGCCAAGCACAGATGTAATAAACTCTAAAACCAAATATTTTTTTAACCAATTATTTTTTATTGACAATAAAAGGTTTATCTTGTTTATTGGTAATGGGGTTAAACCACAAAACAACTTTTTAATTGTAAAAATGCAATTAATTTTCAATGATTTCCAAAAAAAATATAAACAGAGCGCATTTAATATTTTTCTGTTAAAAAGTTTTAGTTAGAAAACGTTTTTTGTTGCCAACCAGCTTTTTCTAACTGCTAAAAATAGTTACACTTTTGCGTTTTTCAGTTTATCCAGAACTGTGCAGGTACTAATTGCTGTTTCAAAAACAGTATAAATACTAGACAGTTTAGGTATACCTAAACATCATCAAACAGTTTTTAAAACTCAAAAATATTGTTTACTTAAAAATGAAGTTTTTCATTCTTCTCTCCGGTAACAAAATCAAACATTTGTTTTCTTGTGCTAAATTTAAAAACAATTTTTTTCTTACATTATAGTAATTGCCCTGGCAAGCGCCGACTGCGACACTGAAGCTGTCAAGAAGTGCGACACCTTGGAGAAGGAACTGGCTGCCAAGAAGTTCCCTCAGACTAAGGATGAGCTGAAAAGTGTCTGCGATAAACTCTTTGAAGGTGGAAAATGTCTAGCTGACCTTGCTCCTAAGTGCTTGAAGCCAAACATGCTAAAGCTGGCCCAGGACATTCTCAGCGCTGAAAAGAAGGTCCTCACTGATACTTGCTCCACTGGAGCTGACCAGTACATCAAGGATAGCAAGGACTGCTTCAACAAGCCGGAAGTGATCAGCGGTCTGGAGGACATTCACAAGCGATACGTCGGCATTGTGGAGGCGTCCCAGGGCTTTGACAAGTCCACCTACCAGCAATCTTTCTGCTGCTCTCAGCTGTACAGCCTGGACACCGTTTACGAGCTCAACTCTAACAAGTGCAGCAAGGAGACTGCCGACCGACTCAAAGCCATCGCCACTAATACCGTAAAAACTTTATTTTCTTTTGTTTTGCATCACAAACACTAAACCATTTACCAATTTCTCTTGCAGTTTGGCAACATTTTCCATACAAAGTGTGGCGATCCTAAGTCTTTCAATGACTGCCTCTCGAAGATGAAGCCTGAAATTCAAAGTAAGTTCAAGTCTATTGCCGACCCTAAGAACCCGCCACCAACAAATAAGAACCAGTTTGCTGTGCCGACTCTTATTGAGATGGCTAAGGCTATTGACAACTAAAGTTTTTTTTGCAACAAATGATGCCTTATGAATTGTGGCAAAAAATTAATATTGTTCATGTTGTTATCTAAATATTTCTCTCTCTCAATTTTCTGACAATTTTTTTATAAAATCAAGTTTGTTACGTCAGATTTTAAAACAATAAAATAATTAAATAATAAAAAATAGTTTTATTTAATTAATCAATAAATTTCAAAATAATTAGTGCAAACAAAATATTTTAAAATGTAAAATAAATTTTGTATTTGTTATACAAATCTAAAATTATTTTAGAATGACTCATAGTAGTGAATCGGGTAGGCACAGTTGTTCTTGTTTGACCCTTTGGCACATTTTTGAAGCACATTCCCAGTGTGATCAAGGCAGATGTATATTTCCCAAAGCCAGCTTTCCCAACCACCTTTTACAGGTTTTTTTAGGCAATTTACAGCAACAGAATCAGTAGATCCTAACCCTTTAAACAAAGCTGCTTCAACGTTTGCTAATGAATAAGTAGTTTCTGGATTGTTACTTGGTTTAATACCGGCCGACTCAAGCCATTTAATAACCGGAAATTTGATCCAGAAATCGATTCCTTTTTCAAAGTAATTTTTAATTGTCCAGCCGGTACAAGAACCATGTTCATACCATTCGTGATCCCAAAAATTGGCATCTGATTTACCTTTGTTAAAATTTGGCCAGATTGCGTGCAATTCTGATTTGATAGAAATTAATTTTGTTTCATTGAAGGGTTCAGCGGGTTTGCAATTTTTGATCGAATCGGGCCAAATGCCGTGTATTGTCCATTGCTTTACTAGTTTTGATTTGTCAACATTATTTGGTTTGTTTTTTCCAAAAGTTATTGGCCATTGAAGAGCAAACACTATCGGATGGTTTTGACTTAATTTAAAATTCGGAAATTTTTTAAAAAATGTAGTATTAACAATAAATTTTTGATAAAATGGGGGTGTTATTAGACTACTAAAAAATGTAGAAAATACTGTTGTCAAGTTTTGATCGTTTTCTTTTTCAATATTTTTGATAAAAAGTATAGTGCTAATCAGAAAAAACGATAATGCAAAAAATAATAAAATTTTAGCCATTTTGTTATCAAATATGTAGATAGCCAAGGGGTTTATGTTTTTTGGGACGGCCCAAAGCTACGCTAGCTGAAAGAGGGGAGCAAACAAGGGCTCCGGCAAAAGATGCAGGGAAGAAAAGGAGACAGAAAAGGGTTTAAATTATTAACTTTATTAAACGTGAACAGTAGACGGGTGTAAAGCTAACTAAGATGAAGCTTTTCTTCTCTAGAAAGATGCAGTAGGGTAGCAAATAGGAGCAAGGAGCGCTGTCTCAGGCCAGGCTAAAGGTGAATTTGACAGTTTCTGGACAACGACTGACTGCTGGTGGGCTTTTGCCTCGTTGATATACCGATCGTAGCAAAGGCTTCTTTTTGACGTTTTTAAGGGGAAGTTTTCAGATCTTTTCAGCAGATACGGCGGCACTTGGTTGATTGTGCTTTTTCTGTTTAAATTGTCAAATTGTGGGTTTCCACAACGGAAAGTCTCCATCACGTTTGCAGGATCAGGCCACAAAGAATGTGGGGAGCAGAGGCCGTTCGGGGCATTCAATTTGTAGAATCAGCATAGAAACAGAGTTCAGGTCATAGTCGTGCCAACTCAGAAGAATGGAGCAAAAGAGGGAAAAGAGGGTAAAAAAGGAAGCTATTGATAAGAAAGTGTCTAGTGTGGGTGAGTGTACAACGGTGGTGTTTGTGTTGTTTGTGCTGATGAAGCAACTTTCGATTGATTAGCTCAAATGGTGAGCGCAACAGCGACGCAGAGGCACATCGAAAGCAAAGAGCAAGGTTTATTGAAGAGCAACTCAGGCAACTTCTTTAGGAGGGGGGGGGATGATAACGATACTTCAGCGCCTTTTTCCTGATAACAGCAACTCTGACATCGTAAGAAAGTAGTGAGAAATATGTACTTTCACCGAGAAAAAAACCTTTTTCTCTGAAGACCAGAGGTCACTAAGATTGGCAATGAATCGACCTTACAGAATGAGGTTCTTTCAGGCACAGCATTATGTTGTGTGCTTACAATATTGCTTATATGTATTTAAAATATTAAAAAACTATGAAACAACAATAAAACAACATGAGTAATATTTTTTGTTTTTAAATAACACTAAATTTATTAAACAAAGTTAGCAAGGTTGATTCTTAAAGAAACGTCCAGCAATTATCAACAATTTTAAAGATGGCTAAAAATCCAAATCATTAAGAGCGAGACTAATAAGAATTGACCTTATAAACTTAAAAATAAATTGTTTTGGTTTTTAAAATCTAACATTTTTACAATGTCTGCACTTGTTTTATCGTTTTAACATGTATTAGTATTAGAGTCGTATAAAATGTTTGAAAAATTGTGCAACATATTTAAAATTGTGATTTAATAAAAAATGTCCTTGTTTAAATTAAATTTTGTTTTATTTTGGTTTTTGGATTTTCTTTATGACCTTAAAACTAAAAATTAAAATTTTGATAAACATTAAAATTGCATTAAAACTGCGTTTTAAAAAAGTATAAAGTGATACAGTGTTTTTTTGAAATTCAACAACATTTTTTAAACTTTAATATGTAACTCAAACTGCATAATTACAGTTTTTTACAACTAAATAGTTAAATAAACAATTTTTGCTGAATTTTACTTTAAACAAAAAACTGGGTTTTACGAGATACAAAACTGTATAAATACCGGACCACCTGCCTACTGAAAATCATCATTAGTTCTTCAACTGTTTTTTTCAAAATCTAAAAAATGAAAATTTTTATTTTACTTTCACGTAAATATTAAAAACTTTTTACAAACTTTTTTTTTATTTTATTTTATTTTATTGACAGTGATCTTTTTGGTCAAAGCCAAAACAGGCTGCGAGTACAAAGACATTCAACAGTGCAATAATGTTGAAAACATTATTCAAAAAGGAAAGTTTCCTGATAACGAAGCTGATGTTAAAGACGCCTGTGAGAAGCTTTATGCCGGAGGCAAGTGCCTAAAAGAAAAGGCCGATCAATGTTTAAGTCCTCAGAATGCCCAATTGGCTACCCAATTGTTATTGAAGGAGAAGGAAGTTCTAGACAAAGCCTGCGGCCCTGAAATGGCAAAGTTTATCGACTACGCGAAAACGTGCTTCAACAAAGATGGAGTACTCAAGGGATTGAAGGACATTCACACCCGCTACGTGGACATTGTGGAGGCTGCCTATGGGTTTGACAAGTCAACCTACAAACAGTCATACTGCTGCTCTCAACTGTACAGCCGAGACAATATCAAAGATCTTAATACCAAACAGTGTACTGCTGCCCAAGCCGACTACCTGGATAACTTGCTCAAGAACTCTGTAAGATTACTGAAATCCCGCATCCAGCACACTAATTAAAATTAATTTAATTTTTTTCAGATTGGCTCCCTTTTCCATGAGCAATGTGGCTCGCCTAGCTCCTACGCTGAGTGCTCCACTAAACTGACCGATGTTATTAGGAGCCGATTTGATGAAATCATCAAGGCTCCCACCGCACCAACTCCAAAGAACAAGTATGCCGTGCCTACTCTCATTGAAATGGCAGCTGCTCTGAACCTTTAAATTGGTTTCAGCTGTCAACTGAACTCGCCATGCAACTTCGGACTGTGTGGCTCGAGATATTATTTTTTTTATTTTCTTTGTGTTAACTTTTTTGTTTAAAAAAATGTTCAATAAACCATTTAATCTTATTAAATTCTTTTAACAAAAAAATACAAGGGCACAATCAGTAAAGTAAAATACTGAGGTAGCTTACTTCAAGGTTGATTGATTTTTCAAAAAAAGTGATAGTTTTGATTTGAATTTCTTCTTCAACATTTGATTGCTATAACCCTGCTTTTAATTTTTTTTGAAAATGTGCCAAAGTGTCGCCACCTGTAGTCGCTCTTTGCAATAAAGTAAGGAAAACAACGCAGTCTAGAAATTTCTAAAAACGTGCTCCTTTACTCTGTTGACATTTCACTTTTGTGCTCTCTGATCGTCAAATTCTTACGTTACCTTTTCAAGTTCTCTCAATGGAAAGCTTTTCAAATGACGATTTGGTCAAACGCTGGCCAAACCACAAAGAGACCACGTTCATCACTGAACACTGCTGGGAGATTGACCAGTTTCGAAACAAATTGGGAAACAACGAGATAGAATCGTCCAAGTTCTTTGTTGATGGCCACGACATTCAATTTCAGTTTAAGCTTCAAAGCCGCATTCAATACGATGCCGAGTTCATCTATATTTCTTATTATTGCTTTTTTGGAAAAGAAGTTCTCAGTGAAGTTGTAGTCAGTTTTGATGTATCCTTGATTGATAGCAATGGACACAATTTTTGTGACAACCGTAAGTATTATTTTTTGTAATTTAAAAATTTAAACTAAAACTGTTTTTATTCCGCATAAAAGAGGATTTTTGCATTTTTTCTTTTGATCAACATGTTTTTCAGCGCGAACTTACTCGTTTATATTATAATAATCGTATAAATGGAAATTTTTTCGAAAAAAACCATCTACGCCTTTGTGTGAAGGTATGATTCAATTAATCTGTTTTTAACAATTATAACATTTAACTATTTTGTATTTCAGGTTTCAGGCAGCTTTGTTAAGGCTAATCATAAATTTGTCTCAGGTCAAATGGCTCTTCTAGAAAGTGGCAAGTTTAGCGACTTTACCATAGTTGTTGGCGACAGCAAAATTCCCGTTCACAAAAGCATTCTTTCAGCTCACTCTCCAGTTTTTGAAGCAATGTTTAATCACGACAACACAAACGAAGCGCAAGAGCATAAAGTAGAAGTTACTGATGTTTTTCCAAATGTGATGAAAGATTTTCTTCTGTTCATCTACACTGGCCAAAAACCTAAAAAAGTTTGTTTTTCTACTGAACTTTTGGCTGTGGCTAATAAGGTAAATTATTATTCTTTTCCGATTTTTATATTTACATTTTTTGTTCCAGTACCAAGTTGATGATCTGAAGAGTTTCTGTGAAGATTACCTGTCAGAAAACATCTCGGTTGAAAATGCGGTCAACTATCTTCAAATTGCTGATTTGCACAATGCTAACACTCTCAAAGCAAGCAGTTTGACTTTTATAACTTTTAATTTTTCTAAAGTTGTGCAGACGGAAGCATGGGAGCTTTTCTGCAAAAACGGAGGTAAAATGATGGTTGAAATTACTCGCGCCGTTGGCAATATTCTAGCGTCACAAAAGAAGTACTAATTTCGATTTGAATCACCGACAGTATTTCCACAGCATATTTTACTCAACAAAACAATCCCAGCACAATCTGCTCATGTGTAATTAAGTACAAAAACAACTGTTGAAAGCAAGCAAAAAAGCTGCTCATTAAATACTCGCAAAAGACATCCGCTTGATGAAAAAGTCGGCGCTGACGTTCTTGTACTTGCCGAGGAACTCCCGGTGCTCCTCGTAGTCGGCAAAGACGCGGTGGCGTTTCAGGCGAGTGAAGGCGCCCTTCAGCCGCTCCGCCGTCAGCTGCTCGATCACATCCTGGCGATTGCAGCGAACGGTCAGCTCCTCGATGCTGGGGAAGATCAGCGCCAGCGTCTTGCAGAAGTTGAGCGGCTTGAACTTGAACTCGGCGTCGGAGGAGAAGTTGAGGGCGGCAATGTCCAGCCGGCGGACGGTGGAGAGGGGCGTCAGCGGCGGGCCGCTCTTCTCCGGCGGCGCCACGTGAATGTGAATGGCGGCGATGCGCAGCTCTTTGAGGTGCACCAGGCGGTTCAGGTGATTGGAGCACAGTTCGGCGTTGAATTTGATCTGCAAAAAGGGGAAAAGTTTAGTGATTTCAGTTCTAAAAAGGACTCGTCTCTACGGACCATGGTCAGACTGGAGAAGAGGATGCTGAGGTACTGGAGGCCGCCAAAGTGGGCGCTGAGAAAGGGCAGGTAGTCGTTGCCCTTGATGCAGCGGAGCGTCAGGTGGGTCAGACTGGAGGCCAGCTGGGCCGCCTCCGGGGTGCTGGTGAAGCTCGGCTTGAAGTGCCGCTCAAAAGCCATGTGCTCCCACTCGAGGGAAAGGCGGCGACACTTGGCGGCGCTCAGCTGACCAACGATTAGCTCCAGACCGGCGGAAGAGGACGATGAGGCGGAGGGTGAGTACTTGTACAGCGACAGGGAGAAGTGCTCCAGCTGGGGTAGCAGGTCGGGAAGGTGGAAGATTGGCCCGGAAGAAGGAGGTGAAGAAGGTGGAGAAGAAGGGGAAGGAGGTGGAGGTGAGTTGGGTACTTCTTCACAGTTGCTGCTGCTGCTGTTGTTGTAGTGCAGCGAGACGTCCAGCGAGCTAAGTGAGAACATGGCGTCAATGGCGAGGAAGATGCGACTGGAGAGGGCGCCGTGCTCCAGCCCATGCACCGACAGGCTGACCAGGTGGGGAAAGAGCTTCATCATGTAGGGAATTCGGCTCCAAAGGCGCCGGCCGGCCGGCTGGCCAATGTACACCACCAGGTGGACGACGGAGGGAAAGAGCTCCGCCAGCTGGTCGCAGACGCTGAAGGTGAAGCGCTCCGAGTCGCTGAGGATCAGGTCGTCATCGAGGCCGACCTCCTTCAGGCCGAGGTAGTCGGTGGTGGTCTTCAGGTTGATGAAGTGCAGCTTGTTGGCGTACTGGGCAATGTCCGCCGCCTCGCCGAACAGCTTCAGCGACCGCTTCAGGCGGAAGAGGCCGTCGATGACGGTCCGCCAGTGGGTGCAGACGGCGCGCAGGCGAATCAGCTCGCTGAGCGGAAAGCGCCGCAGAATCAGTATCAGCACGTCGACGGCCACCGTGTTGATGGTGGTGGTGGTGGTGGTGGTCTTCGCTGATGCACCGGCAACAACTGCCTCCACCACCTCTTCTTCTTCCTTCATCGTCATCAAGAACTGGAGGAGGAATTGAAGAATTGGAGGAAATTGGAGAAGTGATTGTGCGTGGAGATGAGGTACTGTGCACTGCTGTGCGGCCGCGGTTGTTGAAGTGCCGAAGTGCAATGAAGTGAAATGAAATGCTGCTGCTGTGATTACTGGCGAGTCGATGATTGAGACCTCATCATCGACAGCACATAGGCAACAGCAGCATCATCATCAAACTGTCTGATGAGAGAGAAAGAGAATGAACTGAAGAAGTAAAACTGAAGAACTGAAGCTGTGTCAGTGTTGATGATGGCTGATGGCTGCTCCTTGATGATTGGCGCTGATGTTGATGCTGATGGTGCTGCTGTTGCAGTGCTCAAAGGAGAAAGATAATCAGACAGAATGAATGGCAATGAGTGTGTGTTTCTGTGTGCATCAGAATGAATAGTCTCAATGGAATGGGAGCAATCAAAACAGATGCTGCAGTACAGCACACTGAAAATCTGCTGTACAACAGTAGAGCCAATCTCAAACATTGTGTGTACATGTGTGTGTTTGCAGTGCTTATTTTTAGGCCAGTGAACAAGCCAGTGCCTCTGCAGAGCTCACCAACTCTGCTGCTACTGCTAAAGATAGCTCAGCAGTTCTTTGATTTGAATTATTAGTCATTAGAGAAGATAGAGCAGTCTGGCTGAATTGTGTTCAGTGTTCAGACAGTTTGCACTGCCATTGCTAATGGAATATTCTAACAATGCACCAATGTTGTGCCTTCATTCATTCCCGTCTGTTCTTTTCTGTTCACATTGCCAAGCTCGAATAATTTGGTAATTGAGACGAGAGAATTTATATTATGCATGGCAGTTAAGAGGGGAGTGGCTGGCTGGCTGAAAGAAACTCATGTTCAGACTGACAGATTGAGATGTTCTGCTGATGCTGCAGCTGCTGTGGCTAATTTACGGGAAAAGGAAAACTTTAAAATGTGCCAAAGAAATAAAAGAGTGGTATTTCATCAAAAAAGTAATAAAAAGTGTACTTTTTCATTGCAATGAAAAAGCAACTAGAAAGTTTTGCCAAGTTTTGATCAGTTGACATTTTGTAGTTATAAAACTTAACAAAAATAAAATTCAGTGTAATGCCCTGGTAATTACTAGGAACTGGACGACAAAAACATAATGACAGAAAAGGTTATGCGCTAATTGATATCATTTTCTCCCTTTCCCTCACTACAGGTACTCTTTTGTGCCCAATTACATTAGTCAGAAACAGTTGTTGAACATTTTTTTAATTAGCTGTTTTAGTAGTGTTTTAGTATTGCATAAATAGCTCTAACAGAAGAAGTGATACAAAAATTTTGCACAATTTTTTGTTATCAAAAAGAATCTAGTCCTTCAAGAAAGATCAAAGAAAGTGACTAAATTTACAACAACTGACATCATCGTCATCGTCATCATCGCTGTTTTTATTATCACTCAACAGGTAGTAAATAAACTAGTCTAACTAATGAACTGTTAAGGAAGTGCGACCATAGTGTAAACTTTTCAACAATTGCCGACGACTTTTAAAGCTTTACTAAGTGTGATTAGCTGCAGCAGCAGCAGTGGAGGTCAGTGGGTAATCACTTGACGTAAGTGAGAGTAGCGCACAAGGCTGCAGACAGCACTGATCAGATCAGACGGAAACCGGTGTTTATCTGGTGAGGAGCATACCTGTGGATAGGTAGTGATGATTGTGATAGTGAAATCATTCTCCCTCTTTTACATTTGTATAAAAAAGTAGATCAGGGTTAGGGGTACCAGGAGCACTTTTCACTTGCCGGTGTTGTTGTTTGTGACTGCTTTTTAATTTTGGTAAACTTGACCCAATTGTTTTCCCAAAAACAAAGGAAAATGTACTACAGTGGCAGACAAGAAGTTGTTTACCTGTTTGCAGTGGCTCTAAGCTGCTGCTGTTGCTGTTTGGAAGCAGCCTCACTATCATCATCATCAGCAACAGCTGAGAAGAAGGAGTACGCACCGGTGATGCAGACGGAGAGCGGCAAGGTGAGGGGCATCGTCCAGACGGTTGCACCCACGGGGAAACGGGTGTACCAGTACAGAGCTGCCAGAGAGGGGAAGAGCTGCTGACAACATACCGTTCAGTGCCGTCTAGCGGCGACAAGAAAAAACATAACAGTAAAGCCGCCGAAGGCGGCCGAGCTAACGGGAACTACCCATCAATAACCCTAACCTAACATAAAAGCGAGGCCGCCGAGCCAATGGACACTCCAAAAGTAACCCTAACCTAACATAACAGTGAGCCCGCTGAAAGCGGCCAAACAAACGGGAACTCCTGAACGCTGACAATTGAGGTTTTGTTATTTTTTGGGTATTCTCGGTTATGTTAAGGTTGTTGATGGGGTGTTCCCCTTGGCTCGACTGCTTTCTGCGGCCTCGTTGATATGTTAGGTTAAAGTTACTTTTTGGGTGTTCTCGTTAGTTCGGCGGCCTCGCTGTTATATTAGGTTAAGACTGTTGAATTGTTTTTTTGAAAAAATGTTTTTGCCGCCAGAGGGCTGGCCTGTCGAAACGTCCGAGATCTCGGACGTTTTTTCCCCTGTCTGGTAGCTCTGTACCAGTACAAGGGAATCAAGTATGGTGAGTAGGCGAAAAGCAAAACAAAAACTTACCAGCTAATACAACTAATTGACCAGGCGAAGCCAAGCGTTTTCGCAAACCAACTCCCGCTCCATCGTGGACTGGCGTCTACAATGCCACCATCAATCGATACGCCTGTCCTCAGCCAAACGTACAGCCCAGGCCGGACAATCACACCTTCTCAGAAGATGGTGATAATGATGGTGAGGAGCTGTACAGCAGTGAAGAGTGTCACTTTCTCAGCGTCTACCGACCCGAAGTGGATTCGCCGGGAAAGCGGGCAATCATGGTGTGGGTAAGTTGAACTGATTAAAATTAAAAAAATTGTTTTTTTAAAACTGCTTTTTTTGTTCAGATTCACGGAGGAACGTACATTTCTGGGTCTGCTTTTGAGTTTGACGCCAGGCAGATTGCCGCTATTGGCGATGTGGTGGTGGTGACGGTGAACTACCGCCTCGGAGCTCTGGGTTTTCTAATCGGCGACGATGACGACGCTGGTGAACATCCGGGAAACCTGGGACTGTACGACATTGAACTGGCGTTGAAATACGTGAGTTTGAACGCCGAACACTTTGGTGGTGACGCCCAAAACGTGACCATCTTTGGGGAGTCAGCGGGAGCGATGTCTGTTTCCAGTATGATGCTGTCGCCGCGCACCAGAGGACTTTTCAGACGGGCCATCCTCCAGTCTGGAGCGGCAAACTCCTTCATCGGCAGTCAGAGCAGGCAGGTCAGTTGGCGGAAGTTCGTGGCACTAGCGACGATGCTCGGCTGCGAAACGCTCAACCTGAACAGCACGGCGGCAATGCGCTGCCTTGAAGAGAAGGACGTCGTCGAGTTGCAGAACTCCGTGAACCGAATGTCCGATATTAGCCAGTACTTTGAACCCACCTATGGGACGGACTTTCTGCCGGAGAGTCCGGTGAAGCTGCTGAAGACGGGCCGCTTCAACCACCAAACTGACCTGCTCTTTGGCGTCAATCGAGATGAGGGCGCCGGTGGGGTGTACCGCATTCTACCTGACATCCGGCCTGACAGCGGAAAGCACCTCACGCTGTTCATGGTCAAAGCGGCCATTCTCATGATGATGACCGGTTTTCGGTTTTCGCCATTGCAGGCAGAGGAGGTGGTGTATTGGTACACTAGGAAGTTCAATAATCAGACTAGTCAGGAAGATTTGAGGTAAGGAGGAAGATAAAAAAGAAGGTAACTTGGTTTAATCACTCTTGTTTATCTAACAATCAAAATGTAGAAATGCAGTCGCAAATGTTTACGGCGATTTTAACATAATCTGCCCGCTGATGCTTTTATCAGAGGCATTTGTCAAAATAGCCCCCACCAACCGCTACTACTCCTACCGCCTGGTGCAGCCACTTTCCCAGGGCATCAGCTGGTGTCCGCTTTGGATGGGCGTCTGCCACGCAGTGGACGTAGAGTACGTCTTTGGAACGCCCATTAACAGCTTCTCCAGTGGAAACTTCTCCAAGGAGGATGTCCAGCTAAGTGTGGACATGATCACCAGCTGGACGAACTTTGCAAAAACGGGCGACCCGGGGCAGCTGGGTGGTGTCAAGTGGGAGCAGGCGTTTTCAGGGGGGAACGATGATCTCAACTCACACCAAATGATGGCCCTCAGCGTGGACCACTACCAAATAGTGCAGGGGTTCTACAAAGACCCCTGCGATGACTTTTGGAAATCTCGAATCTTTGTTTAGTGGATGATAAAAAAACAAAACAAACTGTTTATTATAATAATTATAATAATTATAATAATTATTTGTCATTAAACTTTTTTTTCTTCTACCGAAAAAACTTTTAATTGCTCAAATGCATGGTTTCAGGCAGTTAGCTGAAGCTGACTAATTGCCAGAACAATAAAGGTAGTAAAACTAATTAGTTGTTAGGCAGAAAAAACCTCTAAACAAGTTTATAAATCTACTTGTTTGCAATTTCTTTTACCGGAAAAAATGTTCAACAAGTTTACAAAATGTTATACTTGTTTTTTCTGATCATCTGCCTGAGTATCGAGATAACATGGGGAGAATATGCTCCGGTGGTGCGAACAAACAGTGGCATGGTGAGGGGAATTGTGTTGACTGATAAACAAAACGGAAAAAGGGTGCACCTGTACAAGGGAATCAAATACGGTAAATAGTTAGTGCAAATTATTTAACAGGTTCTATTATTTCCTTTTATTTTTCCAGGGGACGCCAAGCGATTTCAAAAGCCCACACCAGCACAGCCTTGGACTGGCGTCTACAGTGCCACCACCACCCGGTACGCCTGTCCGCAGCCATATGTACCGGCCAAACCATTTGGTCATCAGATTGTGGAGCGCAGTGATGGCGGTGGCCCACTGTACAGCAGTGAGGAGTGTCTCTTCCTGAACGTTTTCAAGCCGGAAGAGGGCTCAGGGTCGTTGCGAGCAGTCATGGTCTGGGTAGGGGTGAAGAACACAGAATAGAAAACATTAGGTAAAACTCACAAACTTCTTTGTTTAGATTCACGGTGGAACAAACTTGAATGGAAACTCCTATGCATATGACGCCAGGTACATTGTATCGCTTGGCGATGTAGTTGTGGTGACAATCAACTACCGCCTCGGAGCTCTGGGCTACCTCATTGGCGCCACTGAAGAGTACCCCGGTAATCTGGCGCTGTACGATATGACACTTGCTTTGAAATGGGTGTGTAACGAGTTTGGAGTAGGAGTGAAAGGTTAAATAAAAGTATTTTAAATCATTTTTAATCGTTCGTGTTACAGGTGCAACAAAACGCCGCCCACTTTGGTGGTGACGCTCGCCTGGTGACGGTTTTTGGAGAATCTTCAGGGTCGATGGCCGTAGGAACGTTAATTCTTTCTCCGCTCACAAAAGGACTTTTCAAACGGGCCATCCTCCAGTCGGGGGCGCCGAACCAGTTCACTGGAAGCCAAAGTGCAAAGGCCATTGGCGAGAAAGGGCTTGTGCTGGCGGCCAAGATCGGCTGTCCAGTAAAGCTGTTCACTGCCGCCATGATAATGGCCTGTCTGGAAAAAGCGAATGTCGTTCTTTTGCAGGGTGAAGTCAACAAAATGGCCGCCACCAGTCTATTTGTGCCCAGCTTTGGAACGGAGTTTCTTCCGGACAATCCGGCGAAGCTGCTTAAAGCGGGCCGTTTCAACACCGAAGTTGACCTGCTCTACGGCAGCAATCGTGACGAGGGAAATGGCGTCTACGCCTCTAACCCGACTTTTAACCCCTACAGACCGGTGACAATCACACTTCCAATGGTTAGGGTGGCCATTTGGAAGGTTTTAAAGACGGCTGGCCCTATACTAGCGCGACAGGCCAATCAGACCTTTCAGTGGTACACACGAGGACTCACGGAGGATGAGGATGAGGACAAGTTGAGGTAAATTGCAAAACAATTAGCCTTTTTTGATAAAAAACGTGTAACTTAATTTGTATTCATTTTAGAAAAATACCCGCAAGAGTTTCCGCCGATCAGGTTTTTATAAACAAAATATAAACAATTGTGAACTTTAGCAAAAGAGATAGGTTTTAAATCTTTAATTCAAGCTAACAAAACAAAAAACTGATAAAACTTAAGTTTATCATATTTTTTCCAAAAACCTTATCCTTTTTACTGTAGTTCGCACTGTACTGACTTTGTGTGCACTTCACAACCCTCAATTACCGTTTTTATTTGTTTTTAAAGGTTTTCGTGTGCCCCACTATGCTCTTTGGTCAGCAATTTGCCCAGTTGGCCAGTGACTCTAGTCGCGTCTACTCGTATCACCTCACCCAGCCACTCTCCCTCTCCTCCACCTGTCCTCACCAGTGGGGCGTTTGCCATGGGACCGACCTTGAGTATGTCTTCGGAAAGCCGTACGGAGAGAAGTCTTTCTGGCGACACTCTTGGCGAGACGAACGGCTCAGCGTGGATATGATCAACAGCTGGACCAGTTTTGCAAAAACCGGTGACCCGGGAGAAATGGGCGGTGTCAAGTGGGAAAAGGCGTTTCCTAGTGGCAACAACGGGATTGGCTCGCACCAGGTCATGGTTCTTGATGTGGAGAACTACCAAATGGTAAAAGGGTACTTCAAGGACCCTTGTGAGGATTTTTGGAAAGCACGAATTTTTGTTTAACAAAACGAAACATTGCATGTTAACAGGTTTTTAAAACTTTTAATCAAATTAAAAGTTTTTTGAAAAACGATTAAATTTAGATGTAATGTTTTTTTGAAAAAGCTAATTTAACTGATTAATGATGCATTTCAATATTTATGGGTTTTCCAATCAAATGACAACAAAACGTGAGCTGTTGGCAATTGCTCATTAAACATTTTCAAAAACAGTTTTAAAAAATTCAGCTCAACTAAATTTTAAAACCATTCAAGCAATAAACTTTAAAGAATCATTAATTATCTTTGTATAACAAATGTTTTTCAGAAAAAAACGCTTAATGATGATTTGCAGTATACAGTTTTGAGCTAGCAAAAAAAATGCACATCAGTTGTCAAAAAATTATATACTTGTTTTCCTTCATCAACATAAACTTCATTGAGCAAGTAACCTCTGAAAAAGAAAAAAAGTACGCACCTGTGGTGCAAACGGCCAGCGGAAAGGTGAAGGGCATCATCGAGGAAGCGGGTAAAGAGGGGAAACGAGTGCATATCTACGAGGGAATCAGGTATGGTAGGTAGAAGGTGAGTTGCACATTTCCCTGACAATTGTAACATTTTTTTAAAATATAGGAAAAGCAGAACGATTCCATAAGCCCACACCAGCACCTTCCTGGAGCGGCGTCTACAGTGCCACCGCCGCCCAGCACATCTGTCCGCAGATGAAGCTCAACTCGACAATCTTCGACTACTACTTTTTCAAAGCTGACAATGCTGACCAGACACTGACCAGCAGTGAAGACTGCCTTTACCTCAACGTTTTTCGACCTGCTGAAGATGTTGCTGCACCGGAAAAACGAGCCGTCATGGTCTGGGTAAGCTTGGGAAGTTTTCTTTTGTAACATTAAAAAATTGTTTTTTTCACTCAGATTCACGGAGGACTGTTCTTGTTTGGCAGCTCGTATACGTACAACGCCAAGCACATTGCTTCTCTGGGAGATGTGATCGTGGTGACAGTAAACTATCGGCTAGGAGCGCTTGGTTTCATGATTGGCTTCACTCCGGAGTATCCGGCAAACTACGCTCTGTACGACATTGCCCTGGCACTTCAATGGGTTCAGCTAAATGCGGGCCACTTTGGGGGTGACGTCCAAAGGGTGACACTTTTTGGAGAATCTTCTGGAGCAATGGCCATCGGCGGGTTGATCCTCTCACCCCTTACAAAAGGGCTTTTCAGGCGAGCCATTCTCCAGTCAGGGGCGCCAAACTCCTTTGGCGGCAGTCAGCTTTTTTTTGCAAATAACAAAAAACGGCGAATGCTAGCCAACAAAATCGACTGTTTGAGCATGCTGGGCACTTTTGAAGAGGTGCAAACCTGCATGGAGGAGGAGGAGCTGGACGTTCTGCAGGCGGCCATCAACAGCATGGCCATGACCGGTGGCCAGTTCTTTGGCCCCACCTACCCGACGGAGTTTCTGCCTGACAGTCCGGTGAAGAGTCTCAAGTATGGCCGCTTCAACACCGAGATTGACCTGCTGTACGGCGTCAACAGGGATGAGGGGAACTATCTCTACTTGATTTATCCCCACTTTAGCCCGTACAGTCGGCTGACGGTGACCACTGCAATGGTGAGGAGTGCCATCAGCAAGATACTGTCCTTCATTAGTCCGCAGCTGGCGAAAAAGAGCGATCAAGTGTTTGAGTGGTACGCCAAGGGGCTGACGCAAGCGGATCAGGCAAAACTGAAGTAAGGGATTCAAAAGTGAACGATTTTTTTTGAAATAATAATTTTACATTTTTTCATTTTAGAAAAACGGTAGCTAGCTTTTACGCTGATATATTTCTGGTTTGCCCGCTAATGTTTTTTGGCCAGCAATTCGCCAAGTTTGCCAACTCTTCAAATCGAGTTTTCTCTTACGGCCTAGCACAACAGCTGTCAGGAGGAACTGACTGGTGCCCGCCTAAACTGGGCATTTGCCATGCAATGGATCTTTCTTTTGTTTTTGGAAAGCCAATTGAAGATTTTGCCAGCGGAAATTACTCCCAGGAAGACCGCCAGCTGAGCATAGACATGATCAGCAGTTGGACTAACTTTGCAAAGACTGGCGACCCGGGAATGATGGGCACAGTTAAGTGGGAGGAGGCGTTTGCCAAGGAAAACGAAGGACTCAAGTCGCAGCAGATGATGGTTTTAAATGTAAATAACTACCAGAATTTGCAAGGATACTTTAAATCTCCGTGTGATGACTTTTGGAGATTGAAGATTTTCGTTTGAAAACAGTTTTTTTAAACTAAACTTAAAGCATTTTTGTAGAAAAAAGCACGTACACCTTTTATTGGTGTACATGCAAAACTGAAAGCAAGGTCATTGCAATTAGCACTGTAACTTTTTTAAAAATTTGAGTGATAGCTTTTAATAATGCTATTTGAGTGTTTTGTCATTTAAAATTTTGCATAAAAATGTATTGGTTATAATTCAAAGTAAATCAAACTTGTTCATAAAAACTCCTGAAATGAAATGCCAACATTAAAAATATGATTTGCTAACAACTCAGTTTTGTTGAGTTGTCTTTTGATCAAAATGAACATGAAACTCTTTAAACCAATCTTTCGGATCCTTTTCAGCAACCTTCACTCCCAAGTAGTGACCATACACAGAGGCGGCTTGTCACTTTTCCCCTTTCTACTGTTTATCCTGGTTTACCTTTTATACATTGGTCGCAGCATGACAGTGACTGCCTGTTTGTACTACAACATTACCGCCTACTTTGAAGTGGATGTAGAGAGCGGAATAGTTTTATACAAGCCGACCTTTCGCAGCAAACACCTCACCTCCTTCTTCATGACCTTGACTAAGGTCTTTTCATTGCATCTCTTCTGGCTGTTGTACGTCACTCCGGACAGTCAAGTCTGGTCACATCTGTACGACATTGTAGTGCGCAATCGATATCAGACTGACTTGCAATGGTGGAGCTCACCGGCAGTCAATAGAAAACCAGTGGTCAACCACTGGTTCAGTCGATTGACACTTTTTCGTCCAGGATTAAAAATATCTAAATTTTTCAAACTGTCGTACTATTCTTTTTTAGAGGAAAACTTCCGCAAAAAATGCATTTTAATATACTCCATTTTTGAGATTTTGACCACATTTACGCTGTTTTTTCTAAGCACAATAGCGTTGCTTCACTTTTACTCTACCCTTGCCAAATTGTCGCTAAAATTCTTTCAGATGATTTTTCTTATTGTACTTTTTCCAATCCTTTTACTATACGCCTACATTACATTGACAATGAATTTCCTTGTAATACTGGTCATCTTTTTAGTTTGCCACATTTACAGTGAGTTGTACCGGCGGGTAAACAGAAACTTGGCAAAAACTAAGCTCAAACTAAACAAAAAAACTCATGTGCTTTATCTGACTTTAATTCAGCTTAATCGATCTGGAATCTCCTTCAGAGCTGATCATTGCCGTTTGACAGTTTTTATACTGCACTTCAGCAGCAGCACAGTTTCAAAAATCATCACCTGTTTTCTTGTTTATATTATTCCCTGCCATTCTTATTATTTGATGTTGGCGTACTTTAAATTGGATAATATTCCGCGCAACATAGTTCAAACTCTTTTTCTAGTCATAATCGTCTGGTGGCTATTTCTAATGGCAATTACCATAAACGTGGCCAAAATCAACAAAAAGATTTGCAGAGCAGGACAAACTTTAAGTGCTATATTTGCACGTAAGGGTGTGTTTGTTGCAAAACAAAAACAGTACAGTTGGGTCAACAATTTGGGGTCAATCTGGAGACGAGAAGTGCTCAAACTGTCCACTTATTATGAGTTGATTTGGAGGACTGACAAAAAGTTGGCATTCACAGCAGGACAAATGGACATACCAATGGACTGGAAGTTTGTACTTGATGTGAGTTATTGTACAAAAACTTTGGTTTTAAAATAATAATATTTTTTATTTATAGCTAGCATTTATCTACTCATCATTTGTGCTCTATTTTGGCAGCAAGTTTACCAAAGAGTTTAGAGGTTTCAACTAAACGCATGTACATTTTTAAAATGCGTAGTTACTTGTTTGCGTTTTTTAAATAAATGAAAATGTAAATGTTTTTAAAGAATGTACTTAACAAAATTACTTAAATGTGCATTTGAAAATTGACTAAAAAGTATTTAAAATTAGCATTTGTGTAATTTGATAAATGATTATGGTTTCTTGAAAATGGTGCATATAAGTTCATTAGTGTATAAACACTGTTTCTTATTAGAATTGAAACGACTGAAATCACCATTTTATTTTGTAAAAAATTTTAGTGTCATTAAAAACATAAATTTTTATGTTAAAGTTTTGAGAAAATGCCTAGAGATAAAAATGCTGGTTTAAAGTTAAAAACTCAGAAAATGCAATTACACTTTTGTTTAATGTCAATAATTTGGCAAAAACTTAATATTTTTAGTTTTTCTTATTTTAATCACAACCCAAAAAACATGAAGTTTTTTAAACGAATCCTCTATCACCTTTTCAACACTCTCCACCGCCAAGTGGTGACCTGTCACCAAGGCGGTTTATCACTTTTCTACTTACTAATTTACGCCTTAGCTTACCTTCTTTACATAGGCCGAAACTTGGCAGTTAGTGTGTCTCTGTACTATAACATCACCGACTACTTTGAAATTGATGTAATCAGCAGAGAAGTTCTATACAAACAGGCAAATGGCAGCAAGTATCTCACTTCATTTTTTGTTGCTTTTTCTGCACTGTTTTCATCAAACCTATTCGGGCTGTTGTACGTCACTCCTGATAGAAAAGTGTGGTCACATTTGCACGACATTGTTGTACGAAACCGAGAGCAGGCAAATTTTCAGTGGTGGCAGCAGTCAAATAAATTCAATAAAAAACTAGTCAGTCAACGGACATTTTTCAATCCTGGTCTGAAAATATCTAGATCATCTAAACTTCTTCATTATCCTTTTTTGAAAAAAAATCTTCGCGCAAGATGTATTCTAATATGCTACATTTTTGAATTTTTGACGACAATTAACTTACTCTTTAACGACATTTTGTCTATACTTCACGTATACACTACGATTGCCGGACTGTCTTTAAATTTTACCCAAATTCTTTATCTAATTGTCATCTTTTCAGGCAGCGTACTGTACATCAACATCACAACAATAATGTATTTGTTTGTAATACTTATCATCTTTTTAATTTGTCACATTTACTGTGCGCAGTACCAAAGGGTGAACATCAAATTGACCAAAGCCAAGGTCAAACTGATGAAAGCTACTTACAACCAAAAACTAAACTCATTGCAACTTTCTCAAGTTGGAAATGCTTATCGATCTATGCACTGTCGCCTCACAATTTTTATTTTACACTACAACAACATTACAGTCTCAAAAATTGTCGCCTATTACCTTCACTACGTTATGCCCTACCATTCTTATTGCTTAATGTTACTGTATTTTCAACGAAATCATATTCCTCTCAACTTGGTCAAAATTTATGTAATAGTCCTTGTCGTTTTGCTGCTATTTTTAATGGTTATCACCATCAACGTCGCCAAAGTCAATAAAAAGATTTGCAGTTCAGGGCAAACTTTGGGAACAATTTTTGCGAGGATGGGCGTGTTGTCGGCTGGAAAAAGACGGTGCAGTTGGGTCAACAATTTTGAGTCAATCTGGAGTCATGAGGCACTTAAACTGTCTACTTACTATGAAATGATTTGGAGGACTAACAATGAGTTGGCATTCACCGCTAGACAACTAGACACACCTTTAAACTGGAAGTTTATACTTGATGTAAATTTTTGTAAAAATATTTGTGGTTTTAAAACTGTAACATATTTTGTTGCAGCTAGCATTTATCTACTCATCATTTGTGCTCTATTTTGGCGGCAAGTTTATCAACGAGTACAGGGGCTACAACTGAATGTCAAAATTTTAAATTTTATAAACAAAGTGAAAAAAACAACTTGTTTTTACTCAAAAAACTCTGTGAAAAATTCAGTACATATAAACATTTTTGTATTCAACTATGCTGCAACTACTAAATTATAAAATGATAACTTTTAAAAGTTTTGTTATACTATTTTCTGAAAAAAAATTTTAGTTTTTTGCTAATTTTTTCTATTTTCAGTTACTTTTTTGCATCAAAAAAACCTACCGGCACATTATGGGCCGCTAAAAGTTTTTTGCTCGTCCTCGTTCTTCTGTTGTCAAAATTTCTAGTTTTGCAACTACGCAACAACATGCTTCAGAGAGCATCTTCACGCAACGTTCTGACGGCAAACTCAATGCCTCACCCTTTAGAGCATCAGGCATCGGATGGAGCTCACCGAGCTCACCGCAGCTCGCATCACTGCCCAGAACAGGATTTGCTAGGCGACAGAATTTTAAACAAAAATGTCCGCCCTTTGCAACGGCGCCAAATGAGCATTTTTGCTATTAATAAAAACAGCAGCAGGGAGAGCCCCCAATCGCGCTCACAAAGGCAAAACAACAACACTGTGGCCTCGGGTGCTCAACGGCAAGTTGCACCGGAAGCTTCGCTCAAGGTTGAACCTTTACAACGCGGTGAATCGAGCGACATTATGCAAATATTGTCGACAATTTATTTGTCTTCAGAAACTGCCGTTTCGCTCATTGTGGCAACTCCGCCGATAGTGCCTGCTGAACTCCTTCGGCAAAACGGAGCTAGCGAAGAACAAATAGAGGCGGTGGGGCAGGAAATTGCAAGAAGCGCACATCGCCGTGTTATTTCAATCTTGGTCGGGCGTCTTGGCTTTGAAACTGAGATTATAGAAGCCTGCCAATGAAACGGTGAGCAAAAAACGTAAACAAGGCTCAAGTAAAAAAACTTCCTTGTGACAACAGGTGCAGTAACTGCGATAACCCCGTCACCAACTTTAACTTGATTATCTTAAATATCTTTTTTGCATGCAAAATTTATACAGATTTTTAGACATTGTAAACCGTTCTGCAGCGATGATTAATTAATTAATTAATGATGATTAAAAAAGTAAAACCCTAAAGTTTCGTTAACCTTTAAGTTATTTTAAAAATTTTGCTTTCCAAAAAGCGTTGCACGTTTTTCGGTAAAAATCATTGCCGACCATGTGAAAACCGGCACCTTCACGGCTCAGCGACATGAATCTAGTGAGCTGGTACTGCTGATTGATCGCCTCAGTCCACTGAACTTTGGATCCATTCGACAAAGAGGGAAGAGCACTGGGACTTCCAGTTCGGGCAAAGGCCGTCCAGGCGGCAATCATGTCATCGCTGAGCTGTTTGTCTACAGGTCGGCTGAGAAAATTGGCAAAGAACAGGTAGATAACATCTTCGCCGTGGGTGACGCCCTCAAAGGGCAGGTAGTGAAGGCCGGGCAGCACCTGATGCTGCTCTAGTCGATAAGAATAAAATTTGGTGCTAGTGTCGTTTTTGTCGCCGGCAACTTTTTTTGCCGTCGCCAGACATTCGCCAAAAAGGACAGTCGTACAGGTGAGAATACTATCTCCCAGTGGATTGGCGAGGGCCACCCTCAGCTGATCCTGGCTGACATTGGCAGAGTGCTTCAACTCGGCCAGGTAGTAATCGGCCACCTCTTCGCCGTACTCAACGCCGAACTTCTTCAGCGCCTTGACTAGTTCCTTTCTGACCAGCTCCAGCGTCAGCTTGGTGTTGTTAGAGAGCACCGCAGGGAAGGAAGAGACCGCAATATGACTTCCCTCATTGGCATTGACGCCATAAATCACCGCCTTCAGGTGATTGAAGGCGCCCACCTTGAGGGCCTCTGCTGGAGAAAGAGGTAGCACTTCATTGCCGCCGTAGACGGGAACGAAAAAGTCATTGTTGACAATCATCTTGAGGGTAGCGTTGATAAAGTCGGCCATTGGTTTCTGTTTTAAGCAGGCAACTGAAGAGGTTTCCGGTTCTGCGGGGCAGCCAATGGCAGTGGCAAAGGTGGCCCGCTTCCTGTCAGCCACCGTCTGGTTGTCGGCGCCGAAGAAGGCCAGTGGCCCACCTGACTGCATGATGGCCTGCGAGAAGAGTCCTCGGGCGAGTGGCGAGAGGATCAACTGGCCGACGTTCATTGAACCGCTGGACTCGCCAAAAATGGTCACCTGCTTTGGATTGCCCCCAAAGGCGGCGATGTTCTCCTGAATCCACTTTAGAGCAAAAATTTGATCAAGTAGCTGGAGGTTGGCTGGAATGCCTGCGCCGGTAAGCAGGCCAAGTGCACCCAAGCGGTCTGAAAAATTGAAAATGTTTTTTAAATAAAGTTTTAAAAATCGCTGCATCAACTTACACTGAATGGCCACCGCAATGACGTCTCCACCATCAGCCAGAAATTGCCCACCACCGGAAACAAAAATTGATCCAGCGAGATACGTTCCACCTGAAAAGATCAAAATTCAAAAAGTTAAGTTTATTTTGAGATAAAAATACAACTACCGTACCGTGAATGAAAACCATGACTGGCTTAAGATCAGCACTGGCTGAAGATGTGTTGGTAGTGTTGGCTTTCCTCCAGATACTCAAGTAGAGACACTGCACAAAAAATGAAAAATTTGATAGTCATTATCTTCAAGGTCATTCCAATTTACTTACATTTTCTCCCGTCAACTGGGTCATTGCGAGCAGTATATCAGCAGTGCTGTTGGTAGAGGGAAGGTTCATCTGAGGACACTTTTCCCGGCTGTGAGTGGCATTGTAGACGTCGGTCCAGGCGGGCACAGCGGTGGGCTTGGCAAATCGGTCCGCCAGAGCATAGCGAATGCCCTCGTACTTGTGCACCTTGCCGGTGCCATTCTTGATCGTTTGCACGACGCCCACCACCTTACCTGCCTTCAGCTGTACAATGGGCGCAAGCTCAGTTGAGCTTTCTGCTGTACAAAAGCTGCAAAGAGCAGCTGCCAAAAAGAAGAACACCACCGGTGCTGACAAATGATTTGTGAACAGGGATTTCATTTTTTTGTTTTGCTTTTTCAGATCGTCTGCTGATCTTGTTTTTGTACAAAACCACATTTTGCTTTTATACTACCGCCACCAAGTTGTTATGACTAATTGCTGATCTGCTATCCAGTGCACTTTTGCTGATAACAGAAGTGTCGATCATTGTTATCATTTAAACAGCTTACCGATGCACATTGTGCACACAAAAGTTTGTACATCGTTTATCACCAATTTACATCAATTGCAAAAAGTAAAACTGTTCTTGGTGTTCTCTTGATTGAGCACACTATTTTTGTACAAAACAGAACTACTTTTTCATTCGAATTGACTTTTAAAAATCGGATTACTTTTTTAAAAAATCAAAATAAAATTTGTTTGAAAAAAATGTATAAAATGTAACAAATTCATACCTACACCTCAAAAAGTTTATTTTTATCACAAACAGTTGGTGCAGCAAATTCTAAAGTTTGTACAAATTAGGCTCCCAGTCAGTGCAATCAATAGCGTACAATCTAAAAGGTAAGCTAATTTCTCTACATTTAATTTGCAATACCTTGTGTTTTGATAACGGAAAACTTTGTTTGCCTATTTTAAGTGCAACTAAAGTGTGTTTACTTGATTTGGTTGCTTGAGTATGATGACTTTGAAAAGCAAAGATTTGCTTTTTTCTGCTTTCATTTCAATGATGAGGTCATAAAATGTGAAAGACATTGAATTGGCGTCAGTAACAAAAATGAGGATGCAAAAAGAGGCACAAAACCAACAGCAAAAATAGAAACCGACATACACTAACTGCCGTTTGTAATCTTAACTAATTGAAAAATAAGACAAAGTGCGCGCAGCATTACGTCTTTGCTTCCTTTTAAAAACTAATGGCAGTTTTACAATTGAGGAGTCAAAAAGTAATCAGAAAAAAAGTCAGGAGTCTCTAAAAAGACATCAAAAGAAGGCGTGAAAAACCGTTGGCAGTTTCGCTATTCGTTATAACAATGTGCTGGCAATTTTGAATTGAAAATTCACCGTTTTTTGTTTTTTGAATTTGAAAAAAACTTCTAAATCATGGTCTACCGTCAAACCAGTTGCCTACTTTTTTCTCTACTACTTTCCACAGGAATTCTCTTTATCATTTTTCAACAAGTCTCCGCTGATACTTCCGAAACTCACCGTCGCACAATATCTCCCAACTTTTCACCCCTTGACCTTCTGACCGTTTTCCGCTGGACAAATGGCCGCACTTACGGCGGGTATGATAACCTCTCTGATTATGTAACGGCCAACGGCGACGCCTACTGGTCGGCGATAAACGCCGCCTTTGAAGGCTACCTTCACCGGAAAAGTGAAGCGGCTGAAAAGAGGTGGGCGGAAGTTGTGGCCAGAGAGGAGCTGGTAAAGGGTGAAAAGGTGGGCAAAAAGTGCCTTGATGTTCTGCAGTACATGATCAGCAAGCCGATGGAGACGGAGTGGTCGGCAAAAAGTGAGTGCTTTTAGTGGATTTTTTAGCAGGTAACAAAAGATTGTTATCTTTGACTTTCCTTTCCTCAGTGATCGACTCGATGGGCGGTGGACGACTTCCGGCCGGTCTGCTCTCCAGCAGCATTACCGAGCTGGGCGACTTTGACCAGTGCCTGGAGATTGATGGCCATTTTGAGAGGACCGATTTTGTCGGAAAGTACTGCCTGGCCACGGTGAACATTCCAAGGAAAGCTTATCAGCCGGTGACCTTCAATGCTTCAAAGGTTTTTCAAGGCTCAAAGTGGAAGGTGGACGCTGTGGAGCTGTGGCACCAGCTGGACAATAAGAATCCGATCAGTATGGCGGTTTGCTTTCCCTCCATCTGCAAAGAGGAGGAGATTAGAACGGTGATGAGGTCATGTGAGTACAAAAATGAAAATAAGAAAGTTCAAGACTATTTACCACTTCCGTTTTGTAGACTATGAGATTCTGCAGTCGTTGGAGTTCAACGTCACCTACTGTCAGTCAAGAGACGAGCCGCGGCAGTACAATCCAAAGATCTGGATTGCAGTGTACGAGAGAAAAAATGTTTTTTAGTTCCAAACTTGATGAACCTTCTTTTCTTATGTTTGCAGCACCATCCTCGCAATTCCCACTCTACTAGCCGTTCTCTCTCTGCTCGTCGACTGTTTCTGCTCTTCAGATGATGATGATGATCAGAATAGTTTGTTCCGCCAACTCCTTCACTGCTTTTCGCCGATCGCCAACACCAGAACGCTGGTTCGAATCACCGACACAAAAACAGCAAAAAACAAAAGCGAATGTCCTCATCAGCAGTTCCACTTCTTGCACGGCATCCGCACCGGGGCCTCTCTGATGATCGTCTTCGCCCATGTCTGCGCGCTGATGGTCGGCAGCCTGGTCAACGTTCAGCCGTACGCCCGGTACGCCATTGACTTCCGAGCCAACATGAGGACTCTGCTCTACCAGCCGCTCTTCAACGGCGGCCTGGTGGTGCACACCTTCTTCCTCATCAGCGGCATGATGATGACCTACCACGGATTGGCGCCCAAGCGACCCAAGTTTGGCTACCTCGCTTTCGTGGCCCTCCGCTGGCTTCGCTACTCGCCGGTGATGCTCGCTTCGCTCTGCCTGACAGTCTCAATGGAGCTCTTCGGCTCGGGGCCGCTCTTCCACCACGACCACCTGATGATCAACCTGAACAGCTGCTACGACTACTGGTGGGCCCACCTGACGTACGTGCAGAACATTCTCCCGCTAGAGTGTAATGTAAGTGTTGTCATTGATGAGTGGAGTTGATTTTGAAATCAGCTGACTAATGTTTACCCTTTTTGCCCACCTGTTTCGCAGTGCAACATCTCATCGTGGTACATGGGCGCCGAGATGCAAATTCACCTGGTCGCCTACGTCCTCCTGGTGATCTACGCCAGTCGGGGCTCAAGAGCGACCTACACTGCCTCGGTCCTCTTCATCAGCCTGCAGTTTGCCGCCCTAGCGGGGACGCTCCTTTCCGGCTGGGCCCGTCCCGTCCTCTTCCACCACTACCCCTTCACGCTGGACATCTTCCCCGAGTACATCTACAATGCCCGGGTGATGTACCTGCCCGCCTTCAACCACCTCGTCCCCTACTTTGTGGGCGCCATCATCGGCCAGGCGCTCCTAGAGGGCGTCACCCTCCGGCTCTCGCCCCGAGCGACCAAACTCCTGTGGACTGTCTGCCTCTTCCTCACCGGATTCCTCTTCACGCACACCTACTTTCTGATGCAGGGCCCTGAGGAGGAGATGACCATCTACCTGCCGGGGACGATGACCACCGCTGTGCTCCTCTTTACGATGACCCTCACCTGGAGCCTGGTCTGCGGGTGGATGGTGTACCAGTGCGCCATTGACCCGGGCCATCCCGTTGCCCGCTTTCTCTCTGCGCAGATCTTCCAGCCCTTTTCGAAGATCTCCTTCTGCCTCTTCCTCGGCCACTTCATGACCTCCTGGTTCAATGTGCTGCAGACGCGGACCACCATCTCCCTTTCCGCTAATGGCCTCGTCCAGTTGGTCAGCTCGACGTTGGTGCAGGGCTTCGTCATTGCCTACTACCTCTACCTCACCTGGGATGCGCCCTTTGTCAATTTGACCAAACTGCTCAGCGGTAGTGGTAGAAAGGAAAAGGAGTTCAGAAAGAGGCGGCGCACCTCTTCACTGGCGAACGCCAAACTGACCAAGAATGAGAATGAGGATGCGGATGAGGACGGCAATGAGATGACGGAAGTGCCTGCGGAGTCAAATGGAAAGCTCGAAAATGGAAAGACAAACAATGTGAATTGAAAAAAGATCACTGTAAACAAAAAAACACTCGGCTTACGTCAGTGCTGCCGCCAAATAGAATCCAAAAAACGTTTGCAGAACGTTGACGCAGGAGCAAAGAGGATCCTCTTCTCTCCCGCTCTCTCTCTCTCTCTCTCTCTCTCTCGGTGCTTTTTTTGCGCACGACAAACAATTGTTGATCAATCTGTCACTTGTTGCTGCTAACTTGATCACCCCAAAAAGGACTAGTAGGGTGAACTTGAATCTTCGAGAAGTGTCTCACAACATCGTCATCACCACCCTCTTATCACTTATTATTCTGCTGTTACTGCGCAACAACTTCGGTGGTTGCGTCAGCAAGTGGTCAGGCGCCGCCTTCCCTTCCACGATAGATCCTTATCAGTCAGCAGCAATCCCTGTTCTGACTTGGCCCTGAGTGTGCTCTCTCACTTTCCACTGCTCTCGTTCGTAATACGCATTTCTCACGCCAGAGCGTCACTGGCCTGTGATCATTGCACTCGCACTGTCATTGTCACGGCAGACTTCAAGCGGTTCACATCGCCCACAACCTCGTCTTTTCCTCGTTCTCTTCCTCGCTCGATTCCGCGCGCTTGCTCTCCAAGCTCTCTCTCTCTTTCTTTGCAACCATGTCACCACCACTGCAACCCGTTTCCAAACTGAGCACCTTCAACCTTTCCATGGATTCTCTGTCCTCGTCGCCGTCTGGATCGTTTGATGTGCCGCCGCTGCTTCCCCCTATCCAGGCTGACTCCTTTACCAGCTTCGAAAAGCCGCCATTTTCAGCAGCCGTCACGAAGCCTTTTGCTGGTGGCAATGGTGACAGTGGTGGCGGCGACGACGACGTTGACGATCACCTCGTCGACCTGCACAACCTGTCGGTCTCGTCGATGATGCAACCGGGCGCCCATGGTGGACGGAAGAACGCTCATCATCACCGTCGCCGCCCAACCTTTCACGACTTCTCCTCTGGCTACCTGGACTTTATGACGCAGTGTCTGTGGAACGGCGCAGTGTCCACTAACTCGGCGGCGGCGGCGGTGGATCTGAACGTGTCCACTGCTTCAAGTGACGGTTGGAACTCGGCAGGTGAATCGGCAGCGGCAGCAGGTGGTGGTGGTCAGCTGTTCCGCTGTCAGCCAGCTCCGCTGTACGGCGGAAACCGCAGCTTTTTCGGCGACTTTGGCACCTCTGCTGAACACCGGGCAATCCCAACAACTCCCCCAAAGTCGAACATCAACAGCAACAACTTTAACAACAGTTTTGGCGGCTTCCCCCAGAAGAAGGCTGCCAGTGAACGCAAGCCTCCTCGCCCAAAGAAATGCGCCTACTGCAAGGGCCCCCACCAGGCCAAGGACAAGGATGGCGTCACCATTTGCCCGGAGCTGCGAGCGCTCAAGTGTCCCGTCTGCAACAACACCAACCCCGATTTGGCGCACACTGTTCGGTAAGTTTTGAGTTTATCTGCTTACCAAGAAAAAAACCTAATCTGATTTGTTCTTGTTGCCCAGCTTCTGCCCCCACATTCGCATGAAGCGAGCCATTGAGCTTCAGCAGGCGCGCGACGCTGCAATGAAGAAGAGCCTCCCCGTTTTGCCGAACATTGCTGCTCTTTAAACTTTTTGCTCGTTTTTTCTCCCGTTCATATCAAGTTTTGATCTCAACATCTCACTCACTCAACCCACTCACCAGAACTCTTTTCTACCATTTAGTTTTTTAGTATGCTTACCCCTCTCTTTTCTCCTTTTAGCTTTCAACTGCATTTTTCTCTCTCCTTTCTCCTACTTCATCTTATACTGTCCATTTCTATTGCAGACGATCTCTTGAAGGGCCGTTGGCGAATTTTATTCTATCACCTACTAGCCTTTTTCTCTGCCCCTTTTTATCCTCCCTCGTGCATTTCATTTTCTACATCTTTTTCTCTCCTTTTCACCCTCCTTTGGAATAGTTTTCTACAATCATTACTACTACAATTTTCCGGCTAAACATGCCAACTTTTGTACTTTTCATATAATCCCCCTCTGCAATTTCGTGATTTTCAACATTAAATATTGTTTCATTTTGATAAAGCCTTTAAGCAAAAATCTTTGGCTTCCAGAAGGCATTGCAAACGTTTTTGAAGTAGCTGGGAACCATTTTAAAGTCTTTTGAATCGAGGTTCATGTGATTTGTAAAGTGACTCGTCGTTGACAATGCTTCAGTCCATTCCACCTGTTGCTGTCCCAGTTTTCCCGGTGACCCTGTTTTAGCGAAATTGGTCCAGGCGACGAGCATCTCCTTGCTCAGTTTGTAGTCCTCTGGTTGAGAGGCGTTCACTGCAAAGAGGTACACAACGTCCTCGATGTGACAGACGCCCTTCCATCCGGTGCAGTCGCCAAATGGAAATGGAGAGCGAAGTGGCTGCGTCAGTCGGTACGAGTAGTAACGACTTTTGGTTTCCTTCTTTTGCTTTGAAGCAGCTTCCCGCACTGCTTCGCCCATCAATACAGTTGGACAAACGATGTTTGGATCGCCAAAGGCGTCGCTCATGATGGTTCTGTTATTAAGAAAAAAATTAAAAAAGACATTTTTTCTCGTCATAGCTATTACCTCAGCTTATCTTGATTTGCCTCATCTTCAAACTTTAGGCTCTTCAAGTAAAAATCAGCAATTTCAGCCGTTTGCGGTGAACCCACATGCAATTTCTCAATGTACTTCCTCACTTTCTCTTTGGTGAGAACCGTTTTCGGCGAGTTGAGCTCTGGAAAAAGCATTGCCACCACAATAGAGCCCTCATCTCGGTTCACACCGTACATAAGATCTACTTCAGTGTTAAAGTGACCCTCTTGAAGTGCCTGAACTCCATCAACAAAGGGCAGCACTGCGCCATCATTGAAAGTCGGGGCAAGTGGAAGAGTTAAAGTTTTTGAAGCGACTAAAATTTCCTCCACACTTTTGCCTCGAAGACACTTCACTACTGAAAACTGATCAGAAAAAGAACAGTTCAACTTGGCGGCCAGCTCTTCAGTCCTTTTCAGCGGTTGATTGACGGCGTTTGTGAGTGTTTTGCTGGCAATAGCTCCCGATTGGAAAATTGCTCGCTTAAAGAGGTTTAGAGTCAGAGGAGAGAGAATTAAGGCAGAGACGCTCACTGAACCAGCCGATTCACCAAAAATCTGAAAAAGTGTTGATTTGTAATTTGGTTTTGCGCAGTTTCAATTGTTACCGTTATTTTCTCCTTGTCACCGCCAAACGCGGCAATATTTTCGCAAACCCAAATCAGACCTAGAATTTGGTCATGAAATGCCGCATTGGCAACCACTGTACTGGAGCTGGTGTTCAGTGGTGGGCCAAAGTACGAAAAACCAAAAGTGGACAGTCGATAGGCGACTGTCACGACGATCACATCTCGACTGGCAAGAAAACGACCATCGTACATTGTTGAGAAGATGCTGCCCGACTCAAAACCACCTAAAATTAAATGATTTTAAGTTTTTTAGCATTTTCAATCAAGTGCAACAAACCTCCGTGAAAGTAGACCATCACTGCTCGATTGGCTTTCTCCGTTTGTGGGCGCCAGACGCTGACAAAGAGACAGTCCTCACTCATCGTTTTTGTCTGGGCGTTCGGATCATTGTACGGCGGAACGTCAAAACCATTCTGAGGACAGGCGTCTCTCCAGTGGGTGGCATTGTAGACGTCGGTCCACGGTTTGACGGAGACAGGTTTGGCAAATCGAGCAGCATGGCCGTAGCGGATTCCCTGATAAGAGGGTTTTGTTTGGTTAATCAAAAATAAAAAAAGTAGGCCTATTTTACCTGGTACGCCAACACTTTTGATCCATCATCACTTTGCACTACAATGCCTCTCACTTTGCCAGCCTTCAGCTGTACAATCGGTGCAAGCTCTTGAGCTTTTTCTTCTATTTTACCCGTGTTGACATTGGTAAAGTGAAAGACAACCAAAAGGAGAAGACTGAGTATGCCCACACAAACGGCCGTACAATTACTGCTCTTCATTTTTGCAGACACAATTTCTACATCACTGACAACTGTTATGATAAATAGAGCAATATATGCCAGCTTTTTTAATCTTAAATCACAAAAACAAATCCAGTACGTTTGTAATCATTACTCAAAAACAATAGTTGATTTATTTTATTTGTTGTATCAAATTTTTATATTGAAAACTAAATTATTTTTATAAATTAAAAAAGTTTAATTTTTATAAAAAACAAAGTTTAATAAATTTTTTTTGCAGAATATTTTCAACATGTATTTTGCAAAATGTGTTAAAAATAAAAAATCTTGCAAATAAAAAATATAATCTTATAAAAGATATTTTTAACCATAGTAACTAGTAATTTTGATGCGTTTTTGCAATGCAGTTTAGACATTTTTGCCAAAAGTTTGTTTTTGAGCAACTTACTGTAATTTGTTTTGCTATAAACTGTTCCAACAAATTAGATTGTTTTTTAAATCATTATGTTTTTAAAAAAACTTTTAAATAAAACTACACAAAACACAAATAGTGAAAACCTTTCAGCAACGCAAATCAAGTCGTTATCATCAAATGAACTAGCAGTAAATCTTGATTCTCAAAATGACTTTAACAATGAACTTCAATCTCTTAGCAAACTGATTGATTGGTGCATTGAAAAACATAAATTGATTTCTTCAAAAGTACGTGCTGATTCTAGACACAAAAACATCACAATTTTATTAATAACTGAGCAGGTCAACATACAACGTGAACAAAACAAAAACATTGATGAATTTTCTTCAAAAGTTATAAAATGCAATGCCATAAAATCAAAACTCAACAATGCTTTGTTGCGAAACTACCAAAAAAATTTAATACAATTGAAAACTATGTACGGAAAGTTAGAAAAAATTGGAAATCAACGATTAAGAAATTTAGAATCGTTATTAGAATTATTAAAAAAAATTGATCAAGAAAATAAATGGAAAGTAAATATAATTTCTCCTGAAATCACTATAGAGTGGTCATCACCAAATTTTGATTACATGGCTGTTGAAAATGAACATCTTATTTTATATTATAATATCAAAATGCATGAAAAAGATTACAATTCTATTGTCAGTTTTGCTGAACAGATGCTCTCTAACAATCGCCCAGACGTCAAATGTATTCGCAGGATTATTGATGATTTAAATTTTGAGAACTTGATGTTTGTAGAGATGTTTAATAGTTTAGTAGTGCACGAAAAAAACGCTGCCGAATATCACAATTTTTACAAAAAAAGTTTTCAGTATCATGAATGGTTAGAAGAATCAAAACAAAAGTTAAACACTGTTTTCAATGCTCAGAACATCACGTTTGAAGAAGGACATCAGTTGAACAATGAAATGTTGACACTGAAAGATGAAATTGATTTATTTAAAGAAAAACTAAACAATCTAGAGTTAAAATGCAAAAGTATTTTGCCATTAAAGTTGCAAACCAGCAGTGAAGCTGTGGGTAAAAAAATAACTTCCAACATTAGCATTACAGGACAAAAATTAAAACTGAACAAAGGAGAAAAGCTTACGCTGTTGAACAACTTTGACCCGTTCAATTGGAAAGTGCAAACAAGTGATAACAAAATCTACAATGCTCCCAACTTATACTTTTCTTTTCAACCACCAGATAAAGAGTCATTTAATTTTGTCAAAAAACTTCAAATTTTGTACACAGAGGTTATCAATTTATGGAGTTTAAGACATCACGAAGTTTCTCAAAATACTCTTTTAGATGTCATTAACAATTTAAAAACTTGGGATTACTCAACATACTGCACAAAAAATCCATTTTTAAGAAACGTTGTTTTTAATGCGCTTGAAAATGATATTAATTTAGTTCTCAGTGAAAATAAATTTGATAATATAAAATCTCTACAATTGTTTAAAGAATTTGAAAAATTAAAAGTATTATTTACAGAGTTTGACAATAGTCAAAAAGAAGTTTGTATTTCTGTACAAAAGTTTAAAATTAAAACCAATGGAGTGTGGTTATTAATTAAAAAAAATAACTTGCATGTATTTAAAAATCAATTAATAAAACAAGCCAAATTAATAAATAAAACAAAAAACACAAAAAATAATTCTAAAAATAAAAAAAAACTTTACAAAAAAGAACTTGATTTGTAAAAACTATCATATAATTAAAAACACTACAAACACAACAAACACAAATTTGGATAATACAACGCTAAAAAATGTTATTTTAAGTCAAAATTCGGATTCTTCGTTTGAAAGTGTAAATTTTCAAATGAGCTTAGATAAAAATTTTTCTAAAAAAATTGTTGATAGTAAAAATAATGATCAAGAAAATTTTCAAATCAAATTAAATAATGAAATTAAAAATTTGAAACACATTGCCATTTTTGTAATAGTTTTAGTTTTAAGTGTAATTTTAAAAAACAAAACACAATCAATAAAATAATTTAATAAAAAAACCATATTGCAGTTGTAAAAATGTGTTTTGCTTTGCATTGCCAGTAGTAAAATATTTCATTAAGTTTTCTGAAACCTAAATATAAAACTTTAAATAAAAACTTACTAAAAGTTTAAAGACACATTATTTCCTGAAATGTTGTTGCAGAAAAAGAAAAGTTTTTGTATTTAAATTTAGAGAAAAAGCAAAATATTTTAATACCCCGAGTAGACAAGCGGCTATTTTTCACGGGCCACTGATTTGACTCAGGTGAACTTGGACTCTAGGCAGACATGTGGGTTCTCTGTTTACACTGTTTGTCCCCATGTGAAGTAAATGCCTTGATTTGAAAAAAGTTATGATGCACTGTTACTGTGCTAAACAAATAACACAGTCATAAATGTAAGGATAAACGCCGTCCCTTGTATTATACCACAGTACAGAGGGACCACAACAAAATCATAACTTTTTTCAAATCAAGGCATTTACTCAGTCTACCCATGTGTGCCTGCACGTGTTTCGAAGCAAGGAAGCTGCTGAACGCAATTAGGAGTTTGCCGTACATTTGGCACATCGAAAATATGATTCATTTTGTGCCTGGTTGAGCTTATTTTAGATTTGAAGAAAATAAAAATGGATAAAACGGAAGTGTTTGAGTGTGAGTTTTGCCAAAAGTTGTTCACTACCAAGCGTTCCCTTGTCCGTCATGTACTGTTGCACACTGGCAATAAATTCTTCCCTTGCTTGAAATGTGATTCTGCTTTCAGTCGAAGTGACCATTTGAAGATACACCTGAAGTCGCACGATACTGAAAAACCTTTTCAGTGTACTATTTGCAATTGTGGATTTAAAACTCAAGCAGGTTTGTACTGCTATGTTAGTTGCTTTTTGTTGAATACTAAAAACAATTAAAATTTTTTTAGCTTTTTCAATTCACTTCCACAAGCATAAAAAAAACCGTCTGTCGGCCGTTTTGTAGATCAAAACTATGATCAACAAAAGCTTTTGCCTAAAAAAAGTAGTGTCAAAAAGCAGTCGTGTGATTTTAAATTGTCATCAAACTCACAAGGAAGCAGCAGCAATCCGGAAAGCAGTTTGCATGAAAGTGCTGGATTTCTAAGTGATCAGGCATCAAATGGCGTCAAGTTCAATCAAGAAGAGCTAGGAGCTGCACTTTTAGCATCGCAAACCAAAACATCGGCACCCTCGCAAAGTATCTACAGCAGCCTCTTTAATCCTTATCGTTTGCCTGAATTTATGAGGACTGCTGAGGAAGTGCCCAATGGACAAGCACAAGGACAGCAAAGCTTTTTAAATTCAATGAACTCTTTTACATTTCCGCTTTTTAATCCGTACGACTACTTGCAACAACAATGGGACAAAAACAACAACAACACCTTTGACTATTTGCAGTACATTCAGTGTGTGAAAAGTAAGTTTGAAGCAGCAAAAAATCAACCATTTGGCACTTCATCTACTCTTCCTTCTTCTTCTTCTTCTTCATTTTCTTCTTCGTCTTTTTTTTCTTCGTCTTTTTTTTCTTCGTCTTCTTATTCTTCACCAAATCCAATTCAGCCAAAAACTTGCTCATACTGCTCTGAATCTTTTGAAAAAGTAGACGAGCTAGAAGAGCACATTTTCAGGTGCCATGCTCTGCAAAAAGTGTCTGTCTATCCATGTTGCGAATGTCCACCGGAAGCTGGAAACGTTTTCTACTCCCCAGCAGATATGGCGGCTCACTTTGCGGAAGCTCACACTCGCAGTTACTTTCAGTGTCTTGCGTGCAAGATTTTCTTAGAGAGTAAATCAGAGCTTGATGAGCACATTTTTAATAGCCATAAAGAAGGTAAACTTTCTTGTGTTGAACTGCAGATTACCTGTGCTCTTTGTGAAACGACTTGGTCTAGTGATGAAAAGTTGAAAGAACACGTAAGGGCGGTGCACACTAAAACATCTCAAACAGCAATTTCAGCAACTTCAACAGCACCTCAAAAAGTTTCCAACTTTAGCATTGACAGCATTCTGAATAATGACAATAAGGCAGCGGCAGTTTCTGATCCTAAAAAGGCTACAAACGAGTGTACTATAATGTAAACACAATTTCAACATTCAGCAACCCTTTTCAATTATCCATCAAAAATGTTGGACTTTTGCTCAACAGTAATCAGTAAAAAGTTATGACCCAAACGTCGTTTTGTTGCGTGCAATCGTCTTGGTAACCCTTTGCACCTTTTTGTTGCAGTGCACTGTGAAAACTCACACATCCTTTGCGTCAGTACAGTGTGATAAATGTGTGATGATGATGATGATGATGAATGATGATGATGATGATGAATGATGAAGATGAAAATGATGGACTTACGTTAGCCATTCTGTTTTAGCAGACATACAGCATTGACAGTCGGACATCGATAGCATTAGCTCACCACCGGCGGTGTTACCATCACTACGATTATCAGCAGCCGCATCAGCAGAAAGACAGACATTGTTGTTTTAGGCCATTCTTTCTTTCAGAGTGGTTGTACAGCGAAGCAAGGCGAGCAATGGCTTATCAATCAAACAAGTGTCACTCTGTGTGTGCTGCCGTCGGTGGCAGGCCAGTTTGCCACTTTTTTTGTTGGCGCTGGTGCTGGTGGTTTTGTACTGTTTTGTACCATTGTACTCTCTCTCTTTTCACCCATCAGCTAATTCTCCTGCACTGGTCTACCGCTGCTGATCCTCACATCACATTAACATTAACAGATACTCATTTTTTCCACTCATTACCGAGCTGATGTGTCACACTCACCGTCAGTCAGTTTGTCTGCCAGTTGCCATAGTGCCGCATCTGCAGTGTTTACCCACCACCGCCGCCGTCTTATCAGTCATCTAAGACGAAGTCATCATCACTAGACGGTGGTGGTGGGCTCGATTATCGTGTCTAACCGCTTAGCCAGTGTGTGTACACTGCGTTGCCTTTAGTTGGCACTAGTTTGAACTGTTGCTATCGTCGATGTCACCGACGCCGACCAGTTATACCACCACCAGATACTCGTCTTCTCGATAATTTGTTGTTGTTGTTGTGATTTTTTCTGTTCCTTCTCTTTCGTTTATTTGGCTGTGCTGGTGATTGACCTGTTGATTCCCCCCCCCCCCCTTCACTTCCTCGTTGACTTTGAAACTGAACTGAACTGACCGAATCATGCACTCCTCAAGCGCCATCCTTGCGAGGACGCACTTTGAGTCGGGGCCCAAGATCGTCAACTCCTACCTGAAGGACATCTACTTTACCCGTTGTACGCTGCACCAGCTGCTGCTAGAGAAGCTGGAAAGTGCTCGGTCATCACTGCAAAAAATTGTAAAATTTTCATGTTTTAACAAAAACAAATTGATTTGTAATTTTTGCACCTTTTTCTCAACTCACAGTTTGACTGCCAAACTCTGCAGAGCTTCACCTACAACGAACTGGCACAGCTGATTCGAAAAAGCGCCACCGCCTTCTCTGATCAGTTTCTCCTTCCCGGCGACTATGTCTTCTTCATCGGAGCGAACTGTGTGGAGTACCTGGCGCTGTACTTTGGCGCCATGTGCATCGGCGCAGTGCCCATCGCCATGCCACAAACGAATGTTTCATTGCGTAAGCTTTTCATTGAATTTCAGATCATTTTTTAATTTCATTTGTTTAGAGGACATCAGAACAAAGATCATTCAGCACAACATTCAACACCTGGTCATCTCCTCAGAGGTGGACGCGCTCTGGATCAGAAAGCTACTCAACTCGGTGCCAACTATTTCGGTAAAAATTCAACATTTTATTTGAAAAAAATGTTAATTTTAGTTTTCCAGAAAGTCATCATCTACAACCTCCAATCGCCGGCCACAAACCCCTTTCACCAGCCCAAACAGAAAGACCATCACACTACCTCCGACAAAAACTCTGCCCTACTAGACACCGTCCTTTCTCACCCGAAAGCGACCACCTTCAATGAGTTTATCCAAAACTCCAACATCAGCCCGATGGCCAATGATGACCTCTATCTCCCTAAAAACCACCTAACAGCGACCTGTCTGGCAGTGAACAGCTCCGGCAGCGGTGAATGGCCACCGAAAATACTCCTTCACGGCCACCACGCTCTGACTGCGGCCATCGAAGTGCTCGCCCATTCCAGTGTCCTCGACTACCGTTCCATTGATCGCATGGTCGTCTACGGGCCCTTTGAGCACCTCGAGTCACTGTTGATGTTCCTCAGCGGTCTCTTCTTTGGCTGCAACCTCATCCTCCTGCCGACGTACGACTACGGCACGCTGGTGGAGACGGTGGTTGAGCACGGCGTCCACCTTGCCTGGTTTTCCTCGGCGACGGTGCTCAAACTCCTGAAGACCTATCGCTTCAACGTGGACCGCCTCAGTCCGCTCGGTTCGCTGAAGAAGGTGACCGTCTTTGGGGGGCGAGTCTCTGCGGACGCTTGTAAACAATTTTTTTCTCTGTACCCGTCGGTCAAATCGCTTCGCCACTGTTATCTGATTGCCGAATCAGCAGTTCCCGTTTCGATGATGATCCGTAACTCACACGACTATGATTCAGTGGGTTTTGCCCTGCCAAACAGTCGGGTGAAGGTGGTGGCCGATCCGGCAAACAGTGCAGAGTCTCTGGTTGAGGCGCACAAGCACGGCTTTATCTGCATTGAACGAGAGCCGGAGCTGTTTGCCATTGGCTATCTCAGTCAGTACAGGTAAGTTTTTAAAAAAGTGTTTTTAAAAAGGCGTTTAGGTTTTTCTATTTTTGCAATCACTGATTTTATTTGCATTGCAGCCACCACCTGCTTCCACTTGATTTTGAGCCCGTAGAGGGCGCCGGTGATGCGGTTGTCTCTTCGGTAACGGCAACGGTAATTGTGGCCGGTAAAAATCAACCCAACAAAACGAGTAGCAGCACTCGACGGTGGTACCGGACAGAGGACGTCGGCTACTACGACGACGAAGGCCTCCTCTACGTCTACGGAAAGTGGTTCAACACGCTGGGACCGGTTACCGGCGTCTGGGCGAGGGTGCAGGAGAGCGAAATTGAGACGATTCTGCTGGGGCACTCGGCGGTGGAAGAGGTATTCTCTTTTGCTTTTGCTTTGGCTTGTAAACTCTAAATGTAATTACAATTCTCTCCTTCTCTCGTTTTTTTCCAATTAGATTTGCCTCATTCTGAAGCGCGACCACACTTGGGCGGCGGCTGTCGTTGCCAAAGACTTTTCCACCACTAAACTGCCCAGCCTTTCTTTAGAACTGGGCACCTTTCTCAATGGTAACAAGGGAAACCGAAACCAATTTTCTCAATGCACCTAATTCTAATTAGTAATTTACATTTGCTCTTTTTTCTTTTTTTTTATTTCCATTTAATCTACTAAAACACTACTGCTACTGCCTCAATTACCAATCTTCCATAGCTAAACTGGCGGCCTCTTCCTTTCTCTCGCAGACGCAGGCGAGCGTGTCGAACATCTTCATCAAGCACTACCTGCCAAAGACGAGCACTGGGCGGGTGATTCGCTGTCTGATTCGCGATGAGGTGCAGAATCTGCTGAACATTAAGAGGAAGTTTTAGCTCATAGAAATTATGCGATCCAACTGAATCAAACTAATGTACCAAGTTCATTTTGTATAATAAAAGGCAATCATCATCATCAGAACGCATCAGAATGCATCGCCATCGTTGTGCTACTGTGTTTGATGACTCAAGTTGAACTCATCGTCAGCTTTGCAGAAACACTTAGCTAATTACACAAACATTTAGGTTGCTGCAGTCTGGAAAAGTAGAAAAAGAGTACAAACACACGGACACACACACACCTTCAGTCAGACAGACCGTCGTCAGTTGGAAGTGATTCGAAGTGCAATAAAGTGTCTGTCTGCTTGTGTGTGTACAAGACAGGTCACTTTGATTGTTTGCTGCTGTTGCTGCTGCACAGCTTATCACAGCTTAAAACCTGAGCTAGCCGAGGTCAATATTTGAGCCCTCCATGCTTTTGTCCTTTTACTAAACTAACAAAAAAGAAAGAAATCATCAGAGAAAAAGAGAGGAGAAAGTAAATCAGAGCGTTACTGCCAGGAATGCCCATTACCGTTTCATAAGGACACAGACACTGGCACTGTCCAGGAAGCGCCGGCAAACTCGCGTGCAACGCCTAAGATCACGTTCACGATCCTTTTATGAGTTTGCCAGCAGTTTGAAACAGAAAGCAGCATTCTCCCGGTTTAAGGTGGCACGTTAGGTATTTTTGACAAATAGCACCCGCTTTTTGGGCTCTAAACGGCGGTGTGATAAAATCTCACACACACCGGCACACTCAACACAATTGATTGCCAAACTTGAGAAAAACACATTTTTTGGTAAACTTGACACACACTCATTATCTCCGGCTTCTTCAACGCCGGGGAACAGCAAAAAAACTTCCATGACCAAACAGATAACAGAACCGACTACCACTCTAAAGTGAGGTGCGTGTGTAGTGAGCAATATCAAATGAAACAAAATTTTAAAGTTAATCGTAGCTTTTTCCCTCAGCATCTGTAGTTTATGACCACCACTGGAGGAGATGCCATTTAGACGGAAAGGAGACGGCCACCACTGGCTTTCTTGACGACCTAGGTCGTCACCTGCGTCCTGCGTCCTTATCAGCTCAGACACAGCTGAGAGTGGTGTGTGGACATTGTTAATGACTGTCACTAGGTTTTATGTGCAGTCTGAATGATGATGGTGGTGCACAGTGCGGTGCACTGCAATCTCAGTGCACTGCAATGACTCGAAATCGGGGAGCAGTGTGTGCCAGGTGTGGAAGAGTGTTGTGGTCAGCAGCAGCAGCAGATGATGCGGCTGCTAATGCTGAACGTGCACCGGTAAACTGTTGACAAGTTCACTGCTACTAATTAAAAAATAAAAGCCTGCTAGACGTCATTGACGCATCGCAGGCATCGGCACCAGCACCTGCAGCATCACTCGTGTCACTTCACTTTAAATCGGCCATTTTGAACTTCTTTTTTATTGTCTGATTTGCGGTGGTTTATGGCGCCGATTCTGCACGTTTGCACTGTTATCTGTAGCACACCTATCTGTGTTTAATCAAATTCAGTGACCGCCACCGATGCTGCTCGCTCTCCTTTTCTCTTTCTTTTAAGGCCTGAACTGACTGATTAGTTGGTCTACTTTTTTTGCTCAGTGGTGGACAGCAGTGCCGTCCACTTTTCCCTTTTTTTGTTTTGCTTTTTTAATTTCAAAGTACTGCCGTCCTTCAACGTTGCCATTACCATCAGCAGCAACAGTCATCATCATCACTACAGTTCCCACGCACTACTTCACCGGAACTGCGTCTGCGGGTGCGTCTGTGAGATTTGTGATTAGTCGATTAGTGTCTCCAACCCTCTACCTAACTTTTCAAAAGTAAGTTGCATTTTTAGTTTAAAAAAAGTAGTAGTAGTAGTAGTAACCTTTGCATCAACCAACTCCAACGCAATTTACATCTCCTTTTGTCTGTGGACCGGTTGCCCAGTCCAGTGCACATCATTATCCCAAAAAGTGTGCATAGAAGTCATCAGTGTTTTACCAATTTATCAGCCAACTTGCACAGTCAGTCAGATCCAATCAACACACGAGTGACCACTTACTGATTGTCCATTGACGTACAACAAAACTGTGCACTGCTACCTTTTTGCACGCGTTCACCATCTTTGCTCACGTAAACTTTTAATTATGCAAAAATGAAAAAGGATCACGAACGTGTTTTGATAAAGCAGCCCAATGTGCAATCAATCTGTACTGTTTGCTATCAGTTAACTTTTTAAATTACTTATTTTAAATTAGTTGCCAATTATTATTATTATTAGTAAATCATGTGACAGTTTTGCCTGTGTGTTTGCGTGCAATCGGGACTCTCGCGCGCGCGACTTGGCGTCTGTGCCGCCGTTCATCCACACACAGAAATACGCGTCAAATATATTTGAATGTTGTTAAATCGTCAAAAA
>JAALOO010000229.1_pt1 | contig 51637 bp, 42 predicted proteins | sample 7257641 | NCBI WGS metagenome assembly JAALOO01 (sample SAMN14085613, study PRJNA598686) | mite metagenome | biome: ENVO:01001000; feature: ENVO:01001002; material: ENVO:01001226; isolation source: single female mite from University of Michigan culture on fish food culture... ...
AGAGAGAGAGAGAGAGAGAGAGAGAGAGAGAGAGAGAGAGAGAGAGAGAGGGCGATAAGGGCAAGAGGAGATGATGATCTTGAGTGTGTGTGCTGTCTCGCTAGGCTGGTGTGCACAGTCAGTGAGTGTGAGAGAGCTGTTGATAAGGAACACACTCACACCGCTGATAGAGCGCGCCCACAACTGTAAACTGTACGGTTTTGCCGTTGTGGTTGCGTGATTGCAGTCGCTGATGCTGATGCTGCTGATGTTGCTGCCACCACAGCAGCAGCAGCAGCAGTCTCAGCAGCACTTGGGCATCTCTGGAGACAAAGTTTGTCTTTTCTAAGCTGAGCAATTGTACTTGCCTGCTGTATCGCCGTACAAATCGTGGCCACCATCACGACTGTGCTCTGTCCTCCCCAGAGGGTAGCCGTCTGCCTCTCTGCTCTCTCCATCGCCTACTGACCTCAACAATCACTGCGCTGTCTGCTCTTTCTCTCCTTCTCTGATAACCATTGACACTTTGACCGGTAAGCAGTGGTAAGGCAAAGTTTGCACTGAAATGGCCAGATTTATCGAGAAATTGGTTGCAGTGAATCGCTATTTTAGCCAGAAAAAGAAACGCTGAGGCACCGGCAGGTCAAAGTTGACCTAGTGTTTGACTATCTAGTTAAATAAAGGGTACACTAGGACATGCATTTTTAGTTGTTTTGGTGTGGTAAATAAGCATATAATGAAACATTCAAACAAAATGAACTTTTTTTTCATCACAAGTTGAGATATTCAAGCACACGCAAACTGTTATCGAGATATTAATTAGCCTCAATTATTTGGCTGTGATTTCACTGGCAAGCATACCTCTACCGCCGTCATCAGTTGGAGTAAACTGGTGATAAGAGTTATGCAGCACATTGCTGTTGCCGATGAAGATGATGCAAAGGGATACTTCAGCAGCTCCTTTCATTGAGGACTTCACTATCTGTTAGCAGTTACCGTGGTTCGATTTATATCTGCCATCATCAGTTTACTACGTTTGTAGTAAAATTTGGCGCTGATTTTTCTCCTGTCTAAAAATGAACAGCACAGTTGCTGTTGATTTCCCTTGAAAACTCGGTGTGGTATGGTGACGACCTTACTAGGAGCAACGGCAACAGCACAAAAACACAGTAGCAGCTGTTGGTTGAGTGCACTGCCGACAACTGCCTGCAGACAATGGCCTTTGCGACATCAGCAATTATCAATTTGTTGCTGAGGTTGTTTGGCTGCTGACAGACAATTGGTGCGATTGATTAGTTAGGTCGGCCAAAGATGATGATGGTGATGGTGATTATGATGATTAGTTGGCCCACACTCAAACACACCAGCATCACTTTTCTTTTCATTGACCGGTGACAGTGACGGTCACTAGGTGGTCATTGTACTTTTTCCCTTTTACTGTGCACGCAGGTACAGGCTGACATTGCTGGAACTGATTGGAAAACACTATCACTATTTTTTGGTTATGGTTCATTTTGTGCAGCTATCAAGAAGGGTGCATCTCATTGTTTGCTTGCACTATTTATCTGATTATGCCTGTTTTAGCGGAGATGAGTAAATGTGTGAAGTACTATCGGTAAACAGGCGCTAGTGTACCTTGGCCTCAAATGCACCTTAACAGTTTGTTAATGAATGTGTAAATGAATGCCATTGTTTGTGAAAATGTTGTCTTTCCTTGACAACTACTGTTTCTACTCAGCCGTTTTAAAAGATAAGCGTGACGGGAAGTGGTAAGTGCAAGTTTGGTGATAACCACTGAAAGCAGCCAAGTCGGAAAGGCAGTAAAGTAGTAGTACTCTGCCTATCACTTTAGACGTTGTGCGGTGAGTCTGTTTGGGTTTAGGTTTGAAAAGATTTTTTACGGTTGACTGCAGTGTGTTTTTCTCGGTGCGTTTGTGTGTGTGCTTGTGATGTGAGTTTCTTTTTCAACGTCGCCAGTGGCAAAATGGCTGTCAGCATCAGTGCCACTGAAGGCAATTGACCAGGCTGTCTGATTAGACTAGCACCCGCGCCAGTGTTGATAAGCAGGCCCACCGAGCCGAATCGATTGAGGACGAGGATCATCAATGACACAACCGCAGCACTGCCTGTTCACCACTCAATCAGTCGATAAATTGCTACCACTGTAAAGCGGCTTTATTGGTCAAAAGGCTAAAAGCGTTGAGGAAAAGTTTGCAAATCTTAAAATGAGCTTTCAAATCAAATGTGCAGCAGTCGATGAAATAGCAGCAGCAGCAGCAACAACAACAACAACGTGTGAACGTTGACCAGATAAACCGTATTCAGCTGTTCAATGCTGATCAATAGGAGCAGCACTTTTTAGCAAATAAGTATTTGGATAGAGGCCAACGATTATTTCGATCAGCAGTGGGGATGTGTTTTTGCAGTTAGCCTGCTGAGAAGGAGTGCACAGAGGGAGTGCTGGCACTGCCAAGGCAAGGCATTGCAAATGATGTCTCTCTCTTCACTGAGATTAGCTAGGCAGAGTGATAAGAAAACTGCACATCAGACACTAGAGTGCAGTGCTACTCAATCGATCGACTGAATCGAAAGTTCATTTCAGCTGTTTGAGATAGACAACTTTCAACTGGCGCACTCAGTACTTCGAACTCAAAAACAACAACAACAGCAAATACAATGTTCTTTTGAATAGTGTTGAAATGGACAACCAAGTCATCTGACCAAGGTTGTGTCGGTGGTTGAATGTGCTCAGAGGTATACTTCATTTAGACGGTTGTTTTTTAGTTAAAAAATCACTCAATGAATTGATAAACTTTGTGATTATTCAAATCTTATTTGCTGTCACATCAGCAACAGTTCAGCATATTTGAGACACACGTTTCTTAACTTTCATCGTCATTTTTACTAATTTTAGCCTAACGTGTGTCCTGATTAGATACTAAAAATTGCCAGTTTGTAGTTGTACTTTTTAAATTTTTGCCAATGCAAAAAGAAAAAAGGTAAAAACAAACGAAAACCGTTGTTACATTTTAAACTTGCACTATTTTTTGGTGTACAGTGGCGCTTGAACACTGAGCTTTCAATTCCGCCAAGTAGAGGTGTTTTGTTTTTCCCTTGATTAGACGTGTTTATTTAATATCAACGTTTTAGTAAACTGCATGCCGTTTTATCGGCAGTAATATCTAGCGGCAGCCACTGCAGTAAACCACTGTTGTCGAAACAGTTTTGCCAATTGAAGATTGCTCGTTTTCTTCTTTCTCTCACACTTTTGCTCTAATCAATCTGCTGTGATTTGTTACTTTGTTTATACTTTGTTTTTTACTTTGGTTGGACAAGTGAATGGATGTGCGGGGATGAAAATTATGATGCCATTGAAGGCAGCCACAACTACTATTGAGGGTAGGAAGGACAAGTTCAGGTGCCTTCTTCTCCTTCTTCTCCTGCATCAACGCATCCAAAATGCCTTTACTTCCTCTGCCTGACAGTAGTATAAACCAAGTGCTGCGAGATGACTGCTTCACAGTCAAAGTTCACTGTTGACAGTGAGTGCAGCAGTGCCTGGGGGCAAACTTGACATTGATCAGCGTTTCACCGAAATCGAAGATGGTGATCACCAGCATCACCACCATCCCCACCGTCACCGAGCAAGCATCCTCAATTGAGCAGTTGAGTGTTGTTTACTTTGACGGGGCAGTGTCAGTGTAGAAGGTGCACTTTGTCACTGAGCTGAAACGTTAGTGTTGCTGTGATTAGCTGGAGCTACCAGTTAGAAGGGAAGCTGCAGCAAAAAACGGCACCAGACAGCCTCATTGCTACTGCCGCTACCAGTGCCGTTGTTGCAGTTGCTGCCTGTCTCTCTCTCTCTCTCTCTCACTTTTCTGCTAATCGGTTGGTTTGATCCGATCACAACCAGACAGTTGTCGTCGGTTGCCACTGACTGTTAGGCTGCTACCGCCACTTAGGATGCATTCCCTTGGGCCAGGGCTACCAGGGTTAGACCCAAAAGGGACCTCACACTGATCAATGCTCTACTGTGGCTGTCAACATGTTGATTGACAGATTGAGAGATAGTAGAAAGTAGTAGTGAGGGATGAAATACTTTGAGTCCTTCAAAGTGCCATCAGCGATAAACATTAGCCGGAGTCAAATAGTCAATGATAGTTTGGTCAGTAAAAAATTGTTTTTTAACTTATGTATGGTACCTTTTATCACTCAAAAGTGATCAATATTGTTGGGTTGAACTTTATTTTTCAAATTGCCCATCGCAACACGGTAAAAACATTAATGTTGTGCACTGTGTCGCCATTGTTTTACTTCAGCTCAAAACTAACTGTCCGTGTGGTTGTATCTGTCATTCCACAAGGTTGCAATTGATAATGGCAGTAGCAGCCTTGTAGATCATTCAGTCAAAAAGTTATGTTGCAGTAGTAGTAGCATTCACCAGCATTAACGGCAACACTTATCAATGTTATCGTTGTTGATATCAATCTGTTGATCAGTTGTTGAAACAAAGAAGAAAAACACTGATCAACTACTGATTGTGAGCGTTTAGTTTACAACAAAATATCAATTATTTGTTACACTTGGTTAAGTTTAATTTTTTCAGCTAAAAACGTATCAGAAAATATTTGGTCAAAATTGTCGGCACGACGGTTTAACTGTTGCGTAGTTTGCTAAGATAGCTTAACATAGCAATCACTAGTATTTTTGGTTGAAACTAACTGCAATGAGGTTGGTGCATAGTACAATCTAAACGCTGATTGTCAGACATCAGATTGGCTAGATTAAACAAGTTGAAACTGAACGAATGAAGAAAAAACATCTGATAACAAAATGTGCAAGTCAGTGCAATCGGTCAGACAAAAACTATTTGGTGCAAAATCATATTTTAAATAAGAACCTTACAAAATCGATTGAACTGAAACAAAAGCATTATATAACAAGATTGTTGCTTTACTTTGCTTTTGTAAAAACAAAAATGTCATTTTATATTAGCTAATTTTGTTTACCATTTTAGGTGAAACCCAATGTTTCTGAACTTGGTAGTTTTCAAATAATTGTGTAATTTAGAAAGTAAAAAACTCAGTGAAAAAAAATAAAAAATCATTGTTTAAAGGTAAACTGATACATTTGCAAACAATTAACAAGTTTAACAATTTTTTACATTTAATTTTTTACAGGCAATTAAAATAGTCATTTTTTACATCCATCGCGCACGTTGCTCAAAGATCTGCCCTTGCAAGGAGCGTGCTAAAAACATCGCAAACAGCTGATTTGAAACATGAATGACGGCAGAAAGGAGCAATGATTTGAATTCGATGACAATGAGTGACGCGGAAATGTCACAGATAAGGTGATATATTTGATGGGATCAGGCCAAAACGTGTCCAGAGTCAGCCATGTCAGTATGCCAGATAAAGTGGGGTAAAAGAAGAAAAAGAGAAAAGTGTATTATAGCGCATTGAGCTGATTTTAGGAAATCACTCGGAAGTGCGTTGACATATGCTCATAATAGTTTTGTCAGTTTTGACATCATCATCCCCCCTTTCAGTGCCCATCAATCAGTAATCACTCACCTGGGCCAGTGCCGAGCCAAGACATATGCCGGCGACGAGGTTCATGTTTCTTTCCACCAGTTCTGAAATCGCCTCCAAACAGCCACGCGTAAACACGTACTTGTTCACTTCGACAACCGAACTAAGGTTTTGCATGTTGTATCCGCACATGATGTTTATGAGGCCGGTCTGCAGATGGTTGAAAAACAAAAATAGTTTAACTGTTGTTTTACTTAAGCGAACATGTTGATTACTTACATTGAAATCTCTGCAACAAGAAAAAGGCACGGCACACCGTTCTGAACTTGGATTGGAAACACTGCAATTGAAGTAGATGTTCATTGACCAGTCTTTAAAGCCGTTGTCCGTAACTCCGCAACATTTGAACTCCATTTGAATAATGTCGATTAAATTTTGCAAGTTAGTATCCTCTCGATAAAGCGTGATCAGGTCTTTGGATAGGCGATCTTTGACAAAATGCGATAACGTTGTAGGGAAAACAAACGCTAGACTAGACAGGATCACTTCGGCAATGAATAACAGCAATAACATTAATGAATACTAAAAATATAAACTTTTGTCAATTTTTTGCGTTGAAAAACGATCAATTATCGCTTACCAGTTTAATAAGTAGAAGGTTTTCTCTCAAAGCACCCAAACATCCGGTAAAGCTCATTGAAAAGACAATGAAACCACCAAAGACCAGTCCCAGTGAGATGTGCAGAAGAAAGTCAAAAATGTTGCGAAATTTAAGTAGGTTGTAGTCGTACTCCTCCAACAGTGACCAACCACCGAGACCCATCAACGCGGCGCCAATTATCTAAAAACACAAATGGCACAAAAACAAAACAATAAACAATAAACAAAAACAACAAAAAACAAAAGTACAAACTTACCCAAAAGAGAAGATTAAAGAAGAAGAGGGAATACTTGACACAGGGCGATATGAAGGAGTACTCGTCGTGGTGGCAGGAGTGCAGTGAGCTGCAGGCGGAGTGGCTTCCAAAAGAGTGTCTCTCCAGTGGCAGTGCTCCTGGTGTTCCGCTGGTACTTGGCTTGATGCGGTGGTGGTGATAATGGTGATGATGATGATGGCGATGGGACTGCTGCTGCTGCTGTTCACCGTCTGACTGGGTGACAGCTGACAGTCGACTGCTGTGCTGGGACGGTCCTCGACCACTGTTTTGTTGTTGAACTGACTGACCAGATGGTAGTCCATTTGGCAGGTACAGTCGAGGGTTTTGAGCAGAGTTTGCAGAAGAGGAGGACGATGAGGAGGCTCTTGCTGAAAGACCACTGAATCCGGTAATTGCTGAGGATCTGGCCGCTGCTGCTGCAGCAGCAGACGTCGCTGTTCCATTACCAGAACGTACGCTGGATCGCTTCAAGTTTGGACGACCAATCTGGTAGGGCATGCCAGAGCTGAGCACCTGAAGTGGTCGATGGCCACTTGGCACATAGGAGGAGGAGGAGGAAATGACTCCAACTGAAGACAGTGCACTGGCGGGTGCACTGCCATTGCTCGGGTTTATGGAGATCACCATTTCGGGTTGTGGGTGGGACAACAGTTGGGGCTGAGACAGAATATCACCAGTGACAGGAGAAGTCACGATTTAAATTTGATAAAAACATCAGCTTTCTTGAACAAGGGTATTGGGCGGTAGGTTTCATTGGCGGTGGGAATTTTTGGCAAAAATTAGATTAGGCAGTTGGCTCTGAATGAAGATCAATTTGAGCTTTTTCTAAAACAAAAACATTGTATTGCAGATAGTATTATGCTGCTTATACTGTTCCTAACTGGCTAAAATTGCATTTCACTACACTAGAAACTGGCCATCTTCATTCTGCGGGCTACCTCTTCTGGTAAGCACAACAGTGCTTCTGTGCTTTCAGTCGGCTGTCTAAACGGCAATTTGGCAGTGAGTTAGCAGAAGTAACAGTCCCTACGATGTTGTTGCAGTAAGCTAAAAAACGCCATTAAAAAGAAGTAGATAGACAGACAGAGAGAAGGAAGGCACAGTGAGCAGTGAGTTCAGTCATTCTGGTTCAATTGCCTGATGAGCAGATGAGTACAGTGATGGTAATGGTGGTGGCACAAATGCACACTCACAGACACACACTGTTTCACGTACACTGCCAACTGAGCACACACACATTTGGGGCACTGTCAGTGTGTGGCAGGCTTACGGGCGACTCCATTTCCTCCAGCAGAGGGTCGCCCGCATCACAGCACAACTCTGGCCACTTATTTCAGGCGCTGGATCGGTTTCTCTCACTACAGTAGCGTTGATGATGCTGATGCTGCTGCTCTGGTTTTCTACCGCTGTATTCCATTACGCAGACCACTGAATCAGGTCACTGCTGTTGATGCCTTTTATTCTCTTTTGGGGAATACTTTTTTATTTTTCATGATAAATGTTTTGGCAAAAACTAGAACTTAGTTATAATAAGTGCTGTTTTATTGTCGTAAATTTAAAAACAGTATACAAACAGAAAATAAAAACAAAATTTTGTTTGCATTTACATTTTAGAGTTTTAGTATCATGGAGTTTTTTAAACGCACCAACGTTTTAAAAAATCATTTTTATCATTTATATTTGATTTAAGCAGAATACATTTGTTTATAAAATATTGTTTCATAAATAGCAACATTGCTGTTTCATGAGTAAAAAGTTCGGGTAATTGAAATGGAAACCTTGGTATTTGTTTCAATTCATCGTTATACCGTTTCAACAACTCTACCGGACTTTTAAAATTTGTTAATTTTAAATGTTTTAAACGAAAATTAATGAAACGTTTTTCCAAAAATTTCTCAATAATCAGCAGCTGTAGATGGTAGTATATGAGGAGCTTTTTAAAGTTGTCTTGAATACTCTCAAAATTAAATTTTTTGTAAAGTTGGCAACAATCTCCTGGCGCCGTCTATTTAACTCCGTCGGAGATAGTTTTTTGGCGCTGAACAAGCATCAAAAGCACACGCACACAGACAGTGTGTTTCAGTGAGCAGTCAGCTGTGTGAGTCAGCAAACTCATATACTCACTGCAATGCAAACAGTGGTCTGTTCTAATGCACTCACAGTTAACCGTTGCATCCTTATTTTTGTAACATTTTTCAATTTACGCCCGCAAGTTATCTTTGGTGCTGTTCCTATTGTTTGACAAGAACTTTCTTTTTATTGTTTTTTTCTACTCATACATAGTTTTAACAATTTATTCACTTTGAATAATTTGTTTTTAATGAATGAAACATGAAAACAATCATTTAATTGCTTGAATAAATTGTGATTGCCATTTTGATAAACTTGAAAACCTTAACAGTTTTTTTGTTGACATGGTTAAATTATTTTATTTAGGAGTGTTGTTTAAACGTGATGACGACACTGTCAGGTGTCTTAAATCTGCTCAAAATTTGCAATCATTTGGGTTTTTTCAACGTAACAGGTATTGTTAACGCTTTAGTTTATTTATTTTTGTGGGATTTTAATTTTAACTAGAAACCATTTTCAGTGTGAGTGAATTTATGAAATTTACAAGTAAAGTGCTTGTAGAAAAAAGTGACTTGGCAACTCGTTCCTCTGTCAAACAACAAGGTAAGTCTATTGTGTTGTTTTAACATCACTGTTTAAAATATGTTGATTTTTTGGCAATTTTTGGTTTTAGATTACGTATGTCACGTGTACATTCGAGGAGACCGTTTAGCTGGAATCATCATATCGGATCAAGAATATCCTCATCGAGTGGCGCACACACTATTGATGCGAGTTTTAGATGAATTTACCGAATCAGTACCCAAGAGTCAATGGCCTGGCTTAATTGAATAGTATGATTGTTCAAATAACTTTTGAATCTGATATTAAATTGTTTTTTTATTATAACAGCCAAGCACCATACACAAACTTAGATATGTACCTGACTAAGTTTCAAAATCCTAAAGAAGCTGATGCGATGACAAAAATTCAAAACGATCTTGATGAAACAAAAATTATTTTGCATAACACTATCACAAGTGTATTACAACGTGGCGAAAAGTTGGACAATCTAGTAGCTAAATCTGAAGATCTGTCAATGCAAAGTAAAGTATTTTACAAAACTGCTCGAAAAACAAATCAATGTTGTCAACTATATTGACAAGTACAGTTGTCAACTGTTTTGTTTATTTTTAAATTTTTTTCATTAATTTGTGTTTTCATTTATTGTACGTGATATATAATTAACTTATTTTTACTGTGACTATTCTTTTTATTAATAAATTAAAGTAGCGGCCACCAGGCCGCTGGTGACGTGGCTTTGCTCACGCGAAGTTCGAAACCGTTGTAAATGCTTTATAAGCTGCTCCCTCTACCATTAAAAATAAACAAAAGATAAATAAAACTAATAAACGTCAAGTCAATTAAACAAACTTTCCTATTTGTCCTAATTATTTGAAGGTGTCAAACTTATCAAACCTAAATTGATCAACAGATATTTTTCGGTTATTAAAAAATGTACAGTTGGAGTGTTTTAAAAATATTGTTTCATTGCTTTGCTATTGATTTGATTGACTGAAAAAGTTGTAGGAGCTGTGACAGTGATGATAGTTTTTGTTGTTTTATATTCACTGGACACTCTGCTAGCTAATTCAGTTGCTCCGCTATTTTAGTCAACCTTCTCTCTATTGTCCAATATTTGTCTGTCAAAGGACAAAATGCTTTCATTTTTGTAAAACTTTGTTGATGGCACAAATGCTGCTGTTTTGTTGGGGAAAGTAGAGCATCAAACTAATGTGTTTGCAGCAACTGTTGCACTACTACTACTACTGTAACTACTATTAGCAAACAGCAGTAATCGTCAGTTAATTAATACACACTCACATCACTGCCATTGTCGCCGAATGGACCGGAGAAGTATTTGAACAAATGGTGTTCAATTTGGTTGCCTAGAAAAAGCAGACAGCAGACACAGTGACATGTGGTTTCACTAACTCTCACTCTTTGCACACTGCACACTGGTAACGTGTAAAACAAATGCCATTCAGAAATGACTGGCACATCACTACCAGTTTCAGTAGCATCAGATGAGCTTGTTGCTGTTTCTACTGTGAGAGGAAGACTGCCTTGACTGTCATGATTGGCCTTATTGACACAATTGGCCAAGGATGAGTGCGCCCGACATTATGTATTGCTAACCATGGTTTTCATTTTTTCACTGTCTCTCTCTCTCTCCTCTCACTTGGCTGACCTCACTAGTGTCACCTGGTCTGGATGTAGTTGTCAAGCGCACAAAATGCTGATTCTTCCCCATTCTTTCGTTTTCTCTCTCTTTTTATGCCTAAATACTGTTGATAAAATGCATAGTCTCTATAACTCTTTTCCTCATTACCTTTTCATCCTTCCTCTGGTGTTTATCTTTTACTTTTTTACTGAAACCCGATACCAGCAAAATTATGCAACTGACCATTTTCACTCGATCACTTTGCATTCTGCTCATTGTTGGGCCATTTTTCCTTACAGCAAATGGATTTTTCTTTGACAAATTAGAGCGTTTTAAAAAGTTTACATTGCCTGGTTATGCCTCTAGCCTTGGTTTCCCTTTTTCTGGAATGTCAAACGTGTGTATTTTTAAGTTTTTAAAATTTTTAGTTAAATTTTTTGTTGTTTTTAGCAGGGCGTCAGAGTGTGCATCAACTTTAATTCAAACCTCAACTACCCTCAAGGATATCAACAGGTCAGTTGCAGTTTATTTTAAAACTTAATACTGTTTAACCGTTGCAGCTGCAAATGACATTAATTTAAATTTTATCTGCATAATCTTTAGCAGAACACATGTTTCATTTGTGATCAACATCGTTTTAATCAAATAGTAAGTTTTTTACAATTTTTTTTGTATTTTTTAATAACTATTATAAAAAATACAAAATTGTTAATTAATTAAATTAACAATGTTTGTTAACAAAATTAAATTTTACAAAATTTTTTAAAAATTTAACTGATTACCATTTTTATTTTTTGTTAAAAAAATAAAAAAATTTTAGGCAACTTACTGCACTGGACAGGTAATTTTGAATAACATTAAAATTATTAAAATGTTAATTTTTTGTTTTTGTATAAAATTATACTTTTAAAACTATAATTTAACAGACGACCATTCCTTCAAACATAAACTACACACAAGCAAACTGCATCATGAATTCTTGCCAACCTGCATACGGCTCAGGTCCACGATTTCCAAGCAGTTTTTTGTCAAACAAATGAAACATTTTAAATTCATTTGTTTCCTAAAAACTTTATTCTTGTTTGTTAAATTGCACATGTTGAAAAATTTTTGTTGAAATTGATTCGTTGATAATGGTCTAAAACACTAAATTTTGACAAAGAAACACAGTTAAAAACATTGTCTTGTTTAAAAAACAACAATTTAATAAAAAAGTTTAAAATCAAACAAGATAACTGAACTAAATTGAAAATAACAAACAAAAAGTTTTAAAAAAACACTTAAGTTCTTTTGTTTTAAAAAATTTTTTAAATTTCTTAACGTTGTTTTGTTTTATTTAACGTTGTTATGTATCTTTAACTTTAATTATAAAACAGAAAAATGAAAAATAATAATACAAACAATAAAACTAAAAAAACAATTATTGACTGCTTAAATAAAACAATAGTCAGCTAAATGACAGCACCATGAGGTCACGATTGTTGACTCTAACAGAGTACGCCCTTGACAACGATTATGATGCATGCCAGGGCTGTGACGAGTCGACAGATACAGAGTTTGGCAATTTTACAGGACGCAGAAAAAAATCTCCGTCAAGAATCTTCCATGTCCGGTCACATACGTTTCCCAACGCCAACAACCCGTTGGTGATTCACTTGGCTATGGATGAGGCTATACGATTTTTGTTTCTTTGGATGTCACAAAATCACTCGGGAATTGTTTTCAACAATCAAGGCCGCGGATGGAAAACGAAAAAACTGGATGCAGTGGCAAAGAAAATTGCTTTCCTTGCCCTTTTGGAGGACATCACGTCACGATACACGCCAACAACGGTGTTTTATTCAACTTGTCCCATGATTCACCGACCGAAAATAGAGGAATTTCTGATAGGAACCTGATAAACAAAGAGGCATCACCAAAACACCACTAAATCACCGGATTTTTCATCACCTTTATCAAAGTTTTAAAGCATAAAAGAGCTAGGTCTCAATGACTAAGCGTCTAATTGATTTTGCAAATTTTGTGCTGAGTAGCTACCACAGAAAGCCCCAGCTTCTAACTTGGGCACGTCCAGCAGAAATTTTTTTGGAAAAAACGGTTTAAAACCGTCATCTTTAAGAAACGTGAACGTGGGAAGCATTCCCCGCCGACCAGATTTTTTCTACGTCTCTTCTGCACAAGTTCACATTTGCGATTTCCTAGCTCAGGCTAGAAGTACAGCTCACCACTCACAAAGACCCCCTGTCTACTTGAAATACTGATCCGAGTACCAGTCATCTTTGTATCCCACCGCGTTCACTTTTTTCTTCAGCGTCTGCCGATTGGTCAGTAGCTCGTAAAGATTGTCCACGCTTTTCAGGTGTTGAACGGGATTCCAAGCATCGCTGTTGGTGGTGACGTAACTGATTAGCTCAGTCGGCAATTCCTGCATCCATCGGTTAAAGATGAGCTTGTCCGGGACGGAGATGCCAGAGATGCTGCTTGCGATGTTGGCCATCTTTGTGTACAGCTCGGGTAGTTTCTGGTCACCCAGTGTTAAGTTGGCCAAAAATTTGTTGATTCTGGCGTCGTCCGATTTAGTGTGCATGTCGATCAGCACCTGCTTGATATTGTTGTAGTCTTCCTCAGTTTAGAATGCCTTCCACGCAATATTTACAATTTTTGTTGTGGTTTCCGACGAGACGTGTGTCAGAATTGCCAGGCATTTGGCACCTGGAGTGACGATGCCGTTATTGGTCATCAGCATTTCGAGTACGTTGAACCAGGCGGCAGGATTTGAAAGCATCCAGGCAGGCGATTCAGGTCTTTCACTTTAACGCGCGTAGCCATCTTTGGGAGAGGAATACTGGAACGGTTTTTTGCAAGGTAATTCCTTTTTTGGCTAATCTATCTGCGACTTTGTCCAAAGAAACCAGATAAAATGCTGCTTTTTCACAATTTTGTGGTGTTTGGTCCTTAGGTGTATCAGGGTGTGAAAAGTATGCAGCTATTGATAGAGTCCTCTCGTATCGCTTCTTTGTTCTCGGAGAAAAACCCTTACAGATGTCTGCAGCAATGCCTGTGTCGTCGTTTGTACGAGAAGCTGTATCCTTTTTTGCGGCTGCCGACGTTGAAGGTGGTTGTTGCATCGGGGTGGCAACGGTTTGCGCGTGATACTTCAGCGGCTGAATTTTTTTAAACTAGCTTATTATTTTACAGTGATTCAGTTGTTTTTTATTATTTGTCAAACAAACTTTTCTATCAGCTCTATCAGTTCTCTCTTTTTTTATTTTTTAACACTTTGTTTAAAAACTTTGTGTTCAAAAATTTAGTCAAAAACGCCTTTTGCAAGTAAGTTGCTGCCAGTCACTTTTTGTTTTTAAATCATTTTTTGCTGGCGGCGCCTTTGGTCATATGTACCGGGTAGTCAGTAAAAAAACATCGTCAAGTTAAAGCACAACGATGCGCCACAGCTAAAACTTTTTTCAAGTTGGAACACAACGATGCGCCGCAACGACAACCCTTCCTTAAGTTTGGGGTCTACAGTCAACTGTCCAAATCGTTTACTGTTTCAGTCGGCGAAGTGTGGAACGCCCTTTTTGTGGCAAGTCGCCTTTCATTCTCAAATTTTTTATTTTTGGTGGCGCTTTTGGTCACGTGTACCGGGTAGTCAGTAAAAAAACATCGTCAAGTTAAAGCACAACGATGCGCCACAGCTAAAACTTTTTTTAAGTTGGAACACAACGATGCGCCGCAACGACAACCCTTCTTTAAGTTTGGCGTCTACAGTCAACTGGCCAAATCGTTTACTGTCACAGTCGGCGAAGTGTGGAACGCCTTTTTTCTGGCCAGTCGCCTTTAATTCTCAAGTTTTTTTTAATTTTTGATGGCGCCTTTGGTCATGTGTCTCGGAGAGTCAGTCAGAAGACATCATCAAGTTGAAACACAACAATGTGCAACAACTGCAATTTCTTTTTAAGTGGGAACACAACGATGCGCCCCGAAAACTGCCTTTCTTCATGTTTGGCGTCTGCAGTCAACTGGCCAAACTTACTTTTGGCCTAGTCGGCGAAGTGTGGAACGCCCTTTTCCTGTCCAGTCTCCTTTCATTCTCAAGTTTTTTTTCGTTGGCGGCGCCTTTTGCTCTTTAAGACCTATGCATTTTTGTGGTAAGTAGTAATTCTAGCGTTCTTAAACTATTTTAAATAACATCTATTTTTCAACATCAAACTTAGATCAAGTAATGAAGAGGCAACTGGACACCGCATAGCCAACCATTATCAAACGCAAGTTTTTGTCAACCAACATGCATCTGAATTGGAAGATGACATTGAGTCGCTTATCTACTCACTGGTTAACATGCTCAACTGATTACCGACAAATAAAGAAGTAGGCAAAAACATGAAAAACAGATAGACAAAAAAGTTTGCCCTGTCGTATTTTTGGCATACGTCTACACTTTTAAAACGTTTCAAGCTCAAGTTTATTGAAAAATTCTCACTACGATGGTTGCATCAACAAAATGTTTTCGCCAATTGGAATACATTTTTAAAACTCCCCGCAACTTTGGTTTTAGTGGTTTGCTTCACAGTGTACCTTTGTTTTTACCTTTATTCAACTCAACACCTGTCAATGTTTTAAAAACAATAAAAACTTATTTGTTTTTTGTTTTTTTAAGAATGTCATTTATGAGCATACTTGTTGAAGTATTGTAGCAAAAAAAGTTTGAAAACCCGTGATACAGTTTCTTCTTAGTGTGTTGCCACTGGAAGTCAATAGACGGCAGCAACAACATCGGCGGTGCCGATTAAGTGAGCTTAATGTAAGTTTCCTTTGTCGCTGTCTGTCTTTCTCGGCAGTAGTGTTATGAGCGCAAGGCAGATACTGCCTCCTTCATTTCAGTGAGTCACTCTGTAGTGCGTCTGCAGTGGCGCAGTATTCAGCCAGCGACAGTAGTGGCCAACAACGACAATCTCACTTTCTTCGTAGTTGTCGTTGTCGCCGTATGGTGCTTGTGTGTGTGTGTGTCACCTCCCAGTCACACACACACAAGCACAAGCACACACCACCATTACCACCACTGAAGCCGATTCTGTCCTCGAGTGCAGTGAAAGACATTGCTTGTGCAGCGTTGCTTGCCTGGCCTTGCCTTCCCTTGCCGCAGTGTCGCCAAATGGCGAACGAACGAGCCAACGAGCAGGAGAGCTAGCGAATGAGCGATCAAGTCATAGTGAAGCCGTGTGAGTGCAGCTCTGCTCAGTTCAGTTCAGGCAGGAGAAAGCGGCAACTGAGCGCGTATTAGTGTTAGCTGGTCAGCGTTGCTGCTGCTGCTGTTCTGCCGCAGCCTCTCACATGGGCACATCACTGCAGCCACTACCACTGCACATTTGCACCCGTCGGGTAGAGGCACAGGGCTGGGTAGGAGCAGCACTGGATGACCACACGTAGAGCTGCAGAGAACTGTAGCTGGAGCGCATTGCAGAGACACCGGCGCCAACTTTTTTTCGGTGTGTGTGTGTGTGTGCAAAGCTTCTCAGACACTGTATCCCAAAGTGTGCCCGCGTATGTATATTGCTGAGGTTGCAGTGGCAATGCCCAGCGCCCTTTTTCAGCACTTTTTTTGCAACACTCTCTGCAGCGTTTTCCTTCCTCTCAGTTTTTCAGCCTCCTACAGCAGTGGCGTCTGCGGCATTGCAGACTGCAGCGTTGTGGTCGTCTTTGCCGTCGTCTCCAGCGTCGTCTTCGTCGTCGTCGTCGTCGTCCATCGCCTTACTTTGTTGCCTGCTTTTCGTTCCCGCTCTCTCCCTCTCTCTTCCTCTTTCTCCCTCTCCCTTTCTCTCCGTTCTCAGCAGCTCTCCTAATCGACCAGCGGTGATGACGATGATGATCAAATAGACGCTACACACTGCAGCAGCAGCCGCATTTGCCGTGTGACCAGTGGCGCGAGCATAGGCACAGTCGCAGAAACAGCAGCGCATCACACACACACACACACACTTACTTGTGCCGCCAGTGCCCAAAAGACTACGGCGCTGAGAAGGCACAGAACCACAGTGAAGTGAGCGGCATCAGCTCACTCCTTCTGTCGTCTCCATCATCATCATCCTCGTCGTCGGCAACTGCCATACCCAAACTGCATCGGCATCGGCATCGGCGACAGCGACAGCGACAGCGGCAACAACTGCAGCTGCGCTCTCACCTACTGAGCGTGTGGTAGCCAGACACCCAAACACACCGACTGCATCACCTTCTCTCTCATTCTCTCTCTCTCCTTTTATCACCCCCTGCATTTAATCCTCGCCTGTGTTCCTCTCTCTCTACCTCTGGTCAGCACTTTTGCACACATCATACACCGAGTGATAGGCAGAGAGCGCTGCCGGTCAAGTGTGCAGCCTTATCAAGTCTACAGTCCGCTGGTCATTGCAGATTACTCTTCGCCTTTTCTTCTTTTTTTCCTTCTCATCTTAATACCTCTCTTCTCAAAACGATCGCATTTCATCTGCATTTTGCCCGTCAACGGTAATTGCAACTGAGCAGAGTTGAGGCAGTGACGACAGTGCTAGCGCCACAAGACAACAGTTTTGGCGTAGTCCTTCAGACGACTCTCTTTCTGCAGCAGTACTGGACACCGCACACCGACAGTAAGAAGAGTACCTCGACGCTGGTCCTTTTGGTGCAGTTTTAGTGCAACTCGGATCAGCACTACTCACTCTTCCGCTGTGATCATCTCTGTCTAGTTGCATTTCAATCACTGACATTCAAGAACTGCTGACAGCCTTTGCCTACGACACACCTCTTTTCTTTAACCGTATAGTGGTGCCCGTTCTCCGTTGTACAGTAGGATTGAGCAGTTCAGCAGCAACATCAGCAACAGCCTCTGTATTCGAAGACAATCACACACCGTTTGATTTCACCTTGTCTCTGCCTGTTCTTATTGTCCTCTAATTGGCCATCACCAGCAGTACTTTCTTCACCACTTCTCTCATCACCATCATCACCACCACCATCACTATCACCACCACCACCACCACAACTTCCACCATACAAATCAGTGGGCTGCAACTCAGGTATGTCTGTATCCAAAAGAGCACCTGAAAAGTACCATTAGCATTAGCACTACCGCTGTCGCCACCACCACCAATACCAGCAGCAACAACCTTACTGGCGCAGTGTTGCGCTTCATTCGATTACAGTTGCACTCGTAGCTGTCAATTAGTTGGCTATTAGCTGCTAAGTCAGCCAGGCAAAATGGTAATGGCAGCCTGCACGCGCCCAGTCTCCTTCTGCTTTTAATGTTTCATTCACTTTCTCTCTCCCATCTTTTCCCTCTTTCACTTGTAGTGTGTCTCTGTCACACTTCATTGTTCTGAAGAGCACCGTTGTCGGCAACTTTGCTGTTGTGTGCTGGTGTGGTGTGGCGTTGATGAACAAAATGTGCTCGCTTTGCTTTGCCTGCTTTTCGACACCTCAGAAATCCTTGTTGGTTGGTTAGCTGGTTGGCTGCTTTGCTTGTTTGTTTGTTTGTTTTGACGCACTGCTTTGTACTAAATACTGCCGAACAGTAGCCGGTCGTTGTTTGTTGCTGTTTAGTCTCATTCTGAAGAACGTGCTTTTGCTGGTGTCTTTTCAACGGCAGACAACACTAACCGCACTTTGATGCAGCCGATAGAGGTTTTATGAGCGCATAATTTCACACCGACTATTAAAAGACCATTCATTTTTTATTGTTTACACTTCTGCACCATTGCCACTGCTCTGCTCTAGTCTTTTCCTTATTGTTTTCCCCAGTTTTCAGCTTTTTTTGCCCCATTTTTAGTGTTTTTAGAGCGGCGCTCATTTCCGTTTATTAGCCGTCACTTGGTATAAAGATATACACAAACGCAAATTCATCAAACGGTTCTAAACATGTGCATCGTCTGTCTGTTTTCTGTTTCGCCTGATCTGATGTAAACGGAACTTTGGTCATTTGAAACGGTTCTAACTTTAAGTCTACGGCGGTGAAAAAGAGAAAGAGCTTCTGTGCGCCGCTTGCCATCGATCAAAATAGTTGAAAATGGCAAAGTGTCAGTGTAGTGGCAGGCCGGGACACCACCATCCATTCACTTGTTGTTGCTGCTGCATCAGTTTCTGCTGACTCTGCTGGCACCACCACCACCACCACCACCACCAGCATCACCGCCGACAAAAGTGTGCTCTCAATTGTTTACATCTTCAGGCCTTTTTGCGCCGTTCGATGTCGTGCCCCCTAATCAAAAGCTCAAATTAGTGCCTCCGTCTCTGAAGTGGTGCTCCGTCTACTGGTTACTGCCATCGTCTGAAAATAGCCAACCAATAGCTCTGAGATTGCCAGTGAGCGGTAGTGACTGAGTGTAGTGGCGATTAGTTGATGATGAAGAGAAGACGCTACCAAAAACAGCAACGCCGTGGACCACGCGTGAAGTTCAGCCAGGTCGTACTCGTCGTCTTCAAGCACTGGCTGGACATCAACAGTGGGCAATTAGGAAAATATCGATTTGCAGAGTGATGATGATGCACTGCAGGGACTGGGTAAAAAGTGAAATACATTAAAGGAGGAACTAAAAGAAAATACTTTTATTAGATTTCAGTGCAGGTATTTAAAAAGGGGTTAAGAAAACAGTTTTATACGCCAGCATCATTAGCAGTTGTCAAAATCTGTTTGCAGTTTTGTACTGTTTTCTATGGAAGTGTCTTTACTAAATTTTGAGCCTACGCTGCTCACTTGATTGTCAAACTTAAACAACAAAAATTGGTTTTGCTTTTAAGGCCAAGGGTAATTGTTTGCACTTTAGGTAATAACCAATTTAGACTGTCAATCACCAGCGCTATGGCTCCTGTTGCTTGGCATTTATCTTTTGGCAATGTAAATTGAAAGGATGAAAGAAAAATTGCTCAATGGGAGTTGGTATTTGCAGTAGTAGCCAGTGGCACCGGTGGCCACCGACGGTCAGTGTTGATTTAGTTTAATGCCGCACCGCAACAGCATTTGCATCATCTTTCCATTAGAGTTTAAGTAGCAGTTGGCCAATATTAGCATTCTAATTGGTCGTCGCATCTAAATGAGACTATTTTTAAAAACAAACAAAAAGAAAAGAATTTACAAATGTTTTAATTTTTTATTTCTAATATTTACCATAATAGTTACTGTAGTGAAAAAAAGTAAAATGAAAACGTTAAAGTTTAATAGTTACCGGTGAGTTTCAATATTTTTTGTAAGAGAAACCATCAGGTTGTTTATGACTGCTTTCATTCTTTCACCTGCCACTGACCTGAGGCACTGTCTGACCTGTGCCCCCTTACCACCGACTTGTTACATTTTCATGCCCGCCATTTTTGTTGATGCCTTCTTCTTGAGGTAGTATCCCTTTGCTTCTGACGCCTACTAATTCCATTAGTTTACTGTGCCAGCGTAAGTGGATAAGTAGAAAAGAAGGAGATGAAACGGGCAGTCAGGTAAGTGGACAGACAGAGAGACAGGCCTTTGTGGCACATATTGAACTGGACATCTATTAGTGGTGGCAATAGTGAGCAGGACAAAACTGGTCAACTGACCTCCACATGATTGACTGCTCTTGCCGGTGGTGGTGATGCTGGTGATGGTGGTGGTGGTGGTGGTGGTGGTGGTAGTGCTGATGATGAAGAAGTCCAGTGCACTAAAATGGCAATTTGCACTGTCTTTCAGCTTCGATGTGTGTGTACTACTAAACTGCTCAATCTCTATATAAATTTTTGCTGTATTTACTTTTTACCTGTCTGAGTTGTGCACTCGCTGACCCTTTGTTTTAAGGGGTTTTATTTTACCACTTTGTGGGCAACACAAAACTTTGTTTTTAACAAAATACTTAAATCAGATAAATTGTGAATTTAAATTGGAAGTTATTCAGTTTTAATCTTTTTTTCAGTTTTAAAACTTAAATTGTTTTATCTGTTTTACTAATTTTTAAACAACTTTTTCAAAGTTTTGCTATGCATTTTTGTTTAGATTTGGTAGTCATGATGGTCAAGGTTTTGCTCAAACGTCAAATTTGAACTTGCATTTGTCGTATGTGCAAATTCTAATATCAAAGTTTCAGATAGTTTAGCCTTTGCTCATTTATTCGTTTTCTTCTCACAGACAATCCTGCTCGGCCAGGCACATCAGCCACCTACCACGTTTTCAGTCTTCCAGACGTTTTTAGGCAGCCAGAAGGCAGCAACAAGATGCAGCAACTCAGTTTGAGCTTTTTCTTTACTGAGCAAACTGTTACACTATGCGACACTGATGCCGTGCCAAGACAAAACATGAGCAGCCAGGCAAATGTGAGTGAATGACTGAGAAGTGAGTGAGGACGTTTGAATTGCTGCTGTTGCAGTACAGTTTTCTTGGCCACCTTCTCAGTGCCGTGTCTCACTGCCGCCTTCCATCGTGGTCCATTGCACTGTGCTGCTGAAGTTGCTGCTGCTTTGCAACCGGGGTGATGCAGCACTGATGCACTGATGATGATGCTGATGCTGCTGATGCGTCTGATGATGTTGAAAAAAGTGAGAGAAAAAAAAGAAAGGACAGAACTGCAGACACAAAAGGCAAAACAGTGGCGCGGGCGCCCGGCGTCACCAAGGGAAGAAAGCAGGCCGTCGAAAAGTGATAGTCGAGAAAGGCAAATTTGCATTCATCATCAGCATCAGCAATGCAAAAGACGACGACGACGACGACGACCAAGTGCACTCCTTGCGCCGTGTCTTTTTGCTGGCTGTGTGCCTGCTGGCCTCAATGAACTTGCCATTCATCCAGTGCGATTTAGAGTGAGTGGGGCTAGTGAGCGAGCTAGTGGCTAACTAATTGATTTGCTCTGATGCACCTACAATCTGCTGTCAGTTCTGCTGTCAATTTCTTGCTCGATGCATGCAGCAATTTGACTGGCCACCTTTGGCCTACAGTTTTTTCAGTGAATCATCTGCCCTGTACAAAAAGGCAAATCATTTGATTTGATTATCGATGGTTGCCAATGCAGGTTTGTTTTTTCTAAGTTTGGGTAATAACAATTTAATATAAAACAAAACTAAGTTTTAAAGTTGTTAAGTTAAAAAATGATATATGGACGAGATATTTTTAGCCTTTCATTTAACAATTTTCTAAATTTTTATCTTTTAAACATTATAAAATCAACGCTTTTGCATTTTATCTTTAGTTAAAAAATGAAACTGCATCACAATTGCTCCATTAGTGGCAAGCACAAGAAATGAGAAGAATAGAAAACTAAAACACTGTTTGCAAACTGCACATTAAATACACGTGTAATCTAAGTACTAAACACATGGTAATACATAGCAGTCCAGTGTACTTGCTCCTCTATCCTTTTGTTGTAGTCTATAATTGCCTGACTACAAACTGACTTCATGTTCGCTTGATTGTGTATTTGTTGCTGCAACTTTTTTGTTCAGTTTGATTTTTGCTCGTGATGTGCTCGCCAAGGATGGGCAAAACAGCAGCAATTGAGCTAGAGTGTATGTGTGTGAGTAAATGTATGCACGAGATGCGACGGCGCCAACAGCAGTGTGACAATCACAACACTCACTAAAACACAGAAACAAACAGCAAAAAGCAGACACAAGTTTGAGTGCATCAAAAGTGGCGTGTGCCAGAAGATCTGTGAAGTGCAAGTAGAGAGCAAAAAATGAAAGTTGGTTACGCTCCTGTTTGGATTTTATAAGTGTCTAAACTGTGAATGGCAAAAAAGGACAAAAATGTACAAAAAATCCTGAAGTTGAACTAGTGCTGAACATTCAGGCCAAATCGATTGTGCTATTGTGCAAAACCGAGTATAATAACGTGCTTTCACCTAGCAGTTGCTCTCTTGGCAATGATAATGCCTAAATTAGAGTGCCCAAAAAGTGCCCTCCTGACTACTACGGTAGCATCTGCAGTCAGCAGCTCAACAGATCAACTGCAATCGAAAGTGCAGGTAAAGTGGAGGCTGACAGCAGCAGCACCAGCAGAGGCATGACAGTGCTCATCTTCAGCAGCAACAGCAACAGCAGCAGTGATTATTCAGTGGACAAGTGAGCAGTGTGTAGTCGACGATCGATCGATCAGTGGCGATCTATTTTGCCGGCGTCTATCGAGGCCACCACCACCACCACCGACAACAACAACAGCAGCAGCACCATCACTATCAACATTTGGTGCTGTTGATTGTCCTGTTGCTGGTGCAGTGCTCAAAGTGCTCTCCACTGCTCGTTCATTGCGCCGAGTCATTGTCGCCTTAGCTGTAGTGGAAGTGGTAGTAGCTGTACTGAAGTGAATGTGGCACAGAGGCAAACAAAAGAACACGAGACCTCTTTTTGTGTTGGTAGCATTGGCACCATTTGTTCTGATTTCTTGCTGATTGCTGTCACTGCCTCCTTTTTCTTTCTACTACTACTACTACATTTTGCACTACTACTGAACCCATTTTACAATACATTGTCAGCTAACAAGTGCTTGCATCAGACTGTTGTTTGGTAATGCTTTGTGATTCGGTAAGTGTAATCATGAATATTAAATTTAAATCAGTTTGTAGTGCCCCTGCACTTAGTCACCACAGTGAACTCATCTTGACTCATGTTTCACTTACACACACACTCATGTTCACCTCTCTCTTACCCTTACTCACCTACTCACACAGACAGACATCTCTGTATATAAGCCCATCACATGTAAGCACACTCTGACTGCTAACCAGCCAGCTAGCTAGTCTGTCTTTCTCTCCATCTCATCACCAGTCCTTATTCCCCATTAAAACCAGCCTCAAAATCGGCACCACAAGTTCATTTTTTATTAAAATGGATACAAGTATGAGTTGAGTTGTTGCGGCCAACAATTTTTCTGCCTGTACCATACTCGGCATCTCCGGTAATGTGCTAACATGATCTACTAATTACTAATTACGATGTACTAAACTAGTTGTCTGCTAGCAGCGGTCTTCTAATTAGCAGCTCCCCTTCACACTTTTACTCATTAATGACACGCGGTTTATGTTTAGAAGAGGAGGAAGATGATGAAAAAGAAGGAAAGGTAGAAAAAAAGAACGAGGCGGAGAAGGTGGAAAAAAGAACAGCGTGAATGCGACCAGCACAGTTGAGCAACAGTGTTCATCGTTGTTGTTTGCTGCCCAGTTTTCAGTGTGCCGTTTGCCGTCGGTGAGGTTAGCAAAACAGCGAAAGTTAGTGCCGCTGACTGTTAACATAAGCATAAACAGCAGCGCCAGCACTAGCAACACCAACATCATCATCATCATCACCATACTCACTGCCTCAACACCACCAGTGCCAAATTGCCTTAACTGTGAACCGACACTTTATGACCGAATGTGTTTGTGCCTGGTGTGATGGTGTCTGGTGTAAATGTGTGTGTGTATGTGTGCGGTTGTGTAGTGCACTCTTTTTGGACATCATTGCGAAACAACACACACTCACTGCACTCATTCACTTACTCACAGTCAGTGGTCGGTGGTTGGAAACTGCCATTGCTAAAACCATTGCTAAAACCATTGCAACAAGAACAGTCTTTTAGAGAAGGGTAGAGCAGGAAACGGGAGGTTTGTAGTAAGTAGATGGTAAGCAGATGAACTAGCAGCCAGTCAGACAGTCATTGCACGTACCAATTTACTTTCCGCCTCTTTTGATCTTTTTCTTTCCGTCTTTTTCTTTCTGTTATAACCGCCGAGCATCAGTTGCACAGAGGCAGTAGAAGGAGGGAAAGAGGAAAAAAGAGCGAGACAAAGGATAGTCATTGATTTTAATTACCACTGAGCGCAATGTTCATTTCCAGCCAGTGTATTAATCTTTTCATTTTCTCTACGCATTCGTACATGTACATGCAGCTTGTTTCCCATTGTAAGTCATTGCTTTGGCAAAAATGCCGACTATTATCTTCTCTCGATTAGATGTGAAACTCACATATGCTTTTGTTGCTTCTTCTCCTTTTTTTCTGCAACCGCCGTTGTTGTTGTTGTTGTTGTTGGCTGCTGCTGATGCTGATGCCTGAAGCACCTTTTCAACTTTAGCATCAGCAGCCACGGCATCATCAGCGATGCCACCCACTGAAACCAGATCTAATCACCAATTCGACGAGTCATTCATCAGTCGACCAGTGAATTGAAACATTGTATTAATAATTTAATTTACCCCAATCGGCTGCCGTTTACTGGTCAATCAAGTGCAGTGTTTTCTTGTTTTCTTGTGTTTTATCTCTTTCAAATTGTTTTTTCCGATTTAGTGTTTCTAATTAGTACTTGCTTCTTCTTCTTTTGCTTCATGATCAACCATCACTAAGTGACCGCGTGTGTCCGACTGTCTACCTGTTAGTTATTGTTGTTTTTGTGCATCCACTGCCAATAATTGTGTGTCTGCGTCTGTGTTTGCATCAGTCACAACACAACAAACAAGTCTTACTGCCGACACGGCTGCTCCTTTGCACTTTGATGGCATTAACACTTTCTTGCGCTGTGTGCTACTGATGTTGCTGTTGCCGTTGCCGTTTTTCTTTTCCACTAAACTGCCTTTTATTGTGCAATGGTGGACTCCACTATGTGAACTGAACACAACAGCTGCCGTGTTCTGCGAATTACCGGTGGTACTTTTGACAACAGTGTTTGCTTGCACTAGTGAAACGAAGTGTGAAAAACAATCAACGGCACCAACAGCGACGCACTGCTGCTCATGCTTGTTTAGACTGGTGATCATCACACTATCTTCTGCTGTTCATCATTTGCCGCTTTTAGTTTGACCACCACCATCATTATCATCATCAAGTGGACGGCACAATACCGGCTGGCTAGTTAGTGAACTAGTGCGCACAGACACACTACGGCCACTTGCCTGCCTTAATTGCCCTAATTTAATGCAAAACTAATTTAGTGCAGTCAACTCAACTGCTGTTGTCAAGCTGCAGCGGTGGTCGTGGTGGTGGTGGTCACTGCGAACGACAATTAATTCCACATGGCAAAGAGTGGTGCCTGGTGTCAGTGACACAGCTTGAACAGGAGGGAGAGAATGCGAGTGCAGTGCTTTCAATTTGAACTAATCATTGCTACCCTATGTAACCGACATCCGACTAAGTTACTCATTAAATTGTTTGAGGGCCCTTTGCACCCCCTGCAATGCAAACTGATAATTAAGTCTCATTATTTACTTAATTATAATCAAGCTTCTCCGCATGCAATAAACTCATCCTTAGCTAATTAATGCTAAATGAGTTTCTGCTATAACGTAAATAAAAAAAAACGCAATCATTTTCATAATTTCAGAAATTGGTTTGCAAAAATTTTCAAATTTATATGTTTTTTCAAAAGTTGTTTACATAAACAAACAAAAAAGTTTTTTGCAGATGTTTAATTTTGACGCCAATTTCTTTGTTGATCTAAAAATGACTTTAGCAGCGTGTTTACATTTTCAATCGTTTTACTTTTTAATAACATTTGCTGTTACGTAGTTTTCATATTTGTCAACTTACCAAAAATTAGTTTAAGTTTAACATGCATTCATTTAAGTGTTTTTTCTTGATGTTTTATTTGTAAAACTGTATTATTTAAGTGTTTAGTCACCACTGTAAACACACGTTTCTACTTAACAACATTTTTCTGTGTTTTTGTCCTACACATCATATATCAACGAGCAAGTAGTAAATAGACAGTTAACATTAACTTATGTCTGATAATACGAGTAATCCCCTGACTGACCAAGTTTTTGTAGTGTCAACTACTTGAGCTGCTATTGAGGATTATTTGCCCAGCCAGTGCTGCCTTATCCCCCTCCAACTACTGCTGTATGTTTGTTTATCATTGAACAGCTGAAACTCTGGCATTTGCAACTAGTAAATTTAGTTTTCCACTGTTTGCTGTCTTTCTTCTTTATTTATCGTTGTCTCAGTTGGGGTTTGCTACTAATTGAATCGATAGATTAGATAGATTATCCTGCCCAGCTGAAAAAGGGCACTACTACTTTTTTAGGCAATTTTTCTTCTTTTTATCTACTGTACTGACTGCATCATCTCCCCGTCAACCCCATGCTGCCTCAACTGACTGTTTAGATAAAAAGAAATAGATAGAAAAGTACCTGTTGACGAGCGCATCGCATCACTGATGCCGTTTCATCAATGCACCATCACCATCACCACCACCATCACCACCACCATCACCATCACCACCATCACTACCACCAACTGCTCCTGATGGCGGTGCTGGTACTAACAACAATTGATTTGACCATCGACAGCCCAGCTTGCCACCACTCATCAGCTTTGTAATGGTACTGCCGGTGCTGGTGATGGCAGTCTTCCCAAGTGCCTACTAGAGCATCAATTGTTGTTGTGGAGAAATGGTCAAGTGTGTGTGTGTGTGTGTGTGTGTGTGTGTGTTCGTTTGCCCACTGAGCCACAGTCCGTTCAGTGTTCATGCCCGTTTCGGTGTTTTGCTGATCTGCAATGTCGGTGCTCTGATCTCTCTGTTTTTAGTAAATGTATGTACTACTATCTTTGCGGCATTTGCACGTTTGTTTGAGAGCACTACTACGACTACTACTTCTCAGACAGCTCATCACCATCATCATCTACAACAGCAGCAGAAGCAGCAGCAGAAGTGACCTGTCATCGGCTGTCCACTTGGCAGTCAGTTCAGTGTTCAGTGTTTAGTGAGTTTGTGTATGTGTGTGTGCGCCATCGAAAGACAAGTGGACAATTGCCGGCCGGCAAGTGAGCCTCTTCAGATAAGATTTGGGCTACTAAGATTGGGTTTGTCTTGCCACTGCCTTTTTGCTGCTGCTGCTGTTGTTGTTTCACTTGACCATCTTAGAAAACGAGAAAGACAACCGACAAAATCACTCCTCTGCTGCCTAAATGCGGAAAGCTTTATCCCTGAACGTGTGTTTGTCAGCAACAGCAGCAGCAGCATCGATCAGCAGTGTTGCTTTGTTGTGTCAGCTTAAAGGAGGGCAAGTCTGCTCACCACCAATTTCTCATCACCACCACGACAACGACCCATTCACCGGCCATTTCCCTTGCAGTCACAGTCTTTTCGTAGTCATCTTCTTCACTGCCGCCACATCGAATTGCATTTTCACTGGCTTTGCTCATAAATAATTAATAATCAGACCATTTATTGTTGTGTCCAGTAGTGGTGGTGATGGCGATGATGGTAATGGTGGTGATGGTTATTTATGTGTCCATGTCAGCAACACTGTCTGCTTGTTGAATACAAGCCTGACTGTCGGTACGGGTCGCATCATCGCCGATTCAGTGGTTTCTAAATGCCGATACGTCCGCTCATTGAGCAGCTATTATTGATCAGTTTTAGGCAGTTTGTCTTCATTGTGAACTAGAATAGCTGCAAAAAACTGTGACAAAAAGAAAAGAGTGATGTTTAAAAGCATTTTGAGTTTTAGTACTGCCACTAACAATGATCAGAATAAGCATAATTATTTAAAACTATAACTACTTATGTTTGAGTCTAACTTTGATATTTCGTTTTTGTAATTGCTGATAGTCATTATGTTTTAAGTTTACTGATTTGCAAAAACATTAATGTGTCAAATGTTTAGTGTTTTAAACTATTTTTTGATTTTTTTTCATTTGACTAACTCGTTTTTTGTTTATTTTTTACTCAGATCTGACTCAAACGGACCGCACTTGTTGGATTTCATCATTTCGCATTTAGTGCATTTACTTTAATTGCTTCATCTCGTCAATTTCAACCTGACCTGAATCAACATATGCATTTTACTGCAATTTAATTTCTAAAATTAATTCAAAATACAATCAAGTTGACTGGAATCAACTATTTTTTACCAACAGCAACTTTCTCTGTGATTGCTTTTATTTATTTTTTATTTAAAAACATCACATTATAAATTTAGTTTTTATCATCATTTTTACCAGGTATGTGTTTGCATCTGTTTCTACTTATAACTTGCTTTCAAACAAACTTTATGACAGCTTAGCCAACTGTAATTGCACAGCTGGTTTTTACTTTTTCACCCTTTTCGCTCTTTCCTTCTGTTTCTTTCTGTTTTCTGGCTTTCTAGCTTTTTAGCGCTTTCAAACTGCCATTCAGTAGTCAAACGGTTCTCACCTCAATGCAACTAGTTGTGCACTGGAAAGACAATTGCAACTTTTAATCAGCTTTTTATATTGCTTGTGATTGCTGCAGGGTTTCCGGCGCAAACATCAGTCAACTTTCCGCCACAGTCAATTGTTTAGTACGATGATCAGTCAGTCAATTAGAGTTGTGTTGCACCATTGTGACAAAATTTGTGTGTTTACTTGATCAAGTGAGAGCAGTAACAGAAGCGCCGGTGAATGCCACTACACTGTCATCAGTTCAGGTTGCAGGTTGTGCCACATTGACTTTGACACTGCACTTGCACTTGGTGATTGGAATCGCCACCGCAGTCTGCTGATAATCACTGCTGCTGCTGCTGTTGATGGCAGGTGCTGGTGAGGCATTATCACATATCAGTCTCTCGGGGGAGTGATTTATGGGCAGTATTTAGCCGATGCCACTGACAGATTCAATGATTTACCCATTTGTTTGCTTGTCCAACGCTCTGTTTATGTGTTTGTCTGTGTGTGTGTGTTGCATGTCTGTTGACCTTTCAATCTCTTTCTCCTTCTTTTTCTCAACTGTTTGTTATGCCTAATACGATTGCCTTTTTCTCGCAAACATTGCTTGTTTTATCAACAAGACAAGAAGGGAAATTTGGCACGTCAAGTCAATGCACACACACACACTTTGGACACACTTCTATTTTTATTGAAGCTCATTAATTTAGTTTTTGTGTGATTGGTGTTTTCAGTTATTTTTTTTTAAAATTTTATTTTAATGTGTTTTTGGTCAGTGGCAACATTGTTTATAATTTGTGGTTTTATTGTTGCAAAAACGTTGACAAAAAGTCAAAGAAAAAACAGTCATCTGAAGTAATAAAATGGAGTCCCATCATCCGATCAACAAGGGAAAGGGCATGCTGTGGAGTGATGCCCCTCTCCGTCAACTTCGAGGCTGTTCACCAGATGCCTCCGTCTCTCCGACCTCCTCCTCGAGGAGCTCCCCTCGACCTCGGTCAGTGGTCCTGGTGGATCCACTACCGCCCAGCACTGCGCCACTCTGGCGAAATGCCCCCAATCATCATTATCAACCTCCTCCTGCTCGTCGTAACACACCACCAAACCACGCCACCATTTCGCCTGCCGTCTCATTTCAGCAGTCTTTGCGATCGTATCCGGTTTCCTCTTTTCCTTCCTCGTCTACTTCAAAGGGTACGGTACACAACTCGGCAACAAAGTTAGGTGCTCATCCTCACCAGCATCAGTTTAACCTGCACCAGCCAAAAACTGTCGCTGCCGAGGGTCCTGGGTCAAGGCGAGCCGGGCCAGGCACTGGAAGACTTCCCCAGTCAAAAACGGTGCCAGCTGCGCTGTCTTCAGCTGCTGCTCCTAAGGAAAGGACGGCCAACAAAAAACAGCCCTCCGAATGTCACGTGACCAGTCTGGAGGGTGAATCCTCGACGCCCTTCTTCCTTGACTACCTCGACTCGCAGTCGGCGATGGTGGCCGCCGATCCGATGCTCGCCCAGCCACTGGGCGCCTTCAACCACCGCCAGTTTATGGAGATGTTCCGCAGTGAGCCCTCTTCAGAGCAAACAAATGCAAATGCTGGCCAGGCAGCAAATGCCGCTGCCGCCGCTGCATTTTCTCTTTCCGGTGCAGCAGCAGCAGGTGCATCAGGTGCAGCAGGCGGTGCCGACGATTTGGGCAGTTTGCCGTACGCCGTGAACACTGCACTTGAAACAGGGCAGCAGCAACCTCAATTTCTTTTGCCTGAACACTACCACCTGGGCGCTCGCTCCTCTGCTCCCTTTGACTCGCTGGCGTCCACCGTGGGCAGTGACCAGCATTCCTATTCAAGGCCGACGCCCGTCGATCAACGACGCTCGGCGCCCAAATCTGCGTCTTTGGCGTCTGCGGCGGCACCAGGCGGCTACAGCAAAGCAGGCAAGCGTCCTAGTCAGACACTCGTCTTTGAGACACGCCTAAGCACACACACACACACATACGCACGCACGTTTTGCTGACACCAGTAGTTGTTCATTTTTCTATTATGATTTGCTGTCTTTTTGTTATTATGATTTGTCGCCATTGCCCTTTTCTCCATTGCACCACTGCCATCATTTCCGATGGTTGTGGTGTAACTTATGTTAGCTGCTGCTGCTGTTGTGGTTGTGATTCCCTATTCTTGGGAATGTAGAGCAACGCTAGCAGCAGTGACAGTTGTTTTTTTCAGTTGTTGCCCTTGGTTTTTTATTATTTGCACTATTTTATTCGTATTTAACTAGTTGTTTTTATTTTGATTTTATCTCTGGTTTTAAGTTTGTTTGCTCGATTTTGGTAGGCTCGATTATGTGATTTTTATTACTACTTTTACTCTACTTTTGCATACTGTTTTGTTTGCACCACCATCTGTTCATTTTTTTGCTTTTTTGCTACTGCATGTGCACGTCCAATCTGTTTTCTGGCTTGTTTGCCTAGATAATGCCATTTCCACTAAGTTCTTTTTTTCATAAACTAATTTTTTTTCACTTTTCCCCCCATAACAGAAAACATTGTATTCCGAAAAGCGCCATCCAAAACAATGGACAACAAAAACTCTCAGTCAAATTCAAATATATCGCAGCGTCTTCAGATTGCTGCCGAACGACGCACTCAAATAGAGGAGGCGAGAAGGGTAAAAGCTATCAACTGTTTTAACTAAATATCAATTACTAAACAAAACACTTTTTGTTTTCCTGTCAGGAACGCGTTCAACGACAGATTGAGCAGTCACCACGACCAACAGTGGCCGCTGCAATGAACAGCCACGGTTTCAACCAGAACCCTTCGGTCGCCTTTGGGAGCACCCGTCCGCGGAACATTGACCTCACCCGACCGCTGGTGACGCCCATTCCCAGTGCCAGGCCCAAATCGGAGATATTTCCCAGCACTTTCTACGCTGGGGCTGCCCACAGCGGTGGCGGCGGTGGTGGTTCAACGCAGGTTGACAGCAGTTCATCCGCCTACTTTTCCACACCGCTGAAAGCATCGTCTCAGCACGTCTTTGCCAAGGATGACGCCAACTACCAGCCGGCAACTCGAAGTCCACGAACCCCACTGCAACCGCAGCAGTCCACGACGACGACGCCGTCGCTAATGTCCCAGTCAATGATAGTGCCCAGCAGCAGCAGCAGCAACAGTGGTGGTAGTTCCAACTACCGAGCCGCTCGTCGTCACGACCCCGAGCTGGTGCCCGCCATGCAGAAGTACATCTTCCGCGAGTACGCCATGCCCACCTCCGCCTCCTCGGGCACGCCCTCTCTGCGCAAGGAGAACAGCATGATCTCCTCGATGATGTCCACCAAGTCCTTCCAACAGGGGCCCACCTCTTCCTCTTCCTTCTACCGTACGCCCTTTGGCGGGCCGCAGAACCGCCCCAAGAAGTCCTACAGCATGAATCGACTGGATCAGCTGGCACAGCCCAGGCGACGAGTGGAGCCAAAAGGTGAGCCCAAACCAAGTCCTTTTGTTAAATTGTTGATAATTTTAACTAATGATTAATTAATTTTTGTTAACTTCAGTGCCCACATCAGCGTCATTTGTGCGTCCCAAAATGGAGCCGTTTACCCCCAGTTCCAAGAAGCCAGCTCCAGCGACAGAAGGAGGTGAAGGACGAGTCAAACCGATTCCACCGCCAAAAACGTTGTTCAAGAGTCCCAGACCGCAGACTGCAGCAGCCGAACCGTCGAGCACTAGTTCACCATCTGCTGCTGCTGCTGCGACCCCAGCCGTTCCCAGTCGAAGTCGTCCGGCAACGACGCCTAAGCCTCGTCCACTTAGTCAAATTGAACTCTCATCGACGCGTAAGTTTAAACCTCAACAACACAACTTCAACGCTAAAATAAACTGTTCAACTAATGTCCATCTTTTCTCCTTTTTCCTTTTAGAATCGGCTGCAGCATCGGCTGAAGAGGCGGCAAATGCAGCAGCGAATGAAGGCGAAAAAGAGTTTGAGGGCAGCGCCGATGACCGCCTGGCCGAGTACAAGAGAGCCCTTGCCGAGAAACGTGCCATGTTCCGTAAGCAGCAGGAGGAGCAGCAACTGCTGCAGCAACAGAATCCAGTGAGAAAGGCCAAAATTGTCAAACCAGAGCCGGCACCGGTCGTGGCAGAGTCTGAAGAGAGCAAGAAAGCGGCATCTTCCTCATCTTCGTCTTCTTCCTCCTCATCTGAAGCATCCGACAATGAGGCGGACAATGAGGACGATGAACACAAACAGCAGCAAAACAAACCTGAATCAGTTTCCACTGCTGTTGCTGCTGCTGCCGCTCCTCTCTCAGTCGAGTTGGCCCAAGTGAGCAGCGAGGAGGCAAAGAAAACTGCGTCCGAAGCTGTTCCGGCACCTTCGCAAACTTCGTCTGTCACTGAATCAGCAAACGTCAACAGTGAGCAGCTAATTTCCTTCGGTGACTCTTCACCGTCAGCAGCCAGCCCTCAAGTGCCGCCACCTAGAGACGGTAAAAAGAAAAACTTTTCATTTCGGAAACATTTTTGCTAAACTATTTTTCTTTCTTTTCTTTTTCGGTGATGACCAGCAGTGATGACCGGTGACATGATGAGCACCAGTTTAACGGGCGACCTGGCGGCTTTGGCCATCAATTCGGGAGCAAACAGCAGCCGAAGTGAGATGGCGGAAAAAGCGCTGGCCGGCGCCTCTATGACCGCCTCGCTTGACCTCTCGCTCCTCAACGAAAACAAACCGGGCTTTTCCGGCAACAGCAAAGCCGGCGCCACCACCTTCACCAAGGAGCAGCTTGAGGAGCGCAGCGCCCAACTCCTCCAGCAGCAGATGGCCGAACGGGAGAAGCGCAAAAGTGTACGTGTGCCTACTTTACAGACTGTTTCTCACCATTTAAATTCTAAACAATAACGTTAATTTTTGTTGGTTTTTTTCAGCGCGTTCAAGAGATTCTCAAGCGCACTCGCAAGGACGAGAAAGCAAAGGAGGGCGCTTCCAAGCAAACGGACTCTAACGGCTCCAACGGCGACTCCAGTCAGTCGGAGAACGAGGCGAACAATGGCAACAACTCAGATGAGGCCTCCAATGAACAGGCGCCAGTTGGCACCAGCAGTGGTGGTGCAGAGGATGGCAGCAGCGGCAGCAAATTCAACGGCCACAATGGAGAGTCCTCCGGAAAGGCGACGACAGCGGACAACGGACATTCCAATGGCCACCTCGGCTCCAATCACCACCGAGACATGAAGACCTTCGTCAGCGAGAACGAGCAGTCCCTGCCGCCGACTAATGGATTCTAAAGGATAAAGAAACAGTGATGGGCGGCAGCTCGATACTATTGTTGACGTATTTTGATATCTTTTTTTTTATTTGCAAAATGAATGTTTCATTGAGAAACCCAAACCCAAACACACACCCACACACTTTACAGATTATGCGCGTTTTATCTTCTACTGAACAGACCTATATTCTTTTGTTCATCTTCCCCAATTCACATCTCTGCTCATTACTGCTTTTGTTTGCCATTTTTTCCTGTTTTGTGTTTGATAAACTGTTTTGTAACTCAAACGACAAAACACAAAACAACTTCTGCTCTTTTGCCTTCATCCTCTTTTGATGCATCATATAGTGATAACAAATTTAAATAGATGCATTTACCTGTTTTATCTTTTGCTTCACATCGCACACTGAGAAACGAATCAACAAACATAAACATTGACACGATCTACACCTGAATCACATCAACAACACTGATAAACACTGATAGATTACCGTAGAATGAAAAAAGTGAATCATGTTGTGACATTGATAATTTATTTATTTTTTCTTTAATTTTAACATATTTGATTCAAACAGATTTTTTTGCTCATTTAGTTTGTTATCATTTATTTTTTTCTTTAATTTTAATTTACATTATCACAGTTTTTAGCCCACGTCTGTCAAATGCAAACTTTTTATGTTGAGTGATATATTCCATATTAATAAAAATATATTTCCTAAATCAAATTGCAATCTCAAATCAAATTACTGTTTTGAAACAACTTTTGGCAACACGGCCAAAAAATCAACGAATATATTACATAACTTTTCACAAATCTGCTGATTGCTGTCGTTTTTGCTGCGTACAAAATAAATGGTTGGGTGTTTGGCACTTGTTTCCAAAATTAACTTTTTGAGTCCTTAAACTAAATAGTTTCGAGTAACACCGTTTAAAACTAAAAGTAACAGTCATAGTTATCTGAGCTGGTTTGACTAACATTTTGAAAAACATAAACTTTAACTTTAAACACTACTTTTAATGACCATGACTCAACAAACGAAAGATCGCTAAACGGCGACAACTAAATGAGTTAGTTAGTAGCCAAAGTTGTCTTTGTTATTAAGATACTTTGACCAGTTTTTGAATGCAAATGTATATCGTTAAAACTAAACGTTTATAATAGCAAATGTCAAGCTGTTTTTAACAAGAACTTTGTGAGTTTGAAGTTAGTTGCTTGTGTATATAGGCAGTTTCCTTCTGACAACTCAACCTGGACGACTTATGCTTGTGTTCACTCTACTCAGAACTTCTTTACTGGCTTTCTAAAAACATAAATCTAGGCGTTTTGGTGAAAGCAATTTATCTTGCTCATTGCAGTTTGGTAAGGCTATATTTATTCAACCAACACTTACACAAATAATCTTTTAAGTTAAAATAGCAACCAACTTTTAAAAACGTCATTTAGAGGCAAATTTTGTGTTTTCTCTAGTTTAAATTTTTAGTTTTAGGTTTGATAACTAAGTAATTTTACCAGTAAGTAGTCTAGCTAAAAACTCAAAATATTTAAAACCAATTTAGTGTTTTTACCATTTAAGTTATTAGATTGACTAGTTTTTTCCTACCAAAACTGCTGTTGCTTGTCCTTCAACACGTCTTCTACGGATAGTATTGTTTTTTAATAAATCTCTTAACAACGTGCCTTTCAGTTCCCAGATGCACCGCCATTTTTGCCAGAGCTTTCCTTCCCAACCACTTCCGCAAGCTTTTTATAGTGTTTCAGTTGAGTGCAGTCGAACCTTGGTAGTCTTCAGAGCACCGCCACCACCACCATTGCCACTTCCAGCGTTTGCCTTCTTCCTCCCACATACCTTTTAGGACTGCTTGCGCAGAGTAAACAAAGAACAAGCGGCCACTGACCAGATGAGTCCCCTACCACCAAAAGTGCCTTTCACTAAACCTGTTTGCTGAAATGTTTAGTTCTAGCGCCGGTTACTCCCTTTTCACAATCAAAGCTCCAAACGACAGTGAAAAACGCCCCCTGATCAACGTCATCTCGACGGAAAGGAGAGGATGCCTCCAGGGCGTGAACCTGCTCTAGAATGGTCGGCCGTGTCATCGGCTAGGCAGGTCATCAACCAGGTCACTTCTGATCGACAGGCGTCACCAACAGACCCTAATGAGTATCTAAACTATAATGGCGACCTAGCCGAACAGTCGAGAGACACTCTTGAGCAAACTTATCAGAACTTTGAAGCAAACCCTGTGGGAAAGCCGGAACCGCTCTTTTGTGAGACGATAGATGACCTTGAATTTGCCTGTTTCAGCAACTTAGAAGACTTGCAAGACTACTCTTGGTGCGAATGTAAAGAAGATACACAGAACTTGCTGGAAAATGCAGAAAAAACTGAAGAAAAACTTAAAGAAAAAGACAAAAAGCAAGCAGATGAAGCTAAAGACAAAACGGACAGCCCGCCTAAGACAAGTCCTTCAAGCACTTTGTACACGGTGACACGACAAAAACGAAAAATCACTGGAGCGGCTGTGCCTTACAAGGACCAGTACACCTACTCATTCGACTTCCTTGATGATGAGAACTTTGGCAAAAAGTACGTCGACCCGGATAACTTTGAAGATGAGGTACAGATAATCTTTCTTTCTTTAGCTGTAGCCTGCGTTACCTTATTAACTATAAAACTGTTTTTCTTTCTTTTGCCTGCCTTTTCTTTTTCAGTTTTATTTTCTAGAGAACTTTAAAACTCACAGTCAAGGCGGTGGTGTGCATTCTAGGCAAGTTTCAGGAGATGCCCTTAAGAAAAGCAAAAGGGTCTTTGATCATGGGAAAGCAAGAGAAACGCCGAAACATGGTAAACTGCAGAAAAAACCACAAAAACTAAACAACTCAGAGCCAAAGTTGAGCACTGACAACTTTACTGTGATAAACCCTCAGAAACCTAAAGCGTTTAAGCGTTCAGTTAGTATTAGCAATAAAAGAAAAAACCAGCAGCAGCCGAAACATATTGACATCAAAGTTAATGTAAAAAAGTTTGACAATTGTTCATTGGAAGAAACAGATCTTCCTCTAAAAGAGTTTCCCTCCGATGACGACTGCAAAATTCTGCTTCAGGAAAAGATGAAGCAAGCTTTTCAGGCCCTTTCTAGTAACCTTTCTGAAGATGTGCAGTCACCGTTGCCAGCAAAAAGGCAAAAAGTTGAGCCACTTCCAGCATCCCCTTTGATTGATGTCGAGCTTCACCAAGGAATGATCCCAACAATCTTCCACGCTGCAAAGTTTTTTCCCAACTTTGAGTCTGTCTACGATATGTGGTGCAAAACTCAGAGAAAAACCTATACTGATTGGCAAAAAAGTAGCCAGACTTATGCCAAAAGAAGAGAGGCAACTCGTACTACTTCGCTGCTAGCAAGGCCTGACTTGCGAGTGCTCAGTGCGCTGAAGGCAGCTGTCATTCCAAACGAAGGCATCAGGGGAATCGGCCAGCAGGAGCGACAGCCAGCGCCGCAGAAACAGTCTCAGCCACCAAAACAGCAAATGCAGAACCGACAACAACAGCAAAAACTGCCTCGACAACAACAACGGCAGCCGCAGAAGCAACAGCTGACGCGCCTACCGAGCAGCCTTAGCCGGCAGCAATATCAAAGACAGCAGACGCAACTGCACCAGCAAATGCTTAAACGGCAGTATGTGGCCAACTACCAAGCGCCCACTGGCGGACAGCTGCTGCAGCAGAAAAGGCCGCCGCCGCCGCCGCCACAAGTGGAGCACCACCAGGTACTTGCGGCGGGGAAGCGGCCGTCCTTTCTGGGGCCGAATGGTGGCCACACTGCCGGGGTGGCCAGCCAGCAACGACAGCCAAAACATGTGATCATCTATCGGCCGGGAGGTGCTCAAACGCTTCAGAAGGCGGCAGCCATTGGCCCTTCACTGCAGCCACCCGTTCAACAGCAAAAGCCAGCTGAGAAGGTGATGTCAGTGGGCTCTGGGACGATTCGCCTGCCAGCAACAGCAGTCGCCAGTTCAGCATCTAACCCAGTTACTAGTATAAGCGGAAGTGTTGGCACCAGTGGCCCTGCAACCCTAAACGTCCTGACGCCCAGCAAAGCACTGACAACGGCAACAACCCCCGCCACAACTGCTGCCCCCAAAACGTTGCCTGCAAAAGAAATGCCTTCTTCGGCGGCGTTAGGAGCAGTGAAATACCCGTCTGCAGCCCAGACAGTGCCCTCTGTTACCGTCAATGGTGGCAGCAAAGCGTTGCCCATCAAGGTCATGAGTACGCCCAGTGGCCAGAGTGTGCATCTGATCAACGGACGACAGCCAGTTCGGCTGGTCGCCTTGCCTCCCTCAACTGCGGGCCCTAGTAATGGCGGACAAACTCAACTAACTAAAAAATTTGTTGTAGTTTCATTGACAAAGACAGTTTCGGAAAGTGGCAGTGGCGATGCTGTCTGGCAATCGGCGATGACAACAGTGACGCCAACTATAAAATATCCATTAACTTTTTTTACGTCGAAACCCACTGTGATAAATCTGGAAACAGAAACAAAAAAGGCGCAACAGGCCGATGCTGCAATGGCTAAGCGTCTTGCCAAAATGTTTGGCCCAGTTACTGAATCAGCTAGTGAATTCGCGATTGTCCCGCAAAAAATACAAATTTGCTGAAACTTGAACTACCCTACAGAAAGTACAAACAACATTTATACCGACAGAAAACAATAATTACGAAACTTTTTAAACAATTATTTTTGCATTTTTTTCTGTTACACTTAGGTTATTACCGAATACTTTTTAAATACAAACAAATACCTCAATAACCATACTTTTATATTTGAGCACGACAAACAGAAAGCAAATGTACAATAAATTTTGCCTGTTTATTTGTTATTTTTATACTGTAAACGTATTTGCTTAAAAGTTTTCAAAAGATAAACGTCATTTTAAAAAATAACATTATTTTTGAGCATGCCATGTTGAAAGTTGTGGTTCTAGATCATTTCATCGCATGCTTTTTCATCGCAAGCCAATTAGCTGGCCGCTATATAAAACCGCTTTAATATTGGGACAAACTTTTAGTTTTGAAACAAATCTTAACTTGTGATTTAATTATCTTTTGTTGTCATGGTTGGCAATATAAAAGTTATCTTTGTCATTTTTATAAAAATTAAAAGCATGAAGTAAACTTTTAATTTTTTTAATGTGATTTTTACATACAAATAATAAGTTAACTGTTTTGTGAACAAATTGAACATGTATCAAAAAAGCAAACTTTTTACTTTTAAACACTTACCAACATTTGTAATTTTTGTTTTTATTTATTTAACAAAAAATTTAGTGACAACAAACGCAAACGTCAATTTTACTTCTAATGTTAATGCTATTAAAGTGAATCAATTGACAACTTTTACTTGTTTAGTCAACAACTTTGATCCAACTAAACAAAACTATTCAATCAATTTTTATAGTAAACGAGATAACTTAATTGCAACGTATGAAGTTGAAAGTATGTGACCATAGTTATTAATTTAAAAAACGCTATAATATTTTAACAATAAAAATTGGTTACACAGAAAGTTCTAAGAATCCTCTCTTGTTGTCTATAAACCGCCATCCTTTAATCACTGTTGAAAGTGGAAACATTTGCTCCTATCCTCAGTTTGATTTACGCATCACTGAACATCATGACAACAGACAACTCTACTGGTGTGATCTTCAGTATAATGAACATTCTTTTCCATCCAGCAAATGGCCAGAAACTCCTTTTGTAGATTTTGTGTCTACTAAACTGAGTACTCATGTACGCAAAGGAAGTTGCGTAATCGATAATTTTGAACCAGTTAGAAACAATTACACTGTAAAGTTTTTTAGCACTTTGGGTGCTAAGGATGTCAATTTAATTGCTAGCATTGACGTTAATTGTAAGTTTTGTGCCTTATTATTCAAACTATTTAAAAATATTTTTGTTTTTTAGCTAATCAAAGTAAAACATTTATTCCTTCTATAAACCCTCCATGGATTTCAATTGAAGCAGAAAGTATTTCTTTTCCTAAATTTGAAATTGTTGCCGGTTTAAATAAAACTGAAGGAAAGTGGTGGTGTGAGTTTAGCGGAAACAGTCGTTCTGGCATTAAAAAAGTTAAATCAATTGAGCATCCATTGAATTGATACAAAATTACAATTTTGAGTTTATAATTAAACTACAATAAATAGTTTAACAATACTTTGAGTTTAAACACAAAGATAACACATTAAATTTTGCTACAAAAACATAAAAATTATAAAATTGATAACTGTTTAATCTAAAGTATAAAGTATAACAGTTATTTACCGTTTGTAACTTAATTAATTTTACTTGTTTCAAATCATTTATACTCTAGCTGCTCTCTAATAAATAAGTTTAGATTCAGTATTTGTTGTAATATCTTATCATTAATGATATTTTGGGGTTTTACTATCAAAAACACTTTGTTAATTAACAGCAATGTCTTATAAAATGCATGAAATTAATGTAATTTGAAAAACATATTCAACAAAACAGAAATGGCAACTTTCAGTTTACTTTTCTTTGCTCAATTTCTGTTGTTAATCACAATCTCAGCCGCTGCTGATCAGCAGATTAAAAATGCTGCTGGCGCAGTAGTGTGCGAAGTGATCGACGGTCATCTCGTTCGTTTTATCAACCGACATCGAAACCAACAAAAGTTGCAGTTTACCGTTCACCCTCCAGTCGTGGAGACAATCAAACCAAAGGATAACACACCGAACACATGGATTCTTCACCTGAACGACAATACCAATGCCGAGCTGTCAATTGTTGATAAGGGTGATAACACTGAGTTTAGCTGGCTGTGGCACGGTGGCGGACCCAATGGCGAACGAGACGTCTGTTTCAGCTACGCCTACAACCAAGCTAAATGGTAACAGTTGTTGTTTTGTATTTGAGCATAGTTATTTGTCCTTAAAGTAGCTTTGTTTTAGTATAACACTTTACTTCGATATATCATTTCAGGTACAACGCTTACCAGAGCATGAACTCCACCTGGCCGCTCAGAACTGATCGCGCTGAGACAAAGCAGGCTTTCAACTTTCTCATGGACTACGACCGCTTCAACTCTCGTGACAAGGACAAGGAGGACATTATGGTGTTGGAACAGCTTTTTCTAAATACCGACGGCTTCGCCCTGTCCCTGGACCACCAGCAGCCGCTGTTCATCAGCCGAAAGGTGGGCGCCGATCCGCAGCTGTGCTTCACCGTGGCCAATGTGCCGCCGTACAACGTGAACGACCACGACGCCGCCTACCTGGACATCAAGTTCAAGGTCTTTGCCTCGAAGAACGTTCGCGCCGTCACCGACTACGTGGTCCACGACTCGGGGGTGATGCCCAAGGTGACCGCGGTGCCGGACGAATCCGTCTTCCGCCACCCGACCTGGTTCCTCTGGGAAATGAATCACTACGAGACACAGCACGGCGTGGACATGTTCCTCAACGAAACCGTCCAGCACGGCTTTACCGCAGAGCACTCCCAGCTGTCGCTTGACTTCTGGGAAAGCGATTACGGAAACTACACCTTTGCAAAGGGGCGTTACCCTAAACCGGATGATATGCTGACCAACCTGACCGGGCACAACTTTGCCGTGGGCGTGCCCTTCTACGGTCCTTTCCTCAATGTCGACCACAAGACCGCCGAGACGGAAAAGCTGTTTGTGAAGAACAGCAAGGGCAAGGTCTCCAACATTGTCGACTTCAGCAATCCGGCAGCGGCAAAACTCTACCACGACCGGCTGACCGCCCTGCTCGGTCCCAAGAAGCTGGACATCATTCAGCTCTTTCCGCACTTCACCATCGGCTCGGACTTTGTCGTCTCCGACCCGGTGGCGCAGAAGTACCCCAGCATACTGACGACGCGCTACCTCGAGGAGGTGGTGAAGCTGGGCAAGAAGATAGTGATCAGCGAGTTCGCCTTCAACTCACAGCACCTGCCCGTCTTCACCCGGCTGACCAACAACTACCGCGAGTCGTACAGTCAGCAGCTGCGGGAGATAGTGGCCGACACGCTGTCCGTCTCCCTGGCCGGCTACTCCTTTGTCATTCCCTACTCTGCGGGCGGTTTCTTCAGCGGCTTCAAGCCCTCTGAGGAGGAGTTCATTCGCATGGTGCAGGCGATCACCTTCATGCCGGCAATGTCATTCACGCGCAAGCCCTGGCAGTACACCGACAAGACGGTCAACCTCACCAAGGCGTTGCTAAAGCTGCACGCCGAACACGTGCCTACTATAATAGATCTGGCGAAGAAGCGTCTCACTACGGGCAGCCCCATCATTCGCCCGCTGTGGTACCTCACTCCGGACGACGTCAAAACCTACGCCATCAATGATCAGTTCCTTCTGGGGGATGACATTCTGGTGGCACCAGTGCTCACTGTCGGCCAGCGGGAGCGGTCGGTGTACTTTCCGGCCGGCACCTGGACTGACCAGCACGGCAAAGCCTACACCGGGCCAAGTGAGGCTAAAGTGCAGGCGCCCCTCGAAGAACTGCCTTATTTTAAGCGCAAGCACTAAACAATTGATGACTTTACATTTTCGCTGTTTAAAATGCGTGCTTGATTTAGTTGTTTTTTCAGCAAAAGGTTAACGGCATTGTTGGTAAACAGTAGTGCACTTTGCTTCTGCTTTATAAAAAACCGAGTTTTACCAGTTAATTTTTGTTGTTTTTTATTTTAGTGTTTATCGGATTTTTGCGCGAGTTTATCGTAACAACCGTTTATTATCGTATCCTGATTTGATTTTTTACAGCAAACTTGTAAATACTTTTCCGCCAAAAGTTTTTAGTTCCTGAGTATCAATATCAATATCTGCTACTTTTGTATAAAAGCAAAATTGTGCACATTTAGCAAACAAACAAAAGCATATACGGCTACCAAAAGCATTGCGAAAAATAAAACTCAAACAGCATGGGAAACGCAACAGGGTTTTGTTTTACGTTGTTCTTTTTACTCATCGTACAACCTTCACTAGGCGTCAAAATTGGTCCAGAAAACTTGCTTAACTTAGGTTTGTACTCTTAAAAGTTTTACCACAAATAACAATTGTAGAGACGTTCTGACCGTAAAAACTTTACCACATTATTTGTCAACTTCAAATACCAGAAAGCTGTGGTCAACGATCCAACAGTGCCAGCTCGTACATCATCGGCGGTAGCACTGCCGGCGCAACGGCCTTTCCCTGGGCAGTGGGCCTTTTGCGGAAGAACATCAAAAAGGAGAACGCCCTCTATTGCGGCGGCTCGATCATCGACGCATCGCACATTCTTACCGCCGCCCATTGCATCAAACTGGAGGACGGTAAGGTGCTGCACGCCAAGGACATCCACATTCTGGTGGGCACCAACAACCGAGTGCTGGCCAATGACCGCCACCGAGCCGTCGAGCTGGTGCACGCCGTCTCCAAGGTGAGCTACCACAGCGGCTACCGCCACAAGGACGTCGGCCACGGAGACGACATTGCCCTGCTGAAGCTCTCCAAACCGCTTGACTTTGAGCGGCTTCAAGGACGAGCGACGCCCGTCTGTTTGCCGCCAAAGAAGACGGCCAAAACCTATGAAAAGGAGCCCCTCTCGGTGGCCGGCTGGGGACTGACTAAGGAGGGTGACCTCAGTTCACAGCCTGACCTCCTGCAGACCGCTGATATGGACGTCATCACCAATGCCCAGTGTCGGAAGAAGGTAAAGTCCAGTGCAGTGCCCAGCTCGATGATGTGCACCTTCCGCGAAGGGGGCAGCTCCGTAGGCAATGGCGACTCAGGCGGGCCGGGCACGCTGCTCGGCGATGACGGTCGTCACTATCAGATGGGTGTGGCCAGCTTTGCTGTGAACAACAACAGCACCGCACCCAGTCCGTCAATATTTACCCGTGTGGACCGCTTTCTGGACTACATTCACAAGAATGTCAAATAAGTGAATGAAACAGACGCAAAACTTTTTCTTTTTGTGTTTTTTTTACCTAAAATAAACAGCAGAACACTGCGTTTTTGTGTAATTTACCGCCTCTAAAATTTAGTAAATCAAAAACTTGTATTTAGTATAGAGAAAGTAAAAAGTTGCTTAAAGTTCCAACTAACTGCCTCGTTGCTCTGTGAAACAAGTGAAATGATAAGCAGGCAGTCTGCAAACACGCGTGCTCATGCCTGCTCGTAAACAATGTAACAAGCTGTTGTCAGGCTTTGCTGCCGTTGCCGAACAGTGTTTGTTGTGAGCAGCCAGCTAAGGTGGCTGCAATCACAGTGTAAACAGTAAGTCGCCGGCTGCTGCTTCTGCTAATGTTGTTGCCAGTTTTCTGTTTCTACTTCTGATCTCGACGAGCTTTTAGTGTTTCACACCGCTACTAGTTCTTTTGTTTTCTTGTTTTGTTTCTAGAGTGATGACTGCCTTCAAAATGAGGGAGGCTAGTTATGCTCATTTGTTTTCCTGTTGTGGCATCATTTTGCTTTGCTTGCTACAGTCTTGCGTAAAAGCAAACAACGGCAATAGTGATGAAAGCTATCACGAGCAGCTCATAGTGCGATCACTGAATCGAGGTCAAATTGGCGCCTACTTTACTTTTAGAACTTTTGTTCCTAAATCACTGGATGCTGCACCTTACGGTGGCAAAGATGGTAATGTCCCATTGCAATTGCTATTAAAAGTGTCGTAACTAACTGTTTTTTTGTATGCACACTTATAAGCTCAATCAGCAACTCACAATGACGTTTTTCCGTTGTCACTACTTCGTTTGTTTCACCAGCAGGACGTTCAAGAGTTGCACCTTTCACTTACAAAGGGAAAATGGAAGTACGACCGTTGGGGACTGCCCATTCGAGAGGTGCCACCGAACGCCCACCTCAGTGCCTGGTTTGGCAGCTATCTAAAGTAAACTGCTTGTGCTTACAATTGACAAGTTTATAAATCACATTTTAACAATTGTGTGATTGCTTTCAGCGCTCAAGACAACTGGCAAAAGCTGACCAGTCTTTTGTCTGGCCAGTTTTGCGCCTCCATTAACCTGATCAAGCCGACCGAGACCATTCGCCCGAAGGCCGCCTTTCGACCCTTTCTAAGCCGAGCCGATTCAGTCGCTCAGTCGTTCTTTGCCAATGGCAGCAGCACTGACCAGTTTACTGCCTCTCAGCAGAAAGAGTACGGCTTCATGGCGGCACTGCCTCAAGAGGCCATCTGCACCGAGAACCTAACACCCTGGACCAAGTTGTTGCCCTGTCGTGGGCGAAAGGGCATTGGCAGTCTGCTCGTGGCAACCAACCTCTTCAACTCGCAGTTTATCTCCCTCTCACTAGATTTCCGCTTCACCTGCTCGGTATGGCAAAATCAAAGCATGTTTTTCAGTAGATTCTTTAACCACTTTACCATTACCACAGGATATCACCAATTGCGCCGCCACCTCGGGCATTGAACTTCGCCAGTCAATCCTAGCTGTCTTTGACCCACCCCAAGTGGTCGACGGTCGGTATTCGTGGACGCTAAACTCCCTTTTCAACAGTCCACTGCAGCACCACTGTCCACTGGCCACCAGTAGTCACGTGTACGTCGAGGCGACGCACCTGAACGCCAATGTTGCCGGCAGAAATGGCCTCAACTCCTCCAAACTGACGGTCATTCCCAGTGCCTATGTGCGCTTTACCGACAGCAACCTTGAGGAGAGTGGTACTGGGGGGCTGCAGGTGCAAGTGATTGATGAGGTGGCAGCAGCTGAACATTCCTTAACAGAAACTGATCTTTCACTTTACGCCGACTACGATTTAAGAAAACTGTTTGAAGAAATAGACGCAAAGCACCAGCAACGGTTGCAGGAGCAGCAGCAACAGGAGCAAAAGAACTCAGCTCCAGCTCGACGACCAACATTGAACCTGGGCATTCAGTACCCGAGCTCGTACCGGGGAGTGCTGCCGTCAAGCATGGCAAAGCGGGCCAACTCCTTCTCCACGGTCACCGTTCGCCGACACGCCCGCGGCTATGGCGTCGCCTCGGGCGGCCTCTCTGTGACGCTTACCAACTCACTGCCGGTGCCGGTGTACGCACTGTACCTGGACACCGTTCCCTGGTACTTTCGCCTCTACTTGCACAGTCTGCTCATCGAGGCGAAGCCCTTGGGCAAAGCCCAGCCAACAACAAAAGGCAGCCTCATACGGCCCAGCTGGATTCACTACCAGCCGGCGGTGGACCGGCAGCGGCCGCACCACCTTGAGCTGCTAGTTCAGCTGCCGGCGGCCTCCGAGGTGGAGCTCCGCCTCACCTTTGACCACCAGTTTCTCCGCTGGACGGAGTACCCGCCGGACGCCAATCACGGCCTCTACATCACCCCCGCCAGTGTCACCTTCTACCTGCCAGGCGGCGAAGATGATAATAGCAGGAAGAACGGCACAAAACTCTCCTCCTCACACTTTGAACGCTTTCTGCCGGCATTCTTTGAGCAGCTGACCAGCGGCGGAAAGACGGGCACCGCAGTGGACGAGGCAGCCCGCCGACTGGCGTTGTTGCAGCGGTACAACCCACTGCGGCTGTACACCGAGCCGGTGCTCATCTCCATGCCGACGCCTGACTTCAGCATGCCCTACAATGTCGTCTGTCTGGTGTCCACGGTGCTCAGCATTGCCTTCGGGCCCATCTACAACATCACCACACGACGGACAAAGCTGACCAAGAAGTACGTTGAGGAAAATGTCAAGGGTGAGGGTGAGGAGGATAAAGAGCCGAAGAGCAAGAAGAAGAAGTGCGTAGTCATGTAAAAAGGCAAAGATTTTTGTAAAATTGTTTGTATTGTACAACAGAATTTTTGTATCAACCTATTCTTGCAAATAGATTTTTTTCTATTTCTCTGCACTGACTTTTTTGTTTTACAAGTTACACTGTTAAAAATATTGAAAAACGGTTTTTACCAGTATAACGAGATAAATGGCGTTTTTCTGATGATGCCAAATTCGAGTTGATCAGATAAACGGGAGTGTTTTATCTAGATTTTTTACTTTTGGATTGGTTTTTTAAATACTAAATAAACTTTAATTTTATTTTAAAATCCACCTTTCAAATCTTTGCCTTTTAATTTGTCTATGTCTATTTTGGATTGTCTCTAAATTTTATGGTTAACAAGAAAACCAAAAAAATTGGAACATTGTCTATTGTTTTGGCTGATAATGCTCTGGTTTTGGCAGCTGTGCTTAAGCAAGTGCACTATTGCAGGAGTTGCAATGCTTAACGAGTTCAATTTAACAAAAATCTTAGATTTAGACAAAAGTTAAGCGAGAGAGCACAATTGTGTAAAAAAACAATGCAAAGTCCAAAACGGCAAAGTCTGGCCACACTTGGCACTGTGATTGTCTACGAACTCGAGTTTTGCAAACGGAACGAGCGAGGCACAAATTGGTGGGCGTTTACAGTGTCCAAGTGTCGTCAGGATAAGCTGTTGCCCAAGCTTAAAAGAAAAGTTAGCGGTGCACAGTTAAGTTAGAAGTGAGCAAAGTAAATTTGACTGAACTTTTGTTTTTATTAAACAATTCAAAATCAATTAAACAAGCGATTTTGCAGCCAGCAAGACTGTGATTAACAAATTTTTGAAAACATAAATAAAGCGGCTGCTGTTTTAAAAATTATTCAAATGATGGAATGAGTAAGAAAGAGGAGAATAGACAAAAAGTAATAAACTAACAGTAAAAAGGAGAAAAAGTAAAAGATACAGCAATAGAAGCACGCACGGCAGATCTGTGCAATCCCTGGTTAAACCAAGAGTTTGCTGACTTGCAAAAGCTTGTGAGGAAGTACAGGAGACGGCACTTGGGAGCTGAGTCGCTTTTCTGAAAGGACTTTACCTAAACGAGTGGAAGGTATACAAAAAAGAGCTTTAAGAAAGCAGTTTTGAAGGAGAGCTGGAGACAATTCCTTGTTTTTCAAAAAGCTGAAAATATTTGGTCCAAAGCATTTCGATTGTGTAAAAATGGAAATATCTAGCCACCAACGACAATTAAAATAAACAACGATGAATTTACAGGAAATGCTCAAGAAACCGCAGAGTACCTTCTGAAAATCTTTCTTCTAAACGACGACCTGTCAGACGATGAGATACAAAAGAACATCAGAATGGAAGCAACCTGCAATTGCAGAAAAAGGACCGCTAACTCTCCATTCACACAAAACGAAGTCGATGTAATTGTGAAGAGACAGAATGACAAAAAGTCTCTCGGAAAAGATGCACTCACTGCAAATGTCATCAAGCAGTTTTATGACGTAGCTCTATATGTACTTCTGGGGCTGCTTAATGCCTGCTTGAGCGTTGAATGTTTCCTAAAAGTGTTCAAACATTTTGTGGTTAAGGCAATTCCAAAGCCAGGCGCAGAAAACAAGACCTCCCCAAAAGCGTGGAGACCAGTTAGCCTGCTGCCAGTCATGGGATAGATCTTAGAAAAGTTGATGATCGACAGAGTGATGAACGATCTTGAAGAAAGAGGAAAGTTATCGGACAAACATTACGGATTTACTCGAGGGAAACCAACAATTCAGGCAGTTTGGCGACTGACCACTTAAGCGGAGGAGGCTTTTGCTCATAAGGAGTTAACGGCTGTCATCTCATTGGATATCTCAGGTGCATTTGACAACGCATGGTGGAGCGCAATTCTGCCAAAACTAAAAACAGATGAGATTCCACACGACTTATTTCATCTTTGTCAAGACTACTTTCGACACCGAACAGCGAAAATCAGCATTGCAGGGAGATTGGCGATGAAATCAGTTACCAGAGGCTCTCCTCAGGGATCAGCTTGTGGACCTGGTTTCTGAAATATTCTTTACAATGGAGCTCTTAAACTACCAGTACTGGACAGATGCGAACTGATTGCGTTTGCTGATGACCTGATCCTATTGTGCCAACATCGAAATTTGCGGACTCTTGAAATGAAGGTTAACTTAGCCATTGATCAAATCACTAAGTGGGGATCGAAAGTGAAGTTGAAATTCAATAAAAAGAAAACGCAAAAGATGATATGCACAAAAACAAGAAGTGTCCCAATAGCTGACTTTAGAATAAATTGAGCATCACTTCAAATTGCGGATAACATCAAGTATCTAGAAGTGGTTATAAATCGGAAGCTGAACTGGAGAGAACACCTGAAACAAGTTCAGAAAAAGGTGGTGAAAATATCGGGAAGGATTTCTACGTTGGTTGCAAACACCTGGGGACTAAAATCAGAAGCAGTTGAAACCATTTACAAAAGAGCAGTTGAGCCGATGATTCTGTACGCAGCAGAGCTCTGGGGCCAAGCTCTAGAAAGGCAATGGGCCAAAGCGGCTCTTGTGAAGCTGCAGCGTTCAGTGCTGCTGAGAATCTGCAAGGCCTACAGAACAGTGTCATCCGACGCTCTTCAAATCATCACAGGCATCATGCCAATGGATTTGAAAGCCATGATGGCAATTGAAATCTCAATTGTGAAAAAAGAACAACAAGGAACTCCCTTCACTCTTGCAAATAAAAGAGTAGTAGAAAAGTTTCAGGAAAAGTGGAATCAACGCTGGCAGCAGTCAACAAAAAGCAGAGCAACAACAGATTTTTTCCCGACGGTTAACAGCAAAATGGCTATAAAGGACATGGCGCAATGCTTGGCAACAACACAATTTATGACTGGACATAGCAAATTTGGAGACTATCTACAACGGAAATCAATTTGAGGAACCTCGAGCTGCAGATGTGGTGTGATTCAATGCCCGCTACACTTGCTGTTTGAGTGTGATTTATTGGAACAGGAGAGAAAATCGACAAAAACTAGGATCGAAGCATTAGAAGTGCTCTATGACAGAGATCAACTTCATCACATTATTGCAAGAGAGGAGTTATTTCGACTCATCAAACTCATCCATCAGAGACTAATAGAGTGGGAAAACAATCCACTCTAAAGGTGATATTATTCTAGAGATCTGAACTTAATATTTGTTGTTAAACATAATTGTTAATTTAAATTTAAAAGTGGCTTTTACACCGCTGTAAAACTCTAGCCAGACCGCAGTGGTTTTTATTTATTAATAAAGCTCATTAAAAAATAAAATAACCGACCCGCTCCACTTTGTAGCACCAGTGGTAGCAGCTGCGGCAAGTCGGTCATCTCTGGCGCTGGTTCAAAGCTGTCAAAAACAAGCAATTTTTTGGCGATGGGCAAGTCAGACATTAGTGGCGCAAGATCGGTAGCCAGCTCGGCCATCAGCGGATCTTTTTGGATTATTGGCAGCTACCTCAAAGTCTACCTGGATGTTTTTATCAAGATAATGCAAGAAATGCTCTTGCTGCAACACCCAACAATCAAGTTTGAGAAAACTATTTGCTGACCGACTGATGACACTAACACTTGTGGCTCCAAAGTCGGCAGCCAGAGCACTATTTTCAACAGAACGGATCACTTCGAATCCAATGGCACCGGTGGCAGCAGCTGAGCCCAGTCGGCCATTTCTGGCTCCGGCTCAAAGAAGTCCAAGGCGAGCAGCTTTTCGAAGATGGGCAAGTCAGCCATCAATTGCACAGGATCGGTGACCAACAGAAACAACTCAGCGGCTTTCTTATCAGCGGCTGTTTTGTGCCAAATCCTCGGTGGCCACTTTGGTGGTAGGCTCATTAGTGGCCGGCTAAAAAGCTAGGGGCTGACCCTACAGAACTCCGAAGCTTTTTTGAAAAAGAAAAGTGGTGCCAAGCAGCCACTGCCAACTTTGGCGTCCAAATCTAAACTGGACTCCTCATTAGGCTCATGGGTGAGTTTCAAGACAGGCAGATTGTCAGTTCTTTCCAGCGCCAGCTACTCCAAAAACAGCAACAAAAAGAAAAAGTGGCCGGAGCTAGATTTCTACCACCCCTATGAGTTTGTTTCAATAACCGATCCGCTCTACTTTGTGGCACAGGTGGCCGCAGTTGCGCTCAATCGGCCATCTTAAAGTTGTCCAAAGCAGGCAGTTTTTCAACAATGAGCAAGTCAGCCATTAGTGGCGCAGGATCGGTAGCCAGCTCGGCCATCAGCGGATTTTTTTGCTGGTTTATTGGCAGCCACCTCAAAAGCCACCTGGACGTTTTTATCACAATAATGCAAGAAATGCCTCTGCTGCAACATCCAAAAACTAAGTCAGAAGAAAAGAACAACCGGCATTTTCTTGATTTCAAACAATGAGTAAGTGCATCATCACCTAGTTTAATTGTACTTAACATTAAACTTTGCATTTCTGCTTTTTAGACAATCATCTACCTCAGCGAACCACACTCAAAGAAGTGCAGGCGCATCCAGATGCCCAGTTTTGAGCATGTCAGCAAAGAAAACAGCTTGTTCAACCACAGAAACAAGTGCCCCAAACTCCACCAACTCTTGCAGCTTCAACGAGCGAGGCACCAGTCGATGGGCGTTTACAATGTCCAAATGTTGTCAAGGTGAACCGCTGCCCAAACTTATAAGAAAAGTTAGTAGTGACAGTTTAGTTAGAAGTGAGTGAAACGAGCATGACAAAACTGTTGTTTTTTTATTAAAGAAACGCTGAGTGAGATTGCACACAAGCATACGTAGTCCAGACTGACTTTAATGGCAAA
>JAALOO010000067.1_pt1 | contig 51454 bp, 50 predicted proteins | sample 7257641 | NCBI WGS metagenome assembly JAALOO01 (sample SAMN14085613, study PRJNA598686) | mite metagenome | biome: ENVO:01001000; feature: ENVO:01001002; material: ENVO:01001226; isolation source: single female mite from University of Michigan culture on fish food culture... ...
GGTAAGTTCAGAGGCAAAAGGCCAACTTTCAAATTTAAATAGGCCGACTTTTCCATTAGTACGTGACGCTTCTGGAAAGCACAGTATCGGAACCAAACTATCTCTGATAACCGTTGAAAAGTCGTTTTTGTGTTGAGCAATAGTTTCTCTTGAAATACCAAAGAGCCAGTTAATGTACCACGGGAAGGCAATGATGCTGTGTGATGCACATGGGTAGATCAGGTTGACAACAAGTGGGTCGAAATCCGAAATTCGATTGCTGACTACCAATTGGGCTTTGCAGTTCTTTAGGTTAAAATCTTCCTCCTGCACGATGATGCCAAGAGCAAAGAATATTGACCTGAAAATAATGCTAAATAATTCTTTTTAGTTCTACGTTGTGTTCAAAAGGTTTTAGAACCTGAATAAACATACCTTCGTGCGTAAGAGTCATTCGGCAACAGAGTTGAGATTAAAAGGACTTGAATAAATATAAAGAGACGTATGATGAAGAGACAGATGCCAATGGGAAAGTACAAACAGGCCAAAAATGTATCCAAGTTTGTTTCGAACCTAAAGAGAAATGAACAATTGTTTTGAATAGGTCCAACAAAAGGTTTTATGAGAAACAAACCTATGACAATCAAACATTTGCCGAATGTCCACATTGCCCTGGTCTCCGTGGAGTGAGTGAGACGATGATTCACTTTGAGGCATCTTTTCGACAAGCCAAATATTGTTGTAAAAAGTGTACTTGTTTAGTGCCAATGAGATGAGTAGTAGATTTTTCAGACTTGCATGCTACCTTTGTTTTTCTCTGTACAAAAAAGATTACACATTCATATCTTCAAACTCCATGTTGTGATGATAAAAGAAATGCTCCTTGCAAGCAATGTCCTGTCTCACAGCAAAATCAGCCGTCAACCTGGCGCCTGTGCATTGAGTGCCGACCACAGCGCGTCTCCTCTAAAACTGTGGTCGCTCAGCAGCACTGTTGCCGCTTGCCAAATGCGCTGGTCTCTGCAAAAGCACCAGAGGTCACTCACTGACACTGTGACGTAACCCAAACTTAATCGGGTCTTTTCATCTGATTACCAACTTTTTTTGGGTAAACGGTCACTGCCATTGTTTTAAGAATTGTGCGATTTACTAAAGGGTATACCTGGGCTACTAAATTCTAACTTTGGCATAAGTTTCAACACATTATCTTTCCACACTTTCCACTAGCTTTCAGTGACAGTTAGGCAGAAAGACAGAGAGACGCTACTATCCACAGAGCAATGAGGAAAAAGTCTGGAGAAAAGCGTAGCCAAACTATAACTCGAATCAACTGTTGAGTGTAGTGTCTGTTTACCTACACTAAAAATCAGTCCGATCTCAGTTTGTTTATGTATTGATCTTTTTAGTGACAATCCGTCAGGGGACAATTTCAGCTAGTCAGAAGTGAGATGCTGGTCTCTGTTCGGAATCTTCATTATCCTGCTCAGTGCTGCAACATTCAGCTCAAATCCCACCGACAAAGCCGTCAAAATGTCAATTTTCAGCAAATTAAAAACGAAAACAAAGAAATTAATTCCAGTTCTTGTCCAAACGATGGACGCACAGCTGGAATTTGAAATTGACAAGAATGCAATGGGAAGAGATCTCTTTGATCTGGTCACAAGAACGATAGGTATGGGTGCTGTTCTATGACAAATTGTCTACACATTTTGTTTTGAGAATCTAATTGTCATTTTCTCAGGCCTAAGAGAGGTTTGGTACTTCGGCCTTCAGTTTGTCGATTCCAAGGGCTTCATCAGCTGGTTGAAGATGGACAAAAAGATATGTGATCAGGACATTGCCTGGAGCAAGATTGCCGAAGATAGCCGGAAGAAGGTCGCCTACGATGCAGTAATGTCTTTTCTCTTTTTGGCCAAATTTTTCCCCGAAGACGTTGCCGAAGAGCTGATACAAGAAGTGACGCAGCATCTCTTCTTTCTACAAGTGAGAGTTTAGTTAAAAATGCAATGTACAGCACTGTCAACCTTTTCACTTCTTTACAGGTCAAACAGTCTATTCTCAACATGGACATATTTTGTCCTCCAGAAGCTAGTGTTTTACTTGCAAGCTATGGTAACTAGTCATTTCTAAAAGCATTCACACTAACTTGCTTACTTGTAAAGCCGTACAGGCCAAATACGGTGACTGCACCGAAGTATACCAAAGGTTAGGGAAACTTGACGTTGAAGAGTTGCTACCTCAGCGTGTCATTGATCAGTACCAAATGACTCCTCAAATGTGGGAGGAGAAGATCCGCATCTGGTATGAAGACCATAAAGGCATGAGTCGAGATGAAGCAGAAATGGAGTACCTCAAAATTGCTCAGGTTTGTCTTTTCGGTACCTCCAGTTCTAAAATCTAATACGGTTTTGTTTTTTTCAGGATCTTGAAATGTACGGCGTCAACTACTTTTTAATTAGCAACAAGAGAAATAGTGATTTGTGGCTTGGAGTGACTGCAATAGGTAACCACATACTATCTCGTTTTCTAGAACTAATGCCGAATAAAAACTCTGTTTAGGGCTAAACATTTACGAAAGCAACAACAAGCTCAGTCCCCAGATTACTTTTCCATGGAGTGAAATCGGCTCTGTTAGGACTGTCGGTAATGTAGCCAACGTAAAACTGAGAAACACACACTAACAATTCCTTAAACAGATAAAAAGTTTACCATAAAGCCAATTGACAAGACAAACACGCCCAACTTTCACCTGTACTCTTCAAAAGCACGTCTAAATAAGCTCATTTTAGGTAAGGACATTCCCGTGTTGATAGTTTTTTAAATCATCACTTTTCATTGTAGATTTGTGCATTGGAAATCATGACTTGTTCATGCGTCGTCGGAAGCCCGACTCGATTGAACTGCAACAGGTTGGCTGAGTGCATTTTTTTATTTTTATTCTAATACAACTTTTGTCCTTAAAGATGAAAGCACAAGCAAGAGAAGAGAAAGCTCGACGACAACTTGAACGGGCTCGGCTGTTACGAGAGAAAGAGCTTCGGGAGGATGCAGAAAAAGAGCGAACAGCATTGGAGCAAAAGTTAATGCGGATCCAGGAGGAGGCACACGTCACACAGGAAGCTCTGCGTCGAAATGAAGAAACGACAGAGCTGCTTGCAGAAAAGGCCCGTCTGGCTGAAGAGGAGGCAATGCTGCTCTCACAAAAGGCAGCTGAAGCTGAAGCAGAGATACAACGGGTGAAAATAAGTGCCATCAAAACGGAAGAGGAGAAACACGTAATAGCCAGAAAGGCCGAGGAAGCCGAACTACTTGCCACAACCCTAGTCGAAGAAAGTGATCGCCAAGCCAAAGAAGCCGACCAGCTTCGAGACGAGCTTTACAAGGCCAAAGTGTCGGAGCAGCAAGCCAAAGATAAGCTGATCATTGTGCTGAAGAGCTTACATCACGGCAGTGCCAGTACCAGTTCCCTTCCAGCGCACCACTTGCACACAAAGAACAGCTCGCTGATCATCAGCACGGGCAATCTTAACGGCACTGAAGTACTTCGTGGACCCAACCTTTCCTCGGACATGGGCCAGCTAAACAACGGCCACAATATCGGTCTCAGTGCACAGTCGACAGACTACATGAGCACACCTGCCCCCAGCTCCTACGTCGCCAACAAATCCTGGTGCTCAATGGACGCTACGAACAAACCGATGGTGAGCATCAATATACCAGACACCTTGTACTCTGTCAACTCCACCGCCACCTCTCCTTGCTCAAATGGGTCGAGCTCAGCGTCAATGCCGGAGACGAACAAACTTCGAGCTGGAGAGCAGCTTCGCCAGGAGATCAACGGTCGAGAGTATGAGGACAATTCCATTTACAGCAACTTGAACAACGTTCCGCGACCGTCTCCTCTAAAGCCCCAGCTGAGCCATCTCAGTTCGCCCAGCAACAGTAGCAGCAGTAGTGCGCCCTTTGCATCCTCAGAGACTTCTGGCGTAGCAAACAGTGCCAATTCTTCCTTCAGCCAAAAACTCCTGGCCACTGCCAACAGCAGTTCAGCTGATCATACTGCCCCAGACGAGTATTCGCATGATTTCGTCAACTCGTTTTCCGACACTGATCTGGAGAAACTTCAGTTTGAAGTGGAGAAGGAGCGCATTGAGTACCTGCAAAAGTCCAAGCATTTACAGGAGCAGCTCAAAGAACTAAAGTCGGAAATACAAGTATTAAAGGTGGCGGAAAACATGACCGATCTCGATCGAATTCACGAGGAGAATGTAGATAAGGGCGAAACTAAGTACTCCACACTGAAGAGGACAAAGTCGGGCACTACCAAGGCGCGCGTCGCCTTCTTTGAGGACCTCTGATTTTGACATCATCGTCACGGCGCTGAGTTTGGCAGAGAGTCGGCAGATGCCGCTTCTCGGTAAGAAGTTCTCGCTGAAAGCAACATTTTTTCTCAGACTCTGCTGGCCATGTGAGTGTCCCGCTTGCTGCTGCTCGTCGCCAATTTGCACTGTACATCTCGCTCTGATAGCACTTGTGAGTTGCAGTCTTTTTCTCTCTCGCTCTGCCTCGTTCCACCTTGTGAATTATACCATTTCTGCCTTTTCTCCTCACCAATTCTTATCTCAACGTCCTGACATCTGCCACCACCGCCAGCAGCAGCAACAGCAGCACCACTTCGACCGGCGTTGACTCGTACAAGTACCAAGCGGTGCTGTCCTCTTCAGGCAGCGTACCACACGCCACCCACCTACCCGTTGATAGAGATATAATATATTTATTTCGCCATTTGTATCATTCGAGATGAAATCACTGCACAAGTTACATTAAACGTGCTCTCTCTCTCCCCTTATAACCTTTCTTTCATTACCGACCTCGCACGCCTGCGGGAGCCTTGTTTGGAGAGCGTTTTTCCTACACTACCCTCGTAAGTAAACTCTGACCAAAAGCTGTGTGTATTGTTGCTAGTGTACAGTTAGTTACGTGAGGCAACCTTCTTACAACTCGCAACAATTTTGCACTTTTGCACTTGCAGTTCGATTTCCCTTATCTTTTATTGACTCTTCTATAAATGCAATCATTTCTGTGCTAATAGGCTACTTTTGTCTGTAGATTCGTTAAGCTCAGCCACCTTGCTGCTGAAGGCAATCCTTTAAAGTTTGTCAAATGCTAGAATATATTCCACCGTTATTGTCCAATGATGCGCCGGACGATTACGAGTCCTTGCCACCTACATCAAGTGTCTCCACTCACATGATGGCCGGCGCCATGGCCGGCATGATGGAGCATGTTATTATGTATCCACTGGATTCGGTCAAGGTGAGTTTGCTTTTTAGCCTGGGTTTGTTGTTGTTTTTAATAAGCCACTTTGTTCTTTTGCAGACGCGAATGCAAACTTTGCGACCGAATCCAAATGCATCCTATCGCTCAGTGCCTGAGGCTCTCTACAAAATGGTGCGCTATGAAGGCGTGTTCAGACCAATCAAGGGCGTTTCGGCGGTCATTTGCAGCGCCGGACCAGCACACGCCCTCTATTACTCGTGCTACGAAAAGATGAAGGAAACCATTAGCGGCACCAATGAGGCCTACAAGCAGACCCACCTGGCTCACGGTAGGTTAACTTTTGATTTGAGCTTTTCAAAGACTAACAGCAACAATTCCCTTGCTCCACCGTGTGCAGGAGCCGCCGGCTGTCTGGCCACGCTTCTTCACGACGCCGTGATGAATCCGGCTGAAGTGGTCAAACAGCGAATGCAAGTGTACAACAGTCCGTACAACTCGTGCACCGCCTGCATGGTGGACGTCTTTCAAACGGAAGGCATTCGCGCCTTTTATCGCAGCTACTTCACCACTTTGATGATGAACATCCCCTTTCAAAGTATTCACTTTGTCAGCTACGAGTTCATGCAAAATATCATGAATCGCAAGCGCGAGTACAATCCTAATGCACACGTCGTTTCCGGAGCTGTGGCTGGTGGCTTCGCCGCTGCCGTCACCACTCCCTTGGACGTCTGCAAAACGCTCATCAACACGCAAGAGAAGCAAATACTGAACGCTTCGAAGCAGCGCAGCGTCACTGGTCTCATCAGCGCGGCCACCACTGTCTACCGGTGTTGCGGCATCAAGGGCTACTTCCAAGGCCTGCAAGCGCGCGTCCTCTACTCTATGCCTGCCACGGCCATTTCTTGGTCGGTCTATGAGTTTCTCAAATACTTTATTAGCAATAGCAATAAAAAGAATTTGAATGGTTCGCATTCCTCTTCTTCCAATTCAGCGAACCTCAATATAAACATCAACCTACCGAAGATGCCCGTCAGTGAGCTCAGTGTAAAGTGAATAAAGCACCACATGTGATCAACTTTTGATGGTTTTCTCGCTCTCTTTAGAAGCTGTATTTAGAGTTTTATATACACATTTATTTTTATTTCTCCTTGTCTTCTTCTTATCGGCCATCCACAACGCCCAGTCAATGTTTTTATTATTATTGTTTACCTGATTCTCCTCTCCTCACCTCCTTGTACCGTACACTGCTGTACATACCTTCTTGTTGTGCTGTACCAAATTATTACAATCATTCAGGTGGTGGCACTGCTCTAACTCTGTTTGAAGACTTTAAGTTATCACCCATGCGGTTCGCCTCACTCACACCCACCAAGAGCATTTCCACTGTTATGCGACAATCATTTGCCACACCGCTTGACCAAGTCAATTGTTAACAAAATAAAACGGCAATCAAATGTACACAAAATGATTTTGTGGTGTTTATTTGTTTCCTTTGGTATTTCGTTGCTTCACACTTGTCACATTCACTAGCTGCACAAAACAGCAATTCATTATGTACGCACTCCACGACTCGGATATGTCAGTGTCAGGGAAAAAATTTCCCCTGACGCACTTGTGCTGCCTGCGAGTGTGTGTCCCCTTACGCTTCAATGCAAGCTCAAGGATAATTAATTTAGAAGGAGAAAGGTGTCTAACAATTGTGTTCTGGGCAACTAGTAGTATCTATAATATTTACATAAAAGGCCCGCCAATAGCTTCATCGTAGGACGGCGGAAGGTCCTTGGAGGCGTAGTCGTAGGTAGGTGGCGGCTCAGGCAGCAGCTGTGCCCCGAGAATGCACAAGTCCGGGTTGCTGTCGTAGTGCCTGGCGGTGGTGGGAATCACAGGATGACTGCCGACGCCGCCGTTCAGGGCGAGCTCCAGGGGAAGGTCGAGTGGGCAGTAGTCAAGGTCGGCATTGCTCGACAGCACCGTCAGCACTGGGGCCTCAGTGAGCACCTGATCGGCCGAGGCGATGCCCGCACTGGGGTTCACGTAGCGGTAGATGAAGCCAATCAGGGCAAAGACGATGAAGGGCGTCATGCTGAGGGCGACGTAGACGTACTGGTGCGAGTTGCGCTCCATCGTGCTCCGGTCCAGTTTGCTGTAGTCGACCGTGCGTCGATCGGGCTGGCAGCTGTTGGTGGCATTGTGAAAGCGATGGGGCGGACAGCTGATGCACTTGTTCGTCACCTCGTCGAGGGCGTACTTGCGCGAGAGAAACTGACCGCAGGTGCAGCGTTTGGAGCCCAGGTCGCAGGCACTGAACTCATCGTGCAGCTCACAGTTGATTGAACTCTCACAGGGCTCGCCGTAGCGAGACTTCTTGTGGCAGCGCTCATCGGGGGCGTTCCACTGGTAGCCGACCATGCAGTCGCAGTACGTCAGACTGCAGAAGACATTGGCGCCGATGCAGTCCTCGTTGAGGGTGCACTGCGAGTCCTTCAGCCCCCGCACACATCGGCCCTTCTTTTCGGAGTAAGCATGGCCCGACTTGCAGCGACAGGCAAAGGTGTCATTGCGAGCGCCCACCGCCTCACAGAAGCTGCCCGCCTGGCACTCCGGACTGAAGGTGCAGTGTTCGCCCACTGCCTTGTGCCTGGCGACGCACATTCGGTCGGCAATGTTGATGGGCGCAGACGGCTTACAGACGCACTGGTGATTGCTGCAGTAGGACTCACGCAGCTGACAGCCGCCGCCGGGAATACGCTCAAAGTCACATTTGACGTTCAGCAGACGACCTTCGCTGTGGGGATGTTCTGTTTGGCACGTTCGAATGGAGATGCTCAGCGTGACGATCATGAAAGCAAAAACAACCTTCGAAGATCGTGTGCTTTCAGGGAAATGGCAAATGGCCAGCTGGCGAATAACTACCACCATGGGCAGCTGATTGAGGGTTCATTCTTCAGATGGCAAGTTGTCACTTAACCAGCTGATGGCAATTGCCTTTGATGCTCTCTGGTACTCGCAGTGTAAGTGTGTCTGTGTGAGTGTGTGGAACCCAGACAGACAGACAAGGTGCGAATGCCCTACTTAGAGTGGCCACCACCGAGGCCACTGCGCATCCAACACTATACTGCGCGGATGCACCAGACTTGAGACGGAGGTTTCACTATATACCCATTGTACTGAACATCAGCAGTTTACATTTCAAAAGGCAGCACTACTCTGACAATGTCACTAGGGCAGTACTAATTGCCCATTTAGTTAATGCCTTTTAGTGAGGTATCACCGATTCTAATGAATAGAAAAAAGTTCTTTATTGGCGCAAATATTCATTTACATGACAAATTGTTTTAGGCACTTTTACATGAACGAGCATAGGTTTTAGAGTATAAAGATCACCGAGAAATCACAATGACAAGAGTGGGTTGTTTGCTTGAAGCCATAAACTATTGCGTTTTAGTGCTACGCCGGAATGTAGTACTTGCTGTAGTCGGGATTTTGAGTAAATTCAATTAACTTTGATTCGCCAGTGTTCACTCGCCTGCCGTAAATGGAGTTATCGAAGCTGGTCAGTCTGACGTGCGATGCCTTAGGCTTTTCATGCAGAACAGCGGTGTCCATTGAGTTGTTGAGAATGTCGATGCTACGCTGGAAGGAAGATAGACTTCGCAGATTTGGCTTGTCAGCAGCGGCAGCTTCTAACTTTTGCAGAGTGTGCATCAAACTTTCCAGCGAGTTTGACTTTGCCTTATCAAGACTGGCGAAACCGTCCGATGAGTTGCTAGTGGCCGAGTGAATTCCACTGGAGGTGTCGCTGCTTTTGTCGTTGCCCAGAGTGGGGCTACTCGGCTCATTCTCACTGGCCATCAGAGGATTGAACATGTACGTGAATCCGTATGTTGGCTCATCATCAGTTGGGGAAAAAGGCGCTGCAAAGTGCTCATTTGAGCTCAGTTCCTTGGGAATCGTAGTCGTGCACTAATGTAAAAAGAATGGTTAGTTCAATGTGACGAACTTTTTGCAAGTAGAAACTATACCTTTGGTTTGAATGGACTTGTTTCTCGTGCCTTTCTGAATGTCGTGTACTCTCCTTCTGAGTCACTGCCATCCTGGTAACCTTGGTGAACTTTTCTGGGCTTGTGGCAACTTCGCATAGAGTACCGGCCGTTGGTGTGTTTGCTCATCACTCGACCATATGGTCCTTCACTTCGACATGACTTTAGTGAAGCTCGACTTCGGTGTGACCGATCGATGTACAGGTTAGAGCAGTTCTCTTCAGCTACCTGCGTGGTGGGTTCTCTAGTCTGCACAAAGTTGACAATGGCCTGCTTGGCGATGTCCTCACTCACTCGGTACACCTTGCCGCCATTGATGATCACCAGGGGTGAGTGCTCCAGCATAGACATTTTGTTCATCAGAAAGTCATCACCCTCAAAGTCATCGTAGTGAAAGGACCAGTTGGCTTTGATGGCCAAACACACCCAGAGAATGATCCAGCAGGTGAAGTAGATGATGGTGGAAAGAATGACGAGCAGAGCGCAAATACTGAGAGAACCACAGTAGATTATGACAAACTCAAAGAAAAGCGGTCCAACGAAAAGAGACAGCAGAAGGAAGAAGAACATGGCCAGAATGTAGGCAAGATAGCTGTGCCAGGACTTGTTTTCATACTTGCTCTGCAAGTACTTGGTTCGAGCGTAGCGGTACTCTCGATACTTTTGAATGCCATAAACGTACATTGCCAGACTGGACAGGTGCAGCACCAGAAGGTACAGGAAGAAGATGACGGTCAGCTGCACCAAATTGAGCGAGGACGAGTCTCGGAATCGAATCAGCAGGTGAGTCGGGTCGCAGACAAATATTTTGAAAGCCACTTGGAAAGCAGCATAGGCGATGACACTTTGCAGCAAGTTGAGGAGGAGGTGGACAGAGAAGAGCAGAGAGAAGCACTTGTTGGCTCGCCAGAAAACGGATGGATAGCGAACAGTGAGAACGAGAAGAGCACCGATGAAATTGACAAACTCGAGAGAAAGGTGGCCACTCTCATTGAGGTTGAAGAACACATCAGACAAAGGCCTGGAGTTACGAATGAAGTATTGACCGAGGCTGGCGCTTTCACTGAACAGTGATCTGTGTTCACTGCTGTTGATTACTCGCAGGAGACCGAAGAAATTGAACTGTCGTCCATTCATCTTGCCAATAAAGCCGTCCAAGTCAGTTTTCCAAATGTCGGCTAAAAGTACAACGTGGTTAGCATGACATAATGCTGACATTCTAATGCTAAAAACTTACCTTTGCCGAGAAATCCATGACGGATGAGTTGAGCTTCGGTAATCAGCCGGGGAAAGAGAAAGCAAATGGAGATGAGCAGGTGAAGCAAGGGAGCAGTGGGCAGTGAGTGCTTCCAAACGGCGGACAACCAGCGGTTTTCAGAGCAGGCACTTTCACTAGAATCACCAGTTTCAATTTCATCGACGCCCGATATCAAACGTTTAGAGAAGCGACCGATGTTAAAAATTCCCATCTTTCGTCCATCATTTGAATAGTTGCCAACTTTCATAAAGGCGACAAAGATGAAAAAGGGCAGAATGATGATGCTAGTGCCGATGAAGAGCATGTACGCGTTGATTGAATTGGTCGGAGCTTGGCCAGTTGACCATGGCAACGCGACGTACGCTGTAAATCGGTAGATACCTCTTGTGATGATGAATATCTGCATAAAAAATATTTATTAGCATGTTTTGGTGAAGTTGGTGAAGGTGGCAGCTTACCTGAAAGCAAGTGGCAATGAGGCAGTACCAAATGGAGCCGAGGTTGTTCAGCGAATAGTTTTGCAGAAAGCTGGATGAAGGCATTTTGGTAGAGTAAACAGAGTAAAACGGTTGTTTGGTGCAAAGACGGCAAAAAAAAGTTACAGCAACAAAAACATGTCAAAAGTAGGCAGTAGGTGTTCAGGACCTGACGGTGTCTGTCTAGCGAATGCTCTTACCGACTGAATTGAAGCGCCTTTTTACTCGCGAATGTCTGCACAAGCAGCATATGGTCAGAGAGGAGGTCAAATGTGCAGCTGTCGCGATTGACCTGTGCCCCGAGCAGGGGCATTCTTCTACCTTTGCTGCGCTAACGATACTTCCCCCTCTCTTCCTTTTGCTGGTGGCCAGTGCAGACCGACGGACGGTGGTCGCCGTTGCTGTCGAACGGTGCACACTGCATTGCCCTGGCCACTGCATTGCTTTCGTCGGCACCGGCACCGTCTCTGCAGGGGCAGACAAAGTCTCAATGGCGCAGTAATTGGCGCAGTTCAGACGGCTGCTGATCGGGGAGCTAACTTGTTGCCCGTAGCACATGTAAATGCAACTCAACGGTAGCCACTGTGTTTTGCTTGCAATCGCCAATCGCCAATGTCGCTGGATCAAGTTGCTTTTAAGTTTTTTATTGTTAATTTCACTATTTTTCTCCCCTTTTAGCTGCTTTAGTTTGATAGTGACAGTAAAGTTGGGGTCAGTCTGTGTTGAGGCGGACGGGGAGAGCCGGCTGAAGACCTGAATACTGTAAAGCCACCTGGCACGCGTTGGCACGTGCACTAAGGTGGCCGGGTGTGCCATCATCGGGCGAATCTGGCGGCCAGTAAAACATGGCATATGCTGCATTACTTCACAGTCTGCCAGGGCAGCCGGGCCACTAAAGTCAGCTAGGTGGTGAAGAGCGACGACCCAGTAGTGCTAAGACGCGTGCTTGCCCTCAGGGCCACTCTTCTACTCTGGCACTTGCACGCGTTTCTCCACTGCGCCGAACATCTGCCACTCGGCGGAGGCCAAAGTTCAGCACAGACGGCAGCTGCTCGAGACAAGCTGGGCTCCACTTCACATTCGAGACTAGGTGCCTCAATAAAATAGTGCACACAGAGACAGAAGAGTGAGAGTGAGGGTCGCCAGTGAAAGGTGGAGAATGTGCTGGCAACTGGCACGAGACACAGGTTCGCCCAGGACCAATTCAACTCGTAAGACACGGTCAAGTCTCGTGCCAAGAAGGTCGCTCGCCTCTTTCTTCCACAGTCAAGACACGCGCCTCAGATGGCCCACAGTGAAGAAGCTGATGGAACAATCACTTAGAGTTGGCAAGTAGCGAGCCAACTTCAATGATTCATAGTTTTTGTATTTTGAACACTCACAAATTAACATTTTAAATTATTTTTAAACATAAACTTAATATTGGTTATAATATAAGCAAGTTTTTACAAACAAAATTTTAAGAATAGGATAGTAACATTAAAAACTAGAGGTTTGTCTCAAAGCATGGCAGTTTGGCAAGACCAAAGTTAGCCCTGTGTAAAAATTGCAAAATGAGTGACTATAACAAAATTCAAATTATCATTAAGACTTACCTGAACACAAGATTATTGTCGCAGTTGTAAACTAAAGAAAAGTTGCACATTGTTGGCTGACTCGGTTCTTTTGGCACCAGACTTCTCGGGGTCTGCAAACAAGCAGTTAAGTTATTGGCTAATGTAGCACTAAAGAGAATCCTACCTCTTGCGGCAAATCATCGAGCACTTGACCATAGTAAAGTGGTGGATCAGCGTCAATTGGTTGCAGTGCTTTGTAGCGATCTAGGTTAAACTGACTGGTCGAACGACTCCGAGCCAGATCAGTTGGTGTGTCAACTCGACTCGGAACAGCTTGACTTAGGTCCAAGTTTGATTTGGTTTTGTCTATAAATATTGGAAGTATTTGCATGAAAAGTTTGCAGTTTTGTCAGTACAACTTACCTTTGGGTTTATACTTGCGAATAGTGCGTGATTTTGTGGTAATGTTTGTTTGCTTGCCAGTATTATCAATGACCGTTTCATTGGTCAGTGTGAGGAAACCATCCCTAGCCATCTCCATCTCTGAAAAAAAGAATAGCTGTAAAGTTTTGAAAAAAATTGTTTAAATTCAAATAACCTTTGAAAGCATCCATTGTTTCGTTAACCATTTTATTAGTGACTTCTGACTTGGATACCTCTTCCCAAGACGGTTCGCTGTAACTATTGTTCATATTTTGAAACGATTTAGGTGGCTCAATCAGGTAGTCTTGAGATGGTGTACCGATGCGGTTGCTTGAATGGTAGCCCTCGCTGGGACTCTTTCGAATAATATCATCGTAAATTTCTTTTTTCTGCTGAGAAAATCTTGAACGCTCATGATTTTCCACAATCATTGAAGAGCTGAGAGCTTTATTGTCATTGAAAAAGTTGTCCTCTTTCTTCTTATCAAAATCGCTATTAGATGCCAGGTCAAAGGCTGAAACTGGTCGAGAGATAATACTGCGAGAGTGGCACACGTTCATATCAGAGTTGACTTTTCGCATGTGCTTGGAAACGGGCTGCGAGTTGGTGGTTGACTTAAATGAAGGCACATTGTGAGAGGTAGCTGCGGTGGTTGTCGACGTCTCCTTTGGTCTTCTATACTTTTGATTTTTTACTTGAGTTGTTCGATGAACGGTGCCTTTATTATTGTCAATGTCAGTTTCAATTTGAATTTCATTCTTCTCCTTCTGATTCATTCTCACTCTTTCGATGATAATTTTTGAAGAAGAATGTAATTTTTTTGGTAATACCATGTGAGGTTGATTTTTCGCCTCTGATTTCTCAGCTTTTGAAGTTGTCGCCTCTTTCAGCAACTGTTTTGGTCGTTCGCGTTCAGTTGAAGTTTGCGTTGATGAGTTGCGAAGGGGGCGGTACTGCACAAAAAGAAAATCAGTTTTAAAATGAATTACTTTTAAGAATTACCTTCAAGTTATTATATTCATTTTCCACAGAAACTTCTTTTCTTGTCATTAATCGGCTCTGATTTAAAGCTCGCCTGCTAATTTGACTGTATATAAACTCCATATTTTTTTCAAAGTTGGTTTGATCAGCTGCATCAAAACTGGTGTCTGAGTCATACATTTCGATTACAGGTTCAGTGCTAATTTTTCCTGCCGTCACTTGTGGGTCAAAGTAATGCAATGTTTGTTCTCCTTCAATGTTCGGCATGTCTAAAATTGACATCTGACTGGTTGATGGTTTTGGTGCATCTTTGCTGGTTGACGGTGCTTGATTGTAAATGTAACTCTTCTCAGAGTTGAACTGTTTAGTACTACTCGGTGGTATCCAATCTGAAATAACAAGCAGTAAAATATCTTGTAAACAAAGTTAGGAAAAGAATGATTTAGAAATTACCATCAGTCGAAATTCCCTTCTCTTGACAGATTTTTTGTTCAGTTTGTATTTCAATTGAACGCCCAATTGTAGTTGTCATTCGTCTTCTTCGTCTGAGCTCATTGTTTTCCTCGCCATCCAACTGCTGATTTGACTTTGATTTCCAATTGTTCAAAAGTTCATTCATAAAGCTAAACATTAATTTGATTAAATTAGGCAACACAAACATATCCGAAAGTGCTCACTTGAGATCAATATCTGTGTTGGTGCACTTGTCTGTAAACTTTTTGCACTGGCTAGCAGAGTGGTACGCAGTGAATAATGGCTGCCCTGAAGCAGTCGCAGCCGTTGTGACTGGAATACGTGAGGTAAAGTGCTTTGTAGGTTTCTGGTAGTGAGTATTAGCGTGAGATTACATGTGCATCACACATTGCATCTTTTTGAAAATACCTGAAGGAGGTTATCAGTGTTTGTCCGAAGGTTGATCACCTCTTTCTCAAGATTGCGAATCCTTTTCTGTGTTGACCGGGAAATGTCGTTAACTTCATCCAGTTTTTGCAGCCATTCATCATAACTTCTTCTAGTTTCCGCACTTTTAGATTGTGCCAGGTCATCATAGCTAACAGGCAAAGAGTTAGTTGGTCACCAGACTGGCCCTGTTCATTAAGTGGTAATAGTAATTGACTAACCTAGTTTTCTCAACTGCAGCGCGCCAGTTAAATGGCGAGTTAGTGAAAGGTTCAAAAGAATGGCGTGCTACACAGAGAGAATGCATCACATGAACGCGTGAACCAACAATCACTTTCCACTTACCACCTCCAAATGCCGACTGACCACCGCTCTGAGCGAGGGTGTCTCCCATTCGTTCAGCCCTGGTTCTGCTGGCAAGTCCTCCCAAGTCGCCAAATGGATCAGACACTGTTCTTCGGTTGCTGTTCAGGTTTACTCCAGTAGGCATCATTCCTACTGGTGGCAGTGGTCGAGCGGTAGGGCTAATGTACGTCTCATCATAAGCAGGTGAGTGACTGAGCACTTCGAATGACTTGCCCATGTCTGCAATTGATTGAAGTTGTTAGATAAATTGCTTGCATACCTAATGCATACCTCTTTCTGTACCGTCCATGGAGTCTTTAGAGTTGGTTCGAATTAAGTGGGCCTTGAACTTGTTTTCCTCAACTGACGGCAGTGTGCTAGGCTTTTCCTAAATTAAACATCAGGCATGAAAAAATCAAGTTTATCAGAAAATAATCAAATTTTTTACTGTATCAAATGGCAGTTTAGTGCGAGTTTCTTTTATTGTAGATCTATTTGAATCTTCTGCAGCCATACTGGAGCTGGGCCTAGGTTTGCTTTGTGCAGTATCAGACGTATCAGAGCGTTCCTTTTTCAGCCTCTTTCTGGTAACTTTGCTGCGTTTCGCTTCAAACTGGTCCTTCATTGTTTCCATCTCTGCGAAGCACATCTTCAGCTTATCGTGCATGCTAACGTTCACCTGAAAGTTTTCATGCGCACTTTCAGGTGTTCCATTCGCAGCTGTGTCACACTTAAGAAGATTCGTTTTCAACTTCAGCTCCTCTTGGAAGCAGGGAAAGGAAGCATAGCTAGAGTTGGGCACAGTATGTCGGTGAGGCGCCTCCGAGGAGCGACGGGCCATGGTGGCCCTGGTGGCTGGACAGTGGCAGGTCAGTGGATTCAGTCGGGTTCACGGTATCACTTGGACGGAGGCATGAAGCAAAGTGGCAAGACAAACAGAGACAGACAGGCAGACACTACATACGTGCACGTACATGGCCAGACGCACAGACTCCACCACACTCGAAGTGTGCCTTGCTAATTGCGTCCATTTAGATAGCACTCCGATCGGGACAACAGGTGCAAGTAGCCAAATGTACGCTCGAACAATGGACAGGTCGCGCGCGATCACGCCATCTTAATTAATCCATTACGTGGCTGACTGGCTGGCAGCTTGTTTCACGACTTGCTTCCAGCAGCATCAGTGTACAGTTGAACAGCAACGAACCAAACAGAAGACGCAGACGGAGGCAGAAGACACACCGCTGTCACACACACACACAACACTGAGGCACGTCACTGGACGAACGCGATTGACCACCGAAGGAATGAAGAAGTAACGGTGCACTCTTTAAATGATATCAAGCAACACTAGTCAACACTGCAAGTATGTTTTTATTGCTGGACAGTGTGTTTGATCAACAGCGCTGGGTGAAAGTGCAGCATTCGATGAGCACGGGAGTGCTGTCCGTTCAATTCAATCACCAATAGGATCGGTTCAATTTGGCTCGCTTCCACACGGCAGATTGCAGCCAACAGGTGTTAGCATCTCGAAAGTAGGATAGACAAAGATGGACAAGCGCAAGTCACTGGCAGTGCAGCCGTCAGTCGGCCGTCTTCAAGATGCCGTTGCTGCCTGCTGCCTTCTCTCTCGTTCTTTCTGATTCGCTAATTGCCATTCGACAGATCAATGCAAAGGTTGCAGGTTGCAGCGGTGCTGTTTCAGCAACGTTTCTCCCTTCCTCTATCCTTTCTAATGAACTCGATCCAGTTGCTTCAATGAAAGCCTGTGGCAAATGCACCATCACGCCTCTAATAAGCGAGTTCGATCTTTCTTTGGTCTTTGCAGTGTGGTCTTCCTCGTGCACTTTATTGGAATAGAGCACTTTCTCACTTGCCAGTTGTTCCTCGTTTTTAAAAATATTTAAAACTTTTGCGCGTCGAATCTTCAGAAAGAGTGCCATCTAGAGAGAGATGCTACCAGACTCAATGTTGTGATGCTAGAGACAAAAATAAATATTTGGTGGACAGTGATTTAGGCGCACATGTACAAGATGATGCAAACTATCAGCATCATCAGTCGTTCAAGGCCGCCGAGATGTAGCTGAAGGAAGTTGTACAGAGCGTACAGTACTCAGTTAGAGCCCACTCGAGCGTACTCATCGGACGACTGTTACTTTGTGTTTAAGTGTCTAAGTCATACTGATCAATATCACCTGAGTTATGGGCAAGGTTTCTAGTCATGCTGATTGAAGCGAACAACTGATACTCACCACAAAGTGTCACAATGTTTCGTCACCTGTACGGACCTTAGCAGGATAGGCATCTTGTTCAGTAAACAAAATATTCAATTTAAACTGTAATTTAAACCAAAAGTACTTTTTATCTCCACCTTCATCGGACATCTGTTTCCTCAGTTTTTTTCTATTGATTTTTCACTGTGAGACCATTCTCCTGATTCCTCATGTTACAAGTCATTCCCCTTGCGCGGCGTTCAATTTTCTCCGGATTGAAGCAGTACAACTTGTTGTCCCCAAAACGATGTAAACAACGGAGACCAGATATTTCACGTATGTAGTAACAGTGGTCTGGGTATTATTTTTTACAATAATTTTCTATCTAGATCCGGCATTTTGGTATGAAGATTACCCTATTTCCTTGGTTGGCCGGCGTCAGTCGCCGATCAACATTCTTTCTGAAAAATGCATTCTAAATAGCAAGCAGATGATGTTCTCTCCTGAACTAGTACTCTCTTATCCACCTTCATTCTGTGACCTCAATATTCGAAATCCCAAAGATCATTTTTATTTTGGTTGGAGGGTTGATGTACCCTACGATTATGGTGATAAAACAGGTACAGATCAATATTGTCATTTTGTAAAATTGCTAACTTGTACCTATTGAAATTGCAGTACTTCAAGGTGGACCATTAAATCACCGCTATAAGTTGATCCAATTCCATGCACACTGGGGCAAAAACTGCTCTTGCGGTTCTGAACATGTAATCAACAATAAACACTACTCTGCTGAGGTTAGTTATTATTTTTCGCTACTTTTTGTAATACTAAAAAGTAACTTTTTATAGCTTCATTTTGTTCACTGGAACTGTGAAAAGTTTAGCTCCGCTCGAGAAGCTGCCATTAACAAGGATGGGCTTGCAGTAGTTGCGGTGCTGCTCGATGCAGTCGATGGGGAAAACTGTGCCAAACTAGAATCTCTTGAAACAATTTGCAATATGATGACCAAAATTAAGTACAAAGGATCACCTGTACGTTCCATTGAGAAGCCACTGAACATTCTCGAGTTGTTGCCAGAAAATCGTTCCTATTACACTTACCTGGGTTCACTTACTACTCCCCCTCTTTGGGAAACTGTTACTTGGATTGTTTTTGAGAATCCAGTAAAGTGTCGACAAGAGCAGGTGAGAAAATCATAGTTGTAGCAGCAACTTTGCAGCACTTTTCTATCAGCCACTCGTACCTTTTGTTTTCTTAACAGATCGATGCCTTTCGCCAGTTACTCTACTACCCACGAAATGAGATAGAAGGCCTGGAAGACAAGTACGAGGCAAATGTAGAAGAGAACTTTAGACCCGTTCAGCCTCTAAACGGGCGAAATGTGATTTACGTCAAAAACTGATCTTTCAAAATGTAGTCTTTTTTATTGAAATGGTAGATTGGATACAAAATATGTACAGTATAAATGATAATACTCTTGGCGATTGACTGGGGGACAGTATGCGTGTGCACTTAGGAAATTGTCTCTGAGTAAGGGAGTATGAGATTGTCACAGGTCCAAGGCGAGTAATAGTTTACATCAGTTGGCATTTGTTATTCTCTTTCAAGATTGGTTTCTGCTTCTGAAAGACACTTCGCACTACTTCTTCAAATACCTGAAATTGAAGTGAGACCTTTTTAGTTGGCAAAGGTATTGAGCATAGTGTGTGCTCTGGAAGTCGATTACCTTTTTCACATTGACTTGTGTGAGCGCTGATGACTCTATGTACTTTAAAGCATGAATCTTTTTTGCCATCCTTTCGGCGGCTTCTTTCTTCACTGGATATTGTCCAATTTTGGCCAGCTGATAGAGCTGATCCTTATCATCACGGAGATCCGCTTTTGTACCAACAAGTATGATTGAAGCATCACTACAGTGATGACGAACTTCCGGTGCCCATTTTACTAGAACATTTTCAAACTGAAAAAACAACTGAATTAGCAGCTAGAACATGGAAAATCACCCTTGAACTACTTACTGATGATGGGGAGACGACGGAAAAGCAGATCAAGAAAACGTCAGTCTGTAAAGTAAAAAACAGATTGCCATGTTAAGAAGGCTTTGCATCAACGTGCTTTAAGAATATTCGAACCTGAGGATAGGACAGTGGTCTTAGTCTGTCGTAATCTTTAAATTGAAAAAAACAGTTGTTATAACATAAAACAGACAAAAATAGGTAAGAGCACCTTCTTGTCCTGCTGTGTCCCACAACCCGAGCGACACTGTTTCTCCATCACACGTGATAATAGATGAGTAGTTGTCAAAGCTGGCAAAAATGAAATATAAATTATAGAACACTTTCTCTTTACTACTTTTCAGCAGACAACTTACACAGTTGGCACATATTCTTCAGGAAATGAATCAGTCTGTGCGGAATAACGGTAAAAGGCACTGGTGTCATACTGTGAAATTAAAAGTGTTTCCTCGTTATAATTACCGTGTATGATATGAGTAGACAGGTCTTGCCCACGGTGCCATCACCTACGACTACGCATTTGACGGCACGAGTGGCACGGCGGATCTCTGTTGGATCCATTTGTTGAATCCACACGATTGGAGCGCCCGGGAGCGCAGATGAGGTGCCCAACACGGCGAATCACAGAAGCTGCAGCAGAAGAGACATTGCCGGCAAACATATACACACACACACCACTGGGAACTATTGAGCGATCGCAATTGGCACACTGGCGACTGCTGCCTTCGAGAGAGCTGCACACGCCCTGATCCACTGGGATACACTGACTGGCAGGGCACACAGTGCGAATAACCGCCAGTTGTTGGCAGCTACGGACACGGAGGCACAGACAGACACTCTCACTCTCGCTCTCGCTCTCATGTACCCCTCATCGGGTGAGCATCACTTGGCAGGCACCGGCAGTAGCAGTCACTGTTGATTGAATCTGCAGAACACAGCTGCACTGTTGAGTCGTCCGGCGAGGCGCCCGCATGACTGAAAAGCAGCAGAAGCAGTAAGACCTTGTGTTGATCTATTTATAGCCTGCAGGCTGCAGTTCTCTTCTCCAGAATCCGCTCCTACTGTTTCGCTGACTTTTGGCTTTTGCTTCCCGAATCGCCCACAGCAAATGGTAGATTTGATACGAATCTGCTGCTGCTACTTTGAGGCTAAAAGTCTAGGTAAAAAGGTCAATAGGGCAGTAAGGGTGACTAATGCCGCCGACAGTGCCGATGTGACAGTGTTTAATGAGAAAAGAGAAGAGCAACCTGAGTCAAATCAAGCGGTGATTCACAGGCTCACACTCACTGACTCACACCTAATCACAGCTAATAGGTCTGCCCAGTGTGAGCATCTTTGAGATGCTTACATTGGGATATCGATGAGGGCGCATCACTGCACTGCCTCCACTACGAAGCCACTCGGGCGCGCCGATTGGTTCGCCGCCGTCTGGTTAGCCTTCCCTACCAGCATCAATTCGCCATCAAAGGTCTGGCTGGCTCTCTTTCTTCACCGCCAGGCATAAAGGGGGATTTTTAATTTAAATTAAATAGAGAGCGTAGTGAGGAGATGCGCCGGTGCTGGTGCTAACACAAGCCAGTGGTGGCCGTGACCAAAATTGCTTCATTTGTCGTTGAGAGACAGTGTCTGCCTGCCATTCTCTGTGAAACTGGTGAACCTGAACAGTGGTCGTAATCTCGAACTGAAGCAGTCATCATCTGTCTTATCAATTGCCTGCTAAATCAGACCCTGAGTCAATCTCAGTCCCCTCTCTTTAGTGTTTGCCGTGAGTGCTTTTGGAAAGTTTCCGCGCGGTGGTTGTGGGAAGAGTGCTAGCTCCACCTTCAACTGTCGACAGTTAAGTGAGTCGGCGCTCAGACAGGCATCAGCCGCAGCAGCAGTGTGTGTGAGAGAGTGAGTGCTCACAAACCAACAGTCTTGATCTGGCAACAAGAACATCGACTCTAGCATTTCTGATCCAAATCAACACCCGATCATGGCTTCCATACGCAAGAAGTTGGTCATCGTGGGCGATGGTGCCTGTGGTAAGACGTGCCTGCTGATCGTCTTCAGCAAGGACCAGTTCCCCGAGTTCTACGTGCCGACCGTCTTTGAAAACTATGTAGCCGACATTGAAGTCGACGGCAAACAGGTAACATATTGCACTGGGCGGTGGCGCCTTGCATCTCTCCACTTGCACCTCTGCCTGCCTTTCCTTACGCCTCTCTCTCTCTCACCCCCTTTCCAGGTCGAGTTGGCACTCTGGGATACTGCCGGTCAAGAGGACTATGATCGTCTTCGACCTCTGTCCTATCCGGACACTGACGTCATCCTGATGTGCTTCAGCATTGATAGTCCGGACTCGCTTGAAAACATCCCTGAAAAATGGTCTCCAGAGGTTCGCCACTTTTGCCCCAATGTGCCAGTGATCTTGGTTGGAAATAAGAAGGTTAGTTTGACTACTTGATCAACTTGTTGAAAAAATGCTTTACTCACAACTCATGTTTTACCTACTTTTACCCTAATCACCTGCAGGATTTGCGAAATGATCCATACACAATAAAGTCAAAAATCAAGACTGTCTCAACCGAAGAAGGTAAGTTGAACCAAACTGTCCAAAACTGTCTGAGCAACAAATCTCTAACTGATGCACCATTTTCTACCTGTTAGGCAAGGCAATGGCTGAGAAGATCAACGCTTTCGGCTACCTGGAGTGCAGTGCTAAAACCAAAGACGGCGTCAGAGAAGTGTTTGAGGTGGCCACTCGCGCAGCTTTGCAGTCGAAGAAGAAGCGCAGAAAGAAGTGCATCATCTTGTAAGCGCTCCACTTTATTCAATCAAGACGCGCGCGCGCCATTTGCGATGATTGCATGCAAATATTGGTCACACCAGTTATAATAAATCAACTAAATCAACTGACCGAAATGCGCGTATCCTCCCACACTTTTAATATTTCAACCAGCCACCACTCTCCTTTAACCATTAAACACACAACCCCGACGACCTGGCGTGTTGTACAACCTTCAAAGAGAATCATCAAAGAATGTCGTTTTTATGTGTTCTTTTTTAATACATCCTTTTTATTATTATATTATTACATTAATTAATTATTACATTGATGGATGTTTATGTCAGTTATAATAGCTTGAAAAAAATATCACAACAACAAAAAATATCAGTGAAACATGAACATTTTAATTTGGAACAATGATTAAAACAATGAAAATAATACCACTTGTATGTTGGTCATCAAAGAAAGGGGAAAAGGTGAGAAAGTGAGGGAATGCTACAAACAACCAGTTCTTGAGAAAATGCCTGAACACACACACAAACAGACAATGTTGAGGTGTGTCACTTGTACCGTCTCACCAGGTAGGGCAGGAGTTCATTCTCACGGAGTCGCTTGAGCTCTTCGCGAAGGAAGCCAACTTCGGTTTGCAGCTTGACGTTCTCCTGTTCCAGGTACATGATGCGCTTGTTTGTCTGCACCTCTCGGAATCGCCGATGCTCACGGGACATTTTGGCTGCAGGGAACAGGGATGAGATGAGGTTAGGATATTGCTGACTGAGATGATGGGTACAGTTAACTTACCGGAGAGGTTATTTCGTCTTCGCCTTTCCCAGTAGGCATCGTCCTTGCTTTCGCTGGGCACTGGGATGGGTTTTCTCTTTCCCTTCAGCAGCTCGTATCCGTAGTAGTCGAAGCTGGAGCCGTTGGCAGGCATCGAAGAGTGCACTGGCGACGAGTTGGCCGACAGAAGGAACAGCGGTGGGGTGGTGGCCAGTGAGGGGGAGTGAGCAGGCGACGCAGAGGAGCCAGGCGTCACCGTGTCGATGATCGGGTACTGCACCGGCGAACAGCTGGGCCCCTTCACCAGCTGGGGCTGCTCCGGTTCGTGCTCGCAGAGGACCGTCACGGGCACGACCTGGTTGCTGACGCTCTTGGCAATGACGCTGCGCTGGTTGGACAGTTCGGGCGAGTTGCTGTCGATTCGCTGCATGGTGGGCACTATCATCGAAAATGCTTCGAATGAAATTGAACTGCTCCGGGCAAGTGGTGGTGGTGGTGTTGAAGTCAGTCGACGGTGGTGGTCGAGGCAGAAGTATTCAACGGCAGAGCTGTTGCATTTCGTTATAAACATGCCTCAGCCGAGCTGCAAGTAATCGTTGATAAAATGACGTAAGATTGGCAAGCATTAGATGAGCCAACGTTGTGCCTGAACGTTGTGCAAGTACAGCACTGTTTGTTCATATTCCGATGCTCTCGATAAGAGCGTAGCATCCGCAGCAATCACTAGTTGGGCACATTTTAGACACGGCTGATAGGCTCTTCAAGCGGACAGTTCGGTGTGCCTCTTATCTTATCTTATTGATTGGTCACAATAAGCAGTGCACTACTTGGGAATCGGTTTCGTCTACTCATTCACCACGCGATGCACAAACAGTACAAACATCAGCACCAGTGCATTTAATACCACTGCACCAGTCTGAGAGCTGTTGCACAGGAGACAAAGTGTATGAGTTTGGGGAAAATGTATAAAATCATATTTATTTACAGAACATATATGTACAGTGAGACATTTACAATAGTTAAAACACAGCTATTTGTTATCACAGTGGTTATTTGTTGTTGTTCCTCATCAACAGTGATGCCTGAGACACTGCAGCATCACTGCCACCAGGATGAGAAGATTTGAGGCTATCAGCGATCCTGCAGAGCCCTTTCCATCATCTCTTGGGCCAGGATTTGGCTTTGGACTTGTAAATTCGCCAATAAAGTTAATATCGTCAGTGGTAGTGGATGATGTACTGGATGTACTCGAATGTTCGTCGATGGGTGCATCCCCAGAAGACTCCTCTTCGTCTTCTGGCTCAGTGTCACCACTTCCACTGCCGTCAGCCAGCAGTGTGTCGTCTGAACTGCTGCTGTTATCATCGTTCCACGTGTAAAGTGTGCTGTTCAACTTTGAGTTGAGACGATTTACGTGAATGATGTTCACTGTTGAGTGATACTGACGAAGGGATTCGAAAAACTCATCGGAAACGTAGGACTTGTTAACCAGAGGTTGTGCTACTGGAATAGCCGAAGCACTGTAAAGTTAGCAGTATGTTAGTATTGATTGATTGATTAGAAAAAATAATTTCCTTACCTAGGGTGAATTTCAGGACATCCATGTTCAGGAGTGCCAGCGCAGAACGATTGCTTTAGCCTGTGAACGGAGATAAATAGTTAGTTCAAGTTCTTTTGGTAAAGGTTTCAAAAATGTAACTTACTGGTCAAAAATGTCTTTTTGACTATTCCATGAGTGGGCCATTGATTCAATGGACACAAATAGACTTTCAGAATAGGTTGTTTGGTACTGCTGCTCATTGCTGGGCGGTGAACTGCTTTCCTTGCCACCGTGGTGGCTTCGTTCCAGTGGACCACAGGAAACTCGAGCCTAATTGAGAAGAGGGAAAAAAGACAATTAAAAGAATGAACTAAAGAAAGGATGATTACATTGTTGGGCAGTGATTGGGTAGCAGAGTGCAGTCAACAGTGCCTCTGCAAATGCTAATTTGAGGATGATTAGCAGCGGCATTCTGTGCTGCAGTGATCTGCGGTGAGCAGAGGTGCTCAGCAACACGGTGGCCACTGACATCACAAACACACACACACACACACATACACTCACATGTACACATAATGGTCATGTAGAGAGTGGAGCACACTTGGCCTGCTTTTATCAGCAAATTAGTTTGCTTACGATTAGGAAGACAAGCCTATTGAGCTGTGAGGACAAGTGTCCGTGTAACAAGAGTCAACAGTGTAAGTGAGCAATGGTCTCCTTATCAATTGCAGGCCGTAATTAGCAATTAGCTCAGGTTAGAGTCAAAGAGGAAAGGGTAATGTAGCGAGCATAAATCAAACAGACAAGACTCTGGGCAGTAAAGGCTTAATTTATGTCTAGCCAAAGGGCCTCAAGGAAGCTCAGAGACCGGTGGAATGGCCATTCTATTGTGCCACTGGGCCGCTCTATTGTGTGCGACAGGCGCAAGAAGGGGAAAGCCAGCTCGACGAGTTGAGCTTGGCAAGCGTCGACTTGAGTGAGACTTCCGATTAAAGGGACCAAGCTTAGAAGGTAAGGTAAGGTATGGTAAGAAGAAAAGGAGGAAAGTGGCAGGAGCACACGGGGACCAACCGCAATGTTTAGAAATCATTAGCGAGCTATGCGTGTTGGCCGAGTCGGGCCTGTCAAAGGGCAACGAAACGCTTTGCACTGGCACTGTCAGCTAGTGCCACTTCGGTGCCACTTTGCACTGGTTGGCAACGTAGGAACAACGCGCAGTGACAGCCTGCCAGGTAGACGGACAGAGTGGGGCACAGTGTGGTGCAGTCCACTGCGGCCACCACTGACCACTGTGCTGCAATTGTCCCTGAGCACTGGGCACTGCTCACTGCCTGAGCTTCATCATTAATAAATGTTGCCTTTGTCATAATAAGGCAAGTCTCCAGTGGCGGGCCAAATGTGGTGACGAGGGCAGATTAGGAAGGAGCGAGAGAGAAGAGTTGGAAGAGTTGGAATGTGCTGCTAAATGTGCTGCAACCCCTTTCCTTTGCAGCCACTGGTGGTGAAAGAGTGTAGAGGTGCAGGTAAGTGCCAGTGCCTGCCAGCAAGACCGTCACCACTGCTGCCTGAAGCGAGCAGACCCTGTGCTGGCGGTCACCAGGCACACTAAAGAGCAATCAAGAGCACATTTTATATGAGGCGGTGCAGCGATTAGATAGCACTTGTATACTGCTGACTCTGCTGCTGCTACCACAAAGACGGCGAAAGCAGTTTTTATATTTAATTAAGGCACTGTATCTATTGGCAAAAGCACTACGAATCAACAGGTCAAACGAGAATTAAATGGCTGTGCGCCTACGGTCATAAATGAATGGGAAAAGAGAACAGACTCTGGGCGCAAACAAGCTATCCACTTGTCAGAAGGGAGCACTCAATGACTTTATCATTACCGAGAAGAGGCCAATAACAGCTAGTCGATGCGCTGCTGCCTGCCTGCTCCACTCATTACTGAACACAATGAGGCGGGCAAATGAGCTTTGCACGAGTTCACTGCAGGCACTTCACTGAACTCGCAGTCGGAAGTGGAGGGTGAGCGAGTGCTACCAGCAGCAAGTGAAAGTGCCCTCACAGAAACCACACTGCCACTCTGACAACCGACACATTTACTCGGCAACTGCAGACCAGGTATCATCATCATCATCAGCATCGGCGACTGCCCACTTTCTCTAAAAGAAGACGCACACACAGGTCCATCAGTCAATTCTCGCGCAGTGATGATGGTACTGGGATTAGCGCGCATTAGGCAGGTACTAATTGTCGTCACTATCATCATATCATTACCAATATTATTAGGGATAAACAAAAGGCAGGATTGTGTGCGTCTGTGCTTGTGTGCGATTGCAGGACGTGCACAACTAGGCAGTCACAATTGACAATATTGGTGGCACTGTGGGAGAGTGACTGCTGCGACACTGTGTACACCGTACAATGTTTGCGCCTCGATAAAGAATCGAGTGGGCCATTGGAGCACAGAGGCAGAGGATAATAAAGCTTGTCGCTATATTTAATTAGTGCCTGTCTCGATCGCGCGCGCGATTGTGTTCTGGCAAGAGAGAGTGAGAGAGAAAGAGAGGAGAGGAAAGAGATAGAGTAAGTTGCCAATCACCGCAGGTGGTGCGGCTTGAAATTGTAGCCGCTCGATTTGCGCGAAACTTATGGGAGTCAGAGTTGGAGAAAAGAAGCTCCTCCAAGAAGAAGAAGAAGAAGCAGTAGCAGCAGGAGAATAGAGAAGGTTCTTTGTGAGCTGCCCAGTGGAGAGCCAGACCGTGTGAGGACGAGAGGAACGTTGGGAGGACGAACACGCCGCGCCGAAATGATTGGTCCCGGGCAAAGAGTACCGCCGACACGAAGGCAACGACAGACAGACAGACAGACAAAGAATCCGGAGTTCAAACTGTTACTTGTTACTTCGCCTCTTTACTCGCTGTCAGAGAGTGAGAGAGTGCGAGAGAAGGTATAATAGGCGTGCGAGAGCACGTAACAAGTAGGAAACAAAGCAAGCTGCGAATAGCTTTATTGCCACTGCTGACCACTGCGCTTCAACGTGACCTTTGCCTGATCACTGGCTTAGTGGTGGTGGTGGTGGTGGTGGTGGAGGTAGCTACAGCAGACCCTCAATGAGATTCCGGCATTCCATCGACAATCGGCGACTGCAGCGGCAGCAGTCGCCGCTGGCCAAACCCACGCACTATAATAGTGTCCCCCTCTCAGTGAGCAGGAGCAGGAGAAGGAGACGAAGGTAAAGAAGCCATTTCCGTAAGCAAAGACGCGCGCGCTCTCTCTCACTCACTCACGGAGATGGCAGATATTGCTGTGGGCAATGAAGCCGTCCACTCGCGTAACGAGCTCACTAATGGCGATAAGGACAGGTGACGAAATGCGACATACCTTTTTGGAGATTTCGTTCTTCGAGCGAGCCAACTCCAGTGCTTCGCTCAGCAGTGATGGGTAGGCGTTAAAAATGGTCTCAGGGTTGTATTGTGCCACCATCGAGTCAACCAGCTTCTTCAGCGTCACCGCCAGCTCCTTCCAGGCCTTGCTGATGGCACTCAGCTCAGAGGTGTTGATGCAATCGGCCACTATGTCTCGGCAGGTAGAGCGACAAGGCTGGTGCTCCCTCAAGGACGGCTGTTCCAGCAGGCAGGAGCCACAGTGAAAGCTTCCGGCCAGTTGACGGACGCACTTTTCCTCCAGTCGAACTGCCTCTGATCGCTCCATCAGCTTGGAAGCTAAAAGGAACGACTGAAGAATGAGTCTGCGGTGGAAGGAAAGGTGAGAGAATGAGATGAAATGAATGAAGCTGTCGGTGGTGTGTGTGAGTGTGCTTGAATGTGCCTGCCTGCCTGCTTTCATCCACTACAAACTCTGAACAAAGTAAAGTCCACTCCACAAAGGTCAAACGTGTTTGTGCCACTCGGCTTGACCTTTGACCACCCCACGCACACGGCGACGGCTGCTGCTGCTGTTGCTGTGGCCGTGTCCGCTGTGAAGAGATGTGCGCAGTCCACTGAAGAGGAGGGTGAGGACGCGCCGTATGCCGAGGCAGACAAAGCGATGGCATTTCAAAAATGCACTGCACAGCACATGCACTGCGGCAGCGGCAGCAGGCAGTCGAGACGCGCGCGACCGGATTTGCCTCACCTCAGTGCGCCTGCAATCGACCCCGAATTCCGTGCACTCACGTCAGTCCGAGTGAAGAGTGGTGGGGGTAGGCAGCAGATAGCAACAGCATCGAACAGGACAAGAGAGAGAGAGAGAGAGAGAGAGAGAGCAGGAGAGCGGAGAAAACAGGCAGCCACATGCACAAACATGCCGGCAAACATAGCAACACTGTCACTGGAGGATGACCAAGTCGACTACGGCCGCAGCGGCGACGACCTCATCAGAGCATGGCAGAAGTGATGCTGCCACTTTTAAAGGCGAGCAACCCCTTCACATGCCGATGCAAATTGCCCGGCAACGCATCCGATGCACACTTTACATTATCTACGCCATCTCGCAATCGATTCCTACCTGGATGTCTCGATGACGTTCTGCACGCTGTTGGTGAGCTTTCGGCGGATTCCACCAAAGAAGTCCACAAAATTGACTGATGACAGACAGTTGATGTAGTCGGCAGAGATGGCTGGACTCTGGAAGTGGAGGAAACAAGAAGGTTAGCACCACTGCAGCTAAGAGATGCTCACTGGAGTTCTTTGTGCCTTGCTGTGCTTACATGTGACTCGTATTCGCTGATGACGATGGCCTGCAGTAGATTGTCCGCGTGGACGTCTACCGAGCCAACTTGGGACGCTCTGAAGGCATTTCGAGTCACCCATCTGACTAGCTCTTGGTTAGCCAGTGCAATTCGAGACGAGTATTTTTCGTTGACCCTCTTTATGGTCTCGTTGAATATTGAGGAGAGCTGCGAGCGGATGCGGCTGTCACGTTGCTCAAAACTATGTCGAAATGACTTCAAGTGTTTATTTAGCTGTTGACTGAAGTTAATTCGAGTTTTACTCTCGATGGCCAACTCAAGGCCTGCACAGCAGCTGGAGGATGATGTCGTCGGGCAGATGCCTTTGATGAGGCCTCGCGAGTGCTGATGTGACGAGTGCACTCTGTTCGCCAGTCGAATCCTTTCACATTTACTGTCCTGAACAATGGGACTGCACTGGCTGAGGCTCAGCAGTGCCACCACTGTCAGCACCGCTGCTAAACTGACGAACACTGAATCACCGTACACTGCCATGTTGAACATGCAGACGCACACAAGGCAAAATTATCACACAAAATTGCAATGAAAAAAAGCAGGAGAATGACCTCAGTAGAGGGTTGAAAAGGAGACACTATGAGGTGATGACGATGCGATGAGATGGCCAAGAGAGATGACAGTGGTGAAAAGCGGTGTGCCCGTCTGATAAGAAAACACTGTTTGTGAGTGTCAGTGTGAAGTATGAAGGGGACAATTAAAATATCATTGAGTATGCTGTGAGAGAGTCAGAGGTCGCATTTGAGCAGCCTGTAGCCTGTAGTGTCGTCTGCTGGTGTTGGTGCCGTCAGACGTGCGGCATGCACAGCTCGGTCGACGCACTGAATCCAAATAATCGCCGCCGATGATGGCAAGAAGAAGCAGTGCAGCAGCATCGGCAGCAACGGCGACTGGAGGAGAGAGCGCGGCGACGACGGCCTGAGCAGTCACCGTCCGTCAGCCTGGCAGAACTCACTCACCTGCAGCCTAGGTGAGTGCAGGCAGAGGCGCCTCCAGTTGCTCGTAACGCCCGCCCCTACTGTTGTGCGGTGGACTGCTGTGGACGTCTGCTTCATTCATCGAATTGACTAGTGCCGTGAGATTCATTCAAAACATGACCCTCTCTCACGGACAGACGATGGAAGACGCTGACTACGGCTACGGCTGCCTCGGTCGCTGCCAGCGAGGAGGGCCCAGAACACTTTCGCCGACAGTTCTTTCTCTCCCACGAGCAGCAGGCGATAACTACCTGCCTGCCTACCTATCTACTTACCTGCTTACCTGCTTACCTGCCTGCCTGTTCTTTGCTGTTGTGATCTTTCAGAGCAGGACACACTTTTGAGAGAGAATGCAAAGACAACTTCCTCTTGGCACTTGGCACTGCCTAGGGGAGAGAGATGACTGGACAGTGGTCAAAGGAGGCACGCTGTTCTTTACCCTGTACCCTAGCAAACTGGCACTTTTTCTCTTGTAGTAGTGGGGTAAGATAAGAGCCGAGTAAGCTAACTCAATGGATTTAGGGGTTTAATTGTGATATGTAATTGCAAGTGTACAGGTAGTTTAGTAACCGCTGTACACTACTGTTGGCGCATTTCGTTCGGTATTTCGAACACCTCAACAACTTTAGTGTTTCCAGCGAACTGAAAGAACACATATCTTGCAGATGACAGCATCTCACCACTTTGCCATTTGCTCATTTGAAGATGATCATTTTTCGCCAAAAAATTCAAATTATGCTCTGTCCTACCACCTGGTGGTTGACAGACAAACTATAAGGCGTAAGGCGACAGATTTCATTAGCAGGCAGGTGGCACACCTCTCTGCCACAAACTAAAATGAAGTCTATCCACCTACAATATTCTTTGAAAGGTGTGTTATTGGTAATTTTCTTAATGAAGCGAGAAAGGATGGTGTCCTAGAATGCAATCTGAATGTCTGCTGCGGCGAAGAGAGAGGGAGCAAGATTCCCGGAGGTTTCTTTCTAGAATGATTACGGCAGCCATCTTTTGCCATGCGCATTTGGGTGCTGCACTGAGAGCACAGCGCCACTGCGCGGCCGGCGAGCAGCTCGATCAGTTTTGCGTGCAGCATTGCTTTGTTCGGCTCCTGCTATCTTGAACCTGAGAAGACCACTCAAGTCCCATTCATCGGTCAGTCATCGCCAAGGCGCCCTGGCCCGTACTGGATAAATTGACTGACAACCATAGGCCTCCCTCACTCATTGCGCCCAGTCTACGCTCGGTGGACGCACTGTCACTAGCTCACTCCTTGTCGCCGAGTACTCTCCACTTGTATTCTCCCTCTCGCTCTCTCCCTATCCCTCTCACACACTCTCTCCTTCCAGTCCAATCCGGCAAGTCATCAGCGTCTCTCCGCCGCTCTGTCACTTTCCCAAACGCGAAACTTCTTCACGGCCCAAGCAAATTCCTTGCCCCACTCGCTAATCTCTCTGGTCTCAACACTTGTTGTCGATTTCCAACTCCACGATGGCATCAAACGCAACGATGTCGATGACTGCTAATCACGCAAATAATGGCATAAAGTAAGTGCACCGTTTTGCTTTCCTTTGTTTTCCTTGCTCATTGTTGTCTCCTTTCGTTGTCCCACCTCAGAGACGACTGGAAAGCCAAGCTGAAAATTCCTCCAAAGGACAACCGCGTCAAGACTAGTGATGTTACCTCTACCAGAGGAAATGACTTTGAGGAGTACTGCCTCAAGCGGGAACTTTTGATGGGCATCTTTGAGCAAGGCTGGGAAAAGCCTTCTCCCATTCAAGAATCAGCTATTCCAGTGGCACTACTTGGAAATGACGTTCTCGCTCGGGCCAAAAACGGTACAGGTAAAACTGGCGCTTACACAATTCCCATGCTCGAGAAGATCGACGTGAACAACAACGCCATCCAGGCTTTGGTGGTTGTTCCTACGCGCGAACTGGCTATGCAAACTTCAAATATTTGCATGGAGCTGAGCCGACACATGGGCGTGCGAGTCATGGTAACCACCGGAGGAACCAATCTGAAGGACGACATCATGCGCATCTACGACAATGTTCACGTGGTGATCGCCACCCCCGGCCGCATACTTGATTTAGTCGAGAAAAAGGTACATTTCCTTCTTTACCTGCTTGAGAATTGCTTTCGAAAAATCTCTAAGCCCGTTTTTGTTATTACTTTTCTGTAGGTTGCCTCTCTAAATAACTGCAAGTACTTTGTCCTCGACGAGGCTGACAAGCTGCTGGGCCAGGACTTCAAAGGAATGCTCGATACTCTGATTTCATACCTGCCCGAAGAAAGGCAAATCCTGCTCTTCTCAGCCACTTTTCCCATCACTGTCGAACAGTTCATGCGCAAACATTTAAAGAACCCTCATGAAATCAATCTCATGGAAGAGTTGACTCTAAAGGGTGTGACGCAGTACTACGCTTTCGTGCAAGAGCGACAAAAGGTCCATTGTCTGAACACTTTGTTCTCGAAACTTCAAATCAACCAATCCATCATCTTCTGCAACTCTACTCAGCGCGTAGAACTTCTCGCAAAGAAGATCGCTGAGCTCGGCTACTCTTGCTACTATATTCACGCCCGCATGTCGCAGCCTCACCGAAATCGCGTTTTTCACGACTTCAGGAGTGGCCTCTGCCGCAACCTCGTATGCAGTGATCTCTTTACTCGTGGTATTGACATTCAAGCAGTCAACGTGGTCATCAACTTTGACTTTCCGAAAATGGCCGAAACCTACTTGCATCGCATTGGCCGATCAGGCCGTTTTGGTCATCTCGGTATTGCCATCAACCTGATCACCTACGAGGACCGACACCTACTTCACAAAATTGAAGCCGAACTGAACACTTCAATATCACCAATTCCAAAAGTTATCGATCCTCAGCTGTACGTGGCTGAGGCACAAGAGGCTAACCACCAGGACAAGTGAAAGGAGGAAAAGGCGTGAATTAGGAAGAAGGAGACTGCTGTTTGATTTTTTCTTCAAGTGAATGTCGCCACCATCATCACCACCACTACCACCACCACCACCACCGAGACAGCAGCAGCAACAACAAACTTGTCTTTTAGCACAAAATGCAAGCATCATCAACGCGAGGAGGAGGAGAAGAAGAAGGAGGACACTGATTTTTACTACATTCTACCAGTAGTCAAATATTATTCAAATTAGATTAGATATTTAAGCTCTTGTTCTTGAATCTAAATTTTCTATTTTGTTTTTTACTTTCTTATTATTGCCGCCGGTTCTTTTTCATGTTCCCAAAAGTCCAATTTGTCCAAATTTCAGGCCAATGGCCACTTTCAATTGCTACTACTACGACCACACCTCCTTCATTACCACTCTTTGGTTTGTTAGTATCCAAAATTATGAATTTAAAGCCCTAAATTACAAGTAAAGATTTTCCGTTCACCACCACCAACAATATTAGCAGCAGCACGACTGAGAGAGATGATGTGATGTGCCTTGAGGAGTAGGACGATCCACTCGTGGACATGCGCGTAAGCACTCTAGCGTTCAGCACAGGCCTGTGCTAGCACTTGGCCACGGTTCTCACTTGCGGACGGATTGTGATCGTCGTGTTTCTGGTGTCGAGCACCATTACCTGCGATTGACCAGGTGGCAATGGCTGACGATAATGCCATTCCCGTGCGCATTGGTCACTACGAGATTCTCAAGACCATAGGTGGGCGGCTGGAAGCACTCCCTCCCTGACAGCACTCACTTACATCCTTCTGTTTTTGTCTCCTTTCCCTCTCTCCCCCTCTCCCATGGTCTCCTCTCTAGGTAAAGGAAACTTTGCCGTGGTCAAGCTCGCTCGCCACACCATCACCAATTTGAAGGTTACTACTACCCGGCGTGATAACGCCTTCTCACCAGTTCCCCTTGACCATCTTCTCACTCTTCTCTGTCTTTCTTCCTCCCTTTAGGTGGCCATCAAGGTAATCTCGACCAAAACATTAGACTCCGACCAGCTGAGGAAACTGTACCGTGAGATAGACATCATGAAACGCATCGGCTTTCACAAAAACATTCTCCGGCTTTACCAAGTAATGCAATCAGATCGACATGTGATGCTCGTCACCGAGTACTGCGGTGGGGGAGAAATATTTGACCAACTAGTAGCCAATGGGCGAATGACGGAGAAGAATGCTCGTCTGTACTTTCATCAAATCATCGATGCCGTCATCTACCTCCACTCCACCGGGGTAGTTCATCGAGACTTGAAGGCGGAAAACCTCTTGCTCACCGCCGACTACAAATGCGTCAAACTAGCAGATTTCGGATTTTCCAATTACTACTCTCACGATAACTTTCTCACAACCTGGTGCGGCTCGCCACCTTATGCGGCCCCTGAGCTTTTTGAAGGCAAGCAATACAACGGCCCCAAGGCGGACATTTGGTCACTTGGGGTGGTACTGTACGTTCTTGTCTGCGGGGCGCTACCATTTGATGGCAACACACTGCAGTCACTAAAGTCCCGCGTGCTGTCGGGCAAATTCCGCATACCGTACTTTATGTCTTGTGATTGTGAACATCTCATTCGACATATGCTCATCACCGATCCCGAGAAGCGGTACACTCTGCAGCAGATCAAGCAGCACAAGTGGATGCGGGAAACGGTACTTGGCGGCAGCAGCGGCAACAGCAGCAGCAGCAGTAGCGGCAGCAGCACTGCCACCGTCGCCGTGGAACAGGCCTCGGAAAAGCTAAGCGATGAACTCCAGAACTGTCACATAAGCGGCGAATCGGCCGCAAACATCGCCAGTAGTGGTGATGGTGGTGCAGGTGCCGCCATGAGGAGCGACGAACTGGACACCTCCATAGTGGACTGGATTGCCTCCGAGTTGAACGTCGAGCCGGAGGACGTCCTGGAGTCCATCAACTCTCGCCTCTTCGACCAATATTACGCACTCTATCATCTCGTCAATGATTCTAGTCATTGTTCATCGCTGTCTGCGCCCCCGTCGCCGCCATTACTCCCGATAATTCCGTCCTCTAATCAGCGCAAGTCCAGCATCACCACTGGCATTGTTGAGCGGGAATCCACTCCAACCAGCTTGACGCCCAATGTCTCAAACTTTCGTCGGCACACCTTCGGTCCTGACACTAACGCCTCATCTGTTAATTCAAATTCTCAAAACCAACTCGTCACACCACCGCTTCTATTCCTAACGCCGCCCATGGTGGCCAGTACGATCGCACCTCCGATTGCCAATCTTCCCTTCGCACCACCCAACTATCCCATCACCAACATGGACCTCCTTCGACCGCCTCCAGTGCTACTCATGGTCAACAACAACATGGGCCGGAGAGCCTCGGACGGGCAAGCGAACTACACGCGAGCTTTAATCGAAGCCACACAGGGCCCCTCAACCAGTGCTTCCACCTACAACTTCACCACAAACAAGGCTACCACTTCGCATCAATCTTCGCCACCAGTCAGTTACTTTAAGCGAAAGCGACACTCGCTAACTGACACCAACGAAATTGTTTCTCGCCAGCGGAGATCAGGGTTGACTAACGTCGGCGTCAGTAGCACAATGGAAAGGTAAGGCACAGTGGCGATTGAGGAGAAAGTACAAGTATGCTCATGTTATTTTCCCTTGAACCAGGTCTAGGCGACGAGCTTCGGACGGGTGTGGACTGCTCGCCAGTGTCTATCAGCAGCACATATCGATATCCACTTTACAGAACGAACTGCGTGCGCTGTGTGTTTCTTCACCGCCCTCTCTGCACGCCTCGCCAATTCACGCGTCCTCGATGGCAAGCCAAACTCACATGTCAGCAATCGCCAATTCTTCTGTCGCCTCACTGCCGCCCTCTTCCCCTCCTCCTGCGCTTCCGTTGATCAGCGAAGAGAACACTCCCTCTACCAGTCACAAACCAGAGGAGACGGCGACGGAGGCCACCACCAGCACAGGCAACAGCAGTATCAGCGGGGGCAGCAGCGCTCACCACATGAGCAACCTTCAGAAGACGCTGATGTCTGGACTGCTGTCGAAGGGCTTCGCCGGTTCGCCCGTTCCGCTGATCACTCCTCCACACTCGTTCCGCTCTTCTCCGGTGACCTCTCCGAACACGGCACCCTCCATCGCCATCACTGACGAGCTGGGCACATTGCAATTCTCCAACTTTCCCATATTACCTCCTCCCATTGACTTTCAACTGGTCAGCTCCCATCCCAATCTGGACAATGACCCGGAGAAGCCGTCAGTGTCTGCCGATATGCTGCTCAATAAGCTGCACCGGTGGGGAAACGAGGAACGTAAGTACTGACGCTGTGGCAGCCAGAGTCTGGCTGCCAGGCTGCTGGCTGCACGCCTCCCCACTACTCACTGCCTTGTGCATGCACTCAATTGAACCCTTTCTATTTTCTTCCTTCCTTTGCCTTATAGATATAGTAGCCAAACTTGATAAATACCCTTTCATCACGATCGATAGTTAAATCTTCCAATGTGATTCCTATTCTTTCTCACCTTCTTTGGCTCTCTTGTTATTTTTCATTTTATTTTATTTCCTAGACCTCTATTAGACAACTCTTTTCCTTTATTTTTTTCAAAGAATAATTCATCAAAGTATTTTATTATTTTCTTTGTTTCATTTTGTTTGCTTATTTGTTTTTGTTATTTTGCTCCTCCTTTCCCTCTTTCTGATGCTTGCAATACTGATGCTGCTAGTTGATGTGCCTTCGATAATAAAGAAAGCAATGTGATACGTCATCAAAGCCCCTATCTAGAACATCTCATCTCCTCAATTCACCTTTTCTCTCTCTCCCTCTATCTTTCAGGAACGACGGTGGAAGAGAGCGGTGGTGGGTCGTGTGGTGCCTTTCCCTCGCACTCGACGACCATCGATGTGCTGGCGAAAGCGGCTGCAGCGGCGGCGGCGACGGCGGCGGCGGCAGCGACCGGCGCCGATGAGCCGGGTGGACTGCACTACTCGAGTCTGCAGTGTCTGCACTGTACCCACCACTCCACCCACCTCACGACCACCGACTCGGGCAGCATCTGCATCAAGGACAGCACGGCAGTCTCCAAGCTGCTCAACAAGCTCAGTCCTCTGGGCTACCTGGACGAGGCGAGCAGCTACCCGGCGGCCAACTGTCAGATTCTCAACTTTGACGAGTCGAACATCAAGATCGCCCTCGAGTGGAACTCCCTCCAGCAGCAGCTCATCCTGCGGCACATCTCCGGGGACGCATCTCGCTACAAGAACCTGTGTCGCGAACTTATATCAACCATCATTTGATCGTCGGTAATTTATTGATTACCAAGTGTTTGCCAGTACAATCACGTGTCAGTGTTGTTGATGGGCTCTAGAAACCGGTGTATGCCGTGAAGAGGCGTGATAGAACCGACTTGGACTTGTTCTCCTTGTTTGTCGCCTTGGTCGGTTTCTCCAGCAACTTACTGCACTCGGGTCGCTCCACGCCGTATCCTGCCGATGGAGCAGATGCACAGGGAAAGAGAGCGAGAAGGAGAGATTGAAAGAAAGAAAGATGGTCATTAGCACAACTCGCATCACTTTTCCTTTCCAGCACACATTGTCTTTGTGTATCATTCACACCATACGCACCATGACATAATATACTCGGCAATCTTGACAGCGCCATTCGCAGCAGAGCTAGTGAATGGTGAATAAAAAGCACAGTTAAGAAGATGCATTTAGTTTCCTAGTCAAGTTTTTAACTAATAAAAAAATAAAAACTCTGAACACTCACAACTAAAGAATTCAATGGCTTCCTTGCCGCACTTTTGTTCAATCACTTTTTCGGTGCAGTCAAGGAATATCTTGTAAGCACAACAGGCGGCGGAAATTCTCAATTCAAAATCCAATCGGGGAACAATGTCTAGTGCAAACTTAAGGCTGCGTACGCAGTTTTTCGGTGAGCCAGATCCAGAACGAGTTACCTGGTTGAGACAGGGGGCGTGTTTCAGGTAGTTTTTCCTTGAAAAAACAAATCACTCAAAATAAGCTAGTTTTGCCAGAAGGGGACATACTCACTGGAGTTTTGAGCGTGGAGTACAGTACTCGGAGATTAGTCGGTGAGAGCCTGAGAAAGACAAGAGCTCGCTTATAATAATTTCATTGAAAAAGCAGCAGTACCTTCAGTAAGAAAGGAGATCAACTCTCTCTGAAGAGGTGTCGTACACTTTTGAGTGTAATTCTGGAAGCATTGCTCCGTTTCATGCAGGTAACCGCACTGTTTGGCCAGTTGAGGCTCAGTTGTGGCGATTCCTTAGGTGACGAAAGAAAAGTGAGCATCAGGAGTAGAAGAAACATTTTCACTTACCTGATGGATTATGGGTAAAGAGTAGAATCGTCGCTACACAATAGTCTGCAAATGAAGTACGCTTTAGACTGACTGAGTGGAATTGGACCTAGAATTACCAAGTTCTCGAAGGTGACAGTTGTGACCGGCCAAAGACAGCCCCAGCAGTGGGAAGAATACTTGATAAACAGAGCAAAAATGTTAAGATGTAACAAGTTAGATTACTAAAAACTACCTATTGTTAATGTTGTGAAGTAGTTCATGTTGCCACTGAAAGAGCTAAATGAGCAATGAAGCCACTGAGTCACTTTGTGGATGCCAAAAGCAGCCGTCTCAGCAAACCGCGAAGAACCAATGCAGCGTGGTGCAATACTGTTCTCGCCTACGCAAGGAAAATATATTCATCTCTATTTGGAATGACCATCCTTCAGAATTAGCAACTGCTTATCAAAATGACCTTTTGTAAGGCGCACACAGGCCAACTGTCTAGTCATCTACCATGCGCTTCCTGTTTGCATTTGCGCGCGCTTCAAGAGCTCGAATTTTGTCAGTTGATAAACTTTTGGGCCCGTACAGTTTCGCCATCTTTTGGGGTACTCACTAAAGGGCGCATTCGTCTCTGTGGACTTTACGAAGTTAAGAGTGAGTGGAGCCTATGTAGGCAACTGTACCGATGTCTGCTTGCGCACTGGCTACAGCGGCTTCACGGCAGGCACACTGCTTGAGGATCCACCTCCGTCTGAATCAAAGTAAGTCCTCTCCGCTTGTTTACATCACACACAGTCAGTGGGTCTGTCTGCGAGTGTCTGCTGTCTAAATGCGTTGTGACAGTCACCTGTTCGGTGGTGGTGGAAGCATCTGATCTGCCTGAGATTTGCGCAAGCATCGAACCCCAATCGATGCTACGGGGGATAATAACTGCCTCGCGTTCTGCCACTCTGCCAACTTTGTACGTCAACTCACCAGTTATTATGTGATAGTCATTGTGTCGTCATTGTGCCAGATTGTGAGTGTGTGCGTGAGCTGTGGTCCAAAATGTCTTCCATGGTCTTCGTCCATCCCCAGCACCTCGAGTTCCCCGAAACCTTCGAAACGCAGACCATCTCTATCTTTAACCCCCATGATTTTACAATTCATTTTCACTGTAAGTCACTTTTGGCGCGATAAAACGTTTGTCTTACTTTGGTACGACTTTCATCTCTGTTTCAGTTGAGAGTACTCGACCAAACGCATTTTCGCTGTCTCAGTCCGAAGGGGACATCCTAGCCAAGCATTCGCTGGAAATGTAAGTAACACGAGTGCAAGTGTATACACTTTTGATTGTAACTGAAAATAATTACTTTGTTTCGTAGCACTGTAAAACTCCTGGACAAGACAATCACTGAAGAAAAGTTTCAAGTTCGCCTTACCTTGCCAGGCAAAGGCAAGCGACTGGGGGAGAAAATTATCAAAGTGACCCTCAAATCGGATCGAGGAAATGATGACGATGGCAGCAGCACAAGCAGCAGTGCTCGTCAACGGAAAGCCTCCAAGACGGAGCACTTTCACTTTCAAGAGCTGTCTCCGACTGGGTTCGATAAGTCATCGGTAGTCAACTACGGCAAGCTGAAGTTGGAGAAAGTGCCAAATGAGTACTTTGTGTACGCTGCACTGGTCATTGCACTGGTCATTCTTATGCTGCCCCTCGATGATAACAGCAATGCACAAACTCACCTGCTTGCTGTTAGTGTCAACATCAAATTAGTGGTAAGTGTTTGTGTGGCGATGATCGGTATTGACTTGTTTCTAATTCTCCAATTCCTCCCCACACCACACAGGCTGCCTATATTTTGGGAATCGTGACTGTTTTTCTTATTCGTAACTAATGTGCATTTCTAAGACTGATATTTGTACATAAATCTGGACGTTTGTATAATAATTGTTTTATTTTATCTATGAATAAAATTTAATTTTCCATGTACAACTGAAAATTTTCTTCTCTTGAAAAACAATAATATATACCATCTAGAAGTAGATGAAAACGGAAGTTGGTGTTTAGTAGCGAACCCAAGACATCGTCATTCGGAGGTCATCGTAGACGGGCAGCTCTTCAACTGGACCGAGAGATGACATGGCATGGCACTGATCCCAGAAGTACTTTTCGCCCATCTGGTGAATTTTGTCAGAGTTCACTTGGGCTATCTTTGACTGCCACTCTTCAAGGCTGATTCGGCGGCCAAAACGGAGGACATCAGAAGCAATGCTGTTGGCGTTGCTGGCAGAGCCGTCTCGCTGAGTTATAAGCTTGGTGAGGAGGTTATTCTTTCCGAAGCGGATCTCATTGTTGGCAATTTCCAGGTACAGTCGCTTCCACTGATGCTGAATTTGCCAGCACATATCAGCAAGCTTCATTCGCTCACCAATAAAATAAACACCCCACAAAGCGGTATCCTTGTAGGCGAGGTTGAATGGTTTGACCGCCTGTGTCAAGTGGTCAGAAGCCGAAACCAGACCATAGTAGTTGGAAAGGTTTTCACCTCCACCGTGAGTGAGATCCCAGGGAGCGTAAAGCTTGAAAGAAACAACTGTTAGTATTCATGAGACAAAATGCATGTTAGTTACCGAAGAAGCGACTTTCATTGCAACGTAATCAGGGTTGTTGTATCCTGGGCCCTCAACAGCAAAAGCCACATAGGCGGCGTCCATCGAGTCGTCACGAACGCGGATATCACTGCCAGTGTAATGGCCGACTGGTGAACTGGGGATACCGTTCTTTTCATAAACCGTAGAAACTCCTTTGAAACCTTGCTGAGCTAGCTTGACACTGAATAAAAAATTTAACCGTAAATACTGAGAAAAAGCTTACTAGCATACGTACATTTGATCGTGTTCAACATTGCCACTGGCAGCAATAACCATGCGAGGTCCTTTGAAAAATAGATCCAGGCCTTGTTCAATGTGATCCTTGGTGAAGCGCTGAATATTTTCAGTAGAGCCAAATTTGGACTGCGCCAGAGAGGTGTTTTGGAAAGCCACAGAGTGAAGGTAGTCCATGACGACTTGCTCGTGGTTAGACTGCGACTCCTCCAACTCTTTAAGAACTTCATTGCGGGTCTCTTCAATGTTTTCAGAGGAAAGAGCTGGGTTTTGAATGAGGTCAGCCAACAGCTCAGAAGCCTTTGACACGTCACCCGGAGCGACAGTAGCATAGAAGCCGCTGCTCTCTCGATCATTGTACGAGTTCAGAACTGCACCCAGTCCATAAACATCCTTTTCCAGCTGCTTTTTAGAGCGGGTTTTCGATCCTTTGAAAAGGAGGCGCTCGATGAAGTTGGCGATTCCATTCAGCTCGGCCGATTCGTAGCGAGATCCACCTTCAACCCACACACCGATGGTCGCAGTTGGAGAGCTGGTCTTTTCCGTGGCAACTCGAATTCCATTGTCAAGCACCGTTAGTTCAGTTGCTGGTGCACTTTGAAGAGCATGCGAAAACTTGTGAGCGGCATGAGATGAATAGCGAGCCTTTAAAGAAAATGAAGTCAAGTTAATAAAAAGGATAATGGTGGTGATGATTTCAGGCAGTTCATACCAGTGGGTTCAACTTGGCCGAGGCTAGGCCACAGCGGATCAACTGAAAAGCCATTTGTCGTGCAAGATAAACAGATTCGGGTCGCAACCAGATGATGGGGATTGGTGAGTTTCTCTGACTAGTGCCGCAAGTTAATGTTTTCTCGACCTACCAATGTCGATTAGTGTTGGGCACAAAGTGCTCTAAACAAACTGGGGAGGAGACTGCACACTGTCTGCTGCCTTGAGCTGACGCACATGTAAAGCGACGTAAACTCCTCCCAAATATTTATCTCACTTTTTTTGCTCAGCCAATAAAACGAAAACATGTTGAAATAGTCACCAGTCGGTAGAAATAGAATACAATTTTTTCTCGAGATTTTTTTAACGAATCAAGGATTCTATGATGCTTGAATGAGCTGAAATATTATCTGATTAGACTAATTACGAATAAATTGTATTGAAATTTTAAATTAAAAAATAAACATCGTTTATCTTAAAATGAGAAAAATAAAAGATTTCACTATCATTAGATAAACCGGAAGAGAGACTTCCGAAATGACCAAGTTCAACAGGCTGTACTAATTAGAAGTGCACCGAATGAGAGTGAATGTAACATTCAGTATGGTTTACAAGCCAAGAACAGTGCCGCTCAAAAAAAGTGATAGGAGAAGAATAGAGCGGGCAAAGAACGAAGCGACGTGGCGGTGGCGATAGTGGCGGTGATGGTGATGGTGCTGATACTGCTGCTGGTGCGTATTAAAAATAGCCACCCAAATTGTGTCTGCTTGGAAGCACACTCAAAGTCAAGGCACATTTCGGGTCTCGTGTCTTTTGCTCGACTGCGCCCATAGTGATGCTCCTGCCTGCCATGGTCTGACTGCCTTTCTGGGCCCGTTTCCCCCGTCATCCCCCTCGGGTCCTCTCCCTTCAGTTCTTCACTCCTTTCAGATCACTTGCACCGTGCACTCATTTCCAGCGAGGGCGCCATGAAAACCATCGCCAGCAGTAGCAGCGATCTGCACAAAGACTGCGCCAAGAACTGAACGATAATGCAAAAATTCAAATTTCTCTCCAAAGATAACAAGAAGGACAAAAAGAATGCACACGACAACAGTGAAGCGGTGGGCGATGCTCTGTCCATCACCTCCAGCGAACGGAAGCTGATCAGTCGAAATGCGGTCATCTGCTCTTCAGGCAAAGTAAGTGCACATGTTGTTTACTGGCAACACACGTCGAAACACACTGACTGAATACTCTCGTTCGCCCACTCGACCAGGACAAGCACCGTTACGATAGTGAACGGGCAGAGCTGCCCTCTCGTCCAGTGGACATCGAGCTGGATGGCAACTCGCTGCTGGTGCCTTCCTCGAATCACTACGACCTCAGTCGAACCAACAGCCGAATCAGCTCAGTGCGAAGTCTGTGCAGCACGTCCCTGGACATTAGCAGCCCCGTTCCCCTGTCACCAGTTGGCAGTGTTAGCGGGGGAGACAGTCCGACGCCCAGTCAGGTGGTGAAACGGGACACAGTCGTCAATAGCTTCGACTTGCAGCCATCCGTTTTCGAGAACGGTAAATTTTACAACCCATGGCCCGACTACAAGGCTCAGACCTTTACTAGTATACTCAAATTGGGCTTTTCTCCAGACAAAAGCAATGTGTCATCCAAACAGGTAACGAACGGTTGTTATTACCGGGTAACACTAACCACCAGTAATTCTCCCCAATTTCTTTGAAGGAACTCAATTCTCTTTTGCCAATTGTCGAGCCAAAGATCAAGAGTAGTCCTCCAGCAGACGCCTTTCGCGTTACCTGGCTTGGTCACGCAACCATTCTGGCAGAGTTCGACAACATCGCCGTTCTCACTGATCCCATTTTCAGCGATCGCGCATCGCCAAGTCAGGTTATAGGTCCAAAACGATATCGAGATCCTCCATGCACAGTGAGTGCAATCAGTGCCTACCTAATCCTCAATCACTACTAATCTTGTGAACGTGCCATCTGCATACAGATCCATGATTTGCCATCCAATTTGGATGCCGTGGTCATATCACACTCACACTATGACCACCTTGACTTGAACTCGGTGGTCATACTGAATGCTCGTTTTGGCAGTGACCTACGCTGGTTCATTCCACTTGGACTTGGTAAGTTATTGTGGTTTTTAGTGCTGACTTTAATGCCCTGATTTTAATGTCTTTTTAGCTGACTGGTTCAACAGTGTTGGCTGTGAGAACGTCGTCGAGTTGGACTGGTGGGAAGAGAACTGTGTGGCGGACAAAAGTGATGGCAAGTTTGATCAAGTGAGCCGTGAATTAGATCGAAAGTAATGTTTTGTCTGCCTCGCACTGCAGTGTCTTTTGTCTTCACCCCCAGTCAGCACTGGAGCAAGCGAACCCTCACCGACGAGAACAAAACCCTCTGGGGCAGTTGGGTCATCAAGGGTCCAAACTTTCGTTTCTTCTTTGCTGGAGACACCGGTTACTGCAGCATCTTCAAGCAGATCGGTCTCGTTTACGGGCCTTTCAACGTTGCGGCAATTCCGATCGGCGCCTACGAACCTCGCTGGTTTATGAAACATCAGCACGTCAATCCAGAAGAGGCAGTGCGAATTCACCAGGATTTGCAGTCCATTTTTTCAATCGCTATTCACTGGGGCACTTTTGCCCTTTCCAACGAATATTTTTTAGATCCACCACGACTGCTTCGTGAAGCCTTGGAAAAAAGGCGAGTTAATCTGAAAGATTTTGTTACTTTCAAGCATGGCGAGACACAAATAATTTCCAAAAAGGGCGGCAATAGTTCAGTGCAGCATCAGCATCAGCAGCAGCAGCAACAACATCAACAACAGCTGCAACTACAACAGACACCGTGGAACATGAGTGCGAGCATGTTCATGAACTCGAATCATCTGCCGAACCAGACTCCCTTTATGGTTGCCGACCCAACGACGATATCCTCTCCCATCATTCAATCGCAAAACCGAAAGTGATCCACTCTCTGAAGCACCACCTTTTGCCCTCAAATTAGGCATTTTCAAATGTACTGTGATAAACCTTCCCCTCTTTTCCCGTGTCCACCTTCTTCCTCTTTCCCCCCTTTTCCTTGTCATTGAATCATTTCATTCACCTGCTTGTAATAAACCCCATTAACGGAACTGTCGACTTGGTCTTGTGCTTCTGTATTCTATTACTTTAATAAAGTTTAGTGTTTTTGATTAAGAACAATTAGATTTCTGTTCGCGCCACAGCAGTTTCTGAAACTAACTGTCAATTTGCAGAATAAACTCGCTAGGTGTCTCTGCGAGCAGTGCGGCCAGAGACATTTGAAAACAAAACAAAAAACAACTTGAATTTCAAAATAACTTACCACAAATTATCTCAAAAATGTCTCTTTACGATGACATTATTGGAAATGAAGAGGCCGATTCAAATGGTTAGTAGCCTGAATGTTTGGACCATTATGTTTATCTTTTTTAATTACTCGTCTTTAATCTAGAATGGTCAGCTTCAAAAACATCAAGTATAAAACTGCTTCAAGATCATCTCCATTTAAAAAGAACGACCCAAAGTTTAACAAAGGTACATTTGAAATGATGATTAATGCAAACTCAACTAATTAAGTTAATCCAGCAACCCAACAACCCCATAACTCGCAAGCTGATTCCTCCCAGTGTTCGTCAATCAAAACACCCAAATGAGTTCGCTCCAGTTCAAATTGCAGGGACTAATTTTACGACAACAACGCCAGCAGCGACAGGAAAAAATTCCACGTCTCTTGGTGGTGATTGGGACGACGAATACGATCCGAGATGGCCAAATGATTACGAGAAAATTCTCAAAGACCGGACTGAAAGCAGAGAGAAGGAACTCGAATTGAAAAAGGCTAAAAATGAAAATGTTAATATTCAAGTAGTGGCTACTCGAAGTTTAGGGCTAGACTACGATGACGACGATGACGAGTACGAGGATGAAGCGAAGCCTGATAAAGTGAAATCCCGAGCAAATGCATCTATTGCTCCTCCACCATCTTTAATGTTAAATGTTGAAAAGGTGACCAACTCAGTTGGATTTGGCGTAAGTTCGGTCGCTGCTAAAATTATGGTCAAAATGGGATACAGAGAGGGCCAAGGACTTGGAAAAGAAGAGCAAGGAATCAGCAAAGCTTTACAGGTTGAAAAAACCAGCAAAACACACGGGAAAATCGTCATTGAAAGCGATGCTAAGAAACCCGAAGATCCTTTAACGCCAACCACTGTTGTTCTACTACGCAATATGGTTGGACCTGGGGAAGTTGACGAAGAACTTGAGCCGGAAACTAAAGAAGAATGCTCTAAATATGGTCCAGTGTCTCGGTGTGTCATCTTTGAACGCGATGAGTATGAAAATGATGAAGATGCTGTACTCATTTTCGTAGAGTTTTTTCGTGTCGAATCGGCCATTAAAGGTTTGTCGATAACTTTAATTTTTTATCCTTACTTATAAGTTTATTTTCAATTTATTTTTAGCATTAACAGACTTGAATGGTCGTTATTTTGGTGGCCGTATTGTAAAAGCATCTTTTTACGACTGTGACCGTTTTGAGAATCGGGATTTTTCATAAAGCAAAGGCAATTGTTTTATTTATTGTAAATATTTTATTGCCAAAATCACTGGATGTACATTTGAAAACAAAACAAGACAACTTTACGAAAGCTAACAGGTTGTAAAAAGAACAATGTTTGTAGTGCTAGTGACTACATTTCTTGTGGTACCAGCAAGTTATGTATTTGGGCAGTTTTTCACTATATGAATTCTCTTCTGCAGCCGACACATGTGCTCACGAAAATGGCAGAGCGATGGATGCTGTGTTCCATCAGAGGCACTGAAGTTGGGAAGAGTGAAAAATGTACGTTAGATTGAAGCAAGTTTAAGGGGGAGAGTGTTTGTGTGCTACAAACCAAACTGGAGATGTTGCTGATTGATTATGCACTGAACAGTTGAGTTGACAAGAGCACTCCACTCGGGTTCCCATCTGACGACAGACAGCGCCGTACTGGCACTTCAGACGCTGACACGAGTGACTCGGCCCTGGAACGCAGCCGTGTCCGGCCAGGTGCCAGTGAGGGGGACACTGATCGCACTGTAGGCCCTTTACGCCTGGCCGACACCGACACTTTCCTGTGAGTATTTGAAAAGGCAGTGTTTGATTTTCAAAGTTGATGTCAGCCATTTGAAATCTATTTACCCGACACTCTATCGCAATCTTCACTCACTGATCCGATGCGATTGCATTTGCAAGCTGTGAACAAAGTTATTTTTTTCTGTAAATTATAAGTATTCAAATGCACAACTGGAAACGGTCACCCACGTTGGCATCCATTTGAAGTTGGATTATCTGAAAAAAAATGGAAGCAGACATCATGAGTATGAGGGGTAAGAGAATCGGAAGGTTCACCCAATGACCGTACCAATGAGTGCTTGAAAGTTCCAAAACTTGTTAGAGCACTTGTCGCATTTGAGCCCGGTGACCCCCTCTTTGCAGTCGCACTGCCCAGTCAGAGGGTGGCATTGAAAGCTGTTGGTTTTGATTCCGTGCTTATTGCAGTGGCAGTCTGTGGACCAGGGTAAACGTCAGTCAGTTCAGTGCTGAGCCCTCATCACAAAGAATATGAAGTATTTACATTTGGAGCACTTGAGTTGGTTGTTTGCATTGAGACACTTGAATTCAATCATTTCACATTTTGAGCGAAACATAAGGTCCTCTGTTGGGAGTCAGTTTGGAGTCAGTTTGCCATGCAGGTGGACACGATTATGTTAAGCAGTCGATTCAGTGCTACTTTCTTTTTCTGTGTGTGTGCTTACTTACCGCAAATGTAGATATGCTCTTGTTCCGAGTGCGTCGTCTTGCACGTTTGCAGCTGCAATGAAGAGAAGCAGAAAGTGAGGAGACATGTCCAGATGGATCACCCTGCTATCTACCAAATGCTGGCACTCGCTTTGCCGTTCCGTATCGACCCAGGCCATCAGACTGGTCGACTGAGTGGCCAGCTCATTGTTGGAGTCTTCCAAATAAGTTTCCTTGTTCTCCTCGCATTTACCGTAGAACAAACTGTTTGTCCGGAGGCAAGTGGTTTGGTTAGTCTTTTCCGTAAGACAACTACTTTGAACAAATCAATACACTGTGTATTAAACATGCGACATGCGGGTTCGCGTGAAACAAAGGCAGATTTGCAGATAAGTTAAAGTGGAAGATCTACATGGATTAGGCTACGTTCTATACTTACGCAATGAGCTCTTTTGTATTTTTACAAGCTTGTAAACGCATTTCACATTCGGTGTAAGTGTTGCCGTCTAATGGCACAAAAGAAGAGTCATTAGTATCGGTGTGCCCACATTGTTCATCGTCGCTGGGCACTGGCACGCGTGAATGTGAGCCCCGGGTAGCTCTCTCATATCATTTCGTCGTCAGTTGTTGGCTGTAAAGTGTTAATCAATTGCCTTATCAGTACCTACCATTAGCGCACAATAGCTCTGAATCGTTGTTAGTGGTGCAGTTCTCTGCGCAAACACACTCTCCTTTGACGCAAGTGGCCCCTATTGCGCGAGAGATGAGGTCCATAAATGGATTAGTACTAATTTTGTCACCATTAGAGCTGATTTACCGTAAAGACAGACCACATTGTGACACAAATCTAGCAGCAGTGGGAGAAAAGTGGCGTAAAGAAGGGGAAATCAAAAGAAGAAGAAAAAGTAGACGACAACACTTACCGCAACTGCCATTGAATTGGACGGTGATATGTTGCTGCAGACGACAGGATGCTACGGCAAGTTCGCATTCATTTTCATATGTCACGCCTTATTAAATTTCAGTATTAAGTATATACTTTGCTTACAAATAGCGCCAACCAGCCGGCTGGATGCACTGAAGCATGCTGCTAATTGTTACCGTTACTGCCGCACACAGTGGAGAAGCCCGGATTATCGGTATCGCTGGAAGAGAGAAAGAGAGGGCTCATTAGAGTAAACAGCGCAAATGAGTGATCGCAAGCAAAGACAAACACGTCGCTATCAGCTAACGTACCGAATGCAGACTTGGGGACAGACACACTCGGGAATGCCCTGGTCGTTGGCTTTGCACGTCGCGTAGTGCTGGCATGGCTGGCGGCAGTGCCCTGCAGAGTGTACACAACTTCACTAATTAGCGCACAAGTTGGTCAGACAGCGCAGACCGACCGGACATACCGCAGTGACCGTGGTGGAGCACTTTCAGCTCAACTTGCCGCTGGCAGGCATCCTCTCGCAGTTGACATATATTTGCATAGTTCTGCTTATAGCCATCATTCTCGCTAATAGCACAGACGGGCCCTTCATTCTCCTCATCTGCGGGTTGGGGATCATTGGACAATTAGTTTGAATTCCCACTTGCATGTTGCAACACTTTTCACTTTCCACAGACACACCAAGTGTCGTACCTTGAGGACATGCGCTAGGACAATGGCACACTTGCACTGTGCCGACTGTCGACTGGTTCGAAGCCACAGTGTGACACTCGGCAAATGGTGGGCACACTTCGGAGCCGCACTTGCCGGCCACCTCACCCTGCTTCAACTGGTGACCCTTGGAGTTGTCACCGGCTTCAAAGAGAGTCCCACTGCCTCCTCGGTCCAGACAGTATTCCAAATTGGTGGGCACAATGTCGAGGTTGTAGAAGCAGGCGTGCTTTTGCAGCTCGCACATCGAGGAAAACAGCTTCCGGTTGGAAGCACACACTTTGGCAGACAAATGAGCAGTTAGTAAAGGGGAGAACAAGTCATCTCCTGCCTACTCCTTCCTCTGAACACCTACCTGGTTGGCCCTGATTGTGGCTGTCACAGTTGCCAGTGACGGCACAGACGCACTTTGCTTCTCCCTTCACATCCACTTGGCATTTCTGGTAGCGGTGACAGGTAACACCATCGCACCGACTGGCATCTGCAATGCAAATCAGATCATTCACTGGCCGAGCAGCATCTTCTCTCTCAGCAATCACGGTGATTCACCGTGTGCGTGCTCTTTCACGCGCGACTTATGTCTTTGCCCAGTCATCGGAGACTGCCTCTGAGCACACAGTGCCTGTGCCTGTGCTGGGCCTAGCTGTCTGCCTCTCTCGCTCGGTCCCTCATGGCAAGTGTCTCTCGCTGTGCCCTGCTGCTCGAGTGGCAACGCTGGAAGAGGTTCTCTTATCTCTATTTACGAATATGAAGACAACAGGAGAGGGAGAACGTGCGGCGCAATTTGTTTTGTGCCTATCAGGCAAGCGCATCTACTCTATCGATCAAGCTGTCAACAATTTGACTGCATGTAACGGGCGCCACTAAGATGCCACCGAGAGTGAAGTCGATTTCTCTAGAGAGCAGGCGAGCACACACAGAATCGGCAACGACATTCAGACATGCTGTAGGCACATTTCGATAAGACCAGGCAACTGCCTCTGTCTGCAGTTGCCGTTGCCGCACTATCGCCGCATAATCTTTATTGTTTCAATGACTATTAATGGCCTATTAATAAAAGGCCCCTTCGCTACCGACGTTCGCGGCACGGTGAATCTATCTATCTATCTATCTATCGAGAGAGATCAACATTTCAATTTGGCTGCAGGAGCAGTGTCGTGCTCGTGTTCTTGTTCTCGGTGTTGAATCAGGAGAGCGGAAAGCAGACAACAGACAGGGGAAAGCTCTCGCACCTCTGCACTTGCAATCAACAGACCTACTTGAAAGGAGGTAGCACCGTTCAGTTACCGTGTTGAAATCGAAGCAAATTAGCGTGCAGACAACACAAGACGAGCATCAATTATTAAGTGAGTTGACACCGCGCTTCGCATTCGCGACAAATGTAAAAAAGCTAATGCAAAATGCACTACAGAGCAGCATCGGTGAAGGAGCAGTAAATGGAGAAAGGGAAGATGGGAAGAAGGGAGAGGAAGAGTGACACCGAGTGATGGCAAGTGAGAAGGCACAGTGGGCTGTAGGACTGGGGCTCAGTGGGCAAGTGTCCACAGTCAGCCAATTTGCGAGCGATTCGATGTTGCAATTTGGTCTGTCTTGTTTGCTCGAGAGATGTGCGCGCAAGCGACAGTTCGTGTTCTGCAGACTTTGCTAGCTGATAGTTCGCTCGACTTCTTGCACTCTGATTTATGTGCCCGCTCGGAGCACCGTCCGATGCGCTCTGGCTTCCTCCTTCTTTTTCGTCGTCGCTACTTAGTCATTGATAAAATTGAATCATTCAACACAGCCGACCGGGGATACAATGACAATGACAAGCCAAACAGAATTTATTAATTAGACAAACATTGAGTGAGCTGCTCTTTGAATCAATTTAACTCTGCCA
>JAALOO010000232.1_pt1 | contig 51292 bp, 38 predicted proteins | sample 7257641 | NCBI WGS metagenome assembly JAALOO01 (sample SAMN14085613, study PRJNA598686) | mite metagenome | biome: ENVO:01001000; feature: ENVO:01001002; material: ENVO:01001226; isolation source: single female mite from University of Michigan culture on fish food culture... ...
AGAGAGAGAGAGAGAGAGAGAGAGAGAGAGAGAGAGAGAGAGAGAGCGAGAAGATCTACAGACAGGCAGACAGACTGCAAGAGAAAAGCGAGGTATCAATCGCTTGGGCCCAAATGAGAAGGAGGAAGAAAAAGAGACAAACTGAGAGGAGAGGACACTGTCGTCAGCTGCACCACACTGATCACCATCACAGATCACCACGTCTCCCCTTAGGGAAAGACGGCAACAAACAGTTCCGCAGGCAGGCAGGTTCCGCGGCTCCTCAGCCTCAGGCCCTGCAAAACAGTCCTCTCTCTCTCTCCACAGAAAGAGAAGGAGCAAAGGTCAACAAAGTTGAGTGAGGGCTAATAAAATTTGTCAAATCAACGCGTGTCGCCGCCGCCACGACGGCAATCAGCCCAGCGCCGCAGCAGCAGCAAAACTGAGCAATTGGCCAATTATTGGGCAGCACTAATTAGTGCAGCAGTACTCTATTTAAAAGGTCAGAGAGTGGTGTCCTTACTTGAGATAGTCTCGCTTGCAGTAGGTCTTGCCCTCGCGTACGAAGCAGGTACAGCTCTCGTCGAGGTACTGGTGACAGTCGGCGCACTTCAGACAGGCGGCGTGCCACTCCAGATCAGGGTGGACGCGCAGAATGTACTGGTCGTAGATCTCGCTGCCGCAGCCAACGCACAGCGAGATCCGGGCGGACCACTTGCCGAGGCCCACGCCACTCAGGTGCACCGACACGGCGCAGCAGTGCGGGTCACCGCCCCCGCCGGTCACCGAGCTGGGGGGCGTGATCGGTCCGTGCAGGTGGTGGTGGTGGTGGTGGAACTGATGGGGACTGCTGCTGCTGCTGCCGTTGTGGTTGTTCAGAGAATGGTGATGGCCGTTGTTGTTGTTGTGGTTGCTGTTGCTGCTGTTGCTGTTGTGATGATTATTTGCCCGACTGGAGGCCATCTCGGGGGAGGAGAGGTCAGAGCAGGTGAGGTCGCTGCTGAAGGAGGTGTTGTTGTTGTTGTTGTTGGCGATTGTTTTCCGAATAGGCGAGGAACAAGAGGTAGTGTTTGGAGGAGAGGAACAGGAAGAGGAGGAGGATTGAGGTGCTGCTGCTGCTGCTGCTGCTGAGGCTGAAGATGCAATGCCTTGGGATTGTGCCGTTGCCGGTGATTGCTGTTGCTGCTGATGATGATGGGGGTGATGGTCGTGGTGGTGGTGGTTGCTGCTGTTAGAGGAGGAGGACATCGGTGCAGCGGCCACTGCCATCATGGGCGGATGATCAGAGTGGTGGCACTGATCGAGGTGGTAGTGAATAAAAGAGCACTGACAAAAGAGGCGATGGACACAACACTGATGATGAAGACGATAAAGGAAGAAGTTTACAAGGGATAGTTGTACGACAGCAGTGTACAACGACAGTAGTTGGTTGCCGTACAATATCGCCCCCTCTCTGTTGTACAGTAGCTGTTTTCTTTTCAAACGTAAACACGGAACAAACACGACACTACAACTTCTTCTTACGATGACAAAGAAACCACTGCAGGACGGTCGTCAAAGGGATCGCCTCAAAAGGCTGAAACCAATCACCACAGCATTTTTCTACTAGTAATGCCCAAATGAGCGTCAGTAGCGCGGCTACTCGTTCAGACAACAACAACAACTACGACGAGGTCGACAATAATAATGATGTCTGCAGCTGCTGCTTCGGTCGGTGGCTGCAGAACGACGACTGCTGCTGCTGCTGTCGAAAAATCGAGGGTCGCCGTCACAGTTCAGCCGTAGACACACACACAGTCTTCTTGTACTGCTGTTCTTCACTGACTCTCTCACACTCTCTCACTCTCTTTCCATTTGCCTGGACGTCCCACCTCGTCACTGCCACCGCTCGATTCCATTGGCTGACGGCAGTGGGGAAAGGCGCGGCTCCGCCAGCCATTTGCCGTCGAAGAGCAGCAGCCGTCTCAGTGGTCGTCGTCGTCGTCGTCGTCGCTTGCCAGTCACGCGTCAGGATCGAAGAGAAGTGCAAAGGAGGATGAAGATGGAGATGGAGAAGAAAACCGAAGACTAAAAAGAATAGAGAAAAATCGGCGATAAATAGAGCTGCCTGCTTGCAGACAGAGTGCCTAGGAGGAAGACAATGCCTAGCAAAAGAATGCATGCCATGTGAGGCAGCAGTCAGTGGCCTCAGTCAGCTCAGCAGCAGCTAAAGCCTGAACAGTCTGAAGGAAGAAAGCTTGTACTGTGCGGCAGCAGCCTACATGCCAAGATGCGGTATGTGTGATGTGTGTCGTGTACTCAGGGAACTGAACAGAAAGGGAGAGAGAGAGAAAGAGAGAACCAGGAGTTTGGACGACCAGACGACAGTGTGAGTGCTAAGGCTGGCTAAAGAAGAGAGTAAGAGGAACTTTGGCTGACAATGGACGACGCATCGATTGGCACTGCTCCTGCTGATGATGCTGATGCCCCCTCTTCAACTGAAAGAAGCACATCTCCATCGGTCGACGGCCGAATGGTCGAGACAAAGTGTAGCAAGTTTTGCTGAGTGCTTCAAGAGACTTCAGCAGAACAGACAGGCTGACAGGCAGGAAGGAAAAAGGGCTTCAAGAAGAGCAAGTCCAGCAAGTCAAGTCACTAACTCTTTTGCGTCACCATATAGCACACTGACTTTGGCAGAGCCGATGAATAACTTTGTGGATTCCCTCTTTCACTTAGGCGGCAGCAGCAGTAAATCTAGCGTCAGAAAATAGTGATTCTTCTTCTTCTTTGTTTGCTGCACCAGCAGCATCACTACTGACGTGTTTTTTTATTCTTCTTCTTTTTTGTTGTTGTTGTACGCAAGCATGCACACACCAAAATAGGCAGAAAAAGTGTACTGCTTTTTTGGCAAAGAAAACTCGAGCTCAGCGGCAGCCAAATTAACCTCTAATTGAGCCGGCCATTAATCACTGGCGCTAGAAAGGAAAGGAAGGGAAACGAAAAAGGGAGCTCCTTTCAAGTGTGCGTTAGAGAATAGGCAAAACAGTGTGGATAGCCGAGAAAGTAACAGTGTAGCTGTAGAGTCGATTTCCCCCTATTCCTGAAGCTCAATAGATGGATGGATGGATGGACGAAACAGGCTGAAGGGAACAGGCACTGGATAAACAGCCAAATGATGGATGATAGCTGATGAAGCAGCAGCAGCAGCAGCAAGCACCCAATCGAATGGAGGCAGCTAAACAGTCAACTGTTCTGTCAACGATTCGACGAGCATCCCCAAGTGCACTTGGCCTGCTGTAGATCAACTACCACCACCACCAAAAAACACGACACAATCACGACGACTAGGCGAGAGAAAATGAAAGCAAAAGACAACAATCAGAATCCAATGAAATCCATTGGAGTGCACTGCTCTGAGACACCTGTTCCAATCAAGACAAAAAACAGTAGCACCACCAGCAGCAGCAAGCCAATTCACTTGGCCCAATTGGCGCGACAATGAGAGTATGCAAAGTTGCACTGGTGTAGCTTGGTGCTGTTTGGTGGTGCACCGGAGCGAATATTTATTCGGTCGCCGCGAAACAGGGCAGTGGAGTGCAATCATCCAGATGACAGATATGGCCACTGGTCATACATTGCTGCTGCTGCTGTTGCGGGTGTTTTAGCTGTTCCAGAAAAAAAAGAAGAAGACGACTGTTCCGATGAAAACAGACGACAGGCAAGACAGTGATGTGTGTGTGGTGATGCTAACTAACAATAACTGGCAATAGTAATAATCATGGCAAAAAAGCAGTGCAGTGCGCACTGTAGCGAGATGACTCGTGGCTAATTCGATTAGTGCACTGCACACACACAGCCATTGGTTGGTTGATGCAGTCCAATGAGAGTGAACACAGCTAAATGGGCAATCAAATTAATACGAGTTAAATTGGCAGACGTAATAAATGCCCGTGTTCAACAGACCTCGGCTAGGCTAGGCTCGGTTCGACTGCTAACTGAAACAGACTGGGGACAGACTTTAGCGAGAAAAGAAAGGGAAAATGTTGGTTAAGAGAACAACCAGTGCTCCTCTGTCCGTCTGTCTCCTGCTGACACATGTCTGCGGTGAAGTGTGTGTGTGTGTGTGTGCCGTTTTCGGTATGAGGTTCAATTGTCAAATAGACTGTTGACAGCACCTCAATCTTTGGATGAAGATGAAGAAGCTGAAATAAAAAACGGAGCTTGACTCTATTTGACTTTACGCCAAGCACCACAATACGCACACACTCTAATGCAAACATTAGCTTTTATATTATTTATCCTCCTGCACACACACACAAGACAATACTCTAATCCAGCGCAGCGGTATTGTCTGACAGTGTGTGTGTGTATTTGAGTACAAGCCTGAGGTTGGAGCACAAATGTTGAATGCACATTTTTGCCGGTGAGGAAGCAGCAGCAGCAGCAGCAACGGCAGACAATGCTCATCAAAAGTGAATAGAGGAAAAGAGAAGAGATAGTTTAAATATTTTCCTTCGCTAAATAACTCTCAATCTATAGTCAGAGGAGGTGTTCTGTGTGTTGAAGTGAAGTGAAGAGTGGTCACCTCAAGAGGAACCTCCACCACCAACCGATTTTGTGGCCTAGATCATTTATGAGCTGCTGCTGCCGCTCTCGTTGTCTAGTTCGTTTGAACTATCTTAGCAAGGAAGGACAAAGGGCAGATGTCGTCACAGTTATCAGCAGCAGCAACATAGCTCGTTGGAATAATAGAAAAAAACTGATGAACTGAACTGAAAAGACCGAAGACAAGATAATTGAGACATCGGATCGCAAGCAAAGAAAGAAGGTCTAGGCTTCAGTCCGGAGTGCGCGTGCTTTTCGCTTTGCGTGCATTGAATCTCCTGAACAACTGATTTGATCTTCAGAGTCTTTGAGTCAAAGTCAGTCAGTGTCTGGGTGAGGCCATTTAAGAAAAAAGAAGAGAGAGAGAGAGAGAGAGCTTTTCTAGTGAGAATAATAGCAAGTCAATGGACAAAAGTCAATAGGTGAAAAGGACAATAGAAGTAGGATAGTGATGAGAACGTCTTCATTTGAGCAGATTTAGTAGAGTTGGTGATTGTGGCGTCTAGAAAACTAGGGGCTTAGAAGTCAGACTAGACACTGGCATATACAGACACGTCTCTATTAGGCAGTGCTGAACACAGTTCTTTTACATAATCACCACACAGAAACCCAACACTGATGTCAACTGTCTGTCTGTGTCTGTGAGACAGTGTTAGACAATCATCAACAACGACGACAACAGAAGACTGGAGCGCTTATTACACAGGTGAGCACTAGTTAGTGGAGGGCAAATTAGCCAACAAGAGCAACAAGTGCACCAGGACAGTTTAACAGCAGTGGGACCTGCTGTGCCTACTTCAATCCTAAACAGTGTGACAATGGTCTAGAAGAAAAAGAAGAAAAAGAAGAAGAGACAAGGAAAAGTAAACACACAAACAGAAGGTTCAGTAGGGTTGAAAAAAGGGAATAAAAGGTAGATAAAGGCAGGCTGTAAAATCTGTAGGGGACCGGGCAGCAGACAACTGCACAAAGTTGCTTGACAGTCTCAAAGTGTGCTGCAAAGTCAAGCGTGTGCGCCAACAGTGGATAGACTTGATAAAATCAAGAATGTTCTCAAGGATTATTACTGCTCACCTGAGCAGAATCAGAAGAGGGCAGAAGAACATAGGCGACAAGGTCCTCTTAGCTTTCGCCAGCAATTTGTCCACCACCGTCTTCAGACAGAGTTGGGCCCAAAGGTTTACAACAGCGCACATTCACATTCACGTTCTCACATGGCCTCTGGCCAAAGTAAACTGCCAGCAGAACTTTATTACACCACCACCGTCATCATCAGCACCAAAAAGAGGGTAAACAGGGGAGAGATTAGCACAAGAGCAAAAATAACTCAGTTTCAGGCAGTTGCTTCTCAAGTGTCTGCGATGGCTGGGGTGAAAATCTCGAACAACGGACCTTTGGCAAACAGAGGGAGAGAAAAGGAGGAAATCAGAATTTGACCAGATTGCAGACTCCGACAAACCACTTGACAGTCGAACAGAGAGTTTGTGCGATGGAGAATGTAGGTGAGAAGGAGAGAAGAGTGACCAGAGTGACAAAGAGGAAGAAAAAGAGAGCATCAACATCAGCATTTGGTTGAAGTGTCCATCAGTGCAGATGTTCAGTTTAGGTGTGCGTGCATGGAGGATCCGTTCAACTGCCGTGAACAGAGTCAGTGAACAGAGCAGTGAGTCGAGTGACTTGACTTTCTCTCTCTCCCAAACGTCAAACAGCTCAATCGAGTCCACAAATACACTGAACAGTGTGTGCGTGCCCGACTAGGCGGAACAACAGCAGCACAACAGTGTTCAGTGCCAAAAGTGAACAGTTGTCAGTGAGTGGCTGAAGCAGTGACTTCTGTCCGACTTTGATGCCCCATCTGCACTGGAAAGTCACAGTGCTCAGTTTGTAATCTAATTTATTTGTCATAAAAAGCGAGAGAGAAAGCTGCCAGCCACCCGCAAGGTGTTTAGTAGGTGGAAGAGGTGCAGTGGCGCAACTTTCGGGCTGCTGCTCATCATCGAAGTGCTCCAAATGGAATCCCCAAGCACACTGTATGGCAGGCGACAAGTGAAGCGAAACCGGGCAGCAAAATGGTCTCCACCATCGTCGTCGCCGTCGCCCATCTCCGTCGCCACTGCTGATCAAATGATCACACAGTGGTGTTGTCTGTTGAGTACACCACACTAGACAAGTGTCATAAATTTCGCTGACGACTTGCCCTTCTTTCCTACTGCTGCTGCTGTTGGTAGTGGTAGTGCAATCATCATCATTTACTTTGCAGCGGCACTACCGTCATTGTGAACCTTGTTCGAACATGGCCTGTCCTGGCCTGGCCACCGTGTGGCTCACTCTCAATGTCCCTGTCTGACGTCCTTGGATGTGCACACGTGCTGTTTCTGGAACAGCTACTGCTTCCACTGCTGCTGTTGCCTGGTGTAAATGCTACGGGCGGGATTGCTGCTGTTGGCTGGGCTGCAGAAGAGAAGACCCAGACCGAGACCAAAGAGAGAGTGCTGCCACTGGCGCAGGACTCACCAGCACTCAAGTGGGACGTGTTAATAAGCGCAAAATGAGCAAACAATTCGAGCAGTGCCAGCCGCGTCATTATTACACTGAGGACTGTGTGTGTGTTTGTGTGTGTGTTTGGGCACTAAGTGTGCCTTACTACCACTACTGCTGCTGATGCTCTTGAATCGCGGGGGCCAGCATAATAAATGGCACTGTCATCGAGATGCGGACGTCGCATCGGACTGAATACACAGGATAAAAGTCGATCAGTGCCGTGTTGTGTTGTGTTGTCCTTTGCTGGTCCTCATTCTCTCTCTCCTCAGCTAACCCATTCAGTGGGCCGTATCGGTGTCTCGTTATAATCAAATTATGAACTCATTGCAGACCCTCTCTTTTCTCCTTCTCTAATGGTTGTGTTCGCTCGCTTACATTGACTGACTGACTGACAGAGAGATACGAAGAGAAAACGAGAGAAAGACGTCAATGGAAAAGTCAATGAAGTAGGGAGTAGGCAAAAAGAGAGCAAACACACACTGCCTGATTGAGCAGTTGCAGGCGGGCAGCAGTGCTTAAATTAGATGATGCACTCCTCGCTGCACAATCCTTTCTGCTGGTGCTGCGTAGTTGTAGTTGTTGCATTTGACAGCAGCTGGTCAATAGAAAATGCTGATGAACACCAAACACTAGCCACTACACTTAATGAAAAAAAAGAAGAGGAACAGAGATAAAGACGCGCAAAACAAAGTGAGAGTAGTAAAATTGTATCAAAAGATACTGCAGAAAATATTTAAAACTCAATTACAACAACAACATCACCAAAAACGTAATAATTCAATAAGCGATGGATACCACACGCGCTCTAAACAATTACTTGCATGGCACACATATTCATCACCACCCCATCCTTCTCCCCATCACCATCACCACCATCATCACCATCATCATCAGTAATCGGTCGACGACAATAATAAAAAAAAGTAACTACGACAACAGTGAAACTTTGGCCAGCTAGTTCCCGTTAACCGTTAAGCTAAAAAGGAGAGCAGCAGCAGCAACTGAAACAAATGGTGATCGGTACCTCCGAGAAACATTTACCGCCTGATCGCTGGCAAGAGCGGAACGATGATGATGGCGCGCAAGCGAGCTGGTAATGGATTGAGCTTGCCAGCTAGCTAGCGAAGCTTCTAATGGATTCTCTCCATTAGAAGCAGCCACCTCCTAGCCCTTCCACAGCCCTTCCCCGGTAGCTTCCTCCCTTCCTCAGCTTCCACACTGTCACCACCACTGTTCAATTTATTGGCGCTGCTGGTGAAATAGTATTAAATCTACAATCTTCGCCTCGCCGCCAACTTTAGACTTGCACACACCATTGCCTGCCTGCTTCTGTCGATAAATTGAAGTCATCGAAAAGCTGGAAGGAAAGAAGCAGAAGCAAAAACGATGATGACTGGCGGCCAATGTGTGCAGAGGAATGGAAGACAATGAGACAGTAGACCAAAGAGCAGTGGCCATGTTCAGCAGGAGGACCGCGTGTTAATAGCTGGCGAGTTAGGGCGCCCAGTGAAGCTACTAGTCAGCCGTTCCTGGAGACACTTACTGCGGTAATGAACAGAAGGCAGTTGGAGGGTGATAATGGCCACGCGAGCCATAATCGACGCTGCTTTCTTGCGGCAACCGAAGCAGCAGCAGCAGCTCAACACCACTGTACAAATGGCTTTCGGTCATCAACGGGGCAAAATGGTCTCTTTCTCTCTCATTGACGCTCTCTCACTTTTGCTTGCTCACTCGGTTTCTGATTCAATTAACAATGCAGCAACATCAGCAACAGCAGCAACGGGAATCTCGATTCAATTCTTAATTAATGACACAGCACAAATGGATTCACAATGTGTGTGTGTGTGCTGTACCAGAACAGCAGGAAACAGCGAGGAGCTGACCAGTGAGCAACCTTTGGAGCACTTTTTCTTCTTGGTGATAGCCAGCAAGCAGGACTGGAACGCCAACCGAGATCACATGACAGCTGAGAGTGACCAGAAGAGAAATAAAAGACGAGAGAAGACCAGCAGCGACCAGTGCACCACTGCGTCTTCCATGTTCACTCGTAACACTAGTCGCACCAGTGTGTCCCGTCAATATTGAGTTACAGTTATTATTAATAACATGAAAATATTTTCATACAATGATTTATGATGGCAAATGGGAAGAGGAAGAGGAGGAGGAGAAGGGAATACTCTGCCACCAAAAAACTTACAGCGACGACGACCACGACAACCCAGCACTGGTCATTCGATACTCCTGCTGGTGGTGATAGTAGAGCCGACCGCCGAGTGCACAGTAGTGGACAACTCCTTCACCTCATGCAGAGAAAACGCCAGTGGATGGATCAGCAGGCCAATTAGCCCGTGTGACCATTCGCTCTCTCTTTCTTTCACTTGACAGTTTCATAATCACAATTTATCAAAGCAGAAAGAGAGGCTACGCATTTTCAACATGTCACAGCAGTAGCATAAAGCCAGCCAGTCAAAGGAAAATGAAAAGAATCCTAACCACTTCTACCACAAAAGGGTTATCCCCCCAGAATAAAAGAATGAAATCCAGCCAAAAGCATCAAATCGAAAAACATTGAGCGTCCAGAAACAGTAATTGTGCTCTAGTGTGTGTGTGTGCCACAGTGGTCAGCTGAAAGCAGTGTCATTTGCATTGTCGGCAGTGTCCAATGTGATGTGTGAGTGTGTGTCCAGCATTGCAATTCCACAATTAAGCCTTCAACGGCTTTAACAGAGCGGACACAGCCGAAACGGCGAGGACAGACAATAGAGAGACCGGTGACAGCATTCAACGGAAACACAATTAAGACTGCCTCGTGTCGCTCCAATTGGAACAGCCTACACTGCCTATTCGCTCCTCCACACTCTGACAGTTTGACATCTTTTCTGACGAGCACTGACCACTGGTCAGCATTGGCCGCCACTTGTCAGTGCTCAGAACACAAAAACACACACACACGGTAGCATCGAATAAATCAAACTTGAAAAATTTGTCATGCACTACTATCAACAGAAGTGGAAAGAAGCCAAAAGAGGTTAGTAGAGGAAGAAATTGAAGTCCAAAAATAGGGGCAAATAGGAACAACCTTCAAAAAGAGCAACCGCTACATCTTGCTTTTGAAGGACATCCGGAAATGGTGCACCACCCGAACAGAAGTGCTGCCACTGCAGCCCTAGCCAACTTTCTATATCTGGACATCAACGGGCACTTCCGCACGTTCAACGCGCGCGCCAAAGTCAAATATAAATCATCGAGCAAAGCTGCTGCTGCTGTCCACTGTCAGTTCAGCAGCAGCAATTTGCCACTTGACCGGAACCAATTGCTGTCAGTGCAATCGAAGACTGGGAAGCATTGCATTGCCCAGCTCTTTCCAGCAGCCACTGTCTGATTACTGCCAGGCACGAACGGAGCCGCCAGTGTGTCCAGCACACACACACACACACAACCAAAGTGGGTAACATTCGGTACAGCACACACAACCACCGAAAAACTAAGCACACACACACATTTCCAACTGTGACACAATTTGCTCTGGCGCTGGCTGGTTAACTCTGGCGGCGGCACTTTGAGTAGATTACCACTCCACCAGTGTGCTTGGTAAACACACGCACAACCAACCGGAGAGAGAGGAGACAGTCTTTTTTGACAAACAAGCTGACACTGGGCGAAAATTGAAATGTAATAATGTACGACAGAGCACAACAGTGAGGAGGTGGTGGTAGTGGTGGGGTGACAAACACAACAGTTCTTCAGTTATTATTTATATACACTTGAGATATTACTACAAAGAGTAGAACAGAAGCAATAATCATAACTGTAAAAGTGGTGGTGAAATTTTCAGAGAGAGAGAAACAGAAAGCAACAAAAGTTGTAAAATAAAAAACTAACACAAGAGAATGTTTAGCACATTTGCACAGTATATAATTCCGCTAATTTGCATTCAGTACCGCCTGCTGTTGTTGCTGCTGTTGCTTGTAATTGTGCTGCAGCAAAAACAGAAATAAACTGCGATGCTTAGCAAGTATACTGGTGTGCTCTGCATAACAAGTGCAATAAAAAGGAAAACAGGAAAGAATTAAAACTTACTGTACAAAGGGGGGGGAGTGACATCGAAAATTTGAAAAGGAGGGACATGCAATGTACTTTAGGTAGGTGCAACTAAATAGGAATTTGCAAAATATCGGGAATCATGTCCACCTTCAGCCAGCAAACTAGGGGCGTGATGCCAGGAGTGTAGGGAGCGTGCTTGTGAAAGAACAATACGCCGTCAATCTAAAAGTAAGGCAAAATAAAAGTCAAAATGATTGAAAACGCATCAACTAATAAAACTTACGTTGCCGTTGAACTGATACGGCCCTTTGACCTTGTCAACAATGTTCTCCGCTGTGCACTGGTGGTAGTGCAGAGGCACAAAGTTAAAGAGCTTCGAGACCTTGGTTGCCCCGCCAAAGTTGAATACTTTTGACTGCACATTTGGTTTAGACGGAGAAAGGATTTCAGACTGATCCGCCTCGACGTCTGCCATTTCCGAGTCTCCAGAAACATCGGAAACAGAAAGCACAGAACTGCTTTTAAAAGGTGACTTTTGTCGAGTTTCGACATTCGTTGAATACTCTTCAGCAAAACGAGATTTCAGCCAGAAGAAGCGAAACTCTGCCTCACAGTCGAGAAAGGAGTAGCCGTTGAGAGAAATCAGATCGAGGACGTAGAAGGTGTGCTCCTCTTCGACGTAGATGGCGTCGAGAGCGCTGCCGCCCTTACTTGACCGGCGGTTAGAGTGGCTACCGCCAGGTAGTAGGGACTGAAACTCAAACATAAAGTACCCGGTGCGAGAGTAGACGCTCGTCTTGCCCTTGGCTGCCACCACCAAGGTTCGCTTTCCTCGTGGACAGAGCACCATGAACCAGTCGGTGAAGAAGTCTGAAGGGACATCGACCAGCCACTCGGAGAGCATCAACTGCTTGGAGATCAACTTTCGAAGCTCCTTTTCGTTCTTCTGACGCCAGGCGCGGTTTCGTAGAAATCGATTCCGCTTTGCGTTGCCTCCTTTGTTACCCTGTGGATTATCAACTTGCATTGCATCACTTTTGCATTCCGCGGGTGCTGCTTCCTCTGCTATAGAAATGTCAGCATTGTTTTTCGGCTTGATTTTCTTTGTAGAACTTTCTAAAATAGGTAATTCCTCACAGTCTTCCGTATCTTCAATGCAATCAATAATGGGTCGCAAATTGTCAAGAATCTTTTGCCGTTTTCTAAAAAGCATGAAAGAGTAAAATTACATTCAACGTCACTTGGTAAAACAAAAACATACCTTTTCAAATTCTCCAGCAGCTCTTGACGACGCTTCTCCTGCAGTCGTTTCATTCCGTCCTCCGAATTGGAGCAAAACTTGCGGCAGTAAGTGGAGAATTTCGGATGCGGCCTCTTTGGATCGTTCTCCACCAGCTTGCTGACATTGAAGCGGTTGAAGAAGTCATCTGCCAGAGCAACAGCAGCTGCAGCTGTCGTGCCGCTGTTGTCGCTGGTGCTTGAATCAATTGTTGTTGCAAGTTCGGGGGCCATGTTTCTTGAAGAAGAGTAAAAAAGAAGATAAAAATCCGGCGGAATTTCGAGAAATGCTGATGAAATTCTCACATGTCAAAACAATCCGAGCTCGGTGACTTTTCAGCCCACCAGCATCGAAATAGTCGGCTACTGTGACACTGTAAACAACAATCCTGCGTCGGAGAGTTCAAGACTTGAAGGCAACCAATGCGAAGTGAACCAACCAACCAGCTTTGGTGCCACCAAGAAGGCCACTAACGATCAACTAACTGATCCTTGAGAAAGTGCTGTACAGCAGCTGTACTGCGATAGCGATAAGCAACTGTCAGTTGATGCTGTTGGCCTCTCCTGTTAGCTTGCACTTGACTGTTTTGTGTGTATGATAGAGTGTGGGCATAAAACGTCCTGCAGCTGCTGCCTTCCTGCCAGTCATTGCGCCTGGTGAAACTCTTGGTCTTTTCTCTCGCTTCAGTCTTCGCCTCGCACTTGTGATCATTCTCACTGTGTTTTCTTCCTTTCACCCAAATTGGCAATTTTGATCTTCTCCCATCATCCCACCACATCATCAACACATTTTAAAATGAATCAATCTCCTTTCGAAAACAAATCCGAGTCAAAGGTATGAAAACTAGATTTTTTCTGTTTTTTCCTGACCAACTGACCACCGTTTTTACTTCAGGTGGTCGAGCGACTTCGCCCGATCGCGGGCATCGTCCTGATGGCGAACTCAATACTGAACTGGGAGAAACCATATCACGCGCCCATGGTCGGATCTGCGATCACCTTAGTTTACATGTAAGACTTTGGCTTTTTTGTTTGCTAACAAAGAACCAACAGAACTGCTTTCTTTTTCCAGGCTGTTCTGGCTCATTGACGCCTCGGTGCTGTCCAAGCTTTGCATTATCGCCATCATCGCCGTCCTGCTCGACTTTTCACTGCCAATCGTCAATGGCATGATCTCAGCAAAGTGGTAAGTGCTATCTGTCAACACACAGCAATTATTCCACACATTTCCCTAACACACTACAACTACTTCCTACTATACAGGATTCAAGAGAACGAGGCCAAGTTTGAACACATCTGTCGCACTCTCTCCGAAGTGGTCGATCGCCTCTCCAACGCCTACCGTGTCTTTGCGCAGATGAAGCGCACCTCCACAAAAACTTACTACGGAATTCTGATGTGCAGTCTGCTTTTTGTCGCCTGGCTGGGCAGCCTCATTCACAATCTCCTGCTGGCGTACCTCTTCACGCTGGCCATCGCCCTCTACCCGGGCATCTCCAAGCAGGAGGCCTTCAAACGACGCATTCTCGGCTTCGCCTCCAAGATCAGCTCATTCGTCGGTCCATCCGCCGCGGTAGGCAAAAAGCCGAGCACTCTCAACAAAAAGACCACATAGAATGGGAATCGCGAGAGAAATCAAATCACCGATCACCCGCAGCAAATTTCACCACGCGTACTCTCTTCACTTTCTCCTTTAAAATCCTCTTTCTTTAATTTTACTTCTTTCCTCCTTTTATTTAATGATCTGAAACAAAAAGTAATGTTATTTCCCTATGTTACTGTACAGGAAGCTATAGTTTTATTACCTACTACACTAGGCCTGTTAACACACCCCTACACACATACATAGTCATTGCTTCTAATCACCGCTTGAGCACGTTAATAAACGTCTCTGGACTGATCTCAATGTTGCCCACCATTCTCATCTTTCGCTTTCCCTCTGCCTGGCGGGCGAGCAGCTTCTTCCGGCGGGTGTCATCGCCGCCGTACAGCTTCGCCGTGACGTCCTTTCGGTAGGCGTTGACGTTGGAGCGGGCCACCACCTTCGCCCCCACCAGCGCCTGGATCTTGATCTTGAACTGCTGCCGTGTCAGGTGGTCGGCCAGCTTGTCGGCAATCTGCCGCCCAAAGAGGCGCGCCCGCTTCAGGTGGACAATCATCGAGAGCTCGTCCACGGGCTTGTCGTTCAGCTTAAAGTCCAGCTTCACCAGCTCCGCCTCTCTGAAGCCGGCGTCCTCGTAGTCGAAGGAGGCGTAGCCGCTGGAGAGAGACTTGATGTGGTCGTTGAAGTCGATAATGACCTCGCTCAGCGGCAGCAGGTACTCCAGCAGCATGGAGCTGTCGCTAATGTAGTAGCTGTTCAGCTGCTCACCCCGCCGCTCCATGCACAGCGTGGTGATGGCGTTCAGGTGCTGGTCAGGCGTGATGATCGTCCCCTTGACCATCGGCTCGAAGTAGGTCTTGATGATCTGCGGCGCCGGCAGACTGGCCGCATTGGTGATCAGCAGCTCGTCGGTGCCGTACGCCTTCAGGTTCTTCTCGCCGTGAATGCGGACGCGGTAGGGGACGCTGGGCGCGGTGATCATCACCGTGGCGTCGAACTCGTCGTCCAGTCGCTGGCAGAAGACCTCCATGTGCAGCAGGCCGAGGAAACCTAGTCTGAAAGGAGAATTAAGTAAAAATAAGCACACCACTAAAATCTCTTACTTGAATCCGTTGCCCAGCGCCGCGTGCGATTCCTTGGTCATGTGGACGCTGCTGTCGTTAAGCAGCAGCTTCTGCAGACTCTTCTGCAGATTGCCAAAGTCCGCCTTTTCGCAGGGGTAGATACTGGCGTAGACCATCGGATTCGACTTGAGCCGCTTCGTCCGTGACTCGTCCTTGCTCGGCTGAACACTTCCGTCAGTGCTGTGCAGGCAGAGGACGTCGCCAATGGCAATGTCAGCGTGGTCGTGAATGTTCGCCACGACGACGCCCACCTGGCCGGCGTAGAGCGTCGGCGGGCTGCCGGCGACGGGCACCTGTTTCGGGTGGAGAGCGTTGACCTCCTTGACGGTGTGCACTTTGCCCGGACTGCTGCTGATCACCAGCTGGCTGCCCACCGAGAGGGAGCCGTCAAAGATGCGCACCAGCAGGACGATGCCCTTGAACTTCTCGTACCACAGGTCAAAGACGACGGCTTTCAGTTTAGGCTGGCTCGTTTCGGATGCGGCTGCTGCTGATGCTTCTTCTTCACTACCACCTTCTGTCAGTTTGGGCGGAGGAATCTTCTCGATGATGGCGTCCAGCATCTCCGCCACGCCAAAACCCGTCTTTGCCGACACCTTCATGATCTCATCAGGGTTGAACTCAAACAACTTTTTTAGCTGCGTCGTCACCGACTGCACGTCGGCATTCTTCAGGTCAATCTTGTTCAGCGTCGGCAGGATTGTCATATCCGCAAGGAGGGCGTGATTGAAGTGGGCAATCGTTTGCGCCTGAACGCCACTGTTTGCATCGACGAGAAGGATGGCGCCCTCACAGACAGACAAGGACCGCCAAACTTCGTAGGAAAAGTCGACGTGCCCTGGCGTGTCGATCAGATTGAGCAGGTACTCCTCGCCGTCGCCGCTGTACCTCCAAACGAGCGAGCACGTCTGCGCCTTGACTGTAATTCCACGCTCACGTTCCACCTGAAGGTTGTCCAGAAACTGGTCGCACATGATGCCATCCTCTTTTTTTACCGTTCCCGTCAGCTCGAGAAATCGATCTGAAAGTGTCGATTTTCCGTGATCAATGTGTGCCACAATAGAGAAGTTGCGAATGCGGTCTAGCCGCTTGAACCGACTGAGGTCAAATTCCTAAAACAGTAAAGACAAGTTTTCATAAAAGCAACCGAGAGAAGTTCGACAAACCTCTTTCGGAGGCTGAACATTTGGCCCCTTCAGCTGGGACGGCGTGGACGAGAGCTTCAGTGAATTTTTGAGGAACGCTCGATGAAAGCATCTCTGAAGAAGAACATTCCTATGGAGGAGAAGGTGCATTTTTAGGCGATCCTCATCATGGAGAACTCCTGCCGGTAAAAAAGAAAACAAAAAGCACGTTTTCGAAAACAAAATCAAAACAAACGCTTCAGTTATCGATAACTTCGATAGTCGGGTTCTGTTAGCTTGATAAGAAACGCTGATTATCCGCTGAGAGAAGGTGCATGTTTGCCTTTCGCTGTGCTGCACAGTGCTGCCACCTGTAACACTACTAACGCAAAATATGCTCACTTTTGTTGTGGAGAATCAAAAGCTCTGTCTCTGCTGGCGATTGCATTGCTCATCTCGAAAATTCGCCTCATCAACAAAACACATTTATGCGCTCTATTTGATGTAAGCTCGAGGCTTTTTGAGACGGTGCGACGTTGCAGTCAGCGTGTCAGGTTTTATTGTACATTATACTACTGTAGATTATCCTCATCAAACGTTTCATTTTTTGTGTGTTCACCCTTTTTTCAATTTACTAAACAAAACCCATAATTGACACTCAAGATGACTCGTAAGTAGCATCATCGTCCAGTTACTATTTTCTATTTACCTCTATTGTTTGTTTGTTTACATATTCTTCTCAGGTGGTAACCAGCGCGACCTCGCTCGAGCGAAGAATCAGAAGAAGCAGCAAGAGCAAGCCAAGAAGAAGGCTGCCGATGAGAAGGGCGCCAACAAGGGACAGACGCTGGAGGAACGTCGACTGAGGTTTGTGTGATCTTAAGCTCACAGCTTTACTCATCCTTATCACCTTGTGGACACTTGAACTTATCAAAAGTTTTGTTTGTTTTTTGCAGAGATGCCGAGGTGATGCGGCTGAAACAGAAGAAGGCGGCGGACAAGGAAGCCCAGGATGCAGCTGCAGCGGCGAAAAAGTAAAGGCACCACCATCTACCAATTTCTTCAAAGCAGCAGGCGCCTCTTCGTAACTGCAACTAATGATAATCTGTTTCCCACTTAATACCGACGTTATAAAACACACAAACAGCATCTTTTCTAGATCTAAAGAAGGGGATGACAAGCAAGCAACACAACTGTATTATTTGAACTGATAAGTAAGAAAGTGTACTAAGGTCTGACTGACTGCTGTGTTCCAATTTACCTGAACTGCTGGGCAAACAAAAAAAGAAATACCGCTTTATTGACAATTTAAAAGTAGAAAGTGTTGAGTGCAGAAAAAAAGGATAAAAAGAGAGCTTTCTTATGAGGTACAAATCATCATTATTCTCATCATCATCAGCCCTTCATCAGGTCCTTTCGAGCCTGGTAGTAGCCAGTGTGGTAGCCGGTCATGTACCAGGACATGAGCATTGAGGCGAGCACGTCATCGTCGTCCTCAGTGGGCAGGGCGCCTCCCATCGAACTGCCAGCACTGGGTCCATTGGTGATGGCTTGCAGGACCGTTGCGACAGAGGCCGAGGCTCCTTCAGGTCCCGCCTGGCTGAAAAAGGGTGGCGGTGGAGGGATGATGCGATTGGGGTTGCTGGTGGTGGTGGTGCTGGTAGCGAGGTGGGTGGGACCGCCTAGGGAGCCAGTCATCAAGTTGGATTGAGGCGGAGGAAAGTTGTGCTGGAGGTGATAATGCTGCTGCTGCTGGTGATGGTGGTGGTGGCTGTGTAGCGAGTGCTGCTGCTGCTGCGGATGCATCTTTGTCGGAATCAGCGAAAGCTCCGGCATCGCCGGTCGTTGGTGACCACTGCTACTGACTGGAGCTCCCTCGGCTTCAAACCCGTCTGAAGAGAAGTTGTTGTTGTTGTACATCGTCGCCTTAGTGGACGCCCCGCCGCTGTAACCGTCCTGAATGGCCATGTCGATCTGCAGCTTGCGCACTCGCTCTCCGGCGGATGGCTTCAGCTCGACCAGGGCCCGGTGCTCCTCGTTCTCGTAGCCAATGTAGCGGATAGTGCAGGTCTGCTCGGCAACATTGATGGCAACGATCTTGGCCTCGTAGTCGACGCCGTCCTCGAGGTAGGTCGCCTGGCAGAAGGCGCCCTCCTTCCAGTTGTACATTGGCTTGCTAAGCAGAATCGGTGGCTGCTGATGGAGGTGTCTGTTGCTGGCGCCCGAAGAGGCCGTGGGGCAGATCTTCGATTTCACCGTGAGCTTGCTGCTTTTCACGAGCTTCTTCTTACTGTCACTTGTGGTGATGGCCGCGTTCGCTGACGTACTGCTTTTGCCATCATTGTTGGAGTTAGTATTTGTTGATAGTGATTCGCTGCCTTCTCCTGTGTTTGATGTCTTTGCTTCAGCACTTGTCTCTTCTTGAGCCACCTCCTCGCTGGTTCTGCCGGTGAATCGCTTCGTCAGCTCGTCATTGATCTGCTTCTGCGAGGCCTCGTACATCTTGATCAGCACTGAATCGTCCCAGATGTCGTCGTCGTTCAGATCCACATCATCCTCGTCCTCGTACTCCGCCGACTCATCCTCTCCGTCTTCCTCCTCCTCCTCCTCCTCAGAGAGCCCGGGTCGGTCCTCACCCTGGGGCGGCTTCACAGTGTTCATTGAAGGGTGATTGAGTGTTCTGTTCGGATGGAAAGGGATAAAGTCGATTCAGCAGTTGATGCAAATGTCGGTCAGTCAGGTTTTCTGATGACAGCGGCGGTTACGGCGGCTGCAGCAAAGCGTGCACATGGGAAAGTTCTATTTTGGAGCGGGTTTGCTGCAGTTCAACACTAGGCGGCAGTGCAGGCTGCAAACTCGGAAGTTGCCCATTTCAAAACTTCAAACGTCGGTGAAAGTTCCAGTAATGCGCATTTCTTCTTCCTATTCTAGGTTCCATCTTAATCATTTTTTTAATTTGTTTGGGAGCCCCATAAAACAGTTTTCACAGTTGTTTCCAGGTGGTTTAATGTTTGGCCAAGTAACACATGATGAACTAAGCACAAACATTCATTCGATCGTGATTAAATGAGTGCAATTAGGCACGGTTTGTTTGCACTTCGACACTACCGGCGGCTTGTAATTTACACCTGAACTGGCGATTCGATGATGGACAAACAACAAACAACACCTGTAAGCACACCTGATGAAATGGACGGATGAGGACAACTATATTTAGCTGGGCAGTTAGGAGAGTTGAAGACTCTTTTCAGAGTTAATAGCATCAACTACAGTTCAGTGATGATGACTATGATGAGGATGATGATGAGGGTGACAGCACGAGAACATCGTCAAACAAAACTCGTCGTATTCTTTCTCCTTCAGGTGCTCTTCGCATTGTTCTGCTTCACCCCGGTTATCGATGGCCGTCTCTTTCTCAACGAATGGGCCGTGCGGATCAACGGCGGTGGCGGACTCGCCGAAGCGCGGGAAATTGCCCGAAATCACGGCTTCGAGTTGGTAGAAGCAGTGGAAGGCTTTCCAGACATCTTCATCATGAGGAAAAGTCCCGGGGAGAGCAGTCAACGGGCGCTTTTCAGGCGCAGTCAGCGAATGAAGAGAGGCCTCTTTGAACAGGGTATGAACTTCACGGACATCATTTCCACTGCTCATCGACTGGACAACGACCCGGCTGTGCTCTGGGCCCAGCAGCAACAGGCAAATGTGCGCGTCAAGAGAGAGTTTATGGCCAACGCCGAAGAAAAAAAGGAGGAGGAGAAAAGTGAAGAGCAGCAGACGCAGGTGTTGCGAAACGACCCCTTTACGCAGTTCTTCAGCGGAATGATCGGCGCGGGGAGGGCCAAGTTTGGGCCAGGTTTTGAGACTACGCCGGCAAAAAACAATCTGCTCGGGCGGTACAACGATGAACTGTGGCCCCACCAGTGGTACATTCACAACAGTCCGACGTCGCAGCTGGCCAAGTGGGACCATGGAATCACCAAGGTCTGGGAGATGGGTTTCACGGGCGCCGGCACCACCGTGGCCATCCTCGACGACGGCGTCGAGTGGCGGCACACTGATCTGATGGCCAACTACGTAAGTGAAAGTGAGGGAGGAGAAAAAAGCGGTTTTTTTATTTTTACCACTTCCACAGGACCACAATGCCAGCTTTGACGTGAACGACAACGACTTTGATCCCTGTAGGTTTGCCCTGATTTCAGGTCAAAGTTTTTAACCCTCCCACAAACTTACCCCCGCCCCTTTCTCTCCTTCTTCCAGCACCTCGGTACGACCAGAAGGACAGCAACGCCCATGGAACGCGCTGTGCGGGCGAGATTGCCATGGCGCCGCACAACATGAAATGCGGCGTAGGCGTGGCTTTCAACGCCCGCATCGGCGGCATTCGCTGCCTCGACGGCGACCTCTCCGACCTGAGCGAGGCGAGGGCGCTCTCCTTCAAGAACGACTACATCGACATCTACAGCTCCAGCTGGGGACCCAGTGACGGTAGGAGTGTAGTGACTGTGCCTGAATCGAAATCGAAACAAAAAACTCTTTTCACTCCTTTTTTCAATCAGACGGAAAAACGGTGGACGGGCCGAAGGTGCTCGCTGCTGAGGCGCTGGAGCGCGGCACCACCTTTGGCCGCCGCGGCCGGGGCGTCCTCTACGTGTGGGCGTCCGGAAACGGCGGCTCTCGCGGAGACAACTGCAACTGCGACGGCTACGTCAGCTCCATCTACACCATCTCCATCGGCTCGGTGTCGGAGTCGGGCCAGTTTCCGTGGTACGGCGAGAAGTGTGCCAGCACGCTGGCGGTCGCCTACAGCAGCGGCGCCTACCAGGACCGGAAGATACCGACGACGGACATCCATAACGCCTGCACGATGGAGCACTCGGGCACGTCGGCCGCGGCGCCCATCGCCTCTGGCATTCTCGCTCTCGTTTTGGAGGCAAAGTAGGCGGCGGTGGTTTTTTCCTTTTGGTCAGATTTCTTTTAAAACCTCTAATTTACCACTAGTCCCAACCTGAGCTGGCGCGACGTCCAGCACCTGATCGTCTGCACGGCAGAGTTTGGCCCACTGGCGGAGAACCGCGGGTGGAAGCGAAATGCCGCCGGTTTCCTCTACAACAGCCAGTTCGGCTTTGGCCTGCTCGTCGCCGACGCCATGGTCCGCAGTGCTCTCCACTGGGTGACCGTACCGGAGAAGGTCGTCTGCGTCATTGGCCCGAAGAAGCGAGGACCCGGGGCGATGACGACAGTGATGGGGCCTTTTGGAACGCAGAAAACGACGGTCAGTTTCAGCAATGACGACCTTGCCGGCTGTCCCATTCGCTTCCTCGAGCACGTCCAGGTCATAGTGACGGTGAACGCGAATCGACGGGGAAACATTAGGGCCTACCTGACGTCGCCGCATGGTGAGTGCCGTTTATAAGATTAGCAACTTTATTACTTTTTTTTAAACCTAGAAACCCTTTCGCTGATCATGTACCCACGGCCCGATGACGACATCCATGGCGGCTTCAACAACTGGAACTTGACAAGTGTCCAGTTTTGGGGTGAGTCTCCGCGCGGCGACTGGAAGCTGGTGGTGGAGAACGCGGTGAGTTTTTTTGAGAGATTGAGGGTTGATTTGTTTACATTTAGTGACGCGCTTTCTCTCTTTTCTTGTTCAGAAACCGAACGAAGGCAAGACCGTGGTCACGTTGGCCAAAGCGGAGCTAGTTCTGCACGGACTGACCCAGCCGGGTGGCTGCCTCCGAGAAACGCCCCACCGGCGATATCTCCACTCAGAGCTGATCACCTCCATCATCGACAAGACGCCGGTGAGAGTTTTTTATTATTTCACAAAATTGTTTTTTTTAATTTCACTTTTATTCGCAGGAATACCACGACGACTCGCTCTCCGATCCGCTGCGCTCCTTTTCCAGCATCTTTGATCTGGACAATAACTTCTTCTAGCCTTACCCTTCTTTTAATGTCAACAACACTATCAAAATAAAGAAATGATTTTGTAAAACAAAGTGAAATTTTTGTGTTTAGTTTTTGTTATCTTTTGATAAAAAAATGCTTGCTTCTTGCGCTTCCGCATTTCAAAATTCTTTATGGAAAGTTTCCTTTTCTGAAACTATTCTCCTCACAACTTTTTGCTGTTTTGCTGTCTGTTTTGGTGGCTGAGCGATTGCACCGCTTGTTTATCAGCGAGAGACGAGAGTGGATACGTCGTTTTCATCTCCCTTATTGCAATAATGAATGCCTGAATTGATCAACAACAACAACGGAAAGAAGCAGACAGCCTCAACTTGACAGCTCCAAAACCAAAGAGCCCATGTTCTGGTGAAGAGGCTGTACGTGTGGGCTTTAGTTTTTGCCGCTGCTGTCACCGTCACCAAACTGCATGAGAGCAGCCATGAAACGACAACTTGACAATGAAGAAGAGTTTCTGCTGGACGAGGAGACGTTTGACTTTAAGCAGTCTAAGGTAGCTGAAGATGAAGCTGCGAAGGTGATCTCGGAGTCAACCTTCACCGCGGAGATGGAGGCCCTTGATGAGGAGCTGAAGTCTCGGTGTCAGTGCAATCCATACTCACCTTTCACTCACGCGGGACCCTTTGTTTTGGGTAGGTGTCAGATTGCTGTTTTAATTTTCTACTTTTGCTAACTTTCCACCTCCACCTCAGGCCAACAACTGAGCGACGCACAGTTCATAGACCTGGACCAGTTTGTCGCCCGGCGAGCCGTTTCCGACTCTTCAAAGGACGACGACCCGAACCACTACTACATGCTGAAGATTGTCACCCTTCCCTGGAGCAAGGAGGAGGAGAGCTATTCACAGCGACAGGCGAAGCTGCTCATCTACAACGAGTACTCGGTGCTGTCGATGCTGCGCGACCAGAGTGGCGTCATCCACCTTCACGGCCTCTACATGGACTACTTCTACGATGATGAGGCTCTGGGCGGTGGTAGTGGTGGTAAGACTTCGAACGGCCTCAAACAGCCACAACCCTCATCGGGGGCAGCATCTCAACAGAGGAGCAGTCAGGCAACACCGCCCACAACGAGCTATCACAATCCAATGCAGGCACAAGCACAGCCACCACTGCCGCCGCCGTCGCCGCTGACTCCGCAGCAGGCGAGAGACCAAAAAGAGGCGACCAAGATCCGGGGAATGCTCGTCGTCGGTCCGAAGAGCATTATGAACTCTCATCCGGCGAGCAGCACCATACTGGCCTCCACCATTCGCAACTCGCCACTGGGCGTCAACTGGGGAAAGCAGAAAGAAAAGGAGGGGCAGGAGAAGGAGCAGTCTGATGCTGGAGCAACTCAATCAGCAGACGGTGGTGGTAAAGAGAGGCAGTCGTCTCTGGAAGACGGCGGCGGTTCTTCTGCCAGCGCTACCACCACCACCGCTACCGCCACCGTCAACTCGAGCAGTTTTCCGGTGAACTGCCCACGCCGGGGCAAGCTGATGCGCCGCATCATCCTCGTCCTGGACTGCTACATCGCCCACATCTACTGCTCGACGGTGTACCCGCTGCCGCGCCTCTTCAGCCGCTTCACCACCGTCAACTCTGAGTACGAGAATCTGCAGGAGTACGTGAAGCGCTATCGCATCATTCCGGAGATGAAGACGCTGCTGATCATGAAGCGCATCGTCGACATCGTCCACGAGCTCCACCAGCGCAACATTGCCCACCGCGACCTGCGCCTGGAGAACATTCTCTTCAACCACCGCGATGAGAAGGTGATTCTGGTCAACTTTGGCCTGGCGCGGTACGTCATCAACGACCGCATCTGCATCTGCGACCACCGCGGCTCCTCCGCCTACATCAGCCCTGATGTGCTGCGCCGAAGGCCGTACAACCCCAAGGCCTCGGACTGCTGGGTAAGACTGCTGGGTTTTTCGAATGACCACGACTGTTGGTGTTCACCATCATTACTTTCCCTCACAGGCAATGGGCATCATCTTCTACACGCTCCTCTTTGGCAAGTTCCCCTTCTACGCGGAGACCTTTCCCGAGCTCTTCAGTAAGATCAACATTGGCGAGTACAGCCTGCCGCCCGCCGTGGCGGTGTGGATGGACTCGGCGGAGGACCAGCCCACGAAGACGGAGACCTGCTCGATGGTGATCTACCACAAGACGAGCACGCTCATCAGCCGGCTCATTGTGACGGACCCGAACAAGCGGATGACTGCCGGGGAGTTTCGCCGGCACCTCAGCCTGCTGATTCGCGAGAAGGTGCTGGCGAAGTGTCAGCAGGAGGACAAGCGGCTGATTGCCAGCGGGAAGGTGCGCGACGACCAGCTCCAGGTGGTGCCCGACGTGCTCCACAACAGACGACGAAGAAGTGGAAGAGGTGAAGGAAGAGAAGGAAGTGGTCGTTGTGATCAGGACCACTTTGAGCATGACAACCCTGTCAGTGTTGAGGAAGAAGAGGAAGAGGAGGAAGATGAGGCGAGTCGACACCTGCACGACCACAACTACTTCCAGTCGATGCAGCTGACGAAGACGGCCATCAGTGAGCTGATCAGAAAGGGAGAGCAGGGGGCGGCGTACTACCCCACTGCTGTCCAGCACCAGTTCAGCAACGACAGTGGGGTGGAACTTGTGGGCACTTTTGCGTCGCCCTCCTTTGCTGGGCATTCCCATCCTCTTCGCCCCGGCCCTCACTGGAACGCCTTCTGCCGGTACCGGGAGGCGCGCTGGCAGCCGAGCAACTTCCTTCGCAGCTACCGTGCTCCCTCGGTGTACTCGCCCCTCACCGACCGCTTCTACCTCCGCTTTGGTGTCAGTCAGTACGAAGATCTGCAGACTGGTCCTGCCTCGAACTGTCCTTCCTCCGCTACGAATACTCACACTGCTTACACGGGCAGTTCCTTCCTTTCGGAGCAGCAAACTGCAGCAACAGCAACCACCTCAAACAGGCATCACTACCAGCCATCGCTGCTGCTCTCGGTGATTCGTCCAAACAAGCGACACAAGTCCTTCTCCAAGTCGAGTGCTGCAGCAGCAGCAGCTGCGGGAAGCTCTGCCGGAGGAAGTGGAGCTGGTGGAGCTGGAGGTGACAGTGCTGCCGATGCTGCCCCCTACCTTCGCTCGCCCACCTTTCTCCGCCTGGGCTCGAAGAAGATGGCCCAGAGTGCCGGTGTGGGCGGCGTCGGTGCCGGCAGCGGCGGCAGTGGTCCGTCCTTTTCCGCCGCTGCCGCCGCCGCAGCCGCCTCCTCCTCTCGGTACACCGTCATCAAGGTGGAGGGCGACGTGCGACCGCTCAGCGAGAGTGAGATCAACCTGGCCAAGAGCTTTCTCAGCTCGCAGTAACTGTCTGAGGGGGAAGGTACTTTTTCCTAATCAGCATTTGTAACAATGTACAAAGGGGTACCGACCACTGAGTTGACAGATATGTGCAATACATTTATAAAATGTACAAATAAAAGCCGATTTTCTTTTCTGACAACAAGTGGGGTCAAGGTTCGGGAAAAACTCACAAACTCCACAAATTGGCGTTTTGCGCCTTCAAACATGGCGTTACTAACAAGGCTGGTTGGCACCTCGTGGGCTCAGTTGCGCTGATATCAAAAAAAAGGTAACCAAGCCGATAAAATAATAGCCATTTTGTCCTAACTTACAATTAAAAGGGAAGTTGGAACAGGGATAGTAAAAGTCCTAAAAAACGGTTAATTTTCAGTAAAACCTCAAGGAAGACGCTAAATGATTCGAATTATGCCGAAGCCCTTTCTCCTTCTCCTTCTTGTGCTCTCCGGCAGCAGCAGCAGCGAGCAGACGACCAAAAAATCTCCTCTTTTTATTTGGCGTCTCTTCTGTTGGAAACGTGCCTGCGCTTTCTCCTTCTCTGCCGCCACCGCCGCCGCTTGCCGCTCTCGTGTTGTGTGTGTGTTGAGAAAGAAAGAGAGAGAGAGAGATTGCAATGCAGGCTGCTCTGTAGGATCCTCGTTCTCTTTCTCTTTTGTGTCATCTGCGTTTGTTGTGTTTTGGGTTCCCACTTTTTTGTTCATTCATCTCGTCGTTCGGGTTTCCCGATTACCTTCACCATCACGGCCACACTCTGGTTTCTTGGATCTTCACCCACCTTTGAAAAGAGCCTGGCCCCTTCCATTTAATCAGCTAGCTTTATCGTCGACGAAACCTGGACGAAGACTGAACAGCCGATTTGGCCGTTGTATTTACATCTTAGTCCTCCTCATCGTTTCGATTTAAATGTCCACAGTGTTGTGGGTGACTGAATAAGCAGTCAAAGAAAAATTAAGAAAGGCTCTTCTAATTAGTTTTCAGCTTGTTTTACAAACCTCCCTGCATCTTTTCAACTTTTGAAAGCGCCAACCAGCTGCAAGCATGGAAGATTTATAAGTTTAAAGAGCCTCCATCTGTTTCACCTTTATCAGCACCATCACCACAATATTATCGCTGTTTCCAGCACAGCCTCTTCATCATCATCACCACCCCCACCACCTGCAGCAGCATGTCCACGCCACAATGATGATGGACGTTCAGATAGAACAGAGTCAGGGCGTCTTTTTGGCGCCCCCACTGACGGTTCCCTCTGTTCCCGTCTACCCGATAAAGCCGATCAGTCGCGGCAAGCCACGACTCCTCACTCGACCTAAGGTTCGCCGGAAACCGACGGCGGCGGTGGTCAGAGCGAAGCAGGAGATTAAGCAGGAGTTTAAGGAGGAGTTTGACGACGATGACGATGATGAGTTCCAGGAGGCGGTGGAAGACCCGCTGAAGCTGGTAGTCGAGGAGGAAGACGTCCTCCAGATACTTGCGCTAACTGAGAAGAACACCGTCGAGGAGGAGACGCGCCTCTTTCCGGTGGAGCAGCTCAGTGAGGGCGGCACCTGCAGGCACCTGGAGCACTTCAAGGAGCACCAGCGAGGCGCTAAGAAGTACCGCAAGATGCTCAGGATGATCTTCGGCTTGCCCAGTAGGGGTAAGCCCTTCCACGCGGCGGCGGAGAACAAGGTTCGTTTTTTGTTTACCTACTTTTGTGTTCTTGTCAAATTCAGTTTACTAATTGAACATTGTTCATCTATAATCAGGTTGCAATCTTCTTTTGTCACCACCGCGAGTGCTACCAAACCTACGAGCTTCTAAGTCGAATTCACATTTGCATGGAGTGCAAGGTGTGCGCCTGTTTTGAGAACCACCACGCGGAGGAGCACTTTTACGAGAATGACACCCACAACCTAGGTACAGTTTTTTGCTGTCCAAAGTTTTAACCGGACATTCATTTACCCCGATCTTATTATCTTCTTGAAACAGCAATGGACGTTCTGCACGGTCACGTCTACTGCTTCCGCTGTCAGACGTACATCTTTGACGACCAGTTTATGACGCTGCACCGGCACTACACCTTGCTGGGCAACGCCAAGAACAAGTCACTCATCTACACCGAATACCAGCCCCTCACTGACACTGAAAACTACATTAGAAACTTTGGCGAGGAAAAGATCTTTCTCGACCGAGGCGAGATAGGTAGGAGGATTGCTGTTTTTAGTTGACTGCAACCAAAACAAGCTAATTTTCATACATTTGTTAGGCCTTCGCGGACTGATCAACCTCGGCAGCACCTGCTTCATGAACTGCATCATCCAGGCGCTGGTGCACACGCCCATGCTGAGGGACTACTTTCTCAGCATGGAAGACCACCAGTGCATTGAGGACTACACCAAGAAGCAGTGTCTAGTCTGTACAATGTCGGAGATTATGCAGGAGGTAAGCAATCTGTTGTTTAGATACTCTCAATCTAACTCTGTTTTCTCTGTTGCGCAGTTTTACAGCGGCAAGAAGGACCCGTACATTCCCTATCAGCTGCTGCACTTGGTGTGGACGCATGCAAAGCACCTGGCCGGCTACGAGCAGCAGGACGCGCATGAGTTCTTCATCTCTACGCTGGACATTCTTCACCGGCATTCGGGTAAATTCTAAGAAAGATTAAGTTTAAGATGTACACTTTTACCGCTCATCTTTTTTTCTACTAGGCATGAACGACCGATCAAAGGGAAAATGTGACTGCTTCATTGACAAAATCTTCAGCGGCACTCTGCAGTCGGACGTCATTTGCCAGGCTTGCGGGTAAGCCTTTTTGCTGAAAAGCGTTTTTCAAATAAATTTTTTTAACACTGCTCATCATTCCAGTGGCGTCAGCTCGGTGGTCGATCCCATCTGGGACTTTAGTCTGGACTTGGTGAACACGCACCTGGACAGCAATGGCCGGCTGCCGACGGAGCAGCCCACCTCCCTCAAAGACTGCCTCACCCTCTTCACCCGAACGGAGCACCTGGGCAGCTCGGCGAAGATCAAGTGCAAAAACTGCCAGAGCTACCAGGAGTCGACGAAGCGACTGTCGCTGAAGAAGTTGCCCCTTGTGGCGAGCTTCCACTTGAAGGTTGGTCCAAAGAAAGGGCTTGCTTGTGAACTTAACTTTAATCGGTTTTGTTTCTTTATAGCGTTTCGAGCAGACGGCGAGTCGCTTCAACAAGAAGATCTCCACCTTTATCTCCTTTCCGATGCACCTCGACATTACGCCCTTTACCACCAGAGTCATCGGTGCCGGTGGAGGAGAAGTTGAAGAAGACGAAAAGGAAGAAAAATACGAAGAGGAAGAATATTACGAAGAAAGAGTAAGAAAAAGAAAAAAAGAAAGTGATGATGATACAGATTTAGAAGAAGCACCACGCGTGAGAAGTTTGAGCAATGGACTCACCAACGGAATTTCGTCGACTCCTCATCTGACAAATGGAGACTGTAGGTATGGCGAACTGAACGACGAGGACATTTTGTCGTGCACTGCAAGGATGCTGGACAATGATAGCGATACGGAGGAGCTGGATGTAGCGATGGATGAAGAACTGAAGGATCAACTTAATGGAGAGGGGAATGAAAAACTAAATGGAGAGTTTATTGAAGAGATGAATGAAGTAATGAATGGAGAACTGAATGAAGAGCAGATGAAAGCTGATGAGGATGATTATGCAGAATCTGATGCAACTGCAAACGGTAGAACCACAAATGGTAGAACCGCAGATGATGATGATGATGATATCTCTGTTGAAGAGGAAGAAGAAGAAGAAGATGAGGAGGACGACGAAGAGGAAGACGAGGAAGAGGGGGAGGATGAAGAAAAAGCTAAAGGCCGAAGAGTTAAAAAGTCGGCCAAAGGACAGTAAGTTTTTTTGCAGTATACTTTCCGTTTTTGTTGGAGTTTACGAGCGTCTGTTCTTCTTTCAGAATCTACACCCTTTTTGCGGTGGTCAATCACAGTGGCACCCTGGAGACGGGCCACTACACCGCCTTCATTCGCCACAACGGCGACCAGTGGTGCAAGTGTGATGATCCCGTCCTCTCCAGGGCAACCGAAGAGGAGGTGCTCAGGAGTGAAGGGTGAGAAACGCTGAAAGCTTTTTTTAACCAGAACATATTTAACAAACTTTTTTTTCACTCGCTCAGGTATCTCCTCTTTTACCACCGAACGAACATTAAGTTCAAGTAGTGGTGGTGACCCACTTGAACTAGTATTTATTATCAATCTTACCTCAATCTGGTCGAGCTCATGGTACAAATATCGTTGATGTTTTCTCTCACTCAGCCTTCTCTCATTGGCTTCGAGTTGGGTGGCGGTAAAAGTTTTCCCTTTCTTCCTTCCGCGTTTCTTCTCGCTTCCTGGAACTCAATTGTGATACTCTTCTTCTTCTTCTACTTCGTCTTCGTTAACTCCTCAGCGCACTTAATGCTCTCTTTCTCTTTTCTCGACAAAAGTTGGTAAAATCGGAGCTGTGGATGTGATGAACTGATGACTGCCCTTGCTCCCTTCTCTCACCACCACCACTCTTCCCAGCACTCTCTTGTCCATTCCAGTTCTCTCTCGCTTTTTGTTTTTCAATTGTTGTGATCCTTTGATAGCATTTCCCATCCCCTCTCTCTATCCTTTCCCACCCTGCTCCGGTACCTTACTTACCTGTTTAGTCTGTTTTGTCGGCGACTTGAAGGATTTTACTGCACTCTTTCCAAAAGTCTCTCCTTGGTTCGCCCTCACTAACTCAATCACCACTATCACCACCAGCATCATCATCATTGTTTTTATTATTTTTACCTTCTTTTCTTTCTCCAAAACTTTCTGTGAACACACACACACACACCTTCCTTCAGAAAATGATGGCCATCAGCATGCAGGTAGGCAGTCAGTGTGCGGCAGTGTGACCTACTCATCACCCCTCATCTACAAAATGTGATATCAGCAGAAGAGGGCTGAACACACCACACTTCTTCACACTGATTTGTCTTCGCACTGTTGTGGTGGCCGCCATTCTCGTCCCTTTTACCTCCTTCTTCCTTTTCTTTACGTCTTCTGAGCACCCACCGCCTGATTGCTCACAAAATCGAAAATTCCCTCCTTTCTTTTGGTTTCACCTTTTGTTGGTTAGAGTTTTGTCCACCAAAGCAAACAAACAAAAGAGAGCGTAAATCCACTGGCAGCTGATCCCTGTGAAAAATTGTAATGTGTGTACACAGAAAGAACGAAATCACTTCCCCCTCTTCCTCCCACCCAGCTCAACCAATCAACCTTTACCTTGCCTTACGTAGTCTGAAATGCTTTCCAGAGAACTCAAGTACAAAATAAAGATGATCTATATTTTTTGCTGTTTCGGTAAATCACCGTCGGTTTATTTTATTTTATTCAATTATGATCTTAAGCAAACTTAGCTTTTGGTCAGGTGGCTGTGGTATTCTTAAGAAAAAAGGTAGTAATAGTAGGATAGGGTAGAAAATAAAAACATGGTGTTAAAAGGGAAAAAGTTGAAAGAAAGAGGGAAAGACGTTGTGTTGTTGTGGTGGTTACTGGTGTTGTGGTGGTTGTTTTGATCATTAGAGAAAATAGTAGGTGTGTCACGCAGTCGGTCGGTGTTTGGCAACGATAAAGGAGAAAATTGTGTTTGGGCGAGGTGTGTGTGTGTGTGTGGCGTCCATCATGCGTTGGATTGAGAGGAAGAGGAGAAGGAAAAACGAGCCATAAGTACAAGGATAACAAAGGAGGAATCAAGAAAGAGAGAGTGTGTGTCAAGAAACTGGTGGTGGTGGTGGCGGTTGTGGTGATGGAGCGATGATGTGGTGGGAAACTGTTATTATTATTATTTAAGTTCGATCTTCAACCCTCCTCCAAGCTAGTTCCAATCCTTGCGAAGCTCGAACGTCCACTCCCACTTGAGGTGCTCATTTTGGTCGTCTGTTGATGAGAGAAAAAGTTAGTGGTGGCGGACAAAAACGTCGCTTAAAGTCAACTTACCATCGGTGAAGAGCGATTTTACGTTGTAGGTGCCTCGGGCTAGCATTCCCGAGGGCATCTCCTCGACGGGCGTCGTGTACGACTGGATTTGGGCCTTGGGCGCATAGGAGCCCACCATGTTGTTCGTCTTGACAATCTTGACTCCGTGACGGGAGATTTTCTGCACAAACTTCAGCCCGGTGACAATCTCCCGCTGGACGAAGAAGTCTATTCGCAGGCGGTACTGAATGCCGTCCTTGATCGTCATCACGCTCTTCTTGATCGTGTCCAGGTCTTTGCTCAGGTCAATGGTCACATCGGGACGGCCCTCGACGAGCAGCGAGAGGCTCTTGACGATGACCCGACTGGGGTTGTCCGGCTCGACGATGACCACGCTGGAGATGGCACTGCCCAGCAGCGACTCCTTGTACTTCTTCAGACTCTCGTCGTTGCTGTCGGTGTTGACAATCTCGTTGAGGGTCTTTTCGGCGGGCGGCCTGTAGCCGGGCGTCATCTCCTCGTCATCCTGCACCACCACCGCTGCAGCAGCATGTTCATCGGCCATTCTGGATAGAGGTGTTTTGGCTTCTTCTTCAACTTCTTCTTCAGGCGGCAACAATTAAGCAGGTGTGTGGTGTGTTGGTTGGTTGAGTGAGCAAGGGCTCCAAGTGAAGGAGGCTAGCTACCAGCAAAATGAGTGGGCTTGGATCGGTTGTAGAGACAAACAGAGGTAGAGCAGACAGAGTGAGAGGAAAGGATGGCAGAGAGTGAAAGCTAATACTGACGGCGGCGAGCGAGTCTCTCTCTCTCAATCTTTGCTCTGTTGAAAACGGCAGCAACAAGCAAAAGAAACAGCGGCGGCGGCCATACGACGCAGAAGCAGAAGTCGGCGGCGGCGGCTACGGCTATGTCTGGCCAATGCTGCCTATGGCAGTGCTGCCTCCTCACTTGCTGGTGCTATCACCGCCGCCGCCGCCACCACCACTGCCTGGCCGACGCCTATGATAGTGAGAAAGAGAGAGAGGTCTGAGGATGGCGGAAAGGAGTGAGAGAAAGAGAAGGCCCACGCTAAACGCACTATAGCAGCAGTACTTGGGGATCAAATTCCCGCTGGATCGATCCGCGATTAGACGAACAGGAAGGGTTGAGAGGAGTGTATAGCTGCTGCTGCGCCTGACTTAAAGTGTTCTATTTTCGGTTAGCCATGATGATTCTCCACCATCATCATCATCCGCTCTCGGCACACTGGTTGCCATACCACCACCACCTACAGTGGTGATCACCGCCACGTCTATCACTGCTGCCACTTTCCCCACCCCTCCTCCTCTGGCTTCAGGCTAATGAGAGGGGAGAACTGTACAAACAGCACTAATCACAGCAAGAGGAAAACAACAGAGCAGAGCAGAGCAGGTCGTCGATAGGATTGTCACCTCAATTGGCAGAGGAAATATAATTGCAGATTGGTGGCCGTCACTTTCTCTCTTTCTCCCACTTTAATTCTCGTTCATAGCCATTTTCGGCCATCATAACCACGGCTGCAGTGGCTTAACCAGAAGCTGCAAACTGCACATCACGATCATGATCAAAGCTCGCAGCACATCGTATCCATCATCGGCGGCAAAGCGATGATAAAGCACCGTTGCTGGTGGCTGTCGATGTAAACATTTACATTAGTGGTGGTGGTGGTGGTAGTAGTCGACTCTTTCGCCATGATGTGCTACAAAAGTGAAGACTTTGGTGATTCGGCAAACACTGTCTGGCGATGTTTTGAAGAAGCACTTTGCGCTGGCGATCAATTTAGAAATCAGCGCAGGGCCTGCTGCTGCTTCTGCTGAAAGAATTGCCATTGATGCGCGTTAATTGCTCATCCAAATAGCTTGTTGTTGTTATTGTTAGAGGCCGGGAAAGAGGCAGTGCGTCAGAATAATTACCCGGAATCGGTAATCGGGGCAGTGAAAGGGAGGGGAATTGGGTAAATGAAAAACGCCGACATCATCTTCTGTCACATGGCTGCGGCAAAGGAGTTCGGGGTACCTTTTTCGTAATTTTGGTAGCACGTCTTCTGCGGACGAGCCCACAAGCATTTTTTCTGATTTTCTTTCTCTCGTTCTCTCTCTCTCTCACTGACTCGCACTGCCAGCCACGTTCGCCGGTGCTTTCCGCTCTCTCGCTTTGCTTTTCCCAACGCTTGCCTTTTCAGCTCTGTCCTCCTGTCTTCTTCAATGCTCAGCTCTTGCACCCAGAATCAATCAGCCATCAGCACACCTGACCACGAGAATACTTCTACTCAAAGAACGTAAAAACACTGAATAAGGTAAGAGAAGGTGTGCAAAGGACATGGGGAATGAAAAGATGCGGCAGGCGGCTACTCAATGAAAACTCGCACGCTCGCCACGTGTCTCCCCATCTCGCGTGCATTGTTCTGCACAGCGAGAATTCACCCGATGGAATGTTCTAACATTTGCTAATTCTGTGCTAACTCTCTTGCCAGCTCTTCCAACATGGCTGAAGGCGATCTTCTAGTGGAGGAGAGTCCCAATCTCAAGTTCAACGGCATCTCTGCGCCCGAGCAGAATGAGGAGGTCGAGGAACAAGAGCCCGACTTTGATGATCCCGATGGCTTTGTCGACGATATCGACGACAATGGTTTGTGCTGCCAGACTGATAGTGGATGATCAATCTGACTTTTGCTTTGCATTTCATAACAGAACTTCTCGGTGACATTTTGAAAAACAAGCCCAAGGAGGATCTTGGCCTGAAGAGTGTCATCATCGTTGACGGCATTCCTCAAGTGGCAAGTGAGCGTTTCGAGAAGCTTCGCACCGTCCTCGTCAAGCTCTTCTCCAAGTGTGGAACCATCCTCAAGGACTACTTTCCGCTTGACGAGACTAGCACCACCAAGGGGTAGGTTTCTTCTATAAACTGTCATTTTTGTTATTGACAAACATCATCTTCCCCTTTTTCTCTACCGCAGGTACTGCTTCTTCGAGTACGAGAACAGCGAACAGGCTCAGGAGGCTCTAAAAACCTTCAACGGCCACAAGCTGGACAAGCACCACGTCTTTTTGGTGAACATGTTCACCGACATTGACAAGTACCTCAATATTCCGGACGAGTTTGAGGAGCCCACGAAGGGCGAGTACGTGGAGCGGGGCAACCTGCGCGAGTGGCTCCTCGACCCCGACTGCTACGACCAGTACTCGGTGGTGTACGAGGGCGGCGAGTCGACGGCGATCTACGCGAACGCCACGCCGGAGCCGCTGCAGGTGAAGAAGCGGAACAACTGGACGGAGCAGTCGATCCACTGGTCGCCGCTGGGCACCTACATGGCCACCTTCCACAAGCAGGGCATCGCCCTCTGGGGCGGCCCCAACTTTATACAGCTCTTCAAGTTTGCCCACGAAGGCGTCACCTTCATCGACTTTTCGCCCTGCGAGCAGTACCTCATCACCTTCTCCCACTCGCTGATGCTGACCAACCAGGAGAACGCCATCATCATCTGGGACATTCGCATGCAGTCGATCAAACGCGCCTTCTACGCCGAGTCGACGCCCAACATCAGCTGGCCGATCTTCAAGTGGTCCCACGATGACAAGTACTTTGCCCGGGTGCAGGGCAACGACTCGCTGGCCATCTACGAGTCGGAGAGCTTCTCGCTGCTGGAGAAGAAGTCGCTGAAGATTGCCGGCATTCAGAACTTCAGCTGGAGTCCCTCGCAGAACATTCTCGCGTACTGGGTGGCGGAGGACCAGAACGTGCCGGCGCGCGTCGTGCTGATTGACGTGCCCGGGAAGCAGGAGCTCCGCTCGAAGAATCTCTTCTCGGTGGCGGACTGCAAGATGCACTGGCAGAAGAACGGCGACTACCTCTGCGTCAAGGTCGACCGGTACACGAAGGCGAAGAAGAACGTGGAGCGCAATGACGCCTCCAAGTACATCGGCCTCTACTACAACTTTGAGCTCTTTCACCTGCGCGAGAAGCAGATTCCCGTGGACAGCATCGAGATCAAGGAGCCGGTGGTGGCCTTCAGCTGGGAGCCGGTCGGCTCCAAGTTTGCCATCATCCACGGCGACGCGCCGATGCACACCATTTCATTTTACGGAATCAAACAGGGCACCACCGTGGCGCTTCTCAGTAAGTTTTTTGTTGGTTTACTCTACTGCTGAGACGAACCTTGCTAATCTGTTTTTGTTTGTTTTTGCTTGCCTTGCAGAGAAATTTGAACAAAAGAGCGCCAACACGCTTTTCTGGTCGCCCACCGGACAGTACATTGTGGCGGCGGCGCTGCGCAGCTCCACCTACACGCTTGAATTTATCGACACCTTTGACTTTTCGGTGCTGAACACGCAGGAGCACTTTAAGCTGACGGACGTCGAGTGGGACCCCACCGGGCGGTACGTGGCCACCGTCGTCAGCTACTGGACGAATAAGGTGAGTGCTGCCGTTGTTGGGTGTGTTTGAAAAGTAGGCTAATCGAATTTCGGGGTTGTAGAGCGACAACGCCTTCTGGATCTGGTCCTTCCAGGGACGGCTGATTCGCAAGCAGCCCCTGGAACGGCTGTGTCAGTTTCTCTGGCGCCCGCGGCCACCCTCGCTGCTCAGCGAGGAGAAGATCAAGGAGATTCGCAAGAACCTGAAGAAGTACGCCGACGAGTTCGACACGAAGGACCGCCTGGCGCACTCGAAGCTCTCCAAGGAGATGATCGCCAAGCGGCAGGAGCAGGTGCGCGAGTACCGCGAGGTACTTGATCGCAACCGAAAGGAGTACGAGGCGAACGCCGCCAAGCGACTCGCCCTGCGCGGCCTCACCGAGGCCACCGAGCCCGAGTACGACGTCGAGGAGTTTGAGTTCTTTGTTCGCGAGGAGACGCTGCCCGTCGACTCCTGAGGAGAGAAGGGGTGTGCTGATGATGATGATGATGATATTCCCTCCCTCCTCCTTCCCTCAGCTCTACTTTTTGGATCACGCCGGCACTTCTACAACTGATTTATTATTCTTCTTATTACATTAGCTAATGAGTTTTGCTGAAGTTTTTTTACCAACCCACACACACAGTTTTAGCACTCTTGAGAGAGAGCCAGCCCATTGTGCGATACTCCTCTTGAGAGACTATTTAATTCTTTTCAATTGCGTGCTTTGTGGAGAGTTTTCAACCACCTGTGTCAATCAATCAATCAACTTGCCCCCTCTTCCCTTTTCTGTTTCAATTCTTATTCTTTTTTCAGTTTTTCTTCTTTTTTCCTCTCCTCTCCCCTCTACTCTTGTTGATTTGATTTTATCACTCACTCACTCACTACTTTTACCACCACTGAGTGAGGACGGTGGAGCATGCAGCCAATGATGATGATGATGATGTGTTTGCTAGAAGGCAAATATACTTTTCTGAAATATACTTTAATAATTGAGAATAATAAAATACCAATATACACTGATGTGGACAAAAGTGAAGTAATCGGTGATGATGATGATCACTGCTGGAAATCTCTAAGCAGGAGCACCTGCTCAATGGATATCACCTGATCCCTATTGTGCTTTGAGGCGTCCAGGACAATTCGCCTCTGGGGAACTCCCGCATGGAGACGATCGGGCAGGAGTGATGCTCGGAAGCAGTCCACCGCCTCCAGATACCGTCCAATGGAGTACCGGGTAAGGTGGAGGCCGCACACTGAACAGGAGAACTCCTCCAGGTGGATTGCCTGCAGTTGGGGCAGTCGCCCCTGCAGACCCAGCCACTGCACCTGCTCATGGGCGGTGATGGCCAGGCACAGATCAAGCGCCCGCACAGTGGTGGAGCAAGGTTGCTGTTGCGGCAGGGCCGGCAGCTGACCATCCTCCTCGTATCCCCAGAAGCTTACGCCGAACTTGAGATGAAGCAGCCTGGGAAGCTGGGCGAGTGCGGCGAAGAGCGCCTCCACCTGATCGGGCACCACCTTGTCCACCTCCAGCGAGGTGAGACCGGTGAAGTGAGCGCACAGCTGCGGAACTCGGTCTCTGGTGAAGTCCAGCAGTGGGCTGCTGCACTGGTAGCGTACCAGCTGACGACTGAGGCCGACTGCTGCAGAGAGCTTCTGCTCACTGGAGTTCAGATGGTCCAGATGGCTGGCCGTGTCCGGAGAGCCGGCGAGCAGGTGCACCTGAAGGGCGGCATTGTCTGGTGCGTACTGCTGCAAGCAGCTCAAAAAGGGCTTCATGCTGCCCAAGACGTTGATGATGGCCACTGCCTTCAGCTGGCCGAAGATGGGCAGTTCGGGCACCTGACGTTCAGTCATCTTGAAGCTCGGGCTGGGGCTCGACGAGGGGCTCATCATGTTCCAGTTGATGGACAGATAGCGCAGGGCAGTGAGGCGGTTGATGGCGGTGCATAGGCGGCCAGCCAGTCGATCATTGAAGGAGATCATAATGTCCACTACCGCCAAAGTGCTCAGCTGGCCTCTCCACACTGGCTGCTGCAGCAGCTGAGAGTAGTCGGTGTAGTGGAGGTACTGGGTGATCAGCGAAAGACGGGTCACTCCAGCGAAAATGTGCACAATCTGCCTGACGGTGGAGGCGGTTAGTTTGGAGCAGGTGGAGTTCACTATGGAGTGCAGCTGCAGGCAGTTCCACTTGTTGAAGGGAATCACCGGGAAGTTGAGGAGCGGGTCGTTGCGGTATTCCTCCGTCAGCAGCTGCATGCTGGGTTTTGATGAAAGTGAGTAGAACTTTTGGGTGCTGTTCAGCTCACCGACATTGTCGGAGTCGGTGATGGTCAGCGTGTGAAGGCGATGATTGGCGGCGCGCACTAGGCGGCTGCATCGAGGGCTCATTTGGCTCGCCTTCAGTTGGTCATTTGGGGTGAACTGCTTGAAGACGGCAATCAAACAGAGGTCGGTGATGGGACGAAGAGGTGCCATGGTCTGTTTCAAAGTTGAAGATTCAAAAAACTAAACTCAAAGTTTTTCTCTTCAGGCAAGGAAAAAGTACTTGTGCATCAGTAGCCAGTGACGTTTAAATAGGTGGTCAGTGCTGTCGCACTGGATAAGTCCTGTCCACTGTCCACAGACAATTCAGTTAGGTCTCCAAGGATTTTGCCAGTTCTGCTGGCTTATAATCAGAGGATTGCTTCAATAGCTGATTTTTACTTTTAGTTGCTTGCTTTTTCTTATCTAAAAAACGTTGCTGAAAAGCTGCTAGTCGAAAAGTTTTTTCAAACTATTGTATGACATTTAAAAAATATTTAAAGAAAGAAATATTGTTTTTAAATTGCGAAACCACCAGTCTAACTTTTTTAAAGAAAAACCCATTAATTGATTTGTGTAGCAACTGCAAATAGTTATTAATGACTTTTAGCTATTTTCGTTTTTAATTTTTTGAATACACGGAAATAAAAAAGTGCAAATTCAATCTTGAAATTACTTTAAAATTGTTTCATACAAACTTTTTAAAACATGGAGTACTTGATCTCTGCTTTCACTCGCTGTTTTTATCATTTTAGCCATGAAGTACTAACAAACTCCAAATCTTTCAAAATTGGTTTTTATCTTGATATCGTTTTGACTTGCTACAGCTTTCTACGACTGCCTTACATTCCTCTAATTGTGTGGTGGAACGGAAAAAGTGACCCTGCAGTGGCCTACTTTTGTTCAGTTGATCCAGTCATGCACATTCTCGTAAGCATGGACTCCATTACAATGCTAAACTTTTACCTGCTGTTTCAACTGTTTCAACTTTACTACAAAGTTCTTCTGTCTCGCATTGATTTGAAAACGCCTGTTTGGCAATTTTGGCGACAGCTGATTGTCTCATTTCAGGACCACTACTACAATTGTTTGTTGGCAGAGGGAGAACTGCGAAAAGTTCACCAAACAGTTGAAAAAGAGATTTTAAAGTTAATCAGTCAAAAGCATCCTAAGATGATCGCCCTATTCGCATGCAGTTTAGTGCAAAAGAATACTGTCAAATTCATCTCACAGTTTCTAGTTTGGGTGCGACTACAAAATGTCGATCAACGACAATTTTTCAGTTACAAAGGCTTACTGGAAAATGCTTCGAACTCGGTCAAGAGAAGGGCTATTTTGATGATGACTGCCGCCGATCGGTACATCACTGCAATGCTAGTCACTATTGGTAAAATGCTATTTCTGAAGTTTTTGCAAACATGTTTTAAATCCATTTTTATTTCCAGTGCTCACTGACGGCCTTTTCATTATCGCCTTTCGAAAGTTGATATTCGGCGGCTTTCCCTGGTACTGCCGACTGTGGATCATCGCCGACACTGCAATCGCCTTTTACACCGCCTTTCGACTTTTTCAGGTGGGCTTCTACCTCATCGGCTGCAATATTCTCACTGCCATCGTCATTGCCGGGCGCGTGAGCGACCCTCTGAAGGGAGGCTGCCTCACAGTGCAGCACTTTCTATCAGAGCACAACCGCGCCTGTGCTCTGGTGCTGACTGGAAACCGGTCCCTTTGGGGGCAGATGCTGACCGCCGTCCTGCTCACCAATCTGCCTCTGAACGCTCTCGTGCAGAGTCGGCTGGTGCTCTCCCGCTCTTCCGCCCATGTAGAGCGCCTCCTGAACGTTCTCATTCTGGCCATTCACCTGGCTGGCTTCTACCAGTGTCTGCTGCCACTGCTGTTCACCACAAAGAAGCTGCACGCACCGCAGAAGACAGTGGCCACAGTGCAGTACCACTTAGCGGGCAGAAGGTGGACACTGCTAAAGCTAAAGCTGGACGATCTTAGAGGACGGCTCGGCTGTGGGCCAAAGATGGCCTTCACCATTGCCCCGGGAAAGCAGGTCACTGATGAGGTGATCGTTGAGGTCGTACAGATCATTGTGAATGCTTTCGTGTTTACTAACACTTTTTTCACCTGTCATTGCAGCTGATTGGTCTATACATAGGCTACCTTCTAATGTTCTACAATTACCAGATGAAAATGGCAACAACGTTATAACGTCAGTTTATTCAGTGCAGTATTTTCAAGATGCTGTTGATAACATGGCAATACATTGGTAGAAAAAAAGTGTAAAAAATAATCTAAATAAATTCAAACACCACTCATTGACAAGAATGCCGATTAGTGCTGCCCGGGTGGTGGTCATCACTGCGCCGCCTGCTCAATGTCGTGGTCGTCGTCGTGGTCTTTGTCTCCGCCTGTGCGACACTGGCGAGCAGCTGCTCCACCGACTGGAGGTACCGCGGCGAGGTGGGCTGAAAGAGGTGCCGCGGCAGGACCAGGTCGGGGTAGTCTCGCTGCTCAATGAGCACCACGCGAAAGCCCAGTCGCTCGAGGAGGCGCTTGTTCACCAGCGTGAAGCCCCTCAGATTGGAGCCGTACGTCTTGTCCTTGTTGACCAGTACTAAAATGGCGGTGGAGCCGCGAAAAGAGAAAGACGGGGGGTTGTCTCGGCCGTCAGCTACCAACTGCTCCAGGCGGTAGGGCACGGCGTCGTGGAAGATGTTCTCCGTGGCGGGGCACACCGCCGGCACAAAGCGAGCCGCCTGCGGGCTGAGCAGCACCGGAAAAGGGTACTTCGCGAAGGGAAAGAGGTACATCAGGCGGAGGCGGTCAGCGTAGGCGGCCTCGCCCGCGAGAATGTCCCGTGTGGCGCGCAGAAAGCGCGCCCGCTTGGTGGTCGCCGGAATGCTCCGCTCCGAGGAGATCATCTGCTCGCGGTGGTACTCCACGTGCTGCTCGGCGCTGAGAATCTGCCGCCGGGGCTGCTGCGTCTCCAGGCGGAGGATGGTGTCGGTGATGAGCAGCGTGTCGGTCAGCTTCAGCTTGAAGGAGTCTGCAAACACAAACGGAGAAATTAAATACAATTCAAGTACACAAACTGTACTGCTTTCCACCACCCCACTCTACTCACCGACTGCCCGCTCCAGAAAGGCCGGGTCGGCGCAGAGGCCAATCAGGCGGTGGGGGAAAAAGTTGAGCACCAGCAGGTAGTAGGTGATGTTGTAGACGTGGTACGGGTACAGCTGACTCTCCTCCGAGGCCACCAGGTAGTCCTCCAGGGCCTTCAGCTTGAAGTTGGGGCAGACGAAGTAGACGTTGGCCAGGCAGAAGAGCACCCGCTCGATGTCCTTGATGCGGAAGCCCTCCAGCGAGCCGATCATCCGATCGAAGATGGTCTTGTAGAGGCGGCGGCAGTTCTGCAGGTACGCCGAGTTCAGCAGCAGAATGAGGTGCGTCAGGCAGATGTTCGAGTCGAGGAGAGCGCCTGAGTGGTGGGCGCAGATGCGGTCGACCAGCGTCCGGACGGGCTCGCGCAGCGTCCGCGCGTCAAACTCCGCCGTCTCCAGGCTGAAGCGAATCAGCTTCAGGGCGGAGGCGACGGCAATGGTGCTGGTGAAGGCAGTAGGTGGTCCACGTGTTGGAGGGCTGCTATTTGAAGGTGATGATGATGAAGATGACAATTCGTCAGTTCTGTCTCTGCTACCAAACTCCGCCGCCTCAACGCTCTCAAACTGTTCACTGCAGAGGGCGATGAACCGACCTAGAAGGTGCTGTGGCATGCGGGTTTTTGTCTTGAAGAAGCCCATCGCCACCACTGAAAGCTCATCTAGGCTGAGGCTGGCTGCGGCCGCCTCATCGAGGTAGGCGGAGACGGCGGTCACCAGTGAGTTCACCTGCGACGGCTCCACCGAGCGGCTGAGGTTGAGCGCAAAGGTGAGGTGCATCAGTGAAACCTTCCGGTCATGAGCCTCCGGTTCTGAAGTTGATTTACTTTGAAGCTGCTGCTGTTGTTCAGTCGACAACTGCAGCAGCCGCCGAAGGAGCGCTCGATTGAAGGCGACGTCCTTTGCGAGGCCCATTTCGAACCAGAGTCCGGAGATGGCAAGAAGCTCGTAAAGTGTAGAGGAAGAAGAGGAGGAGGAACTTGATGATAGTGAGGTGTTGGCTAGCAGATTCACCGTCGCGCCGTCCAGTGCCTGCCAGACGGAGCAAAAGGCCGACTGGTAGAAGATGCGCTCCCAGTCGCGCTCATCGGCGCAGAAGGGAATCACGCCGAGTAGGTACTTCTGAAAGCGAATCACCTCTGCGGCGTTCATACTGTGAATCTGCGCCTTCAGCGACTCGAGAGCGTCCTTTTGGAAACCGGACTCTGCTGTCTGTTGTTCTGGCTCAAAGATGAGCTCCGCCAGATTGGCCGGCCAGAATGGCTGCCCCGAGGAAGTTCCGGCACTGGCCAGAACGGCGCCCACAGTGCGCTCGTACTCCGGCGAAGCCTTCAAGACGTTGTAGGCAAAAAGGTTCTCGTACTCGACGAACTTCAGATTGTTCACTGGCCGCTGAAAGTTGATTTCATTGTTCTGCAGCTTTGACTTGACCTGGTCGTAGTACTGCTCCAAGTTGAGCTCTGCTGCAGCTTCTCCTGCTGTTGTTGATGTTGATGATGATGATGATGGTCCATGCTCATTGTTTATCTGATGATTAAACTGGTGGTTGACAGTACAGAAGTGTGCTCCTCCGAGGGGGGAGTAGTTGTTGTTGTTGTTTATATACTGTCCACCAATAAACGCATAGTTGGAACGGAGGAGATGAGGTTGCTGCTGTTGGAGGAGGTAGTTCTGCGAGTTGTTGTGGCGGTTGTACAACAGCTGGACGCGATTGTACAGCGGGTCAAAGGACCGCGGCAGGTGCGGCGCCAGTCGAGGCAGTGGAAGCATCCTTCCTGGTGCTCAGTGGTAATCTTGCACAAAATTGGAAATGGATCCAGAAGGTACTCCCAGAAAAGATTGTTTACTTATTTGGTGGTTGGAGAAGTGGGCCGCCAGCGTGATGCCCGTGATGCAATGCCTGCCTGCTTCTGCCTGCCTTGGCAGTGCTTCAGAGGGCAGCACCGTGATGCGCTGCCGATCGGCGGCAACAGTCCTGTGCGGAGAAAACATCTGATCGGGCAGAGGCAGGCGAACGTAAACACGTGCAGACCACCAAAGTACAGTCGTACTACAGCGGCAGGCGACGAGGACTACCAGCCAGAGCGTCACCTCAGCCTTGACACCGGCAATGGACACTTGAAGAGCATAATATATCGTCACCTGAATTCCACTACCACCACCACCTCCGCCACCACCACCATGATGGTCTTTGTCCTGCGAAGACTCACCTTCAGATCGACCCCGACTCTCCTGAAGAACTGCTGTGGTGGTGGTCCGCATCAGCGACAGCCGTTTAGAAATCTCTCTCAGCAGCAGCAGCAGCAAAAGTACCGAATTGCCGTCATTGGCAGCGGACCGGCGGGATTCTACACCACACAGCAGTTGCTCAAGGTGACTACTTTAGTCTCTTTCTTTCCTACTCATTCTTTCAACATCCTAATTTGAACTTTCAGAATCACAATGTCTCTGTGGACATTTACGAAAAGTTCCCCGTGCCTTTTGGGCTGGTGCGCTTCGGTGTGGCGCCTGATCATCAGGAAGTGAAGGTATCTTTCAGTCGTTGTAGTTGCTGTGTTGCTGCTACAGGCTAATCATCCTAATGACTTCCTCTCACTTTTCACCAGAACGTCATCAACTCCTTCACCAAGGTGGCAATGAATGAGCGGACGCGATTCATTGGCAACATCAACATTGGCGGCGGCGATGTCGGCGGCAGCGGCTGCGATGTGACGCTCGCCGAGCTTCGCCAGGCCTACCACGCCGTCGTCCTCTGCTACGGCTCCTCCCAGGACGCTCTGCTGGGCATTCCCGGCGAGTCTGAGCACCGGAACGTCATCTCCGCTCGCCGCTTCGTCGGCTGGTACAACGGCATTCCCGCGGACCGCGATCTGGACGTGCAGCTGGACAGCGACACCGAGACGGCCGTCATCATCGGCCAGGGCAACGTCGCCCTCGACTGTGCTCGCATTCTGCTGCTCTCCCGAGAGTGCCTCAAGCGGACTGACATCACCCGGCACGCCTACCGCCGACTGGCCGACAGCCGCGTCCGTCGGGTGATCATCATTGGCCGCCGGGGGCCGATGCAGGCCGCCTACAAGATCAAGGAGTTCAGAGAGCTGACGAAGATGGAGGACTGCCGGCTGCGCATTGAGCTCAGTGGACAGCAGGAGCGGGAGGCGCTCAGCTTCAGTGACGAGCTTCTGGTAAGGATATTTTAGACAAACAAACAAACAAACACTAACCCAATATCATCATCCACTAAACAGAACTCACTGCCAAGGCCGCGAAGACGCTTCGCTTCGCTGTACAAGAGGATCATCGAAGAGGAGGAGACAGCCGGCCACCGGAATAAGAGCTACCAGAAGGAGTGCATCCTGCGCTTCTTTCAGTCTCCCGTGGAGATTCTCGGCTCCAGGAGCAGGGATGGATCGCCCTCCACCTCCGTCTCGGGCATTCGTCTGAAGCGAAACCTGCTCAGCGACTACATCTCAGAGGACGCCAAAGTGGTGGGTGAAGGGGAAGGGGCAGCGCTGGAGGAGTTGCCCTGTGGCCTGCTCATTCGCAGCATCGGCTACCGCAGCACAGCGCTCGACGACCGGCTGCCCTTTGACGCCCGGCGCGGTGTGATTCGCAACGACTGCGGCCGCGTGGAGGACTCGCCCGGGCTGTACTGCTCCGGCTGGGCAGCCTTTGGCGCCACCGGCGTCATCCTCAACACCATGAACGCCAGCTTTGAGGTGGGCAAGAACATTCTCGCCGACCTCGAGGCAGGTCGGCTGCAGGTGGCGGCGTCCAGTGGTGAGCGGACCGGCTTCGAGCGGATAGAGCCGCTGCTGAGGGCGCGCGGCGCCAACGTCGTCGACTTTGTCGACTGGACGGCCATCGACGAGTACGAGCGACAGCAGGGACGGAAGGAGGGCAAGCCACGCGAGAAGGTCGTCAGCGTCGATGAGATTCTCAAGCTGAAGGCGGAGAAGACGGCCTCGAAGAAGGGCAAGGACAGAAGGGGTGGTGAGAGTGACGACGAGACGCCGCTCCGGTGATTGCTGATACACACCTTCTCTAGCTGTTTCCCACTGCAATTGTTGATTCCTTGTTGCAATAATAAACTCTTCCCTTCAACCCCATTTATCTTTGGTGTCTCGTCTGACATTGGTCAAAAAGCGATAAAACAGTGCGATTAAAAAGTTTTAATCTGCTGCAAAATGCAGAATAAATTTTAAAAATTAAATGTAAAGTTAAAAATAAAAATAATAACAACCAAATCAGAAGAACTACTTCTTCTTGGAGCCGGACGGAGCAGAGGAAGCCCCGGCAGTAGAGGCCTTGGTTGAGCTGGACTTGCTTGCGCCCTCAGCCGAGCCAGCACCTTGAATGTGCAAGAATGGCTGCGAAGGAGATCCGGCCGAAGCTGGATAGGCAGCTGCCAAGCTGGACACTTGAACGGAGCTGGGAAAAATAAAAACCTCCTGGTTCTGCACAGTCACCAGAGACTGGAGGGCGCCAGCACCACCTGCGGCCTGCAGCTGGGCCAAGAGGGCAGGAGGAATGGTGAAGACATTCTGCACGACGATGATGGTCGGGCGGAAGATGATGGTGTTTGGAGCAGTGCTTTCGGGAGCAGTCGCATCAGCAGCGCGAGGACTGACTGAAGGGGCAGCAGCAGAAGAGGGTTTAGGGGAAACCACTTCAGAACCAACTTTAGGCAGCACGCTTGGTTCCCGCTCAGAGGGTTCACGGAGTAGCAGATCAGAAGTAAGGGCAGACTGCTCTCTGGCAGAAGGCTTAATTGATTGGGTAAAAAATTGGTAAAAGTTAGACTGGTAGTTTATAAAGTTAGAAAACACAAACCTCACGACTAGGCACAGAGGGCCCACCCGTAGTCTTGGAAGGATCACGCATTGAAGCCTGTTAAAAAGTTAAAAAATGTAAAAAAAAGTAGGCAGTTATGGTCACAAATTAAAACATACTTCTTTTCCAATGCCAGAAACGCCAGTAGTTTTCGAAGGCTGCAATTGCAAAAAAAAGTTAGTAAACGTCAAACCAAAAAAATCATTATTTTACTTCTCTAGAACTGGGTTCTTTTGAGGGGATCGATGGGTCAAGGGCACGACCACTAGGTTCTCTGGTGCTTGGCTGTTTAAAATATCATCAAAAGTGAGAATAACCGAGTTGCCCAGATTATAAAACAACTAACCTCTTTTCCTGGAGCTGAGGGGGCTTTTCCTAAAGCACTTGCCTCTCGTGCACTTGGCTGTTTATAAAAAGTAGTTAGGAGAAAATTGATCAGTGTTTAAATAATTACCTCTCTTCCTGGCGCAGAAAAACCACCTGCAGTCTTTGAGGGTTCACGACTCGAGGGCTTAAAAACAAAAATTAGGTTGGGATATTGAGCAAAAAAATTATACTCACTTCCTGTTTGATGCCTGAAAGACCGCCAGTTTTTGAAGGGTCTCTAGCGCTCGCCTAAAAGTTTTAAATAAAGTTTAACATTGGAGTTGGTTAGAATCAATTTTACCTCTCTTCCTGGCGCCGAGACACCTCCTGCAGTTTGAGAAGGGTCCCGCATTGAGGCCTGTGATAAAAAAGAGTAAGTCGAAACTGGTAATTATCAGACTACTTTACAAACCTCTTTTCCAATACCAGATGCACCAGATTTGCTTGGCTACATGAAAATAAAATTAAAAACACAAACAAATTAACTCAGAAAACTAACCTCTCTAGCACTGGGCTCCTTAGAAGCGATGGAAGGGTCAGCTCCTCCTTTACTAGGTTCTCTTGTACTTGGCTGTTTGATAAATCATCAAAAATGAGAATAAAGGCGTTAGCAAGTTTATAAAAAAACTCACCTCTTTTCCTGGAGCGGAAGGGGCTTTTCCTAAAGCACTTGCCTCTCTGGCACTTGGCTGTTTGTAGAAACTAGTTAGCAGAAAAGTTAATCACATTGTTTGAATATTTCACCTCTCTTCCGGGTGCAGAAACTCCACCAGCAGTCATTGAGGGTTCACGACTCGAGGGCTTAAGAACAATGATAAGGTTGGTATATTGGGCAAAAAATTATACTCACTTCCTGTTTGATCCCCGATAGACCACCAGTTTTTGAGGGCTCTCTAGCACTCGCCTAAAAGTTTTAAAACAAGCGTTACATTGGAGCTGGTTGGAATCTTTTTTACCTCTCTTCCTGGTGCCGAAACACCTCCTCCAGTTTGAGAGGGGTCCCGCATTGAGGCCTGTTGTTAAAATAAGTTAGTCTAACCTGGAAAATACTTATTTGACTGCTTCACAAACCTCTTTTCCAATACCAGATGCACCAGATTTGCTTGGCTACAAGCAAAAAAAGTAAAAACACAAACAAATTTAAAGCCCCGAAAACTAACCTCTCTGGCACTGGGCTCCTTAGAAGCGAGGGAAGGGTCAGTTCCTCCTTTACTTGGTTCTCTGGTGCTTGGCTGTTTAAAAAGTAAATAAAAGTGAGAATAAACTCGTTAACCAGATTTTAAAACAACTAACCTCTTTTCCTGGAGCTGAGGGGGCTTTTCCTAAAGCACTTGCCTCCCGTGCACTTGGCTGAATGTAAAAATTAGTTAGCAGAAAGTTAACCACATTGTTTAAACTTTTCACCTCTCTTCCTGGCGCCGAAACACCACCAGCGGTTTTTGAAGGTTCACGACTCGAGGGCTGTTGAAGAGAAAGGTTAGTCAAAACTGGTAATTCTTGAATGCTCCTATTACCTCTTTGGCAATACCAGATGCACCAGACTTGCTTGGCTACAAGAAAAAAAAATGAAAAACACAAACAAATAAACAGCTCCGAAAACAAACCTCTCGGCCACTGGGCTCTTTAGAAGCAAGAGAAGGGTCAGCACCTCCTTTACTTGGTTCTCTGGCACTAGCCTAAAAATTCATAACACATGTTACATTGGAATTAAATAAGTTTTTGTTTACCTCTTTTCCAGGTGCTGAAACACCACCAGCAGTTTTAGACGGTTCACGACTCGAGGGCTTAGAAAAAAAAACTAGGTTAGATAATAAAGAAAAAAATTATACTCACTTCCTGCTTGATCCCTGAAAGACCACTGGTTTTTGACGGCTTATGATAAAAGCAGATTAGATTGGGTACAATTGCTACATTGAATTAGTAACTACCTCTCGCGAACTCGGTTCCTTGCCTGCAGTGCTAGGTTGGCGACTTGATTGCTCCCTACCAGGAGCTGAGGGGGCGGTTCCCAAAGCACTTGCTTCTCTGGCACTCGGCTGTTCACAAAAAATAAAAATAAAAAACAAAATACTAAAAATGAAAAAACAATGCTCACCTCTCTTCCTGGCGCCGAAACGCCACCTGCTGTCTTTGAAGGCTCACGACTCGAGGGCTGTTGTAAAAAAAGTTAGTCGAAGCTGATAACTATCAAATTGCTCCACTCACCTCTTTTCCAATACCAGATGCACCAGATTTGCTTGGCTACAAAAATTAAATTAAAAACACAAACAAATTTAAAGCCCCGAAAACTAACCTCTCTGGCACTGGGCTCCTTAGAAGCGAGGGAAGGGTCAGTTCCTCCTTTACTTGGTTCTCTGGTGCTTGGCTGTTTAAAAAGTAAATAAAAGTGAGAATAAACTCGTTAACCAGATTTTAAAACAACTAACCTCTTTTCCTGGAGCTGAGGGGGCTTTTCCTAAAGCACTTGCCTCCCGTGCACTTGGCTGTTTGTAAAAATTAGTTAGCAAAAAGTTAACCACATTGTTTAAACTTTTCACCTCTCTTCCTGGCGCCGAAACTCCACCAGCGGTTTTTGAAGGTTCTCGACTCGAGGGCTGTTGAAGAGAATAGTTAGTCGAAACTGGTAATTCTTGACTGCTCCTATTACCTCTTTACCAATTCCAGAGGCACCAGACTTGCTTGGCTACAAAATAAAAAAAATAAAAACGAGTTTACCAATCACAAAAATTTACTTCTCTGCCGCTTGGTTCCTTAGTAGCCAGTGAGGGAGTGCCAGTTTTGCTGGGTTCTCTTGAGCTCGGCTAAAAGATTAAAGTCAGAACCATGCTTGGACCAAGTTAAAAAAAATATATCACCTCTTTTCCTAATGCTGAAAGGGCGTTTCCTAAAGCACTTGGTTCTCTGGCGCTTGGCTACTCATAAAAAGTAATTAGCAGAAAGTTATTCAAATTGTTTAAATATTTTACCTCTCTTCCTGGTGCCGAAACTCCACCGGCAGTCTTTGAAGGCTCACGACTCGAGGGCTATTAATAAAATAAGTTAGTCAAAACAATTATTATCAGACCAGTTCACAAACCTCTTTTCCGATTCCAGAAGCACCAGATTTGCTTGGCTACAAACAAATAAATTAAAAACACAAACAAATAAACAATTCGGAAAACTAACCTCTCGGCCACTGGGCTCTTTAGAAGCAAGGGAAGGTCCTTTACTAGGTTCTCTGGTGCTTGGCTGTTTAAAAAGTTAATAAAAGTGAGAATAAACGAGTTGTCCAGATTATAAAACAACTAACTTCTTTTCCTGGAGCTGAAGGGGCTTTTCCCAACGCACTTGCCTCCCGTGCACTTGGCTGTTGGTAAAAATTAGTTAACAGAAAGTTTGTCAAGTTATTTAAATATTTACCTCTCTTCCTGGTGCCGAAACACCACCTGCTGTCTTTGAAGGCTCACGACTCGAGGGCTATTAGTAAAATAAGTTAGTCAAAACCGTTTATTATTTGACTGCTCCACTCACCTCTTTGCCAATACCAGAGGCACCAGATATGCTGGGCTCCCTTGAGCTCGGCTAAAAGTTTAAAAAAGTCAAAACAATGACTTGAACAGATTTAAAAAATACTCACTTCTTTTCCTAAAGCTGAGGGAGCGTTTCCCAAAGCACTCGGCTCTCTGGTGCTCGGCTGTTCATAAAAAGTAGTAGAATGTGAAATTGAGAAAAGTGAACAGATCAACTCACCTCTTTTCCCAAAGCAGAAGGAGCGTTTCCCAAAGCACTCGGTTCTCTGGCGCTTGGCTGTTCATAAAAAGTAGTTAAAAAAAGTTATAAAAATTATTTGAATATTTACCTCTCTTCCTGGTGCCGAAACGCCACCAGCAGTCTTTGAAGGCTCACGACTCGAGGGCTGTTGGAAAAATCAGTGAAATGATGTTGAAAAAAGCTAACTAATGTACTTACCTCTTTTCCAATACCAGATGCACCAGACTTGCTTGGCTACAAAAATCAAATAACAATAAAAACGGGTAGACCAATTACAAAAATTTACATCTCTGCCGCTTGGTTCCTTAGTAACCAGTGAAGGAGTGCCAGTTTTGCTGGGTTCTCTTGAGCTCGGCTTAAAGTTTAAAGTCAGAATAACAATTTGACCAGGTTAAAAAATAACTCACCTCTTTTCCTAATGCTGAAAGGGCGTTTCCCAAAGCACTTGGCTCTCTGGCGCTTGGCTACTCATAAAAAGTAATTAGCAGAAAGTTAATCAAATTGTTTGAATATTTTACTTCTCTTCCTGGCGCCGAAATTCCACCAGCAGTCTTTGAAGGCTCACGACTCGAGGGCTGTTGTAAAAAATGTTAGTCGAAACTGATAACTATCAAATTGCTCCACTCACCTCTTTTCCAATACCAGATGCACCAGATTTGCTTGGCTACAAAAATTAAAATCACATCGTGAAAACACAGAAAGTGCTTAAAGTACAAACCTCTCTGGCACTGGGCTCCTTAGAAGCAAGGGAAGGGTCAGTTCCTCCTTTACTAGGTTCTCTGGTGCTTGGCTGTTAAAAAAATAATAAAAGTGAGAAAAAACACGTTGACCAGATTTTAAAACATCTCACCTCTTTTCCTGGAGCTGAAGGGGCTTTTCCTAAAGCACTTGCCTCTCTGGCACTTGGCTGTTTGTAGAAAC
>JAALOO010000233.1_pt1 | contig 51269 bp, 41 predicted proteins | sample 7257641 | NCBI WGS metagenome assembly JAALOO01 (sample SAMN14085613, study PRJNA598686) | mite metagenome | biome: ENVO:01001000; feature: ENVO:01001002; material: ENVO:01001226; isolation source: single female mite from University of Michigan culture on fish food culture... ...
ATTGAGTACATTTTTCATGAACATCCTAGCCACCCCAAAATCAAAATTCGAAAAAGCAGTAAAATAGTGCGCGGTGTCCCGCCTTAAATTGATCTAAAAGAATTTAATTATTTAAAAAATAGTTATTTTGCTGGAATTTCACTTTCTCACGGTTGAGTGTAAAGAATTGAAAGTAATAAAAATAGCTGCAAAGGGTGAGAAAAGCTGTTTCAGCAACAGGAACGCTGATTTTCAATTTTTGACTGATTGAATTAATATGAATAGTCAAACTACACTGTTCTCTAATTGTCTACTGAATTGTATTCAATGGAAGCATCAAAAAGTGTGCACATGATGTTGAAGCAACAATAAAGGTGACTTGCATTAGTTTTTCTGTCATTTCCTTTAGCCTTGGAACTTGTTGAATAGTTTTGTTAAGCTGAAACCAAATGAAAACCGCCCTCTTACCAGTTAAAAACCAGCTGTTGACAGCCTTGAATCAATTTGACCTAATTATTGGTCGTTAACATTTTAAGTTTTTGAACAAAATAAAGCATTTTAAAAACTATATAAAAAATTAAAAAAAAGTTAGTGAGTTATTCAACACCAAGATTCTATTTGTTAAATAGTGACTTTTATATTTTACAAATAAAATTCTATGCAAACAGCGGTTGAAATGGCTATCCTAATGATAGATAATGATGGCACTGTCAAAGGCAATAGTGAGAACGGATGGATTAATGACTGTGCAAGCCAGCAAAGCAGTAGTAAAGTAACATCTATTGATTATACTAATCGGATTTGCCCAAAACGCGCGTCCGGTGAAGACACTTTGTCCAAGTGAGTCCAAGTGAGTCACCCCGATGAAGTTGTGGCCTCAAGTGACTGCCACTCTAACGGCCACTCATTAGCGTGCCATTTATCTGCCGTCAGTTTGTGTGTGTTTGCATTTGAATTGATCAAGCCTCGACCATTAGCTGGCCAGTGGTCGGTGTTGCCTGTGATGCAAAGCAGAGCAGCACTGCGCCCCGCAAGTGCCACTCACTGCTTATAATTAATCTCGTTTTAATTTTAGTCTTCAATGCAAAAGACGATAATATTCACAGAGAAATAGACTTGTAGGTAAAAGAAAGTCAAGTGGAGAACTCTCTCAGCGGCGTTGCTGCAAGAGAAAAAGTGAAGAAAACGCCGCATTACTTCCTCACCGCATTGACATGGCCGTCGATTTGATGACAAATGGCTTTGATTTTCAACATAATAATTTTTTGCTTGTGTTTTTCTAATGATTACTTTATTTTAATAGAAAATATTTAATAAAAAATTGCATTTGATGCAACAAAAAGTGCATGTAAAATAATACAAATCTGCATAAAAATGGTTTATTATCGATTAACACAATAAGTTCAGCAAACAATGTCGTGAAAAAAAGAAAAGTTAAAAAGTGTGATGGAAAATGAGGATGAGAAGAAAAATGTACAGAAAAGAAATGAAAGGAAAAAGAAATGACCAGCATGATTGATGCGAACGATTGGTGATGGTCGTCACTGTGTTCTAGTCAGCATTATAAAGTTCAATTGTATGCAGCTTTTACGGTGTTTCTTTGACACGAAACAATGCTTTTATTTGTTGTATTCACCAAATAAAATGGCCAACTAGTCTTTAAATCATGTTGCTACTTGTGGCCGACTTGATAAAACCGACATTGATCTTTTTCAGAGAGCCAGTGACAGACAAAAGAAAAGTTTCAATTAGGAAGCGTTCTCCGGGTGGCAGTAATTAGTTCGGCAATTGTGCGATGATTGATCAGCTAGATGATTAAAGTTAGGGCAATCTTTGTTTTGGAAGCTTTATACAAATGTGCAACACTCTTTGGCGATTGTGTGTAATGACTAATACAGAGATGAATGTTCATTTAAGAAAAATGAAAATAGCTTTGAATGAACAAGTTGAAGCAAAGCTACTAGCAAGTGCCATGTCTAAGCACCGTAACAAATTGGCAATGCGGAGAAAATGAGGATGACCGAGAGATGGGCACAATGGCACTGTGATTGTGCGTTCAAATGACTGAAGTGTTTCTGACTATCGAAGTTGGTGGTCTCTGTAGCTGACCAGTGGTCATTCAGTCGTCCTTCGTTCATCCCTCTCGAACCACTTCTTTGTAGTACACTGACTCCTGTCTCATCTCTCGGTGTTCGGTGGTTCGGAAAGTAGTGGTCGACTCTAAGTTGGCCCCCATGCTTCCACTTCTAGTCATGTTGTACGACTCCACGGTTCGGTCGGAGATTGGCTGCGATATTCTCATCGGCATGGGCGAGGTTACTAGCGATGGCGACGAGGTGGCAGATGGTCTTACAGTGTTGTACTCGGTTGGGCGGTTGCTGCTGCTGGTGGCTGCACTTGTTGGGTAGCGGTAAGACTTTATGTAGTTAAGGTACTGGTCTTCGTAGGCTTTTGCTGCACTGCTGCTGTTGCTGCCCCTAGAGGGGGCAAACAAGTGAGAGCTTGTCGGCGTGTTTGTCGTCATAGCAGCTGTGCTGGTTGCTGTCTTTTGCGATGGAGAGAATAGAGTTCGAAAGACGCTAGAACCGCTTGAAGTGTTGGGTGAACGGGTGGAACCCGTTTTCTGCATGTAATTGCTCGATGTGGCAGTTGAAATTGGCGTTACCGGTGCTGGCCTGGTGACCCGAGGTGTCGGTGAGGGAGAGGTGACAGCGGTATGGCTGCTAGGAAACGAACGATACGCTGGTGGGGAGGTGACCGTGTAGGATGGCACCGGAGTTGTGGCAGTGCTACTCGAAAGTGGCGATGTGTAAGTGGAAAAGAGGTTCCGAGTCTGATTCAGGTTGGTTGGCGTTGCCGATGTGACAGTGGCAGTGGCACGGGAAGTAGAGGTAGCAGGTAGTGGAGAGCTACCTCGCATCGAAGAGTAGTTGAATAGATTCGCCGAGCTGTATGGTGTGGGCGGAGAGGTAAAAAAGTTGGCTCGTTGCGTTTGCAGCTGATCTCGATTGTAACCATGGCTGGGAGTGGTGGTCGTAGTCGCTCTAGTGCCCATCATCGTCGACGCAGGCGACTGCTGGGGTTTGCCACCGTAGCCGCTCGTTAGAATGGTCGACCGTGGAAAACTGCTGCTCGTGGAGGTGTAAGTAGAGCGGGACTGTGCTGATGAGGTGTAGGACTTGGTGGTGGTCAGCAGAGTCGTAGAACTCGAGTACAGCGGCGAAGAGCCTCGTGCCGGCGGTATGGGCGTCGTCCGTGAGGCAGCTCGTGGCAGAGAGTTAGTCCTACTGCTACCCAAAGTAGTCCACACGCTCTGTTTGCCCCCATCTGCTGGCGGTGGAGAAGCTGTTCGGTGGTGTGAGCTGCTGTGGTAGTTCAATGTTGACTGGTTGTTTGTTTTGCTCGAGTAGATGTCCTTCGCTGAGGTAAGTGTGGTTGGTGAGGGCGACTGGTAGCGAAAGTAGTGCTCATGAGACAGACTCTTTGGCACTCGGTGCTGCTGCTGTTGTAGGTGCTGGTCGGTGGTGTCAATCACCAGAGGAGTGCTGTCGCTTTTGCTGCGAATAGAGTCATTCTGCAGTGTGGCAGTTGTGCCGGTGATGTTCTGCTTGTTGTTGTTGCTGTCATGACTGGAGCCACTGCTGTTGGCACTCTCTGAGCTGTACTCTACTGGGTTAGGCAGGTACTTTCGAGATCGTTGTGAGCCCGTGTGCTGCTGCTGAGGATGAGGGTGGCCATGATGACCGTTGGATGGCCGCACTGGACTTTGTTTTCTGCCACTTCCGTAGCTCGAGGTTATGTAAATGTTGTCCGGTGGCAGAATCTTGCCTGACTTTTTAGGTTTTTCTTTACTTTTGCCTTTTGAGTCATTTTGGTTTCTGTTGATCAGTTTAGAACGTAACATCAAGAACTTTTTCTTTGTGAAGGGCAATGAGTTTTGTATAGTCAAAGCTTCGAGAACTGCAAGGATGAGAAGGAACAGTTTGGCAAGGAAGGTAAGCAGTGTGAGGCTGACGGTAAGGTCGAGGATAAATCGCTTGTCCTGGTGCAGCTGAGCGGTAGCCCACCAGGCGAGACGAAAGATGAACACACCGATGATGCACAGTCCATAGAGGATAAGGAGGTAAAAATGTTCTCTTATGGCGCCAATAAGTCCTGCAGCTGCTATGACCACTGCAATACAAGAGACTAGTGCGAGTGAGGGTCCATAGTCGACTGGGAACAAATTGTCTGAATAGGGGTCGTACATTTGTAGAAAAGGTGGGTCTATGAGACCTAGGATGAAGCCTGAGAGGCCGAAGAGAACGACAACTGCATTTCCCGCCACCAAAGAATATTTGATGCAGCGAAAGGAGTTATTTTTATCCATTTTGGACAAGTTTGTGTTCACGGGTTTTTTAGTTTAGATGATTCACTTTATCAGGAAGGAAAAAACTATTTCACATTGAACCACGATGTAGATTGCAGTCGGTAAAGTGCAATGCACTGCCCTACTACTGGCCTCACATTGCGCAATGTTGGAGAGCAGACGATCAGGTGAGTGGCATTCAATTCTGTGCACAATTGTTTTCAATGTGATGATGATACATTAAAGTGTTTGCAAGTGTACAGAGATGAGCAGAAAGGGCAAATGTTGAAAAATGAATTAAATTGAAAACGATGCAATGGAGTGCACTGGAGGACGGCAGGTGGACAGAGAGCACTGTGAGCACTGTGACTCACCAAAGACTAACTGGCAGACAAACCGCAAAAAGTGATGCAGCGAACACGGTGCTAATAAGTAATGGAGTACAGTGAGCCGAAATTAGATCAGCCACCTGTTGAGAGTGAAGCGATCGATCGGTACAGCATGAGATGCTCAGTTCTCTTGATGTTTGCGGTGGTTGTGTGCAGTTGATGCTGCCTTGATGCGCCGATTAAGACGACGTCGATGTATGCCTCTGCTAACTGTCGGCTTGAAGGCACCGCTAAGCGAACAGCATGCACTTGGTGGCTATCATTGGCGAGCAAAAAGAGAGAAAACTGTACTGCGGCCGATGGTGATGCTGATGCTGTTGCAACTTCGAGACTGCTGCATACCTGGCCGGGAGTAGAGTCGCTGACTGAGAGAACGCGCAACACACGGCGACCGAGTCGAACTGTTCAAATAAGAAGCATTTGATTAGTACAACAAAAAGTAAAAGAGAAAAAGAGAGACTAAAGCGGATGAGAAAGAGCTGTGTAAGAACTGTGCAAAAGCGCAAGGCATGCTATCCGTTATACGGGAGAGACCAAAACAAAGTGGACACTTTGATGGCACTGCTGCGACGGATGCGATTGTGCGAACACCGCCGCCAACACACACAGTGCGCAATGAGCCAAAGCGGAGCGGAGGTGAGGTGGACTACTGACTACTGACAGTGGGAGCAATCGTCCGGCAGTAGTGGACACTAAACCAGAGGCGACACTGCGTTTGTCTGGACACTGTGTCTGCTCAGCTGTGGACCATAGAGGATGGTCATTAGACAATGGCAGCTGCAGGCAATCGATACTCAAAAAATGAATGCTGCAGTTCGACGAACTAGCAAATATTATTGGCTATGCCTTTGCTTCAGCAGAGCACACTAAACAACAGGCAATTGCCGTGTCGAACACATGTGTCAGTAGCAGTGCAGTTGCATCGCAATTGCCTCCTTTCTTTCCGCTGATTACTTGTGGCTTCACTGGCTCACACTTATTTCTGGCTTCTCCACTGTTTGGCGTTTATTTGCTTATTTCTGCAATTGCGGTGGTGACCACAGGCACCTCAGTGCCTTTGCTGCCACCCTGCACTGAAATTTCAGGAAAATGCCACATTGCTAAAGAAGCGGAAGAACAGACAATCACATTTGTTCATGTTTAATAGCTACAACGTATTTTTTAACACTTTACTGAGCATCTATTTTACTTTAATCTCTGTGTACATGATTTATGTGATCGTATCATGGAAAAGCGGACAGTCATTTCAGTGTTGGTAACACGGCTCAAACATTTCGGCAAAGTGCACTTCATCACTGCTTAGTAATACTGGTAAAAGTGATGATTTATTTAGTGTCAAACAAGTAACAGTACAGATTTGCATGAAAACTGCGTTCTACTCAGCGGGAAAACAATAGCTCACGTGGTGAGATTACCGGTAATCAGTGGCCATATCGACAGGTAAACACTGGCTGGCAGCACTAAACACAAATAGCAATTGGGTTTTCGCTTCTATCTGTTCTCCGAATCCTTTGTGTGTGTATTTGTGCTGACATACGTGTTTGTAAATTAAGTCAAAACGGCTTTCCACACAGTCAGTGGACAGTTGTTGTCCGTTTTAGCGAATACTTGCAATTTCCGTTATTGAAACATCACTTTGACAAGAACCAGAAAACTAGCAAGCTAAGTGCAAGACACACATGCACATTTGCAAATTGAACAGAAGAGCAGCAAACAATAAAGTCAATTTGAGTGATAGCTTAGACTACAAAAGTTATTTACATTTTTACAAAGTTCACATTTTGCCGATGGCAATTTGTGAAGTTGGCTCATCAACTTTTTTTATTTGTTATCACTTTTCACTACTATGTGTCATTTAAAATAAAAAACTTGACGTTATCTTACCAACTGAAGAAGAAGTTGTGGCAATTTATCATAAAATCAGTAAACTTTTGTATCAATCAAAAAGTTGAGCAAAACTGAAAACCCAGTTAATTGTTTAATGACAGATCAGCAAAGAACAGTAAACTGGCACAAGTGGCACGTTCACTATGTCACCAAAGAAAGTTGTTGGCAGATTTTAATGTGAAAAAATGACGAGTTTGATGAACGGCGAGTTTGATTGATCGTCAAGTGAAGTAACATTTCCGTGCTTATATTGCTTTTATATACGAGGAAACAGTAACCAGGACAAACGACCGAAATGTGTGTTCAGGTGAAGGGAGGTGAAACGTAACGAAGGAGTGGCACCGTTCTGGTGTCGGTGGTAACCAAAGTAGAAGAGACCACTGCAGAAATAGAGGTGCAGTTGAGCAGTGCGCACGATGGCATGAAACCAAATGAATCGATGGAGATGATGAATGCAGTGGTGGGCAAGTGGCAAGACTACTGCACACTCACTACTGCCACAAACACTGCCAGTGCAGTGCTTCCTTTGGGCAGCCTTGCACGCGTTCGAACTTTTAGCAAAGCAGAAGCTGCTGCTGCAGCATCAGTGGATCCACCGTAGTGCAGGGATGTGAATAATGCTAATAATAATGACGATTTCTATGGACAGGTACGGCGATAATGAGACGATGCAGCAGGACGGAGCAAGACAGTAGATTGACTGACTGACTTGCTGGCTGTGCTGCTGATCAGCAGTGGCTAGTGGCATGGCGCCAGTGCTCCAACACGGATGGCTGCCACGACCAAGTGCAAAGGACGGTGGAGCGAATGGTTTGAAGAAAGAGAGGGAGAGCAAAGTGAATGAAACAATGCCACAGTCCGTGCTGCCTGTTGCACGAACGCGGAGAAGCGGCACAAGGAACGAAACAAGTTGAAAGCCAACTCTCAAGTTGCCCATTGCTCAGTGAAGGTTGCCCACACAAAGTAAGCCAGCTCGATCCAACATGGCGTCAATACATTCCACTGACGACAGACATTTGCAAGTTAACGTGCTATTTTCAAGTGATTCTTACGAAAAAAAATTGTCAAATTTCTAAAATGTGATTTCCAACTTGTAAAACACGTTTTAAAAATTTCAAATAAAAATGCTTGCAGGTTACATAACCGTTTTGAATTTGTTTACAAAAAATTTAAAAGAAAGTGACACAAAGCAGTAGAGAAGCACAAGATTGAGTGGCCACCTAAGGTTGTGCAATGTGCTGAGAAATGTGCAGAAATTGTTCAGTGCAAAGTGGCTAATTGTGCGCCTCACCAGCACTGAAATCATTAGTTGCTGCGTCGTTTGTAGGTTTGTTTCAATAAGTTTGACGGCAGTGCATGTTTTCATTGCAGAACAAATTTGCATTGTGGGAAATAAGATTGTTCTTTGTAGCCTGTCTGTCACTTGATACCAAAAAGCACTCGAACTAACAAACAAGCACGCAATGCTTAGGTAGTCAAATGAAAGTTAGGTGTCGATGTGTGATCAACTCAATGATGGCGCATTGTCGAGGCAATCAGAATAAGTGAAAAATGCTCAATACCAGTTGCTCTGGCCAGTAACGGTTTTGAGCTAAAGTTTTGAAGCAAACTCCAGTACTTCTTTAACTTATGCACTAGTAATGGAAAGTTTGGCATTCTAAGCTGCTGGTCATGTCTGCCATTTTAAGCAACCTGTAGTCATTAGCTTTAATGACAAATTAGCCAATTGCATCTTCCAGGCTAGGGGCCATACCTAGGGGCAACATTGGGCGCTGATGACTGTTGTTGCTAGTGCTAGATCTTCTTTTGAGCAGATTGTTCAGCTATTTGTGTACTTATGTTGATACAAATGTTTAGAAAAGCATTACACGATAATGATACTGCACTAAAAAATCTATTTGAGTTTATGCGGGAGATAAAAGTGAAATCTTGGCAAATCAAATCAGTGAAAGCATCTGATGTTTCAATTGTATTGCACTACTTGAAGAGCTATGATTTCCACTTTCCTACACTAAGGAGTTGGTGCTAGTTAGCATTGGCCAGCCAAGCATTGCATTTTAATGGAGCAGACACAACGAAACGCACAGCTGCACAACGAACAACTACTGAGATGATTGAATTATTGTAGTGCTCATTCAGTACTCTTATATTCAAATCAGCACGTCTTTTATACCTAATTAGCATGCTTGGTTAAGGTGTAAGTTGTTAAATATAGTCAGCACTTTTGACGAGTAATTGCGTTTTATTAAGGCTAATTGTGGTCACAATTTTATTTGACTTTAAAAATTGCTTTTCAAAACTTTACAATGAACACATTTGGTATTCATTTTTAAAACTGAATTAAAAATTGACTTGTCGCACAACCAAAAATAACATAATTTGCAGTAGTTTAGAAAGTTGTAAATTCAGTTCAAAAAAATATATTTGAAATGTGTATAATCGATTGGGTATTAAATAAATGTCAGTAGTGCCGGCCATACGTCACTCATTTAGTAGAAATAACATTTCTAAAAGCTCCAGTGTTTTTACTATTAAGTAAAGCGTTTTAAATCGTAACCGTTTTAAAAGTTAAAGTTTGCACATCGCAATTTAACACATTTAACCTAATTAAAAAAGGCCAAAGTCAGTAAAGTTTAAAAAAAGTTGTTGGAGTAGTACCAGAGTAATGTTTTATGCTTTTTGGTATTACTATGACTGACATATAAGCTTTGCAAAGTGTTTAAAAAACTCTAATTTAAATTAACTTTTGCCATACTGTTTCGATAATAAAATTAACGCTTTATAAAAAGTTTTATAAAAGTATTAATCAATAATTTTAAAAATGAACCATTTGACAATGTTTGCAACTACAACAACTAATTGTATTAAGGGCAGATGAATATAGAAATTAAGATACTGGTAGACAACACAGGAAAAGTCAATTAATGGCTCATTTGATTTACATTGAGAAGTCAATCTACTTTTCTTTGCACTGAAGTAGAGCATGTCATGGACCTAGATTGCGGAAGACTCCCAGGTAACGAGCATTTCAGTACAGAGTCAGAGAATGGGTCACAACGCACCATTTAGTGCCATTTAGTGCCACACAAGTCAGTGAGTCACATCATACCTCTAGCATTACAACCATGTTAAACTTTAACTAATAAATCAAACTGTTCAAAGCAATAGAAAAACCTTTTAGTGGCAAGTTAAGCTAAAATGAATGCCTACAGGTAGTGCTGAACAAGTAAATAACTGATTTGAAGTGTTAAAGAGTGCAGTCACGTGGCAGTGAATGCGCTTGTTTTCAAGTGCTATCTGAAGAGTCTTGCTGGTAAAGGTGGCCATGTGAGGTAAGAAGAAAGCAAACGGCCAAACTGTGCATCTATCAGAAGGTTAGCGAGTTGTATTGCACAAAAGCAGACTCACTCTCACTGTGTTTCACTCTGCCAGTCTTGGCATCACCTTCCTCAATAATGCTTCTGGGTATTGCCTAACTATGAAGAAAGAGAGGTACTGCCGCTGCTGCTCCTTGCAAACGGCAAGGTGGCACGAGTTTTGCAAATGGTTATAAAAATGTCAGAATGCTTCTCTAAGACTTTTTAAAAATCGAAATCTCTAATGCTGCGTAGCAATTAAAAATTAAAAAAAAATTAATGATGCAACAGAAAAGTTAAACGGTACAAATTATACACTAGAATACTTGTATTGTAAATTAACTTGTGATTCCTATCTTGAGCTTAAACCAAGTTCATAACTAATTCAGTTGCCTCGAGTTAAATTAATACTGCCGCACTTAAAAAAAGAAGTGCAATGTGGGGAATACTAACTAAAGTTTAGCCACACACGAAGATATTATGGCAAAATTTGCAAGATTATTTAAACACAAAAAGAAAATAACAGACAAAAAAACATTTAACATCCTAAAGTTTTTCTAAAACCTATAGTTTAATAAGGCAATCGCAAACGATTTTATGACAAAAACTTTTTTTGTTGATCAGATCTACAGCTCTATCAGTGTGGCAACAAAAATCATTGAAAGTTTAGAAGTTGTAAAAAGTGTCATGAAACAAGAACTAGTGTCTCCAATGCTAATCTCAACCGAACATTCAAGTATGTTTTGTAATGACTATTGTAGAAAAATGTTGCAATTGTCTTACCTTAGTCTACCAGTTAAATGGCGTTTTTTGTGCTTGCCTGCACCTGATCTTGTTTTTGTGGTTGATGTGCCAAGTGACAGTTTTAAGCATCAAACTTTTAAATTGCTCAATATACTTGTGTTGTTTATATGGGAAGTGTAAACGTTGATAGATGAGCGAGTTTAGTGTCAATGCTCCTAGAAATAGGTGAAAACACCGAATCGCATGTGACAGTTGAGTGTCCTGACGACAGAGTGTGTAATATGTGTGATGCTATTTGCATGCCTTGCCGTTGACTGAGACTAATCGCTTGGTGATCCTATGCTGACACACAGTCCTCGCTGGATCAAGAATCGTCCGAGTTGTGCTTGTCACAATGCAAGCACTCTTGAAGCACGTTCGCAAAAGCACAAAGAGAAAGAAGGGAGAGGCAACGATGTGCTTTGTTTGTTGCCATGCATAGTGCACACCTTTGCCGCCACAACAGTTCCGGTTGCTGAACTGCACCAGCCAACGGCAATGAACGCTGAGAGAAAAGGAGCACATTGGCAGTGCCAAAAAGAGTGTGTCGACACAAAAGGCAAGCGGATCTATCCTTCCCTGTCGGTCCGTTGCCTTCGAAACGGGATCGACCCAAAGTGCAAACACCAAGCACACTAAATAACCAAACGTTGACATTCCGGTTGCCTGTGACACACTCAACTGGTCACACTACCAAAGGATTCATCATGGAAACTTACTCTTTTTGCAGTTGTTAGTTCATTGTTGTTCTGTGTATGAATGTTTTCTCGTATAAATGATCGACCTGTTGACTGTTAATTACCGTAATTCTTTAATTTTTTTACAACAAAAACAAAAGTGTTGGAGTTTTATGTGATCATTTATAAATTAACTGCGTTTTAATGCCAAACTTAGGCGTGGTTCATAAATTGACACCTTTTGTTGTCGCGCGTTTGATAGATTTAAACTTCAAGTCAATCTGGCGAAAGTCAATGGCAATGGAAAGATGAGCAGGAAGAAAAATCAAGTAATAAAATTTTTTCTGTTGTAATGAGGCATTATATAGTGATTTCATTGATGCGTTCATTTAATATTGCAAATAGCTATTAGAGAGTCTGCACTTTTAACTCGACACTGTAATAAGTTGTTTCAAAAGAATGAGCCCAGGTTTTAGGTGCATTTAATGGGCTGTATGAAGTGCATTAAGCCAAGCATTAACTTTGGGGAAACAAACTGATGATTGTGTAAAAAAGTTAAATTTCATTTGTTAGAAATGATCAAGTTGCTAAGTTGTTTAGCATACAGCATGTAGCTAGATATTTTACAAGAAACAATGTTCATAGTTAAAAAATAAATTTTTTTTATAAATATTAAAAAGACCTTCAGACCAATATCAAAACTTTCAAAGCAATTTGATCATGCTTTTCAATATTTTACAAATGGCAGTATTTGACCATTGCTAAACACAAGCAAAAAAATTGAGCCGTCATACTTTTAAGATTTTTAATTTTCAAAAAAAATTGTAATTTTTATTTTATTTTATGCAAGATATAACACATTTTCCTTGTAACTGAAGATAGACACGATTTAATATTCGCGCCTCTTTTTTAATCAAAACAAAATGCTTTTTCTGAATACGCAACTGCTTCAGTTGCAGCCTGTCCGTCTGTCCGAAGAGTACAGTGAAAGTAGTGAGCTCGGCACAAGTTTTGCTCTTGCCAAATTCTCCAAGTACGGCAATATAAACTCTGAAACGATTCCGATTTGATGAAGCTGAAATTGAGCAAATCAACCTCAGTTTCAGTTGACAGTTACATTTTCTGCCTCTACCAGTGCCTACGTACATCGAGCGAGAGTGATAGAGGCTGATGCAACTGAGACGGCTTGTTGCACGCTTGTCTACTTATCAATGTGATATAAACAACAACTCCAGCACACAGATTCTGGCCATCTGTGAACACTGGGAACGAACAGAGCCGGCATGTTGCATGACCATCGAAGTCGGTCAACAACTGACACTATGGAAAATCAACTTCTGATAATTGAAGATCTTGAAAACACCATTCGCAGCAGACCGGTGAATGAAAATTTGTGTAGCTATGTACTATCCACATCCAGAGGACTACTTGACGCAACAAACCCCAATGAGGTGCGACATCGAGTATGGCGGCTGTATATTCATCTGGTTCAAGGTCGAGCAGAATGTATCGGACAACAGCGATACTTGCTCTTTGACCTCATCCGGAAAAATGATCGTCGTTCTGAGGACATTCCATTTCGAATTGATCTTTTGAACGGTAAATAAACAATCATGAATTTTAAATTTCGATTATAATTATAATACTCGACAGCACTTACTGACTACGGTCGAAGCATTTCGTATTATGAGAACGATATAGCAGATTGTATGGTTTTGTTTTTATCAAATCTGATTGAAAGAAGAACCAACATTAGTTTGAAAGTGAAGAAGCTACCCTGGGAAGTGCAAAAAGAACTCTTGCAATTGATCACTGGTTTGGTTAAGTTTAACAGCTCACATATCAGGTAATTTCTGTGCTTTTTATTTGCTTTGCATTAATTTGTTTGTCGTTTTACAGTTCCAACAATTCTCAAGCCTTGTGCCTGATGATTCAGTACACCTGCCAACTTGCTTTTGACTCTGATTTGCCGGCTGAACTTGAAAAGATTTATGAGTTTTTTAACGTCGTCCTGAGCTACGGCCATCTTCCCAATCAGTTTGATAACCTTAGCTTGGTAGTCGTTGTAGTTTGCAATGGAATGAACAAAAAGAATCTCTTCGGCATTTGTCAAAAAATTATGCGCAATCTTTTAGGAACACATCTTGGGTTTGCATGTCTCCGAACGTTGATGCACATCATTGAAGATCAAACCAACTACACCGAGCCTGCTCTCATACGTGGAGCTGTTTACTTTCTCGTTCATTCTTTATGGGGCGACTTTCACACCAAAAAGGCCACTCTAAGTCCTAACACTGTTTTGCCTGCATTCAAAAATTTGCTGGAAAATGAACAAATCGCTAGTCCTTGTATTTTCCTGGAAATCTGCAATGGAATTCACATGTTTCTGATGTCTGTGATAAATCCAACAAAAAATGCCAACAAACTGCTACAAAGAAGACCAAGCTTGATGCCAGAGGATTTACCTGAAATCACCGAAATAGTTACTGAATGGACTTGGAATTTAGTACTTGACGTGTGCCACAATTTGGTGTACTCGATGATTGTCAAAGAAGACGAGCTTAAAGATAACAAGGAGCTTGTTTCGATGATTCAGCTCTTAATAGAAGCACTTAAAGATTTGTTAAGCCAAGTGCTCTCAGTCAATGATTTTGCCGAAAACGAACAAATGTCTAATGACTATGTTTCATTATTACTTTTAATGAATGAAGACTTTATAAGCCGGCTATTTGACTTAATTCAACGTGGGATCAATTATCTTTCATCTGAATCCATTTTAAAGCTCATTTCTTATCGCTTCAAATACATAACCGAAAACTTGACAGTTATTCCAAACCGCGACTGGTTTTCTGAGCTAGATCACCTTATGACAGACTTTTTTTCGCAATCCAATCTCAGCACTGACATCCGCAAACAATTTTTACTTCAAATGCAGCAATTCCTTTCAACCAACAGCTCGTACATAAGTTCTGATGCGTTCTTTTCTAAGGTCGCCAAAAATCATTTTAGTTCAAGTCCAAATCAAAATCGTAGTAGTGAAATTGGAATTTCTTTTTTATTGTATTTTGTCAAAGAGTTGAATGTTCCTGAAAACTTGGCCCAAATTATTGCTTTATTTATTAAGGCAAGTATCTAACATTGTTTTTTAACATTTAACTAATTCTGCTTCGGTTTTTAGGGAGCTTTAACTTTAATTGCTAAACTGTTTCTTCGTAAACACTCGGTTGACATTAACGGTGGAGCAATTCGTGTAGGAACTAATGTTCACCAGCAAGTTACTCATCAAATCTCGGCACCTTATCCTTCAAATCAAGCCGACTTGTGCAATGATTTAGTTTACTTTGTTGAAAGTTTGGCGTCAATATTTCAAGAAAAGTTTGATCATCAGCAGTGCCATGAAATAGCAGTGGATACTTTTGCCAAAGTTTGCGATTTCTATACTAAATTCATGGCGGCTGTGAGAAATTGTGACAGTGTGAACTTGCACCAATCTCGTGCCATTAGCAAAATCAAGTGTATTGTAAGTGTCTATTGCTGATTTTAGTTAATTTCTAATCACACTTCACATTGTTTTAGGTTGTCAAAATGATTTTATCACTTCGTTCCAATGCTTTGGGACAATTGGGTGTCCTAATAGATCAGTCACCACCACAAAGCACATTTTCGTTTTCATCTCCACCGTCTCTTTACAATCGTAGTTTCAGCTATGATGTTAAAATCAAGTACAGTCCTTTTGTATTGCTTTCTGGCAACTATACTTCAGATGTAAAATCTAGACTTGACAAGCCTCCAGGAATTCTACTACAAGAAACCTTCTACAGTGCGCTGCATACAATTATTTTAGAAAACATTAAGTCGGAAACTGACTGGACTGTCCTTGAGACTGTTTTCGATAACCTCGCACAGTTGTTGAAGAACAAGGGACTAGTCATGGCCGTTTCTGAAAGATGTGTTGCATCGAATGAAAACCGTTTTGGCGAGCATTTTTTTCATGATTCACTGATTCCTTTGCTGGAGAAGTTCGCAAGTGTTTAAAAAAATATTTTTTATTTTATTTTTACACATTACTATTACAGATTGACTCACTCAACACTCGTCTGGGAGAAATTGACTTTGGCGATTGCAAGTTGGCTAAAGCAGATGTACTTTTACACGTTTTCAAGTCTATTTCCGAGTTGGTCAGCTATCCTCTTTTGCCATCTAATCAGGTTTTTAATTGATTTAAAAACATTTTTTATTATTTTAAAACTGGTTGTTCTCATAGACACTGCTTATCAACAAATGCCTCAAGAATGGTCTTGTACAGTTCTCTTCCAAACCGACATGGCTTCGACAGTGCATCATCTCATTGACGATTTGCTCCATAGAAATGCAAACTACGATGAACAAATTTTTAAAAGATATTATAATCACTCTTAGTCAGATTTCTTCTAGCAAAACTCTCGCTGTTCCGAAACTTGAGTTTTTGTCAAGTGCGTTTTTAAAAGTTGTTTTTATTGTTCGTACTAATTCATTGCTTTCTGCAGATATAATACTTTTTCCCGATCTCTACTACACCTTTACTGTGAAACAATATTTATCCATCTTTAGCATTGCCACCCAGTACGTGTCTCCGAACAAGTAAGTAACATTTTCTATGTTGATCGTTTATCGGTTATTAAAACCTTCCTTTCTTTCTTAGATATGGCGAATACATAGTGACGCTTGCCTTGCGTCAAGTACAAATGTGGTTTCTCTGCTCTCCTGCTGCTTTTCGGGTGTCGTTGATGAAGTTTCTCTCCAAACAACTGAAAACAACTATTCTTGAAAGTAGCTCGTCAATAGATTCGACTACTCCGCAACTTTCACAGCGTCTTAATTCAATCAGCTTGGGCTCTGATCACCGAAACAGGTAGTGTGTCTTTTTGCTTATGTTTAAGTGTATTATTTTTGTTCATTTGTTTTGCTTTTTGTTTTATTTGCCGCTTGAATGTTTAATATTGTAGACTTGAAAGCCGACTGTCGGTCAACCCTACGTCCCCGTCACCTCCCCCTACTACACCCGTCAACGTCTTCTCATCCCAATTTCCTTTTTCGTTTATCTCTAGCAACTCTAACCTAGACTCGCATCACTCACCTTCGCTTCATTTTTCGTCCAGCTCTGCGTTCAACGTGCCACTCACTTCTCAGATTACTACCGAGGGTCTGATTCTTGATCCAAACAACAGAGAACAATCCAAAGTGGAGCTTGTCGAAGTTTGTATGGACATGTTTTCAGCCAATGCTTTCAATACCACATCACCTTTACCACTCAAGCCTTCCATGATTGACAAGATTTTGAATCGTCAAAAGGCACAGATGTGGCTAATTGGTATGATTCAATTGGCACCAGTATTTGTAATACATTTTCATATTTGCTTTTTTGCAGGTCATAAAATCGTTCAGATAACACCTACAGTTTGCTCGGCTCGAGCTGTCAAGAATGGCCTGTGCAACAAGTGCTACTACATTTGTCACATGAATGCAGCTGAACCCGAAATGGAATCAATGGTTTCTAGTTCGGCTAGCAGCCAGTCGAATATATTTTCCGAGCGATCCACCTTAAGCAACCAACTGAGCTGTGAACAGATGTCGAGACCTATTATCAGCGATGCTTCTTCTCTTGCTTCAAGTAGGCGACGACATCGCTCGGAAATTCATTCAAGCCGCGTCATGAACAGTGCACAGCCCTTGTTCACACATGATGATACTTACTTTTCTAAGCGTCGTTCAACAGCGGAGTCTGCTCTATTCAGTCCTATTACAACACCGACTACTAAGGCATTTGAAAACATAAATGCCAGTGATCCTGATTTACTTACCAACAACAGTGACGTCGATTGCCGTTACTGTCGCTGCTGGTGCCAGAACTGGGCCGAAATTTTAATTCGGCGTTCTACGGGTAACACAAGATGGATCTCACGTGTGGAAAACCATCTGGGAGATTTTCCTTATTGGACTCGAAATTCTAAAGAAGCAGACGATTCGTTGGCGGAAATTTTTTCACATACAGATCCCGAGATCAATATGGCTCTTAAAATGCAGATAGAAGCTGATGAGGAGCCTGATGACAAAATTGAGCAGTTTGAGCTTTTAGATGGAACTGAGACAAAAGAATCACAAGAAAAAGAAAAAGCACTTTCCCAGAGCCAGTCGACAACCGACATCACTCAACAGCAGCTCATTTCGACGCCTGTCACTCGAGCTTCCTCCTTTGGTAGTCGTCGGCCAGCTGATATCTCGGAGCAGCAGCAAACATCTAAACAGAAACCCGAAGTGCAGCCAAAGCATCAAGTTTTGGAACGTGTGGAACGGCGTCTTCAGAAGGATTTTTCAGTCGATCAGGATGATCCACCTACTGTCTCCTTGTTGTCAACACAGCCCTCACAGCTGACTGCACCATCACCTGTCAATTCGAATGCATCTTCTGACATGACCGTCACAAGTCCAGACCGAAATAGTGCCAACTACAGAGATCGGTCATCGACCATTTCGGTTATGACCCCTGTTCAGAAGAGTGCCAGTTCAACTGGCGTCTTTCAAGCACCACCACCGAAGTCTTCTTCCTCGCTAAACATGTCTTCAAGTCGACCTTCAATATCATCAGGAGCGCTTTCTCCTCAAGCCGTCTTTCTTCAGCTCTACTACAACTCAACCTTCAAAGACGTCAATGAGTTGTCGCTTTCTGAAAAGCCAATTTTGCTGGAGAAAAACGATGCTCTAGTGCGGTCAATTAGCTGTTTGGATCGAATAACTCCGTATGAAACTCACAAGATTGCTTGCCTCTACATTGGACCAGGTCAAGCGAAAAGCAAAATTGACATTCTCTCCAACCAGATAGGCTCACTCAGATATACCAACTTTTTGCTGAAAATTGGCCATACCGTTAACCTCAAAGACGTCGATCCTAGTGTGTGCTTTCTTGGTGGTTTAGACCAAAATGAAGATGGTCCTTATGCAATTTCTTGGGGAGATCATCTAGTGCAAGCCATCTTTCATGTTGGGACTCTCATGCCGCACAAGGATCGCCATTGCACCAATAAAATGCGCCATATTGGAAACGACTTTGTTGCAATCATTTACAACAACAGCGGGGAGAAATTTGACATTTGTACTATAAAGGTGAGACTTTTACCTTTTTTATCGATTTGTTTTAAAATTACACAAAATTTTGGTTCAGGGAGACGGACAGTTTCTTCAGGCAATGGTGGTGATCACGCCTCTAGAACGGGAAAGCAACTCGGTACAAATGATTGGTGCAAAGAAAGGTAATACAGTTTAAGTTGTGCATTTTTAATAACTTTGACAAATTATATTGCAGAATTCATCGAGTTCATTGGACATGGTGAAGCACAAATCATATCAGACCATGCACTTCCGGTGTACGTTCGTCAACTAGCATTGCATGCCAATGTAAGCGAAAACCTAAATGCAGTAAAATGAAAGCTTTTATAATGTAATTTAACTTTTGCAGCTTGCAGCAATGGTCAGCCATACAAGCAAGAGTTTTAAATCTTACAACATTTCAAATTGGATTTCCCGTTTGCAAAATATTAAGAGAATTCGCTCTCGTGTGTGTGAAGGTTTGCCCCTGTACAATTCTGAAATGGTTCACTATCTTCGAGGTTCAGCAGCTCCACCACAAACTCCGCATCCTCTGAGCGCATCTTCGCCACATGGTCGATTTCGTCTGGGTACAGGCGTGGCCAGTCAATCGTCTCGAGATGAGTCAGACTCTGTGATATCTTCTTCGGTTGCCAGCCCAAACATAGCTCCAGGCAGTGCCGGTACCAACTCAGGGGCTTTTGAATATGAAACCGGAACGCGACTCGTTTTTCCCGATTTCACCGAATTTACAAAAGAGCCAAATTAAGAGAAAAATTTGTTTTATCTTCAAGTCACCAAAAAAATTACGAATCCTGAACTTTAACTTCAGATCATTTTTACAACTTTTGTGATGTCATGTGTGGAGTGAACTTACAATTACCGCCAATCATTGCCCCACACTCAAACTTCTTGACCGCTACTTCTGCCTCTTTGTGAGGACCAAAACAGCTTCAAGCTGAATCATTTAGTACAAAACGTATTTTTAAATATTTTTTATATTTTTTAATGTTCTTTATTCTTTATTAGCAACTTCTCTAGCATCACTGTAGTACTCTTTTGAGCTCAAGTTGGCTTGTTTGTGCTCTCCACTTAATTCACAGACTAGCTAACCGAAATTTATGAAACTTTTTTACAAGAAACATGAACGTTTTAAGTTCATTTCAAATGTGATGCTTTATCTAAATAAAATTCAATAAATGTTCCCTCAGACTATTTTTCGGCAATAATTAGCCAGCCTTAGCACTCTGCTGACTGCAAACAAGTCAAGCTACCATGTCCGAACGTGTGTGTTTAGCAAACAATGTTTACATTGCCTTGCAACAATAAAGCTGTCTGACCTTTGACCCTGCCTCTGTCGTCATTGACATGTCCGTTCACTCTAGGAAAGTCTGCGCTGCTGGCAGCTGTAGTGTTTACTCATGTCTGGCTGGGTCCTTGCTAACCTTTGCCTGGTCAACCAGATTAGCGCGACTCTACCAGTGTGACTACTTGTGGGACCTAGTCAACTGACAGCTCACTAGACTGCAGCACGAAAACGGAGTAACATGTGTGCTGCTTTGGCCAGAAGAATGTCGCTTCACCGAATTCAGCTGAATGTGTTTGTCGGAAGTGGTGATTAGCCTCGAATTGGATGGGTGACTGCAGAGCACACTGCTCAAGTGTAACGCTGAAGAGAGCTGAAAAGCACCCGGTTCGACGAGTTACCATAAAAAGTCAGCGGCGCAATCAGTGTGCAGCAGCAGCAGGAGCTGCAGTGTCTCCAGCCCAGTGTCGTCTCGTTCACCCACACACAAACTCCGCGCTCTCCCTTGCATCGTCTGTCGGTGTGTGTGCCATCGGCAACGAGATCAGCCAAGAAGAAGCAGCACCTCAGTGTTGAGCTCCAAAATAATTCTGCAGCAATCGCCAACTTCCCCTCTCTGCCTCTCTCCGCAGACGTTGCCAGTCGCCGCTCGGCAGCCATCGTCCTACGCCAACTTTTTGGTGTCTCAGCAGCAGCAGCAGCAGCAGCAGCAGCATTGCACTAGCTTGTTGCAGGCGGTGGCAGCTGCACTCTCTCCCATTCACCACTTGGTCGTCGCACAGTGGTTGCTTTCTTCTTACCATATAGCCATTATCCTCGATGTGCCACTACGAGTGCGACTGCACAAACACTCATACACACACACGCACGGTGCCGACGACAAGACAGCAACGACGACCACGACCAGCAGCAGAAGCAGCAGCAACAAACTGCGGCAGTGTGCAAGAAGACTCAGAGCGTGTGCTAGAGGGATTCTACTGATGCGGCGGTTTTGGGTTGTGTCTCATCAACACAGCCAGCAGTCACTCAGTTCCAGTCCTGTTCATTCGCTCACTGTGCCACCACCACCAGCAGTACAGTTCAGAGGTGAACAAGTTCATCAGTAGTGCATCATCACTGCCTTCATCTCTCATTTTTTCAAATCATCTGAATCATCTGTGCTACTAATTCAGTAATATTTTGCAATAAAAATTGCGCGAGTGAAAGTGTCAGCAACAATTTTCAAAACATCAATAATCGATCTCAACCGCTCTGCATTAAAAGGTTGATAAGAATACTTCCATGACAGTTCAATAACCACTGCACCGTTCGCTCATTCATCAAGTGTTTATGCCCATCCCAACTGTCACTGTCACTGTGCCAATCTCCTTAATTCTTCTATTATACCCTCCTCCTAAGATTGACTTTGCTTGTTTTTGGCATTTTTGGTTGTACCATCTGGGAAACACTGGCAGCCTCTCCTTTTGGTTTCTTACTTAAGCAGCACTAGTCTTTTCATGGCAGCTAATTGAAAAGTGCCCTTCAATACACAGCATCAAGCGACCGAATGTGGCATCTTCTCTGTAAGGTCAACAACAACAAACACAACTGAAGCAGCTTATATTTTTAAAAAGTGCAATTCTCAACTTTTCTCAAACTACAAAATTTCTTGCCAGATAAAAACTGCCTTATTTTTACTTTTGGTAAGTGATTTCCGTTACTTAGGAATGCAAAATGCATGCCCCACTTAGATGCTGTCAACTTGCGCGGACAAGCCTTTGATTACTGCTTTGATTACTGCCTGCTAGTGCAATGACGATGATTGTGATGCCCCTACTGCAACTTCTGCCACTCGCACGTGACCGGCCACGCGTATGATCTATTTACTATTACCGCTCATTGTCCATTTCAAAACTGTTGACCAGTTTTGTTGATTACAATTCAGAATAAATTCTGCTTTTCATTTTGGTAGCTTTTATGATCATTTTTTTCAGCCTAAATAGAGATCAACTACTAGATTTAGGTTTTTTTTCAAAAAAAACTTTCGATTTTAGTCAGCATATGTTGGCAGTTAAGAGCAAACAGTAGCGCATGGCACGACTAAACTCAAAATGGTTCAATGTAATGTAAGTCTTTTGTGAAGGCCTCATGTTGTGAGAATTGCCAGGTCTGGCAATCATTGCCTACTTCTCTCTTGATACTACACCCAAACTCTTGGCGGTCGTATCTGTTCGCCTCAAACTCAAACAACCGTGCACATTCATTACTGAAGTGTTTACGCATTCACGTCAACTGTGCAGAGCTGTAAGTGCTAAGGTTCATGATCATTGAAATGTCTGCTTGATTCTGTTTGCATTCCAGGCAGAGAGCTAAAGAAAGACATTTTCTAAACTTTTTTGAGCACAAAAAATTACTCATTGATGTAAATATAATTTTGGGTGTCATTTGAGAAGTCACCTCATATATTAAAGTGAAATGTGCCACTTTGACTTTGTCTCGATCTTTTCAATGTATTATCGATCATTAAGAGCAATTATCTGCTGTAGTTGTCCGTATGTTTGTTGTTGGCTCATCGAAAGTTTCTCGCACCCGATAAGGGAAGCTCTGTCTTTCACTACCGGCGCCGGCCATGTGTCTATTGGGCTGAAACTGCTGCCTGCTGCCATGGACAACCTGATTGCTGCTTTGTCCTCTTATCACTTTCCATCGTTACAATCAACATATTGTCTGTAGCCTCAGTGTCAGATCAACTCTCACTTATCAAATCAGCCACGCTTTTCTGTATTTTTAATATTCACTGTTGTTCATTTGCTTTATTTTTTAAGCTTTTTGTTTTCATAATCTTTTCTAAAGATTCATTTTTATATCTTTGATATTTAGGTAAAATTTATCTATTTACACATTGAAAATCAATTGCATTGTGATACTATTCTTGTTTTTGTGATTTTTAGTGACTCATCCCTTTACAGTATATGTTTGTTGCGCCAGTAAAGAGAGTTCCCCTTTGCAGTCAGCAATAGTTTGTTTTTCCTTTATCCCCTTACTCTGTTCCGGCATTGGCGTTGTTGTGAGCTAAACTAAATGAAGAGCTGTATTTGAAACTGTCGTGATAAACGACTGTGGCCAATGGCTGTGCTGCCTATTTTGAGATGCGCCACTCGGCCACTGAATCGGGCAGATTCTTCATTGGGCAATTATTCATATTGCCGCGCACTGTGGCTCAGTGATTCTCCTCCGCAGAGTGACTGAGTACGTTTGTGTATGTGCAAGTGTGTGTCTGTGTTTCTCTTGCTATCCTCTTAGTTTCTTAATCATTGTATTTTTAGCACTCCGTACACCCGCTTGGAACCGAAAGTGCCTCAAAGTAAGAGGGCGCCTTGTGGTTCAAATTGAACCACTCGATGCAGCTGACGATTGTTGCCACTGTGCGCTTTTGGGCGATAAATAATTCAGCGCCATTGTGAGACCAGTGGAGGTGGTTGCTGATGATTCGACTGCTTCAAATGTCGCCATCGACATGATGACAAATTGTGGCCCATTCGGTCTCTGCACCAGTGGGCGCATCTAATTCAGCTGGTGCAGCATGCTCCCACCGTCTGGAAGATTGCTTCCAGCTGCTGCGGTGTACGCCTGTGTACTGCAGACTGGAGCACTGTAATAATAACCCAGATTGAGGTGCAGCCAGGCTGCAACAGTCTGCTAGCATTCTTCTTTTGCTTCTGCACTTGCTCCAGTCCGTCATCGTCCGCCCACAGAAGGCACTAAGCACCACGCTAATCCTACTTAGCTGCCTTTCCCACTTTGCGGGTTTTTTCCATCTCTTTCTCTGATTTTGCCTGTATGCCACTACCGGTAACTTTACTGAGTTGCATGGACAATTTACGAGCGGCACATCTTCCGCTTTTTGCTGTTCAGCCTTCTGCACTATCCTCGTCGCGTTTGCTCATGCTTGTCTATGAAAAGGGGTGCTTTGTTTTCTCCATTTGTATACTTGAAACCCTAAGAATGTTCTTTTTACGAGTGTCAGGTTTGTTGGCGCGTCAGTGGTGCAGCAAACTCGAGTTTAAGCAATTCGAGCTCTGTGCTCATGAAACACTGTCACTGTCAATGATTTTTTTGTGCTTCTTCAGTGTTCTTCTTTGGAAGACTCTAAACAAAAACACAACTGCCCAGGCTGCACTAATAAAACCCAGACATGTCCCTTGCCGCCCATTGGCTTTGATTGACGATCGCCGACTCGGCAGTGGCACATGTGTTCACTCGTAGCCATCCAGGAGCACCCTAAACAGTAACTGAAACGTTCACTGCCCTAATAGCTCACTGAATTGGTTTCGCGGCACTGGACGCATGTGAAGGCGATCAAGCGCACTCTGTCTATGTGTCTGTGTTTGTGTGTGGCAGAGCAGGGTCAACTGTTCGACCGACCCCGAGTGGTCCATTCGAGCTTTCTGCTTCATTTATTCAGTGCCTATCTCTGTCCAGTGATCATCAGCAGACTATTCGCTAACTGACCTTTCACTAGTGACTTTAGAAGCGTCACTGATTAAACACAGACAACCCTGCAGAACGGAGCGAATGTTTCACTTGCCCATTTCATTTGCAGTTTTTCTGCAGCTCCCCAGAAGATCACAGCCACTCGCCAATTGACATCAGTTTGAGACACTACCAAATACGTCCTTCTCTGTTTACCTGTCTCTTGTTTGTGTCGCTTATGTGTGTTTGTGTGTATGTGCTTTTCGTCGCCAATTTATCTTGTTCATTCTTGGCACTACTCGGTCGTCTGGCGCCTTTTTCGCTCTTTTGGCCTCTCCTCCCGTTTGCTGCCGCCCTCCTCTGCAAGTTTCTCCTCTGCCCGTGTCTGCGCTTTCTGCTTGCTGTGCTAACCTTAATTTCATTCACGGCAATCCTAATTATTACTACTTCTTACTGCACTCTTCGACATCCATGTATGGCAATGTGACGCGTGGCGGTGCTGTATAAAACGAGCTGTTTGACTCTGTGCTTCAATGGCAGGTTTGAGTTGATAAAAATATTAAATAAAAATCTGTTCGATGTGTTTGGATGTGGTTGGGGCTGCAGTGCAATCGTACAGTGACTACGGCCAGCTTCCGGCCATTGAATGGTGCCACCATTTGGATTGCATTCACATAGTACAGACAGTCATTGAGAGAAGTAGCCACTAGTCGCATTATTCGGCAAAGTATGGAGATGCTCGTCTGAGCTTCCTCCGCTTTTTACACTCACTCAAGTTTTCTGAACATAAGCTCACTAGTACAAAGTTGATTCGTCAATAAAATTTTTATATAAATGTATTATTAAACAAATCAATTGAATTGCTTTTATTATATTTTACTAGTTCAATTGACATTTTTAGGCTGAAAAAGTTTTAGCGCATTTCGAGTCTCAATTAACGCCGACAAATGGGAACACGACGTGCTGCTTTTCCGTTGTGACGGTATGTCGCTTTCTCAGTCGCCTGCTCGATTCTACACAGTTTGTATGTGTGCCTTCCCTCCAACATCGGTGTCTTGAATCGGCAATTCTGCCCGCTGAAGTGAGTGGTGTCAGCCAAGTGTGGCACACACCAACGCTTGCTTGTTGCCTTGTCTCTCCCTCGATCTGTATCTTGGCACTGATGTGCACTTTTTGATGTTTGTTTGCTCATTTGTGGCTCACTTTTGCTTCATCTTCGAAGCACCGGTCTAATTATACTCCGTCTTTTGAACGGTTCACTTGCAAAGTGCCGGTTCTCGACGAGCACAATGATTATCGTCCTCATGGAACCCTTATTTAAGCAAGCAGCACCCATCACTTTGAGGACATGTCTTCTGCTGAGCCTTCAGTTACTGCACTCTCTTTGATGATCTACTGTTGATCCAAGAGATCATGATTCTCACTTGACATCTCCAGCAGTCACATTTTTTGCGGAGAATGCGCCAACGCGTCAGTATTATCAGTTGTGCATCATCATATTTTAATATTTACTTGATGACGGTGTATTTATAGCTCTAGCACATACTGCTTGCTGATAAGATTAGCACGTTGATGAGAGCCTTCATCAGAGGGGCAATTATGCAAACATTTGCTTGATTCTTGGTGGAACATGGACAACCAAAACCAAATGGCACTGTTTGATTATGTAAATGAGCAAACTAATTGACAAAGAAACGAATATGACTCACAACTCGGCAAAAGAGCAATGGGTTTTCTTATATCTTAATTATTAATTTTATACAATTTTTTGTTTGCTTTTAGCACTTTTTCTAAATTGTTTTTGATTCGTTCAACCCATTGAAAAAAGCATTCGTTTAAAATCATAGCTTTCTTACTCACAACTCTATAAACCATTTAGACATAGAGTTTGCTATTGATTCAACTTTGATTGTTTACGATTACCCGTCGAGGCGACATTTGTGAGCTTTATTGCAAGCCATTTGATGCACTACTTTTCCGCTTTTCATCGCTCCTTCATTGCTATTCTGGTTGGCAACACTTGCACTGTGGCTGAGTCACTTCTTCGTCAGCAACTCCTTTTCTTCTTTTTTGCTCTCTATTCAAATGACTTCATAGCCGTTACTGTTTCCATAGAGCCGCTTTTTCACGCACACATGGCAGCATCTGGCTTATTAATTAGTACCCTAATAGTAATCCTGCGCTGTCTGCTCTGTTTGCCGGTAAGGCAATGAACGATTTGCCCGTTTGTTGACCGCATCCACTGCCGACCTCGCCCTTGTCTCTTTTCATATCAGAGAATGCAATAGCATAGTATTGCGGCTTTTTCTGCTGTCTTGCTGTGATAGTACCACTTTGTCTGTAACTTGACTCCTCTTCACTTGAGCAGTCTGCACTCTGCAGATTGCCTTCACTTTGTGGAAATACTCTTCAGCAACTGATGCTTTTTTCACACCTGTTCATCTTTGCCGTGCGCTCTTCCGTTCGGATTCGTTAGCTTCACTCACGAAGCACACCATCGAGCATTTGCCTCTTTTTGGTGCCGACTTCCATTAATAGTAATTTATATCTGACAATTAAGTAATTGTCAAACAGCTGCTGTTTTAGTTAATTTGCAAAAGCGAAGTTTAAATGTACTGATCACTTACTAAATAATGCTTTTTTCGTTTCAGTGAACAACTGTCAAACAGTGGCTTTACTTTTCTTCTACATCAATTGACCCAGAATCTCCCGAAATATACATAGACATAAAGCTGAGCTGGTCGTAAACTTCGGCAAAGCCATCTGCAAAGCTAACTTGTCACTGAACAGGCGCTGGTGAATAATTTGCCTGCAACGGTGTGTCAGCAATGAAGCCAAATTATTAAACACTCATAAAGCCGACACTTGTTCAACTAATACTTGGCGATATTTGATTTGCTTTCCATTTTGCTGTTTCCATGTTTCTTCGTCTGTCGGAGTGAAGGGGAGCCGTCAGCGAGAGCACAGGCAAAGTCATCATCGCATTACATGAAGCGCACATTGAAACGACCGAAAAAGAAACCTTTACCACTGCCAAGAATCGACTGACACACTTTTCCTTCCTTCCTCCCTTTTTTCCTTACTCAACACGTAACCATCTTATTTGTTGCCTCTTTTCGTCTGCCTCACTTCCTCCGCCTCGCCAAATTGCACCCGAATCGCCGGCAATTTTTATCCTAGCAGTATTCTCACTTTTTTGTCACAAGTGTCTTCCTTCTACCTGTTCATTTACCATTTGCCTTATCTGATCGATATTCTAATTGGTCGTACTTTACCTAAACTCAATGGATGATTTTTAGCATTTTCTTTTGCAACTCTACACTTTATATTTTTTGTATTCCTTTTTCTATACATTTACACAAGCTTTTTTAAAGTGTTTTTATTTGCATTTTTTTGTCAAGTCACACCATTATCTGTTTCATCACCACCACAATGTTTTCAAAAATGCATCACAATTGGTTGTGTCGAAGGATACTTTTCGGACTGAAAGCATTCTTTCTTGGCGCCTTTATCCTTGGCCAAGTCAGCGGGCCAATCAGCACTGAATGTAAGTGTGTGTCAGATGACCCTTTAGCAAGTACAGCCACTAACCATTGCTTGTGTTTGTTTGTCTAGTTGTGAAGCAGTCAACGACCACCTATTTCGGTGGCTTCGATGAGTTCAGCTCGCCATTTGCCGAGCTGGCACTGGAGGCTAGCCAATGCATCACCAAGGAGGACTGTGGCGAGTGCATCAGAGCCAGTCCCACCTGTGCCTGGTGTTCAGCACCTGGTAACATGACATCTCGCTGTGACACCGTCTTCAATCTCCAACAACGAGGATGTCCCTCACCGAGCCTTCACTCGCCCACCTCCAATATGAACTTGGATCAGGACGAAGAGCTGTCGAATAAGACCAGAGAGTATGAAGACCCCGTCCAGTTGAGACCTCAACGAATTTCAGTCAACTTGCGACCTAAGCATCCAGTGCCCGTTAAGGTTACCTTCAGACAGGCTCTTGATTACCCAGTGGATCTGTACTACCTGATGGACTTGTCCAAATCAATGGAGGACGATAAAGCAAAACTGGCTGAACTTGGAAACATTTTGGCGGAGAAAATGAAGAAGCTGACCAGCAACTTTCGCCTGGGATTTGGCTCTTTTGTTGACAAGGTTGTCATGCCCTACGTGAGCACAGTGCCAGAAAAGTAAGTTGGCATTTTTTGTTTTTTACACCCTATAACTAACTTTCTATTTGCTATTAACAGGTTGCGAGAACCCTGCACCGGATGTGCTGCTCCGTATGGTTTTAAAAACCACATGAAGCTGGACACCGATTCGAATGAGTTTGTTCGCAAGGTTGCTGACACTCAAATTTCGGGCAATTTAGATGCCCCTGAGGGTGGTTTTGATGCAATCATGCAAGCTATTGTTTGCAAGAATGATATTGGATGGAGAGAAAAGTCACGAAAGTTGCTTGTTTTCTCCACTGATGCTGGCTTTCACTACGCAGGCGATGGAAAATTGGGTGGCATTGTTAAGCCCAATGATGGTCACTGCCATCTTGATAAAGACGGCGTCTACACAGAAAGCATTTCGCAAGATTACCCTTCAATCAGGTAATTTAGTGTTTGCCCATTTTATTGTCATTTTAAATAACAAATTTTTTTCTGTTTGTTTTAGTCAAATCAACCGAAAAGTTCAGGAACACCATGTGAACATAATCTTTGCCGTCACGGAAGGACAGTTTCACATTTACAACCAACTGACTGGTGACTCGAACAACAGCCTGTCTTTGATTGAGGGCTCCTCTGCTGGCAAACTAGAAAGTGACTCTTCTAACGTTGTACAACTGATTGAAGACGAGTACAAAAAGATCACCTCTGCCATTGAGCTGAAGGATAACGCCACCAGTGATGTTAGTATCACCTACACCTCGTCCTGTCTTGGAAATCGAAAGGAACAGACTAATGTTTGCAAAGACCTTCGCGTTGGCGACGAGGTCGTCTTTGACTTGAAGATTCAACTGGAATCTTGTCCGTCTAATCGCAACGAATGGAACCAGACTATCAAAATCTACCCGATCGGCCTTAAGGACGCCCTGTACATCGATCTGTACATGATCTGCGATTGCGAATGCGAGCGTGACTGGAACAGCATTGAAAGTAGCCCTGGTTGTAATTTTAAGGGCACTGAACAATGTGGCATTTGCAAATGCAACCCTGGTTTTGAAGGCGAACGATGCGAATGCGACAGCAAAGATCTTGACAAAGTGGAAATGATCGATCGGTGTCGCAAAGGCAACGACACTAAGCTCTGTTCGGGTCGCGGTACTTGCCGGTAAGTTCACTTTGACCGTTGTTTGTACTATATCTCAGTTTGCTAACCACCAACATTACCTTGTAGATGCGGCGTCTGTGAGTGCTACCCTCGAGATGCACCCGAAAAGGTCAGCGGACAGTTCTGTGAGTGCGACAACTTTAGCTGCGACCGATATGATGGAAAAGTGTGCGCTGGCCCTGAGCACGGAACCTGCGAGTGCGGCAACTGTATCTGCAACGACGGCTGGAGTGGACCTGACTGCAGCTGTAAGGTCAGTCAGGATGACTGTGTCAATCCAAAGACGAACAAAATCTGCTCGGGCCACGGCAAGTGCAGCTGCGGTCAGTGTGTTTGCGATGCAAAGGAGAACGAGCAGTACACTGGACAGTACTGTGACCAGTGTCCTACCTGTAAGAACCTGTGCGACGTCTACAAGGACTGCGTTCAGTGCCGCATTCACAAGTCGGGCCCACTGACCAAAGAGGAGTGCGCCAACTGCACCATTAATCCCATTGGCACCACAGAGTTTGAAGTGCTGGAGGGCGAAGAGTTGTGCGTCATCTGGGACGAGAATGACTGCATCTTTAACTTCAAGTACAAGTACGATGAAACCGAGGATGCCATCTTTGTGATCGCCCAGAACACCAAAGACTGTCCACAGCCTGTAGACGTGCTGGCCATCGTCATCGGTGTTATCGTTGGCATCGTAATCATCGGCATTGCTTTGCTGCTCATCTGGAAGCTACTTACGACTATTCAGGACAGACGAGAGGTGGCCAAGTTTAATGAAGAACGAATGAACGCCAAATGGGAAACGGTAAAGTAGCAGCGCAATAAGGTGCACCTACAAACTAACTAACCAATTTGTTTATTTTACCAGGGAGTGAATCCAATCTTTAAGAAGGCCACCACCACATTCAAGAACCCGACGTACAGCGGAAAATAGACGCAACTAAGCGGCTAACTAATGTCAAAATGTCAACAAGTGGAGACGATTTCTCCTCTAATCGATCGATCGTCTTTCATGTGATAAACTCCTCCCTTCAAGTGCATTAGTCCATCTTCTTTCTTTCTTTCTTATCGACCTCTTCTGCTAGAACTTCTTTGACAGCAACCTTTTCTAAAAAATTGTCCAAACTCAAGCTGGCAAGCTCACAGCCTATTCGGTCAGCCTCAAAAGACTACTTAAGTATGCAGACAAGTGGACCTTTCGCTTTTCTAAATGTGCCAACGAAAGGCCATGTGAAGCAAAGTCATCACCCGGATGATTATTGGGCTTCAGCACCTTTTGAGTCAGCCAAAAAATGCCTCTACTTTACTTTACTCTGAGCACTGTACAATTCTATCTCTCCTTGTTGTTACTTGTTGTTAATATTTATTTGCCCATTATCAATAATGATGTAAACTAACCCGCCCACTGCGACTGCACCTTTCACCTCGCCTCATCGCCCAATCTCCCAATCACCCCAGCGCCCTCTTGTCTGCTCAACGACCATGCCTTTTACCAGTTCGTTGTCGGCTTGATTCACTCCTCGCTTCTTGTTTCATACCGCCATTTCTTTTACATTTAGCCTGCTGTAACTTTCATTCATTTGCGCAACTATTTTTTCGTAACACTTGTCATTTCTCACTATAAACTATTTATTATTTTCTCTTTTTTTGCAATCAACATCTTTTTCTCTTTTCTCTAGTGTATACTATTATTTTTGTAAAGTCTAATTTTAAAAAATCAATAAACATTTTAATTAACAAAATTGTTTTGAACGAAGAATTTTAGTTTTACGCGCAAATTAACATTTGAAGTTGAAATAATTTTTGTGTTACCTAGGTGCGGCGAATACTGTTGATATAGCCTTAAAATAGAATAAACAAAATTGTTTGCAGCAAAAGTACAGAATCGCATTTTGGCTGTTCTTTGTTTTTGAATCATTTTATCAGCAACCATGAAGTTTGTAAGTATCTTTACGGCACTTTATTGAGGTATACTAAACTAGTCAAACTTGCAGACTTGTCTAAGCGGCAATCCGAACAGTCCATGCAATGTCATCAAGTTCAAGTCAACAATCATCATGCTGGACTGTGCTTTGGATCAGCTGTCAACGCTTGCTTTTTTACCGGTTCCTTTGGTACACAGGTATTTTGCGTCAAAAGTCTTATTGAATTATGCTGTAACTAATTGAAAACACTGTTTTGCAGTAACCATTTTCACTCCCTTCCGAATTGGAGCTCTTTTAAAGATCCGAGCGAGCCACAGCTGGAGAGTGAACTCAAAGAATGCAATGGAAAGGCATTTGTTGACAGCTCACCTGAGTTTGGAATACCAGATGTTTGTTTTATCAATATAAATTGAGTTATTTTTTAATTTGTTTTTTCTTGATATAGCTATCATGCATTGATCTAAAGCATGTTGATGTCATTCTCATCTCAAACTATCGTTCAATTCTCGCCCTTCCATACATTACTGAAAGAACAGAGTTTTCTGGAGTTGTTTACGCAACTGAACCATCATTGACTCTTGGCAGACTTTACATGGAAGAACTAGTCACTTACATTGAGCGCAGTCCTAAATTGAAACGAGCTTCAGTTTGGAAGAAACCTCATGTTTTTGGCCATCTTCAATCGCAAATGTACTTTACCCCTGATAGTACACCTCCTTCAAGCTGGCAAACAATCTACTCAGTGAAGGAAATTAACAACTGTTTGTCTAAAGTTAAACCAGTTTCGTTTGCTGAAAAAACCGTACGTATTTTTTAACTGAACTTTCAATCATGGTTTTATGTTTACTTATATTTTTTAAACCAGAGTATGTTTGGCTCTTTGAGCTGGTACCCAGTTAGTTCCGGCTATTCCATTGGCTCCTGTAATTGGGTTATTGAAAGTGCTCACGAAAAGATTGTCTATCTCTCAAATTCGTCTACTTTTACCACACATCCCCGTCTTATCTCTACTGCTCCGCTGAAGAATGCAGATCTTCTTATTCTAACTTCACTTTCTCAATCACCTCCCCATACGACCCCCAACATGAAAATTAACGAGTTTTGTTTAATTGTTGAAAAGACTCTGAAAGGGAATGGCAATGTCCTTATACCATGTTTTTCTTCTGGAGTTCTCTATGATCTGTTTGAATGCCTGATGATTCACATGGAAAGAAACAACTTGGGCGCAATTCCAATCTACTTCATCTCACCAATTGCCGAGCACTCTCTGGCATACTCAAATATTCTCGCAGAATGGCTGTCTGATGAAAAGCAAAGTCGAGTCTATATTCCTGAAGAGCCATTTCCCCATGCACAGTTTGTTCGTAGCGGACGCATCAAACATTTTACCAGTCTCAGTGAAGAGGCATTCAATAATGAATTCAGAACTCCGTGCGTTGTTTTTACCGGGCACCCGTCTTGTCGTTTCGGAGATGTCGTTCACTTTATAGAGCTGTGGGGTCCGTCACCTAGCAATCACATTATCTTTACCGAGCCAGACTTTAACTACTATGAGGCTCTTGGCCCTTACCAGCCGTTTGCAATGAAAGTCATTTATTGTCCAATTGATACGAACTTCAATTACATCCAAGCAAACAAAGTGATTCGTGATCTCAAGCCAGCAAATATTCTCCTCCCTTACAATTACATGCAGTCTTCATCTCGAACTCCAACTGATCTGACGACTGCTATTGATGCTCCTGACTGCAAGATGCATCCATTTAAACGAGGAGATGTGATACAGTTGCCCATAAAATGTCAGTTTGAACGTCTTTTTATTGATTCAAATGTAAGTGCGATGTTAACATTTTCTTAATCAGGTTTTTAATTTAGTTTTAATTTTATAGCTGGCCAACAGAATCATGCCTGTTCAAGTTCAGCCTGGATTGAAAATTGCTACTGTCACTGGGGTGTTAGAGACAAAGGACAACAAGTTTCGTCTTTGCCCAATCACAAAAAATGACCAAACTGAGTTTGCTCATCAAATGCCTACCAAAACACTCCCTCCTAATCAGTACCTTTTTGGTAATGTGAATATACTTCAACTTGCAACTCTTATTACCAATAACAGCATTAACGATGCTGTAATTGAAAAAAACCAAGGAACGGATAAACCTTCTTGCATCAAAATTGTAAGTAATTTTAGCTCATTTTTTACTTTTATAAAAATTTTCATTTTTTTATTTAGCGTTCCCTCGGAGTGATAATTGAAGTTGGGGAGAAATCAACCACAATTGTGACTGATCAGCCTAACTCAGAGACTTGTATTATGCTGCGTAATTTACTTTCACAGTGTCTCTATAAAGTTTGAAGTTGCAATTCGTATCATATTTTCGTTTCTATTCTGGATACTTTCTTTTAATTTCATCAATAAATCATACTTTCCTATTTACTATTTTGACGTTACAGTGTTGATGTGCTTTCTTTCGTTTAATTTAATTTTTTAGCATATTTATCTCTCAACGATATTTGAAAAGGCTGGCCATTGAGCGCCACTTTTTAGTGCGCAAGGAGTTGTCTGTGCAGGGTCCATTTGCTAATGCATTGGGCATGCATTTATTTATGACATGTTTTCTTTTTTCACTAAGTGGTCTTCACTTTGCTCTTATCGAGTAGCGTAATTGATCACACACATGCACTCACATGGGCGCAATTTGAATACGTCAGTGCGTTCAGTGAATGCAGCTGGGGCGATATGTGCCAGCTCGGGCAATCACTAGTTCTTTCAGATCGATAGTAGGCTGCTCTGGCTTCAATGCTGCGCACAGGGGAATACGTCGCAGATGAATTTGACGTACTAGTGGCGCAAATTTATGCTTGCTTTGCTAAAAATTGATGATGAATGCGTGCACTGTGCTGTATGCCGCTTTCAGAGAAACACTTACCCGACTCTCCCCTTTCCTAAAAGTTTTGCTGCTTTACGATATCCACTTCTACAATTTGGATACATTTGGGGCTGTGTTTATATTTATTTTCCATATTGATGAATTGCCATCTATTGCCACTTTGAGCTTGTGTACCTCGATTAAAGTGCTTACAGTGCCAATTTAGTCCATTTCATCTCAATAATCTTCAAAGTTGTTCCATTTGAAGCATTGACTCTTCTTAAATTAATATACATTGGCTCAAACACCTCTAGTGCTGCACTTGTAGGTGCACCGTGATCTCTCTTCAGACCACCCTCTTTGATTTCCCCTACTTTTCAGCATTTATGAAGCACTAGTCTGTAACCGGTCTGCGAATTTGACTAAACGGCTACGTTCATAGTCCAAGTGAATTGATTGCTGCATTGAATTGCAAGTGAACCCGAAAAGACTTTATGTCTGCTTTTGTTCGATACTCTTCATTTCTCGCTCTAATGTAAGCTAGTTTTTCTTGTGTTGAAAGGAATCAACTGGCATGTTTACTTTTCTTTTTAGATTTTTCACTACAATTGAGGGCGTGTGCGTTCACGTAGTACTGGTAGGTACGTGCCAAGCAGAAAGGCCCCGTGGAACGTTGAAGGGCGTTGAAACAATGAAGCTCACAGAGAACGGGCCTGAATGATGTGACCTGAAGTGAGTGGCCTCTTCTGACGAGCTGTACGAATGGCTGAATGGGCACTGCCAGTAGAATGCAATGAGCCAGTGGAATTGACGCAGAATCGATCTTCTGCTGAACAGCTGACAGCAGCTGCCGGTGGCCCTAGCTGGAGGCTGGCCAGCTCTGCGCAGTGGCTGAACACACTGCCACACTCTTTCTCATTGTATTGTTTCTTTGCCTGCAGCGGCTTTGAAATGCCGGTTCTTTCGGTGCTCTTGCTGCCTCCAACTGCCTGTTCTTCGTCTCCTTCTCCTCGTTGTCAGCCTTCACCACCTCGCGTCTCTCGATGGCCCTTTTGTGTCTCTTTTGGTGATTACATTCAGTGCAGCTCTGTCTGCAGTTTCACTCAGTTAGAGAGCTGAGGCTTTGCGCTGCACCGAGCATTGCCGAACTCACTCCACCGGACGGACACACGCCGACCGAAGAGGAACGCTGACCGAAGTAGTAGTGCCTCACTCTTCACTTTGCACATACTTTCCAGTGGCCACATGCAGACGCACTAGTCGGGAGATGTGCGCGCCTGTTGTCCCTACAAATTCGCTTCATTCGTCGACAGACAATTCCGCAGTGCCGAACATTGAACCAGCAGCACTTTTCCGCAGACAGTCAGAGCAACTGGCTGTCACCGTTTATAGCCGCAGTTTTATTCGCATTATCGCCTTCAATGTTGGCGCCTAGTACTCATTCATTGCTTCGTCAAATCTACTCGTCCATTCATTCACATCTTTTTGCTCACCCTCTACTATCATCACTTCAATTGCCGGCACTTTAAGCTTTTTCAACTTTTTCAGTTTTAGCAAAACACGCATAGTATTTCAACTCAACTACGCCTGAAGCTATCATCAAAACAAATTTAGTTTGTCAAATTAGTCAGGTAAGTTTAATTTTTGACAACTCTGTAGCAAAATATCATTTTTACATATCTCCAATTACTTACACTTTCTCTTGTTGTCGCATCAATTTTGAGCAATCATTGCAGACTTCTCCTGAAAAGTGCATGTCTTCATAAATTAACTTTTCTTATCCTGTCTGGCAAAAGAATTTCAACTTTTGATTATCCTGCACTCACCAGGGAGTGTAAACCATCTAAAACCTGTAATAATTTTTAACACTTGGTTATTCACTTTCTTTCACTACATCACATTTATTGCCTTACCCCCTGTGCGACAATTAACCCTTTTAATTGCTCTCATGCAGTCATCGCAGATAGATGCTTTCTGAACATTGTACGAGTCAAGGACCGCATGATAGTGCTTGAGTTAGCTTTTTATGTTTTCGCTGAATCGCATTTTAACATTAAATTGCTGTTTTACAAGCAAATTATACTTGAGAATCAGCTTATACAGCAAAAAGTTGTCACACGTTTCAGACCAACAGGTCAAAAATCATAACTTTTATGTAATGGAATCTTGAATGATTGTCTTGACAAAACACTTCTAGTGACAGCACTAGTTAGCCAGCAGCATTACAACGCCAAATGACTTGTTAAATTTTCAATGCTAGTTTTTCTCCATTGTCGACTTTTTGTACTTTTGCTCTTGACATTGGCAAATGCCAAAGTTGATGCAAGCACCACATTTTGCCACTGCATTCTTCAGCATTTGCAGAACCGGTGGCATTCGACACACTAACACTGCCATCAGCACAACCACCGTCAGCAGCACCGTTTGGCAATGTCGATTGGCTGGGCCATTTGTTGTCTATGGCAAATATGCTAATATAAACACTCGTAAAAGACCATAATTATACTGAGAAGTCAGAGAAAGAGAGAAGGAGAGGGAAGCAAACGAAGCAGACGATAATTGCGGTCGGTGGCAGGGGTCGAAGCTCGCTGTTCAGCGGTGCACACCTGCTTTGAAATTGGAGATTTACCAGCAGTCTCGCTTTCAGTTCCTGTAATGTGTGAAGAATTTTTGACAGAGAGACAAATTCATCATCATCATCTTTTTTTTTGTCGGTTTTATTTACAATTCCTTTTAGTTTTACTACTACTTAAGTAGCACAGGAAATATTCATTGCTATTGGCTTTTATTTCTGCCTCAAAAGCTCTAACGATTTCTCAAATGACAGTTTTCTTCAGTGTCATTTGTCAGTAATTTTTAACCTACTAAACTAGACATTCAAATAAATTTTTTAAAAAAATGAAAAAACGGTCGGAAATCGTGGGCGATCCAGTCTTTGATTTGCTTTTGCTAAACTTGTCTGTAAAAGCGCACTCTACTAATTTGCTACATTATAAACGCAGCCAGAATGGGCTATCTCTTTCGTTTGCAGACGACAATGTCCAACGAGCGACTGTCTCAATGAAAGAACTCTCTTAACTTTCTGTGCCTTTCTGGTTCCCCTCAATCGTATAGTATTATGTGAAGTGCGCTGTGCCTTATTTGGCGCAAACACACACTGCTTCTACAAGTAATGTTGATTTTATTGTTAACTAGTTTTTTAATACATAAACAAATAAGTTTTTGCAACTTTTTTTATTAATTTCTCGTTTTTTATTTGCATTTTTAAATAATCATAATTTTTTCACAATATAGGAAATTGCCAAAATGTTCTCCGCAAGCCAAACTATCAGTCAATACTGCCGGTTATCGTTCATTTCATTTTGAAAATTTTGTACATGATAATTGCGATAATTTTCAAATCTTTTTAAATGAATCAAAAATCTGCTTTCTGGTCATTTTGGCCAGAGATTCTTCTATTTATAGTGAAACGCTTTAGTCTACTATTTCTTGTGATCCCAATAATTCTAAATCTTCTGCTCATCTGTGATTTAAATGCCGAAAATGGAATTTTTCCAGCTAGAAAATCAGTCAATGGTAGAAGACAATGGGCTAGACCCAATGGCTCCCAGTTTTGGGTTAGCAAACGGCGACACCGACAAAACCATCGGACCAGCAAGTTTGCTCATTCAACTGAAAGATTTAATAATGAACTTCCTCGAGTTTATCAAGCATTGCCAGTTTCAGAAACATCGACCTACTTGAAAAACCAAAGCTTTCAAAATGCTTCATTTCACCAGTATGGACAGAGTTCTAATTTGGATTTGCTCCTTGCCTCTTCTAGTCACATAAACCAAATCTCTTTTTATGATCCTGTTTTTAACTTCAGCCGAAGCACACTGTACTCTAATCCAAAATCCACCAATTTCCACGTTCGTTCATCTCACTTCCCTAGCCAACAACAGTCAAAGAAGCGGCATCATCACAGTGCACACCGTCGAGGACATCCGGAAACTAAGAAACGTCCAAATATTATTTTCATGCTTACCGACGACCAAGACATAGAGTTAGGTACTTGAAATGTAATTTTTACTTTACTTTTTTTAATTATTGTTTATTGTGTCACAGGTTCTATGAATTACATGCCTAAAGCTCTGTCAATTCTTTCCCGGGGAGGTGTTCATGTGAAAAATGCCTACGTTACTACTCCGTAAGTAATCTGTGCATGAGCAACCCGGGTCTTTCTAACTTTTACATTTGTAGAATGTGCTGCCCTTCTCGAAGTTCAATTTTGACTGGCCGTTATGTACACAATCATAATGTTTATGTAAACATGTCTGATGAATTTGTGGGGACTTTTTAATAAACAGTTATCCTCTTTTTACAGACTAATGGCGAGAACTGTAGCTCCCCTCAATGGCAGAAAACATACGAGTCACAAAGCTTTGGTAAATACCTTCATGACTCAGGATATCGAACGGCCTTTTTTGGAAAATATTTAAATGAATACAACGGAAGCTACATTCCAGCCGGATGGTCTCACTTCTCAGGGCTGATTAGAAATTCACGTTACTATTCATATCAATTAAACGTGAATGGAGACCGAGTGCGCCATGGCTCTGACTATCACCTCGACTATTACCCAGATCTGATTCTTAACGATAGCCTACAGTATATGCGATACTCGAACCGGTTTTTCTCTTCCAAACCCTACCTCATGGTCATGAGCTTTCCATCTCCACATGGCCCTGAAGATGCTGCACCGCAATTTCAAAAAATGTTTTTTAACGAAAAAGGACATCGGTTTGTTAGAGATTAACTTGTAACTTAAGTTTTTATCATTTGTGTTGTCATTTTTGCAGTACACCAAGTTGGAATCACGCACCTAATGGCGATAAGCAATGGTTGCTAAGAAAAACACCGAAAATGGCTCGCATCCATCAAGATTTTACCGATTTTTTAAACACCAAACGATTGCAAACACTTCAATCTGTCGACAATGCTGTTTATCAAATATACTCTGAACTGAAAAACTTGGGAGAATTAGAAAACACTTACATCATCTACACGTCTGATCATGGTTTGTTTTTATCTTCGCCTTTCTGTTTGCTTTGCAAAACTCATGCTTTCTTTGATAGGTTATCACCTCGGCCAGTTTGGCCTGGTTAAAGGAAAAGCCATGCCGTTTGAGTTTGATATTCGAGTTCCATTTTTTGTTCGTGGACCAGGTGTTCCTCACGATCAAACGTAAGCTAAAACTGAGTATTTTTTCACTTTCTATATAGTTATCTTTTCTGCAGGTTGCCGCAAATTGTGCTAAATATTGACATTGCCCCAACCTTGTTAGACATTGCTGGAGTTAAAATTCCTTCTCATATGGATGGAATCTCTTTTTTGCCATATCTAAAGCAACTCAACAATACTTTAAGCAAGCAAAAATCTAAATTGGAAAGCCGTTCAAAAAGGCAAGAACGAGTTGATAAGAAGCTTATCTACCGAGACTCGTTTCTCATTGAAAAGGGCAAATTCAAAGTGCCTGTAAGCGTTGATAAGTTACTGATTCCCATTATTGGAAAAAAGCAGTGGCTTCAACTTGAGTGCCAAAAACCTGAATATTCAAGTCCATGCAAAATGTATCAAAAGTTTGAGTGTTTTACAGACAGAAATGGAGCATACCGCATTAGAAAATGCTCTCGTAGTCACCGAGGAAGAAAGCATCAGTGCATTTGTCCAAATGGAACAGCTTCTCTGAAAAACTTTGGAAACGAAGTGAACAATCAGCATGATGGATCATTTCAGTGGCAAAGGCTAAGGGAAACGCGATTAAAACGAAGTGATGATTCTCTTTGGACTTCTTCTTTCTTCTCGATGTTTCGTGATGAACCAGGGATGCATTCTGCAAGAGAAAATGTTAACAATTTTGACGTTGCTGGAGTGTATGATTTGAAAAAACTTGTTGATCTTGCCAAATCGACCGCCCCCACCTCTAGAAACGCACAAGAAGATAGAAACTTGAATGTAAATCGAGTCACCGTAAACAGTTCTCTGAACGATATTTCCAATATCACAACCAGCCAGCTGATTTCAATTCTGCAAACTGAAGAATTAACCGATATGTCAAACTACACTGATTACTTGAATAGGACATTCTGTACGGTTGCGCGCACTAATTTAAGTATTGAGTGCACTGAAGAGATTTATCACAATCAGGAGTCGTGGAAAGAAAAGTGAGTGTTTAACTTATTTGTTTATGTGAAGTCAAAATGTAGTGTATTATTTTTGCAGGAAAAATCATATTGACGCAGCTATAAAAGAACTGCAACGACGATTGTTTGAGTTAAAAGGTATTCGCCGGTTTATGAATGAAAAGCGACCAATTAAGGCACCGTCTTCAGGCAGAAAGAGTAAAAAATGTCACTGTGACCCAACGGCTGGTGGTGTTTCTCAGTTTTCTCAACGAATGCAAGTTCATCCTCGACGACAAGTAGAAAGACGTTTTATGAAACATTTGGTTAGAAAGAAGTGGAGTCGTCGACATGAGAAGAAGATGAGAAAGAAGGAAAAATTCGAGAACACTGCATGCAAAGCAGATGCCAATGAACAGATGAACTGCTTCACACATGGGCCAGACCATTGGAAGACGGCGCCATTTTGGACCCAAGCACCATTCTGTTTTTGCCAAAACGCTCAGAATAACTCGTTTGAGTGTTTACGAACAATCAACGAAACGCACAACAGTCTTTACTGTGAATTTGTCACCGGCTTTATCGCATACTTTGATTTACTTAAAGACCCATTTCAGGTTAGTCAACTCGTAACTACTTTCCCTTCATACTTGCTGTACTCACATTTTCTTTTTTAGTTGAAAAATGCCATTTACGAGCTTGAGTTTTCTACCATCGAAGAACTGAGTCGCAACTTGGCTCATCTAAAAAGATGTTCCGGTGCAGAGCAGTGTACGTTGCCACGGCAGCAAACACCTAAAAGGAGATCAACTGAAACAGATTCTTCAGTATACTCTAAAACGCTCAACGGCACAAATGCACAACTAAGCTAATTTTTGCTAAATTTTGAAAATGATTCATTTCATTTGTTAAACATCTTTCAAACACACTTGACCAAATGTTTACGGCATTTTAAGATGAAACAATGACAACCGATTTATATATTTCTGTAAATATAGAGAATGTTACATCAGATTAAGTAGAAATGATACATCGAATCCGGTCTGGAAGGAAGCGAACAAAGAAAATAGAGTTTCTCAGAAATCAGTGATCAGGTGTATGGTAGTTGGAAGTATACAAAGTTGACCTGGAGAAATAGCAGTCAATGAACACTTGTGAGCCCAAAGGAGACTCGAGTGGAGTTTGATTAATCCACCGAATAAATGTGCAGTTCGGTGGCTGAAAAGGGTAAATGTTGGGGTATTTCTTGTAAAGAGTAAATACATGCGATTTTGTTTACATTGATGAGGGTGTGTATACATTTATCACTATTTATTTATTTTATAGTCTAAAAAAACTTACGATACTGGAAGTGTTGAACAGAACACAACTGTGTATTAGGAGAAAAAGTTGATGATAAATGGAGGGTTCAAAAAGTGAAAGGTTAATGCACGAATAGTTTGGTGGTTAATGGCAAGATAGTTACAGTTCAGTAAAACAAAAAATAAATCATCTTTAGCTGGCAATACTGAGAGAATGAACCCAGGGCAGTGTTCTGGACTAGTGGACGCAATGTCTGTTGGCAGAGAATATTTCAATTCTTTTCAAGCAGAATTCAATTGAATAGATGCGCTCACTGTGATCGATTCTATTTTTATACATCAGTTTTTTCCAGAGTTCAGGCCACTGGTGTATTCCTCAAAGTCAAACTCTAAAATGTAGTGTCAACAACATAAAGGGGCATTGGGCTTAGCTATCACATCTACGACTTTAACGGCTTTAAAGAATAAGATTCTTTCAAGTGAAAAAGTAAATAAAAACAAAGTTGAAAAAGATAGATAAAAGTGTAACGCACGTAAATAAAATCTGTGCCGCGTGTTTGTGTGATAAAGACAAGGATGAAAAGGGAAAAATCACTTTCATGATCGGTTATGGCCTGAGAATAAATGTGCTGATTGACATTTCAGCAGCGTAAGTTGAAAGTTGACAGTGGCAAGTTTCAATAAGATGAGACAGTGTGATATATTGAGCCATCTTCATCTGCAGTTGACTGAATCTATTCAATCAATGTTGATTCATTTTAAAACTGTGTAGATCTGAAACCACAGTGTCCTTGAACGATAGGCAAGTACATGTTTTGGTTAATTGTGATAACGAAGAAAACATGAGCTCGTCATGCTGATTTTAGTGCCATTCACAGCCATGTAGTTGTGTAGCTTGCGTAGTGATGGAGGAAAACCAAAATAAAATAAAATAATAAAAAACAAATGCAAGCGGAAAAACCTCAAGGCAGACGAACAAACGTAAAACAAAAATAAATTTATATAAGATCAATTGAGGGAGAAATCAATCATTAAACGGGAGTGAGAGTCAAAAAGATAGACGATTGAGTAAATGAACGAAAACAGGTCAAATTAAAGAGAGGTTATGTAGTGTTTGGTGCGGAGAGTTGCTTTAAATGTACAAGCTATGGACAGAGAAAAGGGTTTGGGCTCAAATGAAGCACAGTTGAATAGTTGGTTTCAGCATATTGACCACAAGTTCAGTGTTCTTATTGCCATCAGATGACCATGCCTGAAAAATGGGTTGTTACAATCTGTTTAGTTTTCAGTTTTTTTTGCTTCAGACTGCTCTTCTGACTTGCATGATTCGCAAACATTTTTGTCCATTTTCAATTGTGAAATACCTTTTGCTCGCTGCCAGTGACTGGTGTTGTTTGAGTGAAGATGGTTTGTGCGTTACTGATAGGGCAACAATGACCCAGAACAGGGCAAACAGCATTAGGCAATGAAAACAAAAAGATAATAAAAAAGAAACGAAAACAAGTCTAGTCAATATTGAAAAAATTTAACTCTATAATGAAGCGAAAAAATATATGAAATGTTCAAACAAATAAATAACCGATAGACAATGAAAAGGTGGATAGGGAAAGTGGAGAAAGGGGAAGGGTTAAAGTACAAACAAAAAATAACAATTTTGCAAAAAACAAAGAGTGCTGTGCCATTTGCTGGACTGAAAGGGAAGAGAAAGAGCGAGAAAGAGGTGAAAACCTCAAAGAGAGTTTGAGAGCAATAATTTGGAGGACGATTGAAGGAAGTTCAAAATTGGCAGGTAACGTCGAGCACGTAAGATTGTGGTTATTCACTGATGCCTTCGGTGTACTTTGGTTTGGCATTAATGGCAGAATGAGTAATGGAAGCGAAGTGTGAGGCGATGAAGCAAAGAGAATGATGGCAGAGATGGGCTTGCCGGTGTGTGACTGGTGTATTAGTACTGATGGTGGTGAGAACGAGCATGCCAAGGTAGGTGTGTGTGTACATTTATACAAAATGTGAGCTGAGTGGCGCAGATGGCAACGAGAGAATGCATGAGAATTGAAATTCAAAGGGAAAACAAACGAAAAGGGTCAGAAAGGATGAGAGATTTACAAGCAGAGACATTGAAAAGAGTGGGGCAAAAGTCAGTTGTGCCGGAGGGTGTCCACAAAAAGTGATGACCACTGGGTTTCGTGTCGCCAAATGCACCAAGGCCAGTCAGACACCGGAACAGTGTGAAGCTGAACGTGGGCCATACGACACGTCCTGGTGGTATCGATGAGGTATTTCCGGTGTTATTGTTATAGAAAAGTCTTTAGTAATTCTCCTGCTACTTGATTTTCACATTATTTCGATCATATTTAGGGGAATTCCAGTGTTGACAGCATGCGCCATCTTCTTAACTTGGCTTAATCGACTCCAGAAATTATTTTCAGTACAGTGGTGTCACTCTGGAGAGTATCTGGTGCCAACTCTGGATATTTTTAGATTTGATCAAGGGGAAGAAAGAGAAAGAGAGGGAGAGAGTGAAAGAGAGGAGGGAATCTGAATAAGAATATATTGCAGTGGCGGAGTAATCAGAGAAAGAAGACAATTTGGAGGTCAAATGTGCGTTTCTGTGTGATTCGAGTTCGTAAGTTGAGTTGCAGGATGGCTTGCCAAAAACTACCGTGTTAATAAAGTGGATAAAGTGTCCGTGTTTTGGAAAAGCTAACATATATAATGTAGAGAATAAGGAGAACATTGATAAAAAACGGGTGTGATCCAATGGAAAGAATCAAATTGAAATCAGATTAAGGATCAGGATAAAATTGAAGATGTTGAACACTGAAAAGTGAATAAATGAATGAAAAGAAAACAAATGAAAAGGTTCATTTGATAAGCATACCTGACTATGCTTTGAGAATCTGAGGAATTAAGAATCAGAGAATCGGGTGCATGCTTTCTTCCAGCGACAACTTTTGAAATAGGGGAAAAATGATGCAAATGAAAGTAAGTTATTTGAAATGTGTCCATAAATAACACTAGACAAATCTCTTACCTAGTGCACCAGTTCATGCGTTGAGACATTCCGTACACTTTACGGCATTTGCGAGTTTCACCGCGAACGCGTTTGGTGGGAGAACTTCGGTTGACACTATTCTGGAGAATAGTCGTTCCTGAGCCGTCGACACGAGCCTGCCCCACTCGCAGATACTTATTACTGCCGGTAGAGAAGGAGGAGAGCGAGCCCGAGTTGCGAGGTGGACTGAGTGGCATGTAGCCGGAGCCGAAGCTGTTGTTGTAGCTGCCAAAGCCGCTACTGAGGCTGCTGGCACCGCTGAAGCCGCCAAAGGAAGAGCTCATGGGCGGGTGGCCACCGGCGCCGCTGGCACTGTCCAAGTGGTGCGGAATGTTGATAGGATGCGAGGCCGTGCTGGTCGGGGAAAGCACTGAGGAGTTTCCCGATTTGCGCCCGCGGCGAGATCCAAGAATGCTGACTCCAGCTGGGTCAGGTCGGCGGTTGTATTCGTGGTCCTCCAGGTGACGGTACTGCACCGGCGTGAAGGCCGAGTTGGACTTGGAGAAGTTGAAGGAGTTGCCACTCTGCTCGGGCGAAGGTGGGTTTGAGTCCATGGAGTTGTCGCCGGTCATGACGGCGCTGGTGCTGCTGCTGCTGCTCGCTCCGTCCTCAGAGAGCGACACGGGCGAGTCGGGGCCGGGGTGCGTCAGGCCGGCAAAGCCATTCTTTGGTTGGCCATTGGAGTCCTGCCGTCGGAGGTCAATCTCGGTGTAGTAGAAGTCAAAGTCCTCTTCCCCCGGCATTTCTTCGCCACTACAGCAAAAGGAGGTAAAGTTTGGAATCGGATACAGCTAGATAAGAAAGCAAAGACAGGCACTTACTTCTGGAAATGCTCATCGCGAATGTGCTTTTCAATATCCGAGCAGTTCCACGCCTCCTGTCCACAATGCGGCCAGGTGCATTTGAAGATGCGAGACAAACCTAGGACGCACACATCAGTTTAGAGAGCGGACCTAGCATGGAATGACAGTCAATCTTACGTTCAGTCATGAACGTCGGGGAGCGTGGTGACGCCGACAGGCTCATCAGCACCAGGGCAGCTGTGCACTCGTCCATCAGTTCCGGATTGCTCGTTCGACGCTTGCGACCGCTGTGCAGGAGGAAACGGGACAATTTCATTAGTTGACAGGACTGAGGTGGGGGTCTTTTCAGTGTCCGCGAGGGAGTGTGGTGAGCAGTGTGCCCAGTGGACTCAGTGGCCAGTGGGCGGACAGGGGGGAGAGGTGTCAGTGTGGGCACTGGTCAGCTGTGCAGTGCCTCTTTGGTATGTGTGCGGAGTTCACTGGCGCGGCATGGGCATGCGGCATCGGCAGTGTCCAGTGGTGCTCTGCCGGACGATTATCATCGACAGGGCGCCATTACTGGCGTGTGCAGCAGTGCCGGCCTCGCCACTGGCCATTATAGCCGCCATTGTGTGTCCATTATGCGTGGCCGTCTGTGCATTCGCTGTCCTGTACGACGTACTACTGTCTTCTCTACACTACCAGTGTCTGCACTCGCTTACTGTGCCGTTGCAATCAACACTGCAAATTAAGTCAACTGCGCGTTGCATTTGATCGCAACGGCCACGGCAACAACGAAAGCAGGAGGGAGCGAGAGAGTGAGAGAGAGTGAGAGTGAGCCACACGTCAGTGTGCCACACGGTCGGCGACTACACGACGACGCCGTGTCCTTTTCCTCTTCCTCGCCGCTCAGCTTCCTACTTTGCAGACTACTGCCGACTACTGCTGCTTCAGTCCTGCAGCAGCAGCCTTCTCTCTCTCTCTCTCCTTCGTCAGCTGCTTACCAGCCACTCTCTGCAACTCAGTATTCGCCCCGTCTCTTTCTATTCACTGGCATTCACTTCCCATTCAGTGGCCACTTTCACTTCGCCCAGTGGCACTCTCGCGCCTGATGAGTGAACCGTTTTACGCCCTCCATCGCTTGGAGCACCACCGTGCTAGAGAGCACTGTGTGCAGACACAGACGACCGCTGAGACAGGCAGCTAGCTCTCGTCGCAGTGGAGCAATCCATCCACTGCTCGGTCGAAGCGAGCACCATCTCCTCTCTGCGACGTAGTTCCAGTGGTGCTACGCAATGATGCTGCTGCTGCTGCTGCTGCCGCACTCTAGAACACCAAGACGGCGGCAAAAAGAGTGACGGAACTGACTGAACCTGTCAGGTGAATTGAGAAAGGCAGCACAAAGAGTGGTGACACTTTGTCATCACACACTTGCCACACTTTGCACTTGACTGCCTCTCTATCGCCCGCTAGCATCGCAGACAATGCCAGCCGAGGAAGGCTGACCAAGGACTGAGCATCAGAGCGCAATCACGTGACTTCCGAATGGTGGCCAGCACATTTCACAACAGTAGGTAGGCTTTCATTGCCACCGAGAACAAGAGACCTTTCACATCCTATTAGACTGACACCTAGTAGTGCAGTGAACAGGAACGTCGATGTCACAGTCGGTCGACATTGCCCACAAATACAGGCAAAAAAGTTACCAGACACCCGAGCACTTTGGTGAAGAGGCGCTCGGCGATGGTAATGTTGATGGTACTTGAGCCTACAAGATGAATGTGATGCTAGGGAAGCTTTTTGATGAGTCTTTGTGGGCTCACCTCTTTCCTGGCCTAATGATATACTCGATATCGAGTGCGAGGTCAAGCTTTTGGCGAGTGAGCAAAACTGACAGCGATAGACAGAGAGATTGGTACTCGCTGACAGCAGCAGCGACCAAACCAGAAGAGCCAGTGGAAAGAGCCATCGAAAGAGCGTCAGGCGATGATTGTGTGTGTGTGTGTTCCACGAAGCTGCCAAGAGGGCAAACAAAGCAAGTGGCAATCATGTGGCCAGAACGCTAATCAAACACATAAATCTCGCGCGGCTCAATTAGCCATTGCGTGAAAACGGAAATAAAGTTGCTCAACTGGAACGGAAGCACCTTTCAACGCAAACGCGTTCATCAGCTTGCTGCATTTACTACAAAAACTGGTTATATGTTGAAAGGAAAAAATGAAAAAAGAAGGGTGAGAGAAAGGCTCATAAAATGCGTACCTAGAAAACAGTTTTCCGCAGAAAAATAAACAGATAAAAAGTGCGAGCACGAGCAGGTGGCAGAATTTAATTTTGCTGAGACACTTTTTTACATCTCTAGCACACTGTCCAGCACTGACAATCAAAGCCCAAAGGAGCAAACATTTCCAGAGCTATCGGGCATCGCTCGTTCATTTTGAAGTCAATTCCGTGCAAACGCAGTGCTCTATAGGACGGCAAGGTCAAAGAAAGCATGTTAATGGGTCAAAATCGAGTTAGGTGCCTTTCTCTGCGAGTGCGAGTGCGAGTGTAAGTGTGTGTGTGTGTGTGTATGAGGGCGCCATATATTGCACTGCCTTGGCACTGCACCAACAGAGCACTGAGCACAGGGCGACAGTGTAGCCAGCGGTAGAGCACTGCAATGGCATGCCGAAGGAGTCTCTTTAAATGGCATCGAAGAGGAAGTGTTCCACATCCGGATATCATATGTGCACAGAGTTTGCTCGCCCTGACGCTCTGGCCATTCACAGATTCCATTTGGACAGGCTGGCATCTTGTGATCAGGGGCTTGTGACCAGGGCTTGTGACCAGCAGTAGCAGCAGCAGCAGCAGCCCTCACAGCAGCTACGACCCACAAGCACGAATGAGTGGATAGGTACGTGCACAGTTGGCTGCCTGAACTATATAGCAGGGGAGCACATATACACATTTGATGCCTTTCACCGTACACACAATGCACTGCTGCCTTAGTAACAAGGAAGCGAACAGTCGACGCTGCACAGCCAAAACTGCAGCCAGCCCGTTGCAAGCTAGCTATACAGTGGCAGGGAGAGCGAGAGTGAGCGAGTGAGGATCCACGATGGTAGCACACTTTGACTGTGATTACCTTGAAGATATTCCGTTGATTCAAGGCCAAAGACAAGTGCACGCCTATGTGCGTAGGAATAAAGGGGAGACGAGAAGGAGGAGAAGGGAGCACTGAGAAGAGCAATGCAATGTCTCTCTCACTTTCTATGTGTATGTGTGCTCGCTCTACTCTCAACTCTCGCTGCTACTGCGATGACGCCGAGTATGCTGTCACACGCACTCGAAATATAGTGACAGACAATGTAGACTTGCTGCGAGATCGGTGAAAGCACAAGAAAGAAAGAAAGAAAGCTACATGCCAAGGCAAAGTTTCTATTAGGCAGAAATAAGGAGCAGCTTCTTTTGAAAAAAAAGCGTAGCGCCTATGGCGTTCAATCCAACTGTCATTGTCAGAACTGCCTTTCACTAAGTAGAGGTGAGAGTCCGTCTGGACAGCGTATTCAGCCTTTCCTCATGGACAGCAGTGAGCAGAAGCGCCACTCTTTCTCACCTGACCAATTTAATCGGCTACCAATAAGCCATCCGCTATTAAGCCGAATCAAATCAAAAAGAAAGACGAGAAAGAGAAAGAGCAGCAGCAGCACGTGCAAGTGGTCGTCCATTATCTATTGACAGGGCAAACAATCCAATCGAGTGGAGTTGAGTAGCAGTGGCTGCCACGAGAGAAGATTACGAGAGCGCAAAATGTCTCAAGCGGCGAGTTTCAAGGCAAGAACGCCGGCAAGAAGTAAACAGTAAGCAGAGTAGTGCCAGCGGAGGTGGTGATGCTGGTGGTGCTGATGGTGGTGGTGGTGGTGGCATCATCAACGACGGCAGCCTCACACTTGTCATTTGGCCTTGCCACTCGTGACGCCTCGATACTGCCGACGGCAGCTCGCTGCCGCACAAAGCGAGAGAGATCGCACGCTCATTAGTCATTTGAGCGGCAGTACATAGCACGCGCAGCAAGACAATGGCGCCCAAAGAGTGCGCAGTACAGCCCAGAGGACAGTCGACGAGCCGTCGAATGTTCCAATGGGCAATTAATAGTGAACATTAAAGCTATTAATATTAATGCTGCTAGAAGTGGCAATCGACAAGTGGTGGCCACAGTGGAGGTGGTACACTACTGCCACTACCAGTGGTGCTGGTGGTGGTGGTAGTTCCTCAGCTCAGCTCACGATATACACAATGTACATGGAGGAGTGCGCCACGAGCCACGAAGTGCCTGCAATGTCCATCCAGGCATTCACACAATCTCTTCTTGTATTGGTGGAAAGCACGCGTCGTCGTACAGCGGTACAGCTGCCGCTGATCGTACGGTGGTTGTGGGAGCCAGGCAATGCAATGCAGTACTACCTACCTACCTACTTCAACGCTGAGGTAGCACCGGCAAGGTTGAACGGTGCTGGGGGAAAGAGAGAAAGAGCACTCGTGATGCCTCGCTGCTGATGTTGATGTTGATGTTGATGCTGCTACAGTCACTGTTAGTCAACCGGAGAGTACCTTTCTCGGTGTTGGCGGTAGTAAATGGTAGTGTGCCTTCTCTGTACCTCTTCGCCTATTTGCCTGCTTCTCGAATTGACGCCAGCAACGGCAACTTCATTGTAGCACCGTTCTAGCTCCTTCGCTGCCCAGTCGGGCAAGTCGGTGTTTGTGGGCACACAACACGTGCCGTCGGTCACTACGACTGGTTTGCACTTACCACTGGCAACATACTCATGTGACAATGGCAGGCAGACAGGCAAGCTGGCAAGCAAAGCCAGTCTTGGCACTTGATCTCTCTCTCTCTCTCTCTCTCTCTCTCTCTCTCTCTTTCTCTCCCTTTCAAGTCAGTGAGTATGCTTCAGCGCGAAACTTGACTCGCTAATGCAAATTTGCCCGTTTGAGGCTAATCATCGTGCAGCAAGCTGGGCTGGTGCGGACAAGTCAGCCAGAGCTGGCAGTGGTGCTAGCTGAGAGCTAGCAACTAAGTTAGCCTTCCAGTGAGAGCTGAGGAGCCGAGAGCATCAAGGCAAAAAGATGAAATCGGTGCTAAATGAAACGCTAACGCGAGACGAGTGCAGATGGAAGGCCATCAAGACGTGCCGCTGCCGGTGATGGCGATGGTGGCGATGGTGATGGCGGCGGCGACTGCGGAGATGGCAACTCTGCCAGTGGACACACTAATGGGACAAGAAGTGAGGCAATAATGAAACAAAGTTTGACTGTTTTCTGAGCACCAATGCGGTCACTATGAATTATGAAGCAGCCAGGGCAGAAGAGGCACTGCCTGAAGAGTGATCACTCTTCAGACCAGTGAGCTACATGGAGGGACACTGGCCGCCAATGACCACTCACTCACTTGAGGTTGGGCCTCAAAGTGGTGCCACAGCAACGTTCAATGGTTGATTACGCCCTGATGTCCTTTGACTGCTGATGGCAATTGATCCCTACAACCCCTAAAATCCAACAGTTTCTCTCTCTCTCCGCACTCACTCTTT